>Ga0172375_10004388_pt1 | contig 20853 bp, 19 predicted proteins | sample LakKiv1m_FD_114537 | JGI IMG/M metagenome (GOLD analysis project Ga0172375, IMG submission 114537) | Freshwater microbial communities from Kabuno Bay, South-Kivu, Congo - kab_092012_11.1m | ecosystem: Environmental > Aquatic > Freshwater > Lake | place: Democratic Republic of the Congo...
GCTGTCTGCCTGATAAAAAACAGTCGCGCCTTTTTTGGAATTGACAACGATAAAATCCCGCGAAAATTGTTTTAGATGCCTGTCAGGGAGATTTTTAAAGATAGGAAGCTTCCTGAGAATGTCTTCTATTAATGTCCTGTTCTTATCTTTTTCCATGGCCGAATAGTTTAACAAAGCATTTCATTTGTATTTTTTAACCTTGTCGCAAGTTCCTTTAATAATAAGATCGCTATCTTTGCGTCTTCCTTGAGAAGGGTTTCAAAATTTTCAGGAGTGATGAGAATGAGGGCAGTGTCATTTTCTTCTGCTATCGAGGATGTCGTTCTCGGCGTCCCGAGCAATAGTGCCATTTCTCCGAAATACTCGCCTTTTTGCATTATCTTAAGCGTCTGCCCTTTTTTGATAAGTCTTACCCTGCCGGATATAATATAAAACATTTCACTGCCTTTTTCATCCTCATTAAATATAATCTCGCCTGCGCTGTAACTTCTCCCGAATTTTTTCTTCAGTTTCCGCAATGCTCGTTCAGCGTGTTTGCCGGGTTTACCGTGAAATAATCCTCGGATCAGCAAGACATCTTTTCTCCTCAAATTGGCTATCACCTCGGTACCAAAGAGAAGAACGCTGAAGGAATAATATATCCATATAATGATTATAAAAAGAGCCTTTAACGAACCGAAGGCAATGCCGTATTGTGGATTATAAGAAAGCAGAAGGCCGAATACGGGCCTGATGACCCCCCATAAAAATGTCGTGAGAACCGAACCTGCAATGATATAAGAGAATGAAACTTTTGCGGGTATAAAACTAAGATAAAATACCATCATTATGGCTGCTGTAAGACAAAAAGACGCGATGCCGTAAAAAAAGGTATTGCCCTCCACGATAAGAATTTTTTTGAACGCTACATCCGCAAAACTTATGCCGATAAGCAGCGCCAGCGTCAAGAGTATCACGCCGAGGTCCAAAAGATTTGCTTTCAGAAAAGATGGTTTTTCTTCCACCTTAAAGATATCGAAAAAGGCAGTGCGCAAGGTGCTCATTAACGGCATTGACGTCCAGAGAAGCGTTGCCATGCTTATCAATCCCCATATGCCCTTGTGTTCCGCCAGCGTATAGACTTCGGTAAGAATAGTATCGCTGTAATAAGGGATGAACTGGGAAATCAGCATTGTAATTCTCTGCATGACAGTCTCGGAGGAAGTTATGAAAAAACTTAACGTAAAAAACAACAAAAGCACCAAGGGGATCATTGCAAAAAGTGAATAATAGGCAAGCGACGCAGCAACAGAAGAACCGTCATTTTTTGAGAATGATTTTATGGACTGCCAGAATACAATAAGGGCTGTGTTGAGCTTATCTTTAATATTCGACAGCATGTTATATTGAAAATTTTACATTATTTTCAAATAAAACGCTTGCAAAATCAATCAAATAAACCCTGTTAGAAAATTAAAGGCTTTCTTTCTAATAGGGTAAAAGTATAAAATAAACACAATGCTAAAAAACAGAACCCAGACAGACGCCCCGAAAGGCTTTCTTTTTTCTATTGGAGAGGCCGCGATAAAAAAACCCGGCAGAAAAGATATCGCATTGATATATTCGGAAACCAAGGCAAATATCGCAGGTGTTTTTACTACAAACAGAGTAAAGGCGGCTCCTGTAAGGCTTGATATCGAGAAAATCAAATCAGGCATGGGCCAGGCAATAGTCATAAACAGCGGGAATGCAAACGCATGCACAGGCAAAAAAGGCATGAGGGATGCTGCGGAAACAGCAACTCTATGCGCAAAAAAACTAAAGATTAATCCTTCGCTCGTTTATGTCTGTTCAACAGGCGTAATCGGAACGCCAATGCCGATGGGAAAGATAAGGCCTGTAATCCCTGAACTTGCGGGAAGGCTCGGCAGGGCATCTCTCAGGGATGTTGCCGCCGCTATGATGACAACGGATACCTTCCCGAAGGCCATAAAGAAAAAAATAAGAATCGGCGGCAGGATGGGTATGGTAGCAGGGATATGCAAAGGGGCAGGCATGATACGCCCGGATATGGCAACAATGCTCTGCTTCATATTAACAGATATAGCAGTAGAAAAAAGAACTCTTAATAGGGCCTTAAAAGATTCCGTTAAAAAGTCATTCAACAAGATAACAATAGACGGAGATATGTCAACTAATGATACGGCATTGATTGCGGCCAATGGGATGCTTGGCAATCCCGCACTCACAGAAAAATCAGCTTTCTATAAGACATTTAAAAAAGCGCTCGATGAGATCACCTACGAACTGTCAAAGCTTATTGTAAAGGACGGCGAAGGAGCTTCAAAGTTCATTGAGATAGAAGTTAAGGGCGCGGCTGATGGGGAAGAAGCTGAAAGGGCTGCCTTTGCCGTTGCAAACTCCAGCCTCGTAAAAACCGCCATTTATGGAAATGATGCAAACTGGGGAAGGATTATGGCTGCGCTCGGATACTCTGGCATAGAGCTGAATGAAGACAAGGCTACTATTTACCTCGGCAATGTTAAGGTAACAAATAAAGGCATCGGCACAGGGAAAGACCTTGAGGCAAACGCCTATCTGAAACGCAACAGGGAGATAAGGGTTCTGATAGATTTAAACAGCGGCAAGGCATCGGCAAAAGTCCTGACCTGCGACCTCACGGAAGAGTATATAAGGGTCAACGCAGAATACAGGTCATAATCCGCATTAGGCTGGCTTGCTGCCCTTTTGCATCATCTCCTGAAAATCAGTTATTCTAAACAATGGACGCGCACATTAAGGCCTTCTATACCCCATTGAGCTATAGGGGTTTTACCGAAGACCTTTTAAAAACCGCAGCAGCAGGGATCAAAGGCAATGACTATTCCAAAATCCTTTATCTCGCTCCTACCCCCCTAAAAATTCGAGATAGCCAGCAAGTTTTCCATAAATTCATAAAAGGCTCTTACATCCCGCCTGAAATGATGACAATCAAACAGTTTTCAAAAAGGCTTTATCCCATCTATGGAGATAAAACCCTCATACCCGGGCCGCTGATACCCGTTATTATTTCAAGGCTCTCAGGCAAAGGAATGGGTTTTGCGTCTTTAATTAGTAATTTTATGGATGAGCTCAAACAATACCGGCCTGATAAAGGCGTTGATGCTGTCGGAGAGGAGATGAAAGGCATTTTTAAAGAGCTCAATGTGCCTGAAGAAGGCGCTCAAAGAGCCATTGGATCTCTCGAAATCTTCAGGGAATATACGGACCTCCTGAACAAACATAATGCCATTGATGAAAATGATGTTCTGGCAAAATGTCCATCGCTGATCAGGAAGCACAGCCATGTCTTTGACACGCTGATTATTGACGGTTTTTATGAAGTTACGCCTGCAGAAGAGCTTCTCCTGAAATGCCTGGTTGAACAATCAAAAATAGTCCTGATTTCAATTCCTTCTGATGATAATTTTCTTTCAATAACAAATGGTTTAAGCAATTTCATAAACAATAACTTTATGGTTGAAAAAGTCTTTTTGCCTGCTGGCAGGAGACCGAAAACTGCTCCTTATATCTCTTATGCCGGCATGGACGAAGAAATCGAGGGCATTGCGCGTCATATAAAAAATCTGTTCATATCTGGAAAGCAGAGGTCCCTAAATAATATAATGCTGACGTTTCCGAAACTGCACATCTATGCGGATATTGTAGAAAGGGTCTTTAGGAGATACGGCATCCCGCATACATTTTCCGTGTCAAAACCATTAGGAAAAACAAAACCGTTTCTTGACCTTATGGCATTGCTCGAATCAGTGGTAGACGACTATCCAAGGCTCCAGTTCTCGCGATTTCTTATATCTCCATATTTCAAAAACATACCTGAAATATTCAGAAAATGGATTCCCCGGATATCTGTAAGCTCAGGGGTTATTAAAGGCAAAAACGAATGGCTGAGCCTGATGAAGCAACCGGCAATCGGAGACTTCCCTTTGCCTGAGGCGCAAGATTTCGAAAAGGGACTTAAATGGATTTTCAAAAAACTTGCGCCGCTTGAGTCAATAAAGGACTCGGGAACACACAGGCAGTTTTGTGAAATCCTTTATAAGCTTCTTGCAGACCTTGATTTCTCAGATGAAGATATAGGCCTTAACACGTCTTCATCACATAAAGAACAGCTTGCCGCTGCTTTCAAAGACCTATCTTTTATTGATACTCTCGAGATCCCTTGCGCTGTCCCGACTATTCGGGACTTGCGCCTGTTCATTGACAGCCTGAAACACATACTGAACACCGCAGAAATAGAGGCGGAAGGAACAGGCGTTCAGGTAATGAGCTTTTTTGATCTGCGGGGAACTGAGCCTGAATATCTCTATTTTGGCGGATTAAAAGACGGAGATCTGCCTTCCATGCCGGAGATGGACCATATCCTTCCCGACAACGTAAGGACAAGGCTCGGTTTCGTTAATATGAAAAAATACCTTCATCTCCAGAAATTCCTATTCCAGCGCCTGACAGATTCCTCAAAAAATCTTCATCTGTCCTACCCTGCGATGGAGGCAGACAAACTCTTCCTGCCCTCGCCTTTTCTTCCATGGAAAGCTGAAACGCGGGAAGATATCCCCGGCATCCTATGCAAACAAGAAGAGCTTCTAAAAGAGGGGGATAAAATTTTATCGTCCCTCATAAAAGAGATAAACGGGATTAATGCCGCCTCTATCAAAAAGCGGTTTGGAAAGAATTCGTATATCAGGGTCACGGACATAGACAATTACAGGACATGCCCTCGAAAATTCTTTATAGAAAAAATCCTTAATCTCAAGCCTTCTGAAATAAAAGAATATGCCGTTGAGGCAATGCTGCTCGGAGCAATCATCCATAAAATAATGGAAGAGTTAATGTCAAAACCATTCACGGACCTTGACGCAATGAGGCTGAACGCCGAAAAAATACTTGAAAAACTTCTCGACGAACAGCCCATAGAAACTTACTGGAGAAATTTCATCAGAGATTCATTCCTCTCAATTCTCCCTGATATTTACGAGATTGAGGGCAAGCTACGCGATGAAGGATATTACTTTATGAAGGCAGAGGTTCCTGTTGAAGAAGAAATTCTGAAAGAGATCAAGCTGAAGGGGAAAATAGACAGGGTTGACAGAAAAGTTAGGAGTGAAAAGTTGGGAGTTAAAGGTTCTGAAAAAAATAATAACGAGGTTGAAATCATAGACTATAAAACCGGCTCTGCCCGGCTAAGCAGAACAGAGATATTGAATAAGGGCGCAAGCCTTCAATTATTCCTCTATGCCGCATTAATGAAATCTCTCGGCTTTAAAGTAAACCGCGTCGGCATATATTCTCTTAAAGATTTGACTATCGCGTGGATTCCCGGGAAAAAAGATATACGCGAAGGAATGACAATAGATGATTACATAAAGGCCGGGCTTCGATATCTCGAAGAAACAGTATCAAAAATACGAATAAAAGATTTCAGCGCCCTGCCTCTTAACGAACAGACATGCAGAACGTGCCATGAAAAACCATACTGTCCGTATATACAGACATAGGCCTGATGATTTAATGAGATTCTCAGCCCTTTGAAGCTATCTTGATAATCTTATTTTTTTCCCGCATCTGTTCGGTAAGCACCTCGCGCATCAGAATACAGGCCTTAATCACTTTTGGATTCGCAACGCTGTAATATATACTCACGCCGTTTCTCCTGGACTTAAGGATGCCGGCGTGTCTCATTACAGCGAGATGCTGCGACACATTTGCCTTTGGCGCGCCGAGTATCTTTACTAATTCACTCACGGTCTTTTCGCCGCTCTTAAGGGCATTAAGTATTTCAAGCCTCTTGGGACTCGCAAGGGTCTTGCACACATCAGACTGCATCTGGAACAATGTTTTATTGTCTTTCATAGTCATACATTCTATATTTTTTAAAGATAAAGGTCAAGGGATTTGTATGAATTCAAAATTCTGCGGGGCAGCATCCGCGAAACCGCGCCGCAATACCTGCCCGGCAGTTTCGCCTTAAGTTACAGCTTTAGACCTTATATAGTCTATAAGTTTAGCACCTAAGAAACTGCTTGACTTTTTCCTGAATTCAATGTTTTCATATAACAGTTTCGAAGTTTCATATATATAATGTTAATTGATTTAAGCTAAATTAATAAAATTCAACGCACAAATATATTCAATTCAAGGAGGTAGCTAACATGGCTGAAGAGAAGAAGAAAAAGAGGATGGCGATTATCGCATCGAAGGGGACTCTGGATATGGCATATCCGCCCCTGATACTTGCATCAACGGCCGCGGCAATGGATGTTGAGGTAGGCATATTCTTTACGCTTTACGGCGTGGATATCGTGAACAAGAAAAAATATCATTCGCTAAAGGTGGCGCCAATCGCAAATCCGGCAATGCCGTCGCCGGTTCCTTTCCCGAATATTCTTGGCGTTCTGCCGGGAATGACCCCGATGGCAACAATGATGATGAAGGGCATGATCAAAAAAATTAACTGGCCGACAATCCCGGAGCTTCTTGACACATGCATAGAAGCAGGAGTCAGGATGATAGCCTGCACCCCTACCCTCGAGATGACCGGAGTTAAAAACGAAGATCTTGTGAACGGCGTCGAAGTAGCAGGCGCCGCGGAGTTCCTTGATTTTGCGCTCGATGCGGACGTAAGCCTGTTTGTTTAATGTATTTAAAATTTGTAAGGCTAAATATCTTTAAGAAAGGAGAGGTGAAATTACGTGGATAAATCCCAGGCAAATGTACAACTTGACTTAAAGGGACTCAGTTGCCCCATGCCGGTGGTAAAGACAAAAAAAGCTTTAGATTCCATGCAGGCAGAACAGATTCTTTTTGTGGAGGTAACCGATAAAGGCTCAAAGGCGGACATACCCGCGATGCTCAAGAGAACAGGCAATGAACTGCTCTCCGCTGAGGAAAAAGACAATGTCTTTATTTTTTTAATCAAAAAAAAGTAAACAAGGAGTCAGCCATGAAACTGAAAATTCTTCTTGTCTGCCTGGCGCTTTTTTTCTCGGCATCTCTGAGCGTTGCGGCAGAGTATGGTGTTTACGTAAAGGCAGTTGAAAAGGCAAGGGGGAGTTTTGATGAAGTAAGCGGCAAGGTTGAGGCTGCGTTAAAAAGCTCCGGATGGGAAATTCTGGCGGCATACAACACGGGAGTTCCTGAGGGTTGCAAGTTTCGTTCAAAGGTCATAGTCTTTAGTTCGCCTGCCTATGCAAAATCCATTATGTCAAATAATGTAAAAGCTGCGTTTGCCCTGCCCTTAAGAGCAGGGATATACGAAGATGAGACAGGCATTAACATTGCGGTTGTTAACCCTGCATCCATTAACAGAACCATAATATATGACGTAAAGCTTGATGAACTTTCCTTGCTCACAATTAACCCCATCGTTGATGCCATCGCAAAGGCTGTGCCCGGCAATGCCGTAAAAAAACAGATTGGAGAGATCAGGGATGAGGGAAGAGTTGGCGGAATGGGGGGCGGAGATTTCCTCGATAAAATAGAAGAAATTTATGTTGCTCCTGATGGTTCTTCCGATACATTCAAGAACGTTTCTGAGCAGGTTAAAAATGGGATTCTCGGAAACAAGAAAAAGTGGAGGCTTGTTTATGTGCTTGATCTCTCAGCATATAACGCCGTGATTTTCGGAATTACTCAAGCAAAGACAGAAGGAAGGGCCTTCAAAATCGCGGGAGAAAAACGCTCATCCGACTCTTATAAGTTTCCCGGCATTGACCATAATGCGGCCTTCCCCATAGAAGTAATTGTTTACAAAGACGGGAACAATATAAAAGTCGTAACGCTCGATGAAATGTACAGGATGAAGCTCTATTTTGAAGATGCAGGCAAGTGGGCGTTCATGAAAAACATGGGGATGCCCGGACAGATAGAAGATGAAATTATCGAGATAGTAAAAACAAATCTGAAATAGAAAACAGGAGGTGAAAAAAGAAATACAGCAACGTAACAATACTTGACGGCGTTAGTGATAACACAATACAAAGGAGGGGAAGATGAAAAAATTACTGTGTCTTTTTTTAATGTCAGTTTTAATCCTGTGCATTGGAAGCGTTGCGCAGGCAACTGACGGCTACTTTTCTCACGGTTACGGCATAAAGGCAAAGGGAATGGCAGGTGCGACAACTGCTCTAGCTCAGGATGCGATGATAGCCGCCACTAACCCTGCAGGCATGGCATTTGTAGGCACCCGTCTTGACTTTGGAGTAGACTGGTTCAGCCCTAAGCGCGATGCCATTCGAACCGGAGCTGGCGCTGCTTCGAATATAAATGGCTCTTCTGAAAGCGACAGCACCAACTTTTTTATTCCGGAGCTTGGTTTCAATAAAATGGTGACTCCGAATCTTGCATTAGGAATAACCGTATACGGAAACGGCGGCATGAATACAGACTACCCTAATGGCGCAATTACTTCAGCTAGCGGAGTAGGAACATGTAATAACTTTTTAACCCAGGGCGGCCAAGCGAATGCAACAAGCCACAACCTGTTGTGCGGCACAAGCAATCTGGGCGTTGACCTAATGCAGTTGATAGTTGCGCCGACAATAGCCTATAAGGTTCATCCCAATCATTCTTTTGGCATCTCTCCATTGCTCGGCTATCAGAGGTTTAAGGCAGAAGGATTACAGGGATTCGCGGCATTTTCAGAAGACAAAGCCAATTTAACCAATAATGGTTATGACGATGCATACGGCTATGGTGTTCGTATCGGATGGATGGGCAAAATTTCTGATGCCGTGACATTAGGCGCTGCGTATTCTACCAAGGTATATATGAGCAAATTCAAAAAATACGGAGGCCTGTTTGCCGAACAGGGCGACTTCGACATTCCGGAAAACTACAATTTTGGAATAGCGATAAAACCTATCAAACCGCTCACGCTTGCCGTTGATTACCAGCGCATTAATTATGGCGGCGTAAAATCCGTTTCAAACTCCAGTAAAAACGGAGGTTCAACCATCGCAAATACCCTCGGAGGAGACGATGACAGAGGGTTCGGCTGGTCTGATATCAATGTGTGGAAATTCGGCTTGCAGTATCAGGCGACTGGAAAACTGACCCTGCGCGCGGGTTATAACCGCTCAGACAACCCTATCCAGTCGAGAGACGTGACTTTTAATATTCTTGCCCCGGGCGTGGTTCAGAACCACTATACCGCAGGCTTGACCTATAAGGTAGGCAAAAGCTCTGAGCTGTCACTTGCGTATATGCATGCAGCCAGCAATTCAGTGACTGGCGCCAGCCTTTTTAATGACTTTGGAGTTGCCGCAGGTAACGAAACAATCTCAATGCATCAGGATTCCGTTGGCATTGCCTATGGGGTGCAATTCTAAGCAATACTGCAACATTCTCGTATAAAGCATAAGAGCTGAAAATGGTTTTCAGCTCTTATGCCCTCCCCTATGTCTTAGTCTTAGAGAGAAAAATACAATAGATTTTTTTATTTGCTCACTGTGGAGGAGGCGCAATCGTTTGTATAAAAGGGACTTCTCCTTGCTCGCAACCGCTTCCTACTGCCCTGTAGCGAATAATTGTGCCTCCAGAGCTTGTTTCCCAATGAAAAAAACAATTCTCACTTAAAGGCTCAACATACACGGAATTCCCATTCACAAGCTGATAAGTGGTCTCTTTCCATCCGATTTTCGAAGCATATGAATCAGGGCTCTTCATTGCCTGTTTAAGTTCGGATATCGGCCGCGATATCCATTCATTGGCGTGATCTTTAACGTATATTTGCGATGTGCATCCATACAGGAAAACTATGCCAAACAGGAAACACCATTTTTTGGATAACAGAATTGACAGATATTTCATGTTCGCCCCTCATCTCTTTCAGGTTGATATTTCCTATTATAACAAATTACTTCATTCAATATTGAATACTGCCACTTCCTTTATCCCCGGCAGATACTCGCCCACCGGCACAAGTTTTTTGTTTTCCTTGACGCAGTCAATGATTATGGTCCAGAGTTGATTGAGTTCATCCTTCTCCCTGCTGTTTTCAGGTATCATCTTGAGAAGCGTCCCCTCAAGTTCAATTTTCATTTTCTCCCTCCTTAACTAAGAATGTTTGCTTTATCTAAATTCTATCATAGTCTTACGCAAGTTCAGCTATAGCCTTCTCATTTAACTTCCCCATGTCGTAAATAGTGACGCGATTGTTGTCGCCTTTGAGTTTTTTCAATGCGCCAACAGCTTCAGGCCCGCCCGAGGCAGACATCTTAGTAAGGGACCAGAGAGCAAGCCCGCGGAGAATTGGGTCAGGATCAGAAAGATACGGGATGACGAGAGGAATTGAATGTTTAACCAGTTCAGGTTCCACCCCCCCTATTCTTCCAATCGCCCATAAAACACCCGCCCTCAGTTTTTCTTCATCGAGAAAAGATACTATTATCGGGGCGATGTCCGAGAAAAGTCCATGATTGTTTCTGACTATTTCTCCAAGAATCTCAGGAGAACTCCATCCGATTCCACCCGACTCGTCCCTTATCATCCAGAGCAAACGGCCTATCGTGTTTCTGACGAGCTCAGGGTTTGTCTTTGCTATCTCTTTTGTCAGCAGGCCAATGGCCTCTATCGCCCTCCAGCAGATAATGGTTTTCTTATCATAAGTAAGGGAGATCAGAACGCTCAGGATTTTTCGATTGCTAAGAGACATGCCGCTTAATTCGGCATATCTCTTTTCTTCCAGCAGTTTTGTTATTTCTCTTTTAGGCAACATGTAAGATAGGGAAGGCATAGCACTTTCGCCCATTCTCTATCCCTCCCTATCATCAAATTATCTTTTTTTATTTTTTGACGCCTTCTTTTTCCCTTTTGCTTTAAGGTCAATCATATCTCTCATATGCCTGAGATTATTTGTCAGCTCCCACCAGCCGTATTTAAAGGCAGTGTAATCAGGCGCGCCTGTCATTGCGGAGGCATATCGTATGGAATTCGAAAAAAACAGCCACTGTTTTATCCACATCTGCTCTATTGCTTCATCAAATGGATTTGCCTTGTCTTCTATGCCTTTTCCCCAAGCCTCCACCATAAGCTTTGTTGCAGCGAGAGTCATGGCATTTGTCTCTTTTATTGTATTGTCGAGCTTTGCGAAATGTCCGTCAATCCAGTCGCTGCTGTGGCAGCCGCCGCAGAATGTCTTCATAGAGCCGAGCCTCTTGTTTTGCTCGTCTTTATCTATAAGGAATTCCGAGGCGGGTTCGCCGGTAAATGTCGTAGGCAGCGGCAGGCCGTCTTTATTTTTAATTATAGTCGTATTTCCGGATTTCGGCTGGGGAGCGCTGTAAACAAGGCCGAAAAGCCTCACCCAGAGCCTCGAACCGAAATCATGAGTCCTTTCCGCAAGCACTGTTCCGTCAGGCGATACCACAAGGCTGTTATGGCAGGAAGCGCATGTCGGAACCTTGAAATCTTTTCCCGCAGTCCACGGCACTGCATTGAAGTTCCATTCATGATGTTTTGAGGCATAGATATTTCCATGTTTGCTCTCTTTATAGACATTCCATGCAGGCACGTCAGGTTCAAGGTGGCACTGGGAACATGTGTAGGGTTTTCTTGCGACTTCAATCGAAAAACCATGCCTCGGATGGCACGCAGTGCACGCCCCGAGGCTTCCGTCAGGGTTCTCCCTCCCTACGCCCTGATTCGGCCAGTTTGTGAGAGCAGGGACGCTCATCTCTCCCATCGGTGTAGAAATTTTCTTCATACCCTTAACGTCTATTTTCATTCCGTGACAACCGAAACAAGTCTCATTATATGTTTCATCAGACGGTTTCTCCACTGTTATCTTCCCCTTTTCTACCTTCTTTAATCCTATAATGGTGCTTACAAGGGTATGATAAACCGGATTGTCTTTAATATTTTTTATGGCATGGGCCTTTTTGCTTCCCGAATACTGCTTAACTTCTTTTGGATGACAGGTACTGCAATCATTGGGCGAAACGACAACATTTATCTTGTAACCCATGTGTTCAAAATTATCTTTGTGTTCTTCCGGATGCTGGCTGTGGCATTCGTAGCATCCCACAACATAGCCTGCAAATTCATCTTTAATCTTATCGGCAGAAACCCTTCTTTCAAGCGCAGGCTTTTTGATAGCGTCCGCAGGAATGACCCTGGAATGCCTGCTTGAAAGCCAATCCTGAACAATGCCCGGCGTATAGGTCTCATGGCAGCCTATGCATGCCTGAGTTTGAGGGCTTAGGCTCGCATCTGTCTTTTTATGTTCAGAAGCGATTGCCATTGAAAAAAACACTAACAATGCCATAACTAAAAACATACTTGCCTTTGTTATGTATCTCATATTTCCTCCCCTTACCTTATTTTTTCGAATGCGTCCTTAGGCGCATTGCATACAGGGCATTTCCAGTCATCAGGAAGCTTTTCAAACGGCGTCCCCTCCGTTGCTTCATCATATTCATACCCGCAAACAGTGCATCTCCAGACAGACATAATCTATCCCCCTCCCCTTTTATAGGATAATTTTAAAGGCATGATATAGCATTTGAACGGTATCCTGTCCCGCAACCATAGTTTTCTACTCAAATTTTTTATGATATTCCTTTACTTTTTTCGCAAATTCTCTGGCAAACGAATAACACTGGTCCGAGTCTTCAACAGAAGGCTTGTAAACTACCTGCATTCCCGGCTCAACTGTTTCCAACCCCATTTTTTTGAATTCTTCATAAGCGTCTTTTACGGCGCCTCCGCCCCACCCGTAACTTCCAAAGGCCCCTATGATGCGGTTCTTGGGCCGAAGCCCTCTGAGATATGTAAGGAATTCAGCCACAGACGGATATAAGAGATTGTTCAGGGTCGGCGACCCTATCAGGCATCCCCTCGATCTCCAGAACTCTTTGGTTGCTACACTCATCGGAGTAGCCCTTAGTTTTATCACCTTGCAATCAACCCCCTCATCTTTTATCCCCTGCATGATGGGATATGTCATCTGCTCGGTGCCGTGCCACATGGTATCATAGATCACTGCAACCCGAAGGGAAGCCTTGCCATCTACCATGTCGAGATACATCTTCATGACCTTATCGGGTTCCTTCCGCCATATAATGCCGTGATCAGGCGCGATCATATCTATTTCAAGCCCGAGCTTTTTAATTTCGGCTATCTTTGCCTTGATAAGCTGTCCGAACGGCATGAGAATATTGGCATAATAATCTATCACTGAATCTTCTAGTTCAGCGCTGGACGCGCAGCCTACAAACTCGTCGTCAAATCTTGCTGTTGAGGCGAGATGCTGTCCGAACCCGTCCTGGGAAATAAGAAGCTTTGCTTCCTTCACATAAGTCATCATGGAATCGGGCCAATGAATCATCGGCGTCTCCATGAACATAAGAGTATGCTTGCCTGTATTCAGCGTGTCTCCTGTTTTGACTATCTTGAATTTCCACCCGCTTGTGTCAAAGTGCCTGTCGAGCCCCTTCTTGCCCCTGTCTGTTATATATATAGTTGCATCAGGCGCAAGTTTCATGATCTTGTTTATGCTGCTGACATGGTCGGTTTCGATATGGTTGACAACGACATTGACTATATTCGAGGGGGCAACAACGCTCTTTATGTTTTCGATTGTGACTCCTGCAAAGTCGAATTTTACCGTATCGAGGAGCGTAATCTGCTCATCCATTATAAGATAGTTGTTGTAAGTGGTCCCGTTCGGCGTGATATACCCATGAAAATCCCTTATGCCCCAGTCAATTGCCCCAACCCAGTATATACCGGGCTTTATCTCAACAGCCTTCATTCTGCCTCCTCCCTTAGAGTGTCAGAGCATCAAAGTGTCAGAGCGTCAGAGTTTTTTGACTTTGATACTTTGACTCTGTGACGCTCTGATACTATTTTTTCAGCGCCTTCCCGAGCCGTTTCTCAATAGACTTCACTTTTTCGTCAATCCTGTTGGGCCTTCCCTTCCTGTCATCAACAGATATTGTTGTTACAGCCCGTTCTCCTGATTTCATAACAGCATCATGGCATTTCTTTATGAGTTTCATCACATCATCCCATTCGCCTTCGATAACAGTACCCATAGGATTAATCTTATAAGAGATGCCGCTTGTATCCACGATTTTCAATACCTCGGCAAGCTGGCCGCCTATGCTGCTTCCTGAACCTATTGGAACAATGCTGAATTCTGCTAACATAAAAACCTCCTTCTTTAAGTGTCTTAGTGTCACAGTATCAGAGGGTCAGAGTTTTTTAAAATCTTTGACGCTATGACCCTTTGACACTTTGATACTTCCTTTATTCCAAGGATAGCAAAAAACAAACAAGAAAAGAAGGGTTGGAGATATTTTTAATTCGAAAAGATTTTTACGGCTCTTTTGGCTTATCTTTTTCCATCTTTGCAATTTCAGCCTTCACCTTGGCAGCGCAGTCAGGGCAAATGCTGTGGGTAAACTCCGCCTCAGAGCGCTCCGTTATATAAGTTTCAAGATGTTCCCAGTAGTTCTTGTCGTTCCTAATCTTTTTGCAATAAGAGCAGATTGGCACAAAACCTTTCAGGGTCTTTATCCGCGCAAGCGCGTCCTGAAGCTCGGCAATGAGTTTTTCGCGCTCGGCCTCGTTTTTCTTTCTTTCAATAGCTATTCCAAGCTGATTTCCTATCGTAGTCATTAATTTTACCTTATCTTCGTCCAATTTAATGTCAACAGGCATATAAAGATCCAAAACGCCCTCAACCCTGTCCTTAGATTTAAGCGGGACTATTAGATGCCCGTGCTGAATCATTTCAGGATAGCGGATAGTATGGCGCTCATCCTTATCGGCATTCTGAGATATTACAACTTCGCCGGTTTTCGCAACCAGTCCGCAGAGGCATTCTCCCACCTTCAAATCCTTATGAATTTCTATGAATGTCTCTGAATGCCCCAACTGAGCAGCCAGCCTCATCCTGTCTCCTTCAACAACAAAAATTCCTCCTATATCAATCTTAAATATCTCAAGTTCGGAAATGGTATTAAGGACATCCGAAAGCAGCTTGTCCAGCTGCGCCTCACGGCTTATTGCCGATGAAACGTGGTAAAGAATAGAGAACTCAATATGCCTCTGCCGCAGCTCTGCGATTAATTTTTCGCGTTCTGTGAGGGATTCCCTTAACGCCTTTGAATATCTTTCAGTGGTAAGCAGGTATAGCGCCAATAACATTGTAAATAAAAGGCCTCCGAATAAAACAACAATAGCAGCCTCGAATGACATGTTTTTATTAGTAATGGCGTACATCGTACCCGATATTAAAGCGCCGGCTATTGCAATAACCGAAGCAGGCAAATAACGGCCGTGCATCACAGGCATCGTCCGGAGCAAGTCATCGGTATCATAAATAGACAAAGAAAGATAAGGCATTACCGAGGCGCACAGCCCTGAGCCAAGCAGCACAAACGCAATTGCCGTAGGCAGGGCTACGGGTATTACGCTTCCCTTATAAAGTAAAGGCGCTTCAAAAAAGTAACTTGTCAGTACGGCAAGTCCGATGCACAAGACTCCGGCTGCCATAACAACAACAAGATACCTGCCGGATTTCGGAGCTTTAGGAATGCAAAGAAGAAATAACTGCGACAATCCGGATAAAAGAAAGGCTGAGGCTGTTACAGGCGACATGCGGCCTGTCGGGAAACCACGCAAGGTCCCGGCCTCACCGGCAATAATTTTTTCGATGCCGAAATCCGCGCCGATAAAGAACTTGATAAGCATCAATAAAGCGAATATGCCCACGACAGCGGCTAAAACCCTTGAGACAGCCGTTACAAAGTGCTGAGAACTCCACCGCGTTGAAATAAATAAAGAAATTCCCAAAATAATAAATAGCGCTGCCGTGCTCGGCGCCATAGGGATATAGTCCTGCCTGAAGCTATGAAGTATCCATAAATCAGCGAGCCAGCCGGCTATCGCAATCAGCCCCATGCACACAGTTAAAAGCGCGCTGGCCTGAGCAACATCCATATATATTTTTTTATATTTCATTTATCCAATTCCTCCCTTATCTTTTGGAGAAGGGTTGTCGGAGAAATGGGCTTTGCTATGATGTTTAATCCCCCGTGTGCTCGTTTTTTACTTATGAAATCCGCCGAATAACCGCTTATCATAAGCAGCTTCACATCAGGCCTTATTTTCTTTGCCTCTTCATAAACGCCTATGCCATTCATCTTCGGCATTATTACGTCAAGCAAAAGCAAATCTATCGTCTCTTTATATTCCAGAAATTTATTCACTGCCTCTTCACCGTCAGCAGCGTCAATCACCTTGTATCCATATTCCTCAAGAATACTCTTTATAAGTTTTCTTATTGATTCCTCATCTTCAGCAAGCAGGATTGTCTCTGTCCCGCGCGGAGGCTCAGCTACAGCCTTTTCAGCAACAGGTATCTCACGAGACGGCGCCTCGGAAAGCGGAATGTATATCTTAAATGTAGTGCCTGCGCCTAATTCGCTGTAACATATAATATATCCGCCATGCTGTTTTACTATTCCGTAGACTATCGAAAGCCCGAGGCCGGTTCCCCTCCCTATTTCCTTTGTAGTAAAGAATGGCTCAAATATCCTGTCCCTTGTCGCTTTATCCATGCCCGCGCCTGTATCGCTCACAGCCATAAGGACGTATTCCCCAGGCTTGCCGTAGCCGTGAACATTTATGAATTTGTCGTCAAGTTCAACTACATCCGTTGCAATGGTAAAGGTGCCGCCGTCAGGCATGGCATCCCGCGCGTTTGCGGCGAGGTTCATCAACACCTGTTCCATCTGCCCCGAATCCGCAAGCACGTTTATCGAATTATTGTGTAATATCGTCTTGACGATTATGTCCTCTCCGACAACCTGCGCCAAAAGTTTCTCGACCGTATTTATAATCCCGTTAAGGTTAACGGGTCTCATCGCCATTTCCTGTTTTCTGCCGAAGACAAGGAGATTCTGCGTAAGATGCGTTGCCCTGTCTGCCGCCTTGAGCATATGCTCAACATTCAGGCGCTGGGGGTCATCCTCAGCCATCTTCATCAATATGATATTGCCGTAGCCAATTATAGCGGTAAGGATATTGTTGAAATCGTGCGCTATGCCGCCCGCAAGCTGTCCTATCGCCTCCATCTTCTGCGCGTGGCGAAGCTGGCTCTCCAGCCTCCTTCGCTCCGTGATATCGCGCGATACCCCCATAACGGCATATACCGCGCCTTTTTCGTCAAACATTGGGACCAATGTTGTCTCAAGCCATATATTCCCTCCGCCGAAAGGCGTAAGAGTTTCGGCGGATATGTTTTTCCCTGTGCTGAAAACCTCTTCAATATTTTTGGACTGCATTTCATAAACAGGAGGAGGGAACAGTTCTTTGCGCGGTTTTCCCGCTATATCATGGGATGTCAAACCGAAAAGCCTTGCGCCGAAGTCATTTACGTACCGGATGTTGTCATCCTTGCCCAAAATAAAAATCGCCTCTTGAGCCGATTCCGCAAGGGTGCGGTAACGCTTTTCCGATTCGGCCAGCGCTCCATCCATTCGCTCATGATTTTCTTCCGTCTTTCGCACGGAATGAAAATACGCCCTTATGCGGAGGACCCCGCGAACATGAGAATAGAGATTATCAGGGCTATTACTTCAGGAAGGTCAAATATCACCGGCCTGCCTTCAATTAGAAAGTTAGAAAAGGAAACAATGCGGCGCGATGACATCAGCACCATAGCAATGGAAAGGAGTATCCATGCCGATTTCCTGCCGGTTATCCTGATAAGCAACAGGGCATGTATCGCAGCGCCAAGCTGCAGAAGTATTGAAAGGAGAAAGAGAATAGCCGGAATCAAAAAAGGCTCCGGCAGATACAGCCTGAAGTATTCTTAAGGATAAGCCTCACTTGCCCTCCTTGTATATGATATGAGGATACCAGCAAAGCAATAAATGTGCAAATCCATTTTGTATGATTGAAAGCAAAAAACTCCTTGTGTTATTCTGAAAAACATGGACAAATACCTCGACATATCAAAAAGCGTAATAATCTCATCCCCGGCGGGCTCCGGAAAAACCGAAAAGCTGGCACGGAGATATATCAGCCTTCTTCTGAACGGCTCTGATATAGAAAAAATCCTGTGCATCACATTCACCGAAAAGGCTGCCGCCGAGATGAAAGAGAGGATATTAAATATCCTCGAAAGAGAGAACGAGGAGTTGTTCAGCAGGATTAAGGAAAAAATGCCGCTTATGCGGATATCCACAATACACGCCTTCTGCCTTAAGCTTTTAAAGCGTTTTTCCATAGAACTAGGGCTTGACCCATCGCTCGACGTCACTGATGAATTCAATGCCTCGCTCCTATGGTCTGACGCCGTATATGATTGCCTGATGGAGGAAAAAAATGAACCCGCCATGTTTTTTGAGATGATGAAAGACAGGGGCATTAAAGGATGGGATAATATCCATTCTATCCTCAACAGCCTTTACGGCAAAAGGCCCGTATCCGAGTTGTTGTTGAAGGCAGGGCATTCTGTTGAAGGCAGTGAAGAAAAAAAAATCCTCGAGTTATATTCAAAATGTATTGAGCGATACAGGGATAAAAAAACTGAAAAACATCTCCTTGACTTTGACGACCTTGAGATTCTTGCATACGGGGCGCTTGTCAAAAATCCTGAATGGCAAAACATCCTTTACGCATTCGATGAACATACCGATCATATACTTGTTGATGAATTTCAGGACACAAGTTCGCTTCAGTGGAAGATTATAGACAAGCTTACGGAAGAATGGCGTTCCGGCATGGGGGCCAAAAGGGATTCGGGAAAAACTCCGACCATATTCCTTGTCGGAGACGATAAACAGTCAATCTACCTTTTCAGGGGCGCAAACGTAAGCGTATTTCAGGAGGCGAATAAAAGGTTTTCCGAATGGCTTGGGCAGGAGTATCATTTCGAAGAGGCAAGAGAGAATTTCAGAAGCCTGCCCGCAATAATAAATTTTACGAACAGCCTTTTCGAAAAAATAATGCCGCCTGTTCTCCATGAAGGCTGGCGCACAAGATATGCGCCTTTTGAAGCGGCAAGAAAAGGCGAAGGCCGCGTAGAGCTAATGCTGATTGAGCCGGCTGAGAATACAAAGAAGAGCCGCGAAAAAGAGGCGTCTGCCCTGTCAAAAAGGATAAGGTCGCTCATATACAATCATGAAATATTCGAGGGCGACAGAAAAAGGCCCTGCTCATACGGAGACATGGCAATACTTTTAAGAAAAAGGACTTACCTCTCGGAATTCGAAAATGCCCTGAGAAAAGAAGATATTCCATTTATAGCGGTGAAAGGCATTGGATTTTACGATGAGCCTGAGGTTGCAACATTAAGAGAGCTCCTCTCGTTCATTATTGATCCTCTGGATGATTACAGTCTTTTTTGCGTGCTCAGGAGCCCGCTCTTCAAAATTGATTATGAGACATTATTAGGCCTGACTGTTAAGGATGGCACGCCGCTGGTAGAGAAAATCAGGACAGCATTAGGCGGGTTTAATATGTTAAACAGCTGGATAGAAAAAGCGCGGAGGACTCCTCTCGCAATTCTCATTGAAGATATTCTTACAGAGGCAGAGGGCTGGAGCCATTACTGGGAAAAACAGAGGCAGGTGAACATAAGGAAATTTATTAAACTAATCGAATCCTATGAATCTGCCGGGCTTTCAGGCCTTGAGATAAGGGAAAAACTCATAAAGGCAAGGAATGGCGATGAACCAAAGGCAAATATCAACACGGAAGGGATGAACGCAGTAAAGATAATGACCATTCATGCCGCAAAAGGCCTTCAGTTCCCGATTGTGTTTCTCCCTTCAATAGATGAGGCGGACACTCCCAAAAGCAGTTCGATCGTGATAGATGAAGAAGGCAGCGAAATAGCAATCGCATATGAGGATGACTCAGGCAAAAGAAAAAAAATAACAGAGTTCGCGCGGAGAAGAGAAAAAGAACTCGAAGAAGGCAAGCGCCTTTTTTACGTTGCCGTTACAAGGGCAAGGGATTTTTTATGCATGTCAGGCGCATTGAATAAAGAGAAATCTCCGTCAGGAAGGCTTGCATATCTCACGGAAAATTTTGAGATATTGAAAAATGGGGAAATAAATAACAGAACCGGCCTTTTCGAAATAATCACCGAGCCTGAGATAGACAGGCTTTATTCCGCAGTCCAGCCCCCGGCCGGCAGCTTTCAGCCTTCAGCAAAACTATCTGTTCAGGAATTCAAATATATAGAGCCTATTTCATTTGAGCCTGACATTAAATGGCGAAACGTGACCGAGGATGTAGATATACGGATGAAACACGGTGAAGACTGGGTCCTGCTTGGCAGGATTTTTCACAGCCTTTTTGAGGAGCTGTCAAAAAGCATACTCACATTGGACAAAATAAAAGAAAGAACCATATTTTTGTTAAGAAATGAATCCCGGCCCGGCAAAGACGCGCAGAGATTGTGCGATACCATATTTAAGGATATCGAACAGCTTGAAACAAATGGCTTCATGGGAAACATAATCCTCCCGCGTGAAAATTCATTCTCGGAGATGCCCTTTATCCTTCATGAAGGAAGCACTGTCTTCAGAGGAAGGGTTGACAGGATAATCGTAGCCAATGATACTGCGGTTATCTATGACTATAAGACATTTCCGGTAAAAGATAGCGAGCTTCCTGAGCTTGCAGAAAAATACAGATTTCAGATGAACGTCTATAAAAAAGCAGTCCGTAAAATTCTTTCCCTAAAAACAAAAAGTTATCTGCTGTTTACTCATAGGGGATTGCTGGTGGAAATTTAATTTATCCCGGTTAAGCGGTAAGGATATAAATTCCTGTTGCGATCAGAACCAA
>Ga0172375_10004389_pt1 | contig 20852 bp, 25 predicted proteins | sample LakKiv1m_FD_114537 | JGI IMG/M metagenome (GOLD analysis project Ga0172375, IMG submission 114537) | Freshwater microbial communities from Kabuno Bay, South-Kivu, Congo - kab_092012_11.1m | ecosystem: Environmental > Aquatic > Freshwater > Lake | place: Democratic Republic of the Congo...
GTAAGCTTTTTATAGAGCAACTCTCTCTTCTCACCGCTACGGAGGTTGTCTATAAAATCTTCAAAAGGCATACCCTTCATATCAAGGGTAGTATTTGCAACACTAAAGAGGTCTTTCAAATCAGGCATATTAAAACCACGCTTGTTTTTTAGTTCCAGTTTCTGTTGGGGTAGGCGTCTCGGGGACTAGTTTCACGCCAGCGAAGCCATCTTCAAATTTTCCATCTCTGATACCATCTCTAACACTTTCATCTAGTTCGTTGGCTAACCTATCTAATGTAGCCTGATCAGGTTCAGTTTTCCATATAGGCTGAAGTATTCCATTAGCATCAGGAACCAACGACAGCATCTGCCTGGAGTAGCGAGAAAATACACGCAGCCGTCTATTATTAAACTCGCGTTGCTTTTTAAGCTCACGCTGAGCGGGAGTTAGACCATCTAATCCTACATTAGCACTACCAGATGCTGCCTTCTTCCCCTCTCCAATATCCTTAATCTTTCCTGACTTTTGATCGTACAAAAAGGATTTATACTCACCTTCACCTCCGACAGGAAGAGCGGTAGCTTGCCAATCTGGAAGTTTAGCCAACTCCTCTGCAGTCGCCTGTCTCTTTTTAGCCAGAGCAAGTTCCTCTGCATTAATACGCTGTGCCTCGGCCTGCGCGGAGGACATAGCTTCCATATACTTTTGAGAAGCAGCCTGACTCTTTTCATCCGTCCCTTGCGCTCTTAGTTTCAACTTCTGCTGTTCAACCACTTGCCTTGCTTGCAACTGCATTTCCGGAGCAATCCCTCTTGCATCATCAGCCGTAGGCTCCTGACCTGCAACGAGCTTCTGCACATACTGCGAATAGCGTTGAGAAGCCGCTTGCTGCATTCCAAACTGTCCTACCTTTGCTTGCCAACTATCCTGATTAGGGGCGAAGGCGGTTGCAATGGTCCCCATGATCTCGTTAAAGCCAGGCGTCTTTATAGCATTACTGTATGCCTTAAATGCCTTGCTCAAAAGAGAATACTGATCCTCTCCTTCCTTTGTCCCACCTGGGGCTAGCGGTGTAGGCGTCTGTTGCAAACCAGGAGTAGGAATATTAAAGACGGGATTAAACTGTGTAAAGGCGGATGTCTTCATAAACTCGTTTGGCTTCGCGGGTCCCATTATTTCTGATAGTTTAACGGCCATAAACCCTCCATCATTCCAAAATTTGGATTGTTACGCTGGATCATATTCGATATGAAGGTGGTCACCCTCAAAGATAATATCGAACATCAGCGGCGGAAATATTTCCTTTATTCCTTCTAGCAGAAAGATAAGGTTGCTAATACTACAGTACCAATCAACAACTCGTATGTCAATAGCTCTGTCCTTATAGTGAAAAGACCCCTTCTTATGCTCTCCGTCATTTCCGCTAGTGATCGTTAATTCCTTTTTAGTGTAAGAGTATATTCTAGCATCCAGTTCAGGAAGACGAGATGCTATCTCATTACAAAGGTTTCTAGTGTTAACTGTACTATCTTTTATTCTCATTCGAAGTATCCTCCAAGACCACCTAATAAAGCACCAATAGCAGCTCCAGGAGGACCACCTGCATACTTACCAATCATAGCACCGGCTGCTGCTCCAGATAACGCAGACTGCCCAGCAGAAACTGGCTTATCTACCATATATCCCATACCAGCTAGGCTAGCAAGAACATTGGCTTGATACATAGTAATCTCCATAGGCCACCTACTTTCCAACCCATCAAATTCAACCTGCTTATCTGCTTTCTCTTTCATAGCAATTATTAGCTTCGTGTAGAAATCAATATAGTTCCCAACACTCGCCTGCTTGGTCTGCACCAGCATTTGAAGGATGCCAGTCATCTCCCTAACGGCCTGCAACCGAAACATATTCTTTTCTTTTGAATTCTCGAGATACGCTGTTAGAAAATTCTGATACGAGTTTTGATACGCCGCAAGTTGCATCTTAGTCTGCTCGTTTGCATCAGCGAAGTATTGGTCAATAAAACCCTTGTAAAGCATAAGATACTGCTCAACAGCCTGTGAGACCAGAGCGCTTCTTTTCTCCGCTGAAAATCTATTAACATCCCTCATAAAGGAGGCCTCTAACGTAGCCATTCCCATAACAAAGGCAGAGGATTGAGCCGCTCCAATGTCTGCCATCATGCCTGTAAAACGATTAACAGACCGCATATAGGCAGGTTTAGCATCTTCCTCAAATGCATCTACCATATCTTGCACATTGTCATCGATAGCATCCTGCGCTGCCGCTACAGCCTCGCTCATAACACCAGAGAGGCGGGCATTAGCATGTGCCTCTGCTGCAGCAGCCTGAACGCCGACCTCTGTTCTAGCCGCTAATCTCAATGCCGTAAGTGCCGATCCAGAATATGAAAGAGATTCATCTTCCATATTATCTACATCATTATCAACGGCGCTGAATGTAGTACCAACTTTCGTTTCGGCATTTGTTAAGATGGTATTAAAATCAGTCGTCTCACTTAACGCTCTAGACAAGCCAGCAGACAACCCTGCCATTGCCGTAACTACTGCATTCATATTGCTAAGAGGAGAACTAGCCGTAAATACATAAGCGGCATTTGGGTCGAACGCATCTGCATCCTCATATGGATTAGCTAAAACCGCAGCATTAACAAGAGTAGGCATTGGAACGTCAAGGCTATCCCAATCATATCCTGTTAACTCCTTGTGCATCGTCTCCAGATAATCCGGATACTTAACCTCACCAGAACCATGTGCACTCATAGAATCTCCTATAGAGTAAATGTAACTTCAACGGTACTGACATCTGCCCCTAGTTCCTTTGCTATATTAATCATACGAGAAGAGTTGGTAAGAACCACTATATTAAGACAACCTTTTGACTTAGCAAATGTTTTTAACTCATCGATAGACTGTCTATATACATCGTTAGTAATATCTTTTCCGTATAATGATAGTATAATAAGTTTATGCACTCCAAAGGTACTTTTTATAATAGTTGTATTAATAATTCCAACTACACTATCACTATCATATATTAGCCATAAATCAATACTTCCGGATAAAAAACGCTGAAGCATATATGTAGCAAATGCCTCATCTCCATCCTTAAGCGCTCCGTTTAAAACAGCAGGTTTGATAAAATCCCAGACCAGTGCAACCTGATCACTAGGCACCTTACGAATCATACTGTCCCCTTATATTACGCTTATCAGGAACGCCCCACTTTATTGTCATATAATCAGGAGGTTCAACCTCCCTGAAATCCTCACCCCTAATACCGATGCGAAAGTCAACACCGGAACAAGCCATTACAGCCCACCCTTCTTTATTAACTCGGCGCCAGGCGGTCTGCTTCCAAACCTCTTCAGCCTTATTATACCTGTAGTAGATTGATACGTATAAATTTGAAGTAGCTGCACATGATAACTCAACCGAATGTATATGCTTAATACCACGAATACCGAAGTCAATATCTTGTGTTACTAATACAAACGCTGGATCGACTGAACCAGCCTCAGAGCAGAATCCAACTGTTCCACCAGCTGCATATCCACAACTAGTTACAATCTGATCGACCTCGGACATGCCGGTGTTCTTGTAAAGAAATGTCCTGAAGCCGTTACTAAAGAACCACTTTCCCTTATCCTCTGGAGAGTAACTTGCTACTACTTCATCTCCAATAAAAGGAAGAAGAACCTCACGATAGCCAAGAAGGGTAGGCTTTAAATCCTGCCCCATAGCCCAAAGCGATCCTCCATTATCAAGCCAGACGTGTTGTCTATCGTCTCCTGAGATGGATAATCCACTATAAATTCCAATATCTGATAGATTAACAAGACCCATTGTAGGAACTGGTTCGATAGCTGGGATTAGGGCAGAAACTCCATTATCAGAATAAACGATGACCGCATTACCCAGCGGTTTAACGCAACGAACTGCTCCAAATGCGATAGGCATAAGGCCGCACTCATTACGAAGTAGAAGGTCAAATATAATTGGCTTCTCAACTGAATTAACATCCTCGTCCTCAAGCATCCCCTGAATGTTTAAATCAGGGTAAATGAAGGAGAAAACATCTCCCCCTCCAATAGTAGACCACCAGACCATATTCTCCGTTATCTCTAAAGGAGGAACAATGCCCAACTCCCTACGTCCACCCCAATCCTTCCAGAATGCAGACCAGTGATCATGCCAGAATGACGTAGGATTGAAGCCACCTAAAATAGCACGACCTTTAAAATAACACCCTGTTCTTATTCCAATAGTAGCCTGCGTTAATACTTTTTGAGAGTGGCCAAACATCTCCTGATAACCAGGAACAAACACCGTTCCTGTATTATTCATCAACATCCACGCTTTACCCATATCCAAGAATTGCCAAGGCTCCCCTATTGCCATAGTAAGTTCTGTATCCAACGCATAGGCATTATAAGTGGTAATAGGCGTAAGACTCCAATCACTCTCATTGACGAAGAATAGGGAGTTTTTGCCGACCAACAAGGTACATGATCTCCCCCTAAATAACTGAGGAAAGGGCCAATCTAACGCAAGTCCATAAGCATCCAAGAGAGAAATATCAAAAGGATTATCAACTGCTGAGAAAGTAGAAAGGCCTTCATCTGACGTCTCTGCATTAAACAGGTCAACTAACCCAGCTCCATTTCTAACCACTCTATAGTCAGGACGAAGGCCTCTGGATATTTCTTTCTGAAGAGTTGTCTGAAACTGTCTCATTCCTTACCTTCTTTTTCTTTCCGTAAGACATTCTCAATATCCTGAAATTTAATATCTTCTACTCCATCAGTAGGTGTAGGAATAGGCATAACGATGGCAGACTTCTTCTCCTTGATTCTAGCCATAGCCTTTTCAACTATAAGCTTTCCCACTTTCATCCTATCATCCTTCCAATTGTGTTTATCTCTTCCTCAATCTTATCCATCTCCATTCCATCCAAGGTATTTTTAATAAACTGCTCCTGCGTCCTTGCACCCTCCAGATTTCGATAAAAAATCTCGAGAGCATAGGCTGCTGCGTAGACGACTACCTCTGGGTATATAGTTGCCCAGTAGTTAGTATCCGTTCCTGCTGAAAATTGCTTACTAAAGAAGTTTCCTTTCACCGCTATAGAATATGTTTCATCGGCTGGAGGCATAAGAAGGATACCGGAGTATCCATAGTGCGAGCCAAACATAATCTCATAGGGATCATAAGAAAACTGTGTGGTGTAGACGTTTGGATCTCCAGGCGTTTCATTTAAATCCTGCTGAGAGGGAGCCAATCCTATTACAATTGGAGCGTAATAAGAGGGCTCTCCTCGATCTATATCTGCAGGAAATGATGCATAGTCCGTCTTCAAATCACCATCTGCAACTTTCTCAAGCAGCTTCCGACCATCTGCATTTGATGCCCAGACCTCTAGAATTGATCTACAAGATGGCACTGCCAACTTATAGTCACCTGCTACTATATCCTTTCTATACCAGGCCTCCCCTTTGGGTGATTTGTACCTTACGTCTAGGTACCTCAGGCCGGCATTGAATAGGAATTTGAGCTTGGTCTGACCGCTCTCATCAACTAGGTCATCACGACCAGAGAGTTCGGCAAATAAAGAGATGAGTTCAGAAAAAGTAGCCATATGCCCTCGAGGGTTAGTTAAACAGCATTATCCAATCCAACACCATCCAGCAGTTGGAATGTCTGAGCATGGTGGAACTCGTAACCATCCTCGCACAGCCACTCTTCCAGCAGACCATCGATGGAGGAGACTCCACCTTTTTTCCAACTATCGTCACCTTTGAAAAAGGCTTTGTCGATGAAGCGGCGTTTGATGTTTCTTGGTTCGAAAATCAGTACACGGTTAGACAAACTCGAATCAACCGAGAACAGTGGATGCAGTTTCAGATTCAGGCTACCAAAGACTGTATGCCAGCCAGTAACTTTGATACCGTAGTCAGAAGTCATCGGTTGCAGGGTATAATTACCACTCTGCTTCACGATCTGCTGAATGCCCAGCAAAGCACCGTCTCCGCAGACTGCCAGTTTCTCACCTTGACCAGTGCCGTCGCCCCACTTGAAAGCGTACTTAACCATCGCATCCAGCCAATCCTCACCGGCCTGTTTCCAGGTCTTGCCGGAGTAGTTGGAATTAACGCGAAAGTCATCGTACTGCTCGCCGGAGGTCCCGTAGGTTTTGATAAACTCGATCATGCCCATAGGTGTCTTTTCCGGCATACCATTTGCTCCGGTGGTAGATTGACGAAGAGAGAATATAAGGTCTTTCTCACGCTCAATACCAAAATACATGAGCGCCTCCATCTTAGCCTCTTCATACGCCTGAGCCGTGCGCAGTTTGGTCTTAATGGCGGTTCTGGTAAGGCTCAATGGAAAGCGGCTAATACCAGTGTAGTTATAAAACTCCGTCGGGTCCTGAGCGATAGCCGTAGGAATCGGAGCGCCTTGAGGAGAGTAGGAACCAACTACACAGAGTGCATCAGCGGAGGCAATGTTGTAGGTGGCAGCCGTCCTACCGTTGTCATCTGCCTCCTGCAACTTACAGGCAACTGCCGTATAAGTACCATCCAAAACAGCGGTGCCAACTACCTTTGCCCGAATATCGGCGGAGAGTTCATCCGAGTCACGAATGATAACCTTATGGCCAGCGCGGAAGTTCTTCGAATTCGCCGTGGTCATCTTGAAATAAATAACACCGCCTGCAATACCATATGTAGCCTGGTGACTTGCATAGACATAGGCAGTCAAACAGTTTGCATCAATGTACGCGAACGAACCAACTGTTCCGGTAACTTTCTGGGACTGTAACGTCTTCGTCCACCAATGGAAAGTCGAATCGTCCGTACCTTGCTCCGACATCATAGACAGGATATTGGTAATCGTCATAGTGCCGTTGGGGAATAAACGAAGAATGCCAGACTCCCAATCTTCCGGCGCCTCATTAGTGACCCAGTCTCCTGTGCCACGCATACCTAAAAATGCCATAACTTCCTCCTAATTAGGAATAATTTTAATGTCAGGTAAAATCTTACCATCGCTTGTAAGCAACATGCTGAAGTCAAGACGACAGTTGTATTTCTCGAGAAGTTCCCTCAAGCCATCATTTACAGCCTGCATTCTGGCTACTTGGTCCTCCTCAATTAACTTACGAACCTCCTCCTTTTCCATTACGAATGACCCTCATGACCGTAGACAGGAATAAATTTAGCAGTTCCGTTCAACAAGATACGGAGGGTGCCTTCAACAGTTCCCATCGAAGTTCCTGGAGAGTACATCTGAGCGCCACCACTATCAGCGGGAATGTTTACCAGGGACATCAGGTTCAAAACCTTTGCTTGAGCCGCAGCGTTTCCACCATCTATAATCAAGCGCATAAGGCTAAACTGTGTCGCAGTGCGAGGATCACTTGACGTACCGTCCAAGTAAACCTCAGCCTGAAGGGCTGCATATGTTCCACCTGCTACTAAAGCAGCATTCGGAACGTGGAGAGTAGCTCTACAAGCAATAGCCTGGCCAGTGATAGAGTAGGTATTAGCCGCGAGATTCAGGGAGATATGCGCTCCAGTAACATTAGCAACTCCAACTGCGTTGATGGTTGCAAAGATACGGGCACAATCACCTGAACCAGCAGCCCCACTGAAATATGTACGAAGATACATACCTCGGTTGTCGCCAGACGTATTGCTATGGTTTAAATAGAAAGAGAGAAAATTCTTACTCGCTGTCGAGTTAGAAGCCTTGCTTGACGAAGTACCAATTCCCATCAACAGAGCGCCTGAATTAGCGCCACCCTTTTGCTTGAGATCGATACACTTGCCAGCTCCTACGTCAATACTGGCCTTGTTCATTAAATCACCTACGAAGCTCATTCCAGCCTCCTATCCGTTATCGACTAGCGTCAGAGCAGATAATCTGCCAAGACAGACCGTCGGAGATGCAGGCGATATCTTCATGTAATGCGGTTACCGTTGATAGATTAATATCCGTAGTATCGCCGGGATTACTATGAATATGGAACGTACCAGATGAACCAATAGCAGTCATTACACGAATATGAACAGTTTGTCCTTTACACTCCGTTGCGTTGGCCAGATACAGATCACCAGTCTCTTCTGTAGTTAGACCAGAGAGGTCAAGAACAACGTACTTTTCATACGGCGCGAGTGTCTTAGCATCACCGTTAGCGGTAGGAGCCCAGTAGGTATTATCCTTCAGACCCATATTCGCAACGGTTTCTAACAACGCTTTTTGCATAGTCATTAAAAACCTCCTATCTCAATTTCATCATGCGCGAGATTTGCGCACCTATGGTCTCGCTTCTCTTATTAGACTTAGCCACCGGTACCTTAGCGCTACCTGGCAGTTTTGCAAACGAGACCTTTTTTCCTTCTTCCTTCTTTAACGTCTGGGCACCAGCTTTGATTCCCAACATCTTCCTTGACTCCTTTCCAAGCTCCTGAAGAATCTGTGATAGATTCCAGGTGGGATTCTTCCTTTGAAGCTGCTCAACAACAAGTTGAACAACAGGTTTGTATTTTACCAAATCTTGATTTTGAATATAGAATTCGGCAACGGAGACCCTAACGTCAACCATATCCTGAACCATCTTCGATACTGTTCCTGACATGGTGCGAAGGCCATCTTGAAGAGCGGCATTGTAGACCTTATTCAGATGATCATTAAGTTTATCAGCTGTCATCTCGTCTTCGAGGTCTTTGTCAGTTACAAAGGTGATAGGTTTTAAGCTAACTATCTCCTCTTTCTTCTCTTCCTTTTTCCCATCTTCCTTTGCAGGTGGAGTAGCTTGAAGTTCTACAAGAAGGCTAGCCAACTTATCTCTGAATGCATCTTTCTGATCATCTTCAGGTTCTATCTCTTCGTCTTCTTCGTTTTCTTTATCCTCTTCTTCCTCTTGCAACTCATCATCAACCTCCTCATCCTTAACAGGTTTTTTCTTCTCCTCTGGTTTTTTCTTCTTATCAGACGGATCATCATCGGAGCCAGGAAGAATTATGTTACTTTTCTTAGCAACCGGTTTGGACTCTGGTTTAGGGTCAGCCTCACCAGCCAGATGTTTGGAAAGCGTCTCTTTTGGAAATGCAGACGCTAACTCGTTAAACAGATTCAAATCAGCCATTAGCCCCTCCTTCAAGGTCCTCAGTTAAGATTTGTAGTGAATTAAGACAAAAACGAAGGGAGAGTAGTTCTCCCTGGTGAAACTCCGCGCCGTGGATTAGCTTTATCTTTCCACCGTCTCCAACTACTGTAACAGAGTCTTTAGGGCATGACTCAAGTTCAGCCTGCGTCATAGCTATACGATCCCTAATATCTTGAACAAATGCTTGAAATGCAGCATTCTCCTTAAGCATCTTAAGGTCAGCTGCTCCATAGGAAATGTCAGACATTTGCTCCCCCCATCGGTATCATGTTTCCAGCCTGTATGTTTTTATCAATCTGCTCCATTGGCATAGACTGCATATTAACAGGCCGTTGCATTTCAAACTGATCTACATTACTGGCTCCCATTCCTCTCATTACATGCTTAACAATTCGGACCATATCAAACTGTTGCATGAGGACAGGGTTCTGCATAAATATAGGAAGGAATTGCATCCAGGCAGATGCATCTTTAGCCCCTGGTAGTGATCCATCAGTCGGGCGAATGTCAAGATCTACGTCAATATCAGCAGCCCCAACTTCAACCGTCTTCCCATATTCCACACCGAGCTGTCTAGCCAAATCGCCGTATACTCGAACGTATGTAGGAGCGCTCATTAACTGCCTAGTATGAGATGCCATCATGTAGCCTAGGTCTGAATGATACTGTAGACCAATAACCTTTGCAATTCGTTCCATTCGGGATAACGCAGCCTTCATCCTTCCGCCCGCCTCTGTAGCTGATACACGTTCAGAGCCAGAGCGATCCAATCCTTTAACAGCGTCAATCGTACCAGTACTCTCGTCCATAATACTTTTGATCATAGCAACATCTTGGACATTAGCCCTGGTTATATCGTTAATATTAAGTTGAACGATCGACTCACGAAGGTCCTTGCCCCATGCAGCCCTTCTGGTCCTAATCAGCTTTCCAGGCCCCGGGTTGCTTATATCCGTACTATTTATTACCCACGGATCGTAGACTATCATATCATTGACTGCCTTTCTCACATTAGCAACGTGAGAACGGAAGAGCCAATCGACTGTTTCCTGCAAGCCGAATACTGTCTCAAGCCTGCTGATTGGTGATAAAGTATGACCATCAAAATCAGGGCAGGCAACGCAGACTGGAAAGCGTCCATGATCTAGATTCATAGGACTGGCCTGGATTATAACAGAATCACCTGCTACCCTGAATAGCCATTTCTCAGGATAGTGACTATCACCTAGACCCCAATCAGAAGGAATCATGTCAACAAACATAGTCATTATATCCACCACAGTCGTAACACCCATACTGCCTGGATGATCTATATTATTCTTTGACGATCTGCCAGAATCCCCATACCCAAAATAGTTACTAGACCAATCTGTCCTAGAGTCAAGATATTGACAATTAAAGACATCATTTTCAGAACCCTGTTCCTCACGAAGCAAGCTAACTAAATTAGAACGATCTACCCAACCTGTAAACTCACCCTTTTGCACCTCATACACAGGTACATTAGGATCAGGAAGGTAGGAATAAGGGTCAACTGTCCCAATAAAATTTCCTTCGTAAGTAGGACGCTGGACTCGTTCTCTATCAAAATTAGACCCACCGAATAACTTTTGAAGTGCCTTTGGAATCGCACTCTGCTTTTTAACAATCGAGACCGTTCCCATCGTCTTTCCGAAGGAGACAGCCGATACACCAAAGCCGTAGACAAAGGAGTCACGCCAAGCTGTACTAATCGGAAGGGCTAACTTTGCCCTCTTCACTTGATTATTAATAACCTGTTCCATTATAGCGGCCTGAATTTCATCTCCAGAATCAATTGCCTCATACGGGAACATCATATCAGACATAAAGGCAGCTGTCATGTAGGTCATAAGAATATCAAGAGTTGCATACATAGTAGGAACCACAACCGTAACAGGTTTGCGATCATCCTCTTCTCTTACCTTAGCCTCTTCGTCATCAATCCAGATGTAGGACGTAAGCTTCTCATCAATCGCACTCCAGCTATCATACCTATTCTGCATGCTATTTTTAGCCATGTCAGCCCTATCAAGTAGCTCCTGCAAAAGTCTCTCATGCTGCTCAGAGCCTGGTTCTAAATCCAATCCCTTTGGATATTTATACTCAATATCCTTCTCAGCTGCCCATCTGGAAAAGTCAGGCCTAGGTTTTCTCATTCGGATCATATTCACTCGCTCGTTAGATAGAGAATATCAACATAAAAGTTATTTGGCGCAACCGCTAATTCAACATCAGGATAGCTTCCATCTTCCCTTGTGAATGTTAGAAGAACAGAGTTAGATGAAATCTCTGCATCAGATATTAAGACCGATCCAGTTCTATTTCCTGCAACATAGGCAATAGCTCCAACTGCTACCTGAAAGATAGGATCTCCGATAGTAATCTGATACCCATTAGCGTCGAATTTAAAACCACCTGAATCATACCCTTTAACAATGTTATCCATCGTATAGGTAGATCCATTAAACTTTGACGTAATAACTACCTTTATTCCAAAATCAGTTCCCTTCGATATGGTAACCCGAGACATACGAAATGCAAGACCTACTGTTCCATCGCCAAGGATAGCACCAGCCGAGGCCCCGCCGGATGCTAAGTATGATAATGAATTCTCGCCCGCGGGAGTATCCGTAAATAGCATCTCCCCTCCTGACACCTCGAATGCTACTGACGAGTCAGGTAGAAGAAAGTTTCCAATACCAGCTATTTTGACTTTTATCGACACTTAATAATTCCAAATTTTGGATTGATTTAGACGATTCGCCATCCCATTAGGGCGGAGTCTGATTCTATTGTATCGTAGATAGCCTCGTCTGGTTTATCAGGATCCTGCTGCATTGCCATAAAGAGATCGGCTTCCTGCATGACTGGAATAATATAGGCTGCAGCGTCCATAACGTCCCATCTTTTTGGGACTGGAAAACTCATAAGTTGTGTCTCAAGATCGCCTGTATCTACTACATTATGATAAACCAGTCCTTGACGGTAGTAAGGAACCAACGCTGCAACTCTTCCAGCCTTACCAGATATCTCACCTTTTATATCATCCCTCTTATCTCGCCGAGGGTTAAGCCACATTATTGGATAGTTTTCACCTCTCCTACTGAGTTCATTAAGAATAGGTTGCTTGATAAACTCATTTAGAGATGTCTCCTCGATTGCGATTAAATCGCAGGAAAATTCTCTCGCAAGGCGAAACATTGCGTCGTACAGTTCATCTGGATGATAAAACTCTCCGCAAGCATACCTAACGTACATTCGATTGGTCTTTAGATTAACCGACCATATAACGAATGCGCTTTGTGCAGAGTTCATCTTGACTGTTTTAGCAGGATCAACGATTAAAACCGTAATGCAATCATGAAGCTGAGATTGAAATCCATCTTCCCTATTCCCGTCTCGTTCTTCGTAATACTTAAAGTACTCCTGCTTAAAAGCCTTTGCCTCACCTGCAATCGGCTCGCACATGAATTCTCGATGAAAGGAGTCAAGCATATGAAGCCTACGATGCTCGGCAAGTTCCCTATCAAGATCAACCTGTGGTTTAAAATCGGGCATTAGGGAGACATACTGCTTACTACAAATAGGAACCGAGACAACTGCCCAATCTGGGGACTCCATTAAATCCCTAATCAATGCGTCATAATGCTTTAGAGTATCAATATAGATAAAACGTGGATCAATCTGCGTCCCACCTGAAATTGCTTTCGCCTTCATAACATCGTCAAAGAACCACTCTTTCGTCTTCTTCCTAATATCTGGATTGTCGATGGTAAGTTTATCCTCAAGGTCATCTATGACAAAGAAATCCGGCCTATACCGTAACCAGTTAAGACCACGAACCTGCTGTCCCGCGCCGCGTGGAAGTATCAACCCATATCCATTAGCTACCCAGCTCTTCTTAGAAAATTGCATGTCAATGCCACTTCCAGTATCGTAGTAGTTGGTAGAAATATCCCCGAAGACAGCTTTAACAGCAGCATTGCTGGTCAACTCCATCTTTATATTCTCCGTCTGCATTTCCGCAAACGTAGCGCTTAGGCCAAGGTAGCAGAGGAAACGAGCCTCCCTAAACAAGATGGTGTGCATTGCAAGTAGTCTTGCAATCGACGTCTTCCCAATAGATCGCCCTCCAACTATTACAATCCTAGGCTCTCTTGCAAGAATTGGCTCAAATATCTTATCATGAAGATATGAGAATTTTTTGAAGTATGTTTCGGGAAACAGAAGGCGAGCAAACTTTCTAGGATCATTATAGCATTCTGCTAAAATATCCTGCATCTGCTCATCATCTGATATTCCGTTTAGTTTGAAATCCATCTCTTTATATTCCCACTCGCGTCTCTTGTCACCAAGGTATCAGCGTCTGCTGAGTTTATATTCCTAATAAACATTCCAGTTCCACTACTAGGATCGGCTGTTATACTCTTATACACAACTCCATCTCCAGCCTCAATATTTGAGTTGAAGAGGAATCCATTATCCCAGTTGTCAAACTGCATCTTTCCGGTGGTATTTACGACTTGGATTGTTCCGGAGTGAGTGCCATACCCAGCATTATCGCCGGAGAACATCTGCACTGCTCCATTACCAGAGGCATTTACATACAGATTAGCAAGCGAGTCTAATCCGGTAAATACATTCTCCCCTGATACATTTATAGTAGCAGTTCCCTTCTTAATAAACTGATACACTGCCGCATTCTTATGCACCATGTAGTCATTAGTATCAACCGTAATGGATGAGTTATGACCAGTCCCTCCTGCGTGTAACGTAAGAGTTCCTGCCCCATCTACCACTCCTAAATGAGCGCAACTATCTGTACCAGCCGGAATGCTCTCCTTCGTTACTGTTATGCCATTTGAAAGGGATGTCTTCACCGTAAGCAGACTAACACCAACGCTTGTCCCAAGGCTCAAGATTCCGCTATCATCTAAATAAGCGTTACTATTCTGAATAAGCTTTCCAGTAGTGAGGTTAAAACGAGCCAGAGCATTATCATAAGCACTAGCAGGCCCAACAACATCTCCCCCGCTAGAAGCAGAATAAGAACCAAACCTCGTCCAACTACCTCCACTGTTCTTGAATTGAAGATAACCGGAAGAATCTCGAATGCCATAGCCATTTGCTCCTATATATTTCCAGAGGGTATCTGGATCAGTATTACTCATGCTATTCTTAGGAAAGAAACTAATATAACTACTATCAGCAAGACCAAAGCCATTACTTGTTATAATAGCGCGAAGGCGAGAGTCATCTTTATTATTTGGAAACGTTCCTAGAGTGTAGAATAATAGATGATCATTTTGTACTTTCCAGGGGCTACTACTATATCCAGGATTAGCAGTGGTTTGTGATACTATTTTAGTACCAATAAAATTAGCTCCTACATCCCTAAAGCCTAAAAATCTAATAGATGTTCGTTTAGTCTCATTATATAAAGCAGCAGTAGTATCACCTGGTTCAGAGTTTCCATAGTCATAATTCATATCCGCGGATAAGGAATCAGAAGTAGTAGCGGAAGAAAAACCTGTTATATTATTCTCTGCTTTATAATTTGTAACCGCATAAGCTGCTATATTATCATTACAATGGCCATAAGTTATATTACCTACTGCCATAACACTATCGCAGCTAAACATATTAAGTCCCCAGGCAATAGTACAATCTCTACTACATGAGAACAGATTATCTTTAACTAATAATTGACTAACTCCAGATATATATAGTTGACTTCCAGAAGAGTCTGATACTACTCCATTATCTCTAAATTTATTACCCTGTATATTTACTCTATGAGAACCAGAGTTATAAAAGTTATTAGCTAATCCTGAAGACCTACCATTATCAAATATCCTGTTTCTAGTAACATCTGTATCATATGTCCTGCCAGTCACCTCAAAGCCACGATCCGACCAACCAGAAATCATGTTATTATCAATTTTAAGACTTCTATACCCTGCTCCTAATACATACATTCCAACTCCTCCTACTCCAGGAGTTAGTGGAATTATAGTATTTCCAGTTATTTGAACATTGTTTAAATACCCATAGTCACTTCCAGCACCACTCATTTTATATACTGCTGTTCCACTTAAATGTGTAGTTGCTACTACTCCATTATAAGATATTCTGTGCCCCTCAGAGTTATATAATGTTAAGGTGTTACCTATAACAGTATCTACTCTGCAAAACTCGTCATCGGTTCCTATGATGATATAATCATCGTTAGCAAAATCAGAACCATCTACAACATCCCATAGATACTCAGTAGCATCTATAGCTTCTGATACAGTAGTACTATCCAACCTCTCTGCTGTAGCATTTTGCAGCCAGATACCTACACCATCAGACTTAATAATGTTATCTCTAATTATTAAATTTTTAACTCTGCATGAATCTGATAGATATATTATTATAGCACTTCCACCCTGTCCTGGAGTGTTTTGAATCTCACATTCAGAAATTTCAAAGTTCTCAATGTATAATCTTCCAGATGGCTCAATATCCAAGCCACCAGGGAAGCCACCCATAATTTTAGAACGAGTTATCTTCACATTTTTAAGCGTGTCTAATCCCGTAAGTTTAGCTGTAGTATCAGGTATAGCATACCAATTTCCCGAAGATCCTCCACCAATAGTAATGCCTTGTCTTCCAACTAGATTTTGATAATTACCACTACCACCTGCGTAAAACCATCTACGAGGATTTTGTATAATGCATCTGTCAATGATTATGTCACTACCCCCAGTTATAGCTATTCCATCACCAGGGAAGTCATGAATATATGCGTTAGTTATGCTAATATTATTACCCTTATTAATATCAAATGCAGACTGATACTCTTCCATCGGGGTAAGACGGTAGTTACTAGTACTATCTGGAGGGGTTACCCACTTTGTAGATACGGTAATTAGAGTGCTACCTCCAGCGGTTGCGGTGTTGCTTTCTATCCTGCGAGTCTGATCCGCACCTGTGCCTGATAGTATTCTAATGTACCACTTGATTAAGGAGTCTGCAACTACATCTACATCATCAATGTACACCTTGCTAGAATCCAACACCGCTCCACTTACATCTCCATCTATGTAGTTATCATCGGAGTGTCCATAGTACTCACCTCCGATTATGGATACGTTAGTATCACATGCGGAGTAGAATAGAACATTACCAAACTCCAACGCTCCGGAGGAAATCCTCTTATTATACCTATTAGCCTTCCAGTCAACCTTATATCCTTGACTAACGTTAAGAGTCATTCTGCTATGTAGATGAAGAGTAGTATCAGTAACAACATCATTAGCACCGATGGCATTTACCAGCGGATACGTTTTGCTGGGACTGTCTAATAAAGACGCAACTCCATTATAAAATCTAGTATTAGCATCTCCATATATGCCAGTAATAGCGTCCTTCCCGAGTATGAACTTTCCGGTAGCATCGCTCCAGTCTGCCCTTGTCACATAGGAAGTTCCACCAAGTGGGTCTTCTTGCAATATATAATTGCCTGTTACGGCAACCGGAAAGTCGTGCATCAGTAGTGTATATGTATAAGTCCCATCAACAGTCAAGCCAGCTGTTGGTGTATTGGCTATTCCCACCAACCTAGCCTTCGACGCACTAGATGTCAGCCTGATTCGATATGGTTCACTTCCCCCAAGCAAAAAGGATGCAAGGGAAAGAAGTAATAAAAATGATCTACCGATCAATGTCATCGTCGTAGTCTCCAATTAGAATAGGTGTTGCGTTTATCACTTTTGTATCATCAATGTCTTGTATCACAACAGCGTCATCAACGTCTTGAATTACTACTGTATTAACAACATCTTCGATCAAGACTGACCAGTCGTCAACTATCTCCGTAGCACTTCGTCTCTCATCCTCATCCAAGTCGGCAATCCTTCTATCGTCAAGAAGAGTCGTTATAATACGGCGTGAGTCCATGGCATTCATTAGTCAGTGACCCTACGAGATAAGACTACATTACCTTCCATTAGTCTATACTTCGTAGACCCATTGACTAATACTAAGTCATAAACAGCTCGATCGAAGTCGAATGCCGCGGTCTGCGTCGCAGTTATTGCAATGTCAAGGATGCCAGATGCAGGAGTCGTCAGTGTTATCCCACTTCCAATGGATAGGGAGATAAGAGCAGCAGTCTCTTGCTTATTATTCTTTACCTCCAAGAACGCCGTGTAGCCTGCAATATTAACAGCCGTTCCAGAGGAATCTTTCCACTGAATCCTCTTGTTGTAGGTAGAACCCTGCTCGACGATAATATCAAACTTCGCTGCTCGCATAAGATATCCAATCCAAAATTTGGAATGATTTACTTAACCATCATAATTTCAAGTAGCCTATCTACCTTAGTCTCAAGAGAGATAAGCCGTCTATTCGTCTCCGCATGTTGAATAGCGCAGACGTCCTTCACTACATATTTTCCATTTAGTTGAGTAGCAACAGCTGTGGTTAGGTCATCTACATCGTTGCTCTTTCTGGTACTACGTAGCTTAAACAGGCTAACCGCTATCGTTACAATTCCAACTCCTGCCACAATCCCATCGCCTAGTGATAGCATACTATTCCTCTGTTTTAGTTAAATAAAGGAGGACAGCCCAAGCCTCAATAAGGGCTGCCCAGTGAAGGAGGAGGCCTCCTTTTTCCAGTTCGGTTAATCCATAATCTCCGTACCGAGGTCCTTCATAGTCTCCACCACGAGGGATGTAATGTCCCCTACGGTAGGAGTATACTTCTTGTCTGGATTAGCAGTCTCGAATTCATCGCCTTTGGTACCCAGGCTCTCAACCGTCTTACCCACGACTTTCACTGCTTCCCATGCTGTCAGTGCCATCTTTTTTCTCCTTCTTCTTTATTATCGAGCCGAGGAGGGCCTTCTCTTTAGAGAGAGGGTCTAGCCCTTCCTTAGTTCGGTCCATCTTCGACTTCACTCCCAGTCCCATTTGCCCAAGGCCAGCTGTTATTATAATTGGGCCAGCGATGGGACCAGCAACTGGTATCTTGCAGATCACAACACCGACTGCCACGACCAAGGCACCAGTTATGGTATTGGGAACTTTCTTTATGATATCTATGATTTTCATATTAATAAGTGCTTATAATACCAGACGTTCCGTTCCAGCCTGTCCAGGTTGAAATGCAGCGATTGTATTTAATAGTTCGATTCCCTGCCTGCTTATGGAGGCGAAACCAAGTGTAACGACACTCTAAAAAGGGAACATCTAACGACGTTCCGTATCGACCGGTAGCTGTCATATTAGTGTAGGTGGTAACGCCAGTTCCTTTGAATGTCAAACTATCAACGAATACCGCCGTGGTTAGATCATTGACTGGAGATTGGTATACACAGATACTGACACAGGTAGAGTCTTCAGAATCGGTAGTCACTGTATCTGCAAGGGTTAGGAATAACGAAGCATACGGCCATGTTAGAAAGGAGTTCCCACCTATAGTCGTATAGCCCGTGAGACCCTTATAATAGGTCGTATCTACATGGGACCACCACCTTCCAGAATTATTCCCCCATTCGTGGGTGTCTAATACAGTCTGCGCTGATAAGGACGCAGCGGCAATCAAGAGTAACAGTATGAGTTTTTTCATTACTCTACCTTTCCTATTTTGTTATCCACTGTATAGCCAGCCTTTACATCAGCCTCGAGAGATGCAAGAACTGACCTTTCGTTTTCTTTAGAGAGATCGTATTTTTTCTTGTTGCCCTTACTATCAACTAATTCAATTAGTTTATTCAACTTCTTAGCGTCTAATACAGCCACAGAAACTGATTTATGAATATCTACCTCACGTCCAGTGACAAGCGTAGTAAACTCAGCGTCGAGGCAGGTCAGCTTCACGACGTCCTTGCCTTTGTCCTGCTTGGTGATGGAGACGAGCTTGCCGGAGCTTTTGTACTCAGTGATGCTACGGCCGATCACTCCTACCTTGGCGTGGATCTGGCCGATGGCCAGCGCCGGAAGTAACAGCAATATCCAGTATCTCATATCAACCTCTTTTTAGCCAGCCAGATGCCGAGCGCACCGGCGGCGATGTCAAGCCATGTGTCCAACTTTCCGAACCAATAGGCGAAGTCCAGATTTGCCCAGTCGCTGCATTCCCATACCTCGATTCCGAGAACCAGACCAGCAGCCCACTGCCACTTTATGCCGGACCATCGCATCAGGACGAAGAACATGCCGAAGTGGATGATCCACGACTTCCAGTCGGAGAACTGTGTCATTTCAATTCCCCGCATACGTAGGGCTGCCTGTACCGGTCAGGTGCAGGGCATTGCCGGTTTCGTCATTAAGATTGCCGTTGAAGCGCCAGTAGGCGACTTCGCCAATTTTTCTGAAAGATATATCATCTATAATAATATAATCTCCAGCTTGTGCATTACCATCTGATGACCTCAAATAGAAACGCAAAGTGTTAGAATTGCCTGCATCAGACGCTTGATTAGTCACGAAATTGAAATTTGTTGCAGATGCACAAGATGCATTATTTAAATACATTGTGAGGCTAGGACCATATACATAGATACCAACTCCGTTATTTGCACGACATCGGCATTTGACTGAATATCTAGACCCAATAACTAATTTATCGGTTAAGGCTTGCGTTATGCTTGTATTAATCGTTAATCCTGCTTCAACCTTTTGTGCGTTGCCTGTGAATTCTGCGTCAGTTATTATAGTTTTTATTGCCGAAGTGCCTGAAACGTCCCAGTTATCCGCCGCACCATCAGAATTACTATCTGTCCAATCAGATCCATTAACTGCCAGATTTGTTCTCACAGCATTGTCAAGTCCTGAAAAACCGAGTGTGGCAAGCGTAGAATACGGAGACCGAAACAAACGCGGAATCAGGCCGCCTGTCATCGTCGTGCTATTGGGTGCTGTCTCGTCGTACAGGACAGGGCCGGAAGAGCTGCCAACCTGAATCTTGAGATTTGATCCGCCTGAACCGGCTACATACAAGCCGCCATAGCCGAGGCGGAAGACTCTAAAGGCGTCGAGTGTGCCGGCGAGCTTGCTTGCTGCATCATAGCGAGCACCAATAAAAAATGATCCAGCATTACTTAAACTGCCTGTTCGGGCAGATATGTCATAATATGATTGAAAAATACCATCAATGAATAGCCTAGATTTATCGCTTCTGTCAACTACAAGAGCATAAGCATACCATCGGCCAACAACAGGAGAAGCTCTAAATGTATGCGAGGCAGAAGTCGTTCCGCCGGCATCAGTCAAAATAAAATTAAAATAGTAAAGAGAAGAATCCACACAATAGATATAGACACTATAGCCATACGTGCTATACTTATTGGAAAAATTCATTGAATCTCCAGCGGTCGGCAGCGCCGAAAACTTTACCAAGAACGTAATCATAAAATCATCAACGTCCATGTCCAGCGTCTCGTCCAGCGATCCGGTATTATCGGCAATCGAAAGATACTGCGTCGATCCGTCCAGCACAATCTTCTGGCCGCCGCTGAAATCTCCCGAGCTTTGATAAAACAGCATTTGCGCCGAGCAGACTAACGGCAACAGAATGGCAAGCAGCAAGGTGCGCATCAGTCGGCACCTCCGTCTACCCACAGACCGCCCTGGCCAGTCGTGACCCACCTGGTATCATCCAGGGCA
>Ga0172375_10004392_pt1 | contig 20844 bp, 16 predicted proteins | sample LakKiv1m_FD_114537 | JGI IMG/M metagenome (GOLD analysis project Ga0172375, IMG submission 114537) | Freshwater microbial communities from Kabuno Bay, South-Kivu, Congo - kab_092012_11.1m | ecosystem: Environmental > Aquatic > Freshwater > Lake | place: Democratic Republic of the Congo...
AACTGATATGAAGCATATTACCTATTTCAGTATTAGTGTAACCTTCGCATAATAACTGTAAAACTTCTTTTTCGCGTTCAGATATTTCTACAGCGATTTTATTTAAGCTTTTCTCTTGTGCTTTGTTAACATATTTTGTAGTAAGAATGGTTAAAAGTTCATCGGAAAAATAATTTTTATCTTCCATAACTACTTTTATAGATTTTTCGAGGTCGTCTTTTTCGATATTTTTAAGTAAAAAACCACGTGCACCTGCATCGAGCATTTGTTGTAAATATTCTTCATCGCCAAACATTGATAAGGCAATAATTTTTAATTCAGGAAATTTTTTTAACGCTTGTTGAGTTGCCTCAATACCATTTAAAACAGGCATTTTAATATCCATAAAAACAATGTCGGGCAAATTAGTTTCTATTTTGGTTAGAAAATCTTGTCCGTTTTCGGCAATACCAACTACTTCAACAAAATGAAATTCTTTTAGTTGAGCAATTAAACCTTTTTTAAAAATGCTGTGGTCGTCAACAATAAATACTTTTATCTTGTCCATAATATTATAATTTGGGTTTGCAAATATAACAATTTATTTATATATGTTATTATACATCATATATGTTACTTAACACAAATAATATTTGTACTGTTGTTCCTTTTGATGGAATTGATTTAATATTAATTTTTCCGTGTAACGACTTTATTCTGTTGCTTAAGTTTGATAATCCGTGCCCATGTGTTTTGCCCGGAATTTGCTGTTCGTCGTAATCGAAACCAACACCATTATCGGAATATTTTAACCAAATATTATCTTCTATTTGCTCCAAAATCAACACTATTTCTTTAGCAAACGAATGTTTAAGCCCGTTGTTTATTAACTCTATACCCGACCTGTAGATTGTTGATTCGAGAACAGCCCCTAAGCGGTCTTGACTTAAATTACATGAAAAATTAATTTTAGTATTAATATTATATTTTAATTTGTAAAAAAAAGACTGAAATGCCTTTTCGAGTCCGTAATCGTTAAGTGTTGTTGGCATTAGTTCGTTTACAACTTGTCTGATATTTCGAATTGCTTCATCAATAATTTCAGATGTTGTTGTTATTATTTCCTGTTTTTCTTCCTCTTTTTTATCGGACGATTTAAGTAAATTTAAATAAATTTTAACTGTTGAAAGTAACGGACCTAAGTCGTCGTGTAAATTTTCTGCTATACGTTTTCTTTCTTTTTCTTCGACATGAATTGTTTTAGTAATTATTTCGTTTCCGAGTTTTTTATATTCGGCAATATCTTTTACAGTTGCTATAATTTTATATTCTTTCTCGGTATTAATAAATACTTTTTTAGAATTAATAAGGCAAATTTTTGGAGTTAAATTATTTCCTGTTTTTAGCAATGCTTCTCCATTTTTTAATATTCCTGTTTTTGACATTTGAAGATAATGTCTTTTCCACTCATAAGAATGAAAATACATATCTGAAACATTTTTTCCAATTAATTGCTCAACTTCAAATCCTAAAACTTCGAATACCGATGGACTAATTTTTTCTATAACATACCTTTTCGAAAGAACCATGTATATATCTTGAATGTTATCAAAAATATTTTTTAAATGTTCTTCGCTTTTTACTTTTTCGACATAAAAATTACTTGCATCTTGCTTCGACTTGTATTTTTCGATTGCATTAAATATTTTTTCGGGCAAATGTTCGATAAAACCTACATCTTTGTGAATAAAATCGTAAGCCCCTAGTTTCATCATTTTTACAACAATTTCCTGGCTATCGTAACCTGTTATTATAACAAAGGGGAAATCAATGTTATCGGCTTTGAGTTCTCTGATTAATCTTTCACAATCTAAATCTTCTAAGCCATAATCGAGAATTGCAAAGTAGTCGGTATTGTTTTTTAAAAATTCTTTGGCTTCGTAGCCACTAAATATACATTTGCATATTAGTCCTGCTTCTTTTAACCTAATACAAATAAGCGAATTGAGCGAATAATCGTTTTCGACAAGAAGAATTTTTTGTTCTAATACATTTTTCATTTGGCTACTTTGTTACAACCCATTTATATACTTTATCGTTTCTACGTACTATTTTGTTATTTGTTTTAATACTTATTATTTCTCCTTTATTCGCAATTTCGATAATTGTCTTTTGTTCAGATCTTATTTCATTAACATTATACTCAACAATTCCAGTAGTTGAGCCGATAATTAGTAAATCGTCATTTAATTTTATTGAGCCGGTTTCGATTTTTATTTCGACAACCGAAATATTATTAAAGTAGTTTGTTACTTTACCTACATACTCTTTTTTCTTTGTAGCAGAAGAGCCATAGTTTTTAGTCCATTCGCCTAATTTTGCTCCCAAATAATAACCTCCCCAAAACCCTCTGTTATAAACACTTTGAAGCATTTTAAGCCAATGTTCTATTTTTTCTTCGTTAAAATTATTTTCAAAACAAGCATTTACTGCTTCGGAATAACATTGAGTTACAATTTTAACATACTCTGGAGCCCTTGCTCTTCCTTCAATTTTAAGAACAGTTACGCCAGCTTCTAAAATTTTATTTAAAAAATTTATTGTACATAAATCTTTTGGCGACATTATGTATTCGTTTTCAATGCCTAATTGGTAGTCGCTTTCTTTTTCGGTAACTGTATATCCTCTTCTGCAATTTTGAAGACAACTTCCCCTGTTTGCCGAATGGTTATTTTCGTGTAAACTTAAATAACATTTTCCGCTAATTGACATACACAAAGCACCGTGAACAAATAATTCGATTCTTAATTTTTTACCAGATGGTCCGCAAATGTTATCCTGGTCAATTTTTTTGCAAATAAAAGACGTTTGCTCTAAGGTAAGTTCACGAGCAAGAACAATGACATCGCAATATTGTGAAAAAAATTTTACAGCTGAGAAATTGCTTATATTTAATTGAGTTGATGCATGAATTTCGACACCAATTTCTGAAGCAATTTCGATTGCAGCCATATCGCTCGCTATTATTGCAGAAACGCCTGCTTTTTTTGCTTGTAAAATTAATTGTTGTAGCTCAACCATTTCGTTGTCGTAAATAATAGTGTTTACTGTTAAATAGCTTTTTACATTATTTTCGTTACATATTGTTACAATTTTATTTAAATCATCTATTGTAAAGTTAAATGTCGATTTAGCTCTCATGTTTAAGTTACCAACTCCGAAATATACCGACCCAGCCCCGCCTTGAATGGCTGCCATAAGGTTTTCGTACGAGCCCACCGGCGACATTATTTCTATATTATTGGTTTTGTGCATTAAGCTTTTTGATTTTTTCGATTATTTCGGCTACTTCAATATTATTCATACATTTAAAATGTTTTTTTGGGCATTTATTAAAACCAATTTTTGAGCAGGGACGACATTGTAAATCTTTTATTTCGACAATTTCCGATTTACCTTCTTTAACATACGGATACATGCCAAATTGAGGTACAGTATTTCCCCAAACAGATATTATCGGTTTTTTAAAAGCAGCTGCAATATGCATTAAACCTGTGTCGTTCGTAATTATTAAATTTGCTTGTTTTACTAATGAAGCCGATTGATTTATTTGATATTTGTTGCAAGCAATATACACTGATTTGTTGACAACATTTTGTACGATATATTCTGCATTACTTAAATCTTCGCTCCCTCCTAACAAAACAACAGGATAGTTAATGCTATTAATTAGCTCAATAATTTTTGTTACCGGAAACATTTTTGTATAATGTTTTGCACCTATTACGAAACCATAGTAACCATTATGTAAAAATTTGGGGAGACTTTTTATGTTTACTTCATCTTCAGGAAACAAAAAATAATCGAGCCCTTTATTATCGTTGCTAACATCGAATAGTTTTAATGTGTTTAAATAACGTTCAACAATATGAATATTTGGTAGTTTATTAATTTTAAAATTAACCAAAAGCCATTTTTTAAAATTTAATTTGTCAACAGTAAAGCTCAAAATTTTTAATGAGTTTTTTATTCTAACAGTTCGTAAATTGTTATGAAGGTCGATGATATAATCGTAACATTCTGCTTTAAGTTCTTTAATTGTATTACTTAACGAATCTTGCAGTGTAATTATTTTTGAAATATAAGGATTTGGTTTTAAAATTTGTGCAAATTGTTTTTTAGTTAAATAGTGAATTTCTGCATTTTCGACTTGCTCTTTTAAACAACGCACAATGGGTGTTGTTAACACAATATCGCCAATAGAGCTAAAACGTATTATTAGAAATTTTACATTAGTCATAAAAATTCCAAGATATGCCGAATTTTAAAACCCTTGGTGTTTGCGGATAGTGAGGTGCATTAAAATAATTTTCGTTTATAAGCGTATAGTCTGCATGTTGCAACTTAAAAAAGATTCTTGCTCTTTTCCATTTAAAGTTTACAAAAACATTTACATAAGGATAATTTCCGGTTTTTCGTTCGGTTTGCAAAGCAAACTGGCAAATTGCAGGAATATAAGCTGGTGCATAATATTCGGTAAAATAATTTACATCGAAACCGATTTGACAAACCAATACTTTTTTAAACAAGTTGCCTTGATAATAAACAGAATGAACGCCGACAAACTGTGGTAATGGTAGTACTTGACTATTTGATGTTTGCTGAAAAACTATTTTATTATTTAAATGAAAATGTGATAACGTAAAATTTTTATATACTAAAACAGTAAAAATATTAATTGGCGATAAAGCTTGTTTGGGCAAAAATGTTGTGTCGAAATAAGTATAATTATTAACACTATAGTAATTTAAAGCCAAGCCGGTATTATAAAGTTTATCGGAAAAAGAAAACTCAAGTTTCGAATATTTAATATTATAAAAATAATTTTCCCATTTAAAATTATTTGAATAAAATTTGTTTAAAAAATAATCCGGTGGCGATTCTTTATATAAAAAATCAATTGCAAACAAAAGAGAATCTCTGAAGTGGCTGTAACCATAGTAAACATTTGAGTTTAAAGTTTTACAATTTTTTAAATAGCCATTAAACCAATAATTAAAATTAATAAAACCGTTTATTTTATTTCCGTTTATTTTATATAAATTACCCACAAATGCAAAGCTTTTAAATGTTGTATCGGAATAATACGAATAGTATTTATTTTGAAAATAAGTAGCACCTAACGAAAAATTATATTTAGAATTTTTGATGTTTGTTAATGCTAATGATATGTTTTGTAAAAAATTTGAGTTTTGAATGGAGTCGTTTGTTTTTGCACTATCAATGTAAATATTGTTATAATAATTTCCAATTGGAACGTCAGTATATCTTTTTTTAAACCATTGCAATTGAGTTGTAGTTTGTATTTCGAGCTTGCTGGTGTATTTAATATTTGCCGTATCAATTGTATCGGTTTTACCAATTATCGAAAATTTTTGTGCTAAAAAACCCTCTCTATACGAAACAACATTTTTCGCACTATTTAATCGTACGTTAAGATTTTCGGGCTTATAAAGCGAGTCGATAATATAACTATCGTTTTGAATACCTCCGTTTTCGTCGAGTTTATACCTTTCAATATTTAAGTAACTATATTGAGTATATTTATTATTTTTGTAATTTGTTGTAAACTTAAACCCATTGTTTCTGTTTTCTTGCTTTAAAAAGTACCCGGTAGAATTGTGGCTATTGGCTTTAAAACTAACGTTAAAGTGTTTGTTTACGTTTTGTGTGTGCATAATGTTAAGAAATTGTTCTCCTTTATCTTTCGAAGTGCCGGCAACAAAATTAATTCTTGTGTAGGGCTTGTGTGTGCTGTAAAACTGAGTTCTTTCGGAGCTAAAATATATTATAAATGGTTTAAAAAACAGAGGATAATTAATATCGTTTAACGAAAACAATAACGGATAAGTCGCCGAACCAACATTACCTAAATTCGAATAAAAATTTGTTTCTACAGGCAAGTAATTCTGATAATTTTCGATTAATGTATCCGGTACAGTTTTATTAATTGAACTATAAAAATTATTAAAATTAAATTGATTAACTATTGATACAACGCTATCGCTACTTTGAGCAAAAACATGGAAACTTTTAACTATTAGAAATATGCTTAAAAAAATAATTTTTAATTTGCTCACTATCAGGAATATTTGCTTAATTTTAAATTACAAATATATTAAAAACTTGTGGATTTATAAAATAGTATAATTGCTAATTATATCTAAAGTTAATTATAATTAAATACTACCAACCCATTGCCATTACTACTATTTCGGCTATATCATAATTAAATATTTCTTCTTCTTTATTTTTATATTTTAAGCCATCAGTAATCATGGTCATGCAAAATGGACACGATGTAGCAATAATATTTGCGTTTGTTTGTAACGCTTCTTCGGTTCTTTCGATAAAAATTTCTTTATTGCCCTTTTCGGCTTCTTTAAACATTTGTCCGCCACCGGCACCACAACAAAGTGCAAAACTTTTATTTCTTTTCATTTCTACTTTTGTCGATGGTACTGCATTTAAAACTGTTCGCGGTGCATTAAACTCTCCGTTTGCTCTGCCTAAATAACATGGGTCGTGAAATGTTATTTTTTTGTTTTCAAAAATTTTCGAATCTATTTTTAAAGTTCCGTTTTCAACAAACGATTTTAACAGTTGTGTGTAATGTATTACTTCATAATTTCCACCTAAATCGGGATAATCGTTTTTAAATATGTTATAACAATGCGGACAAATTGTGATTATTTTCTTAACATTATAATTAGTAAATGTATTAATGTTGGTTAGTGCTTGCATCTGATAAAGCATTTCGTTGCCTGCTCGGCGAGCCGGGTCGCCGGTGCATGTTTCTTCTTTGCCCAGCACAGCAAAACTCACTTTTAAATTATAAAGAATTTTAGTAAATGCTCTTGCAACTTTTTTATATCTGTCGTCGAATGCACCTGCACAACCTACCCAAAACAAATATTCGGGATGTTCGCCTTTCGCCGTAATATCGGCCATTACTGGTATTTCGAAATTCATATTTATTTAATTTTTTGTTTCTAAATCTTTTGCCCACAATAGGCGGTCTTCGGACGAAAACTGCCATGGAGCTCCATTGTTTTCGATATTTGTAAACATTGTGTTAAGCATAGCAGGTGCTGCCGATTCTTCCATTACTAAATAGCGCCTCATAAAAACTATCATTTCGGGGTGGTTTATGTTAACAGGGCATTCCTGTGCACAGGCATTACAAGTAGTACAAGCCCAAATTTCTTCGACAGAAATATAATCGTGAATCAGCGATTTATTATCGTTAAAAGTTTTTCCATCTTTAATTAAATGAGGAGCTTTTTCTTTCATTCGGGCTCTTAAATCTATCATTATTTTACGTGGTGAAAGCTTTTTGCCGGTAATGTTTGCAGGACAAACAGAAGTACATCTGCCACACTGTGTGCACGAAAGAGAATCTAAATAATTTTTCCAAGTAACGTCTTCGCAATCTTTTACACCAAACCGTTCAATTTCTGTAGGGGGCTCCGATGTAGTTGCAAAGGCAGTTTCGGGGTTCATCATCGATTTAACTTCTTTTGTAATGTTGTCCATATTTGGAAGTTTGCCTAGTGGGTTAACCCTACTGTAAAACACATTTGGAACCGACATAAACACATGAAAATGTTTTGAGTAAGGTAAAATATTCATAAATAAAAATATCAGTGTAATATGCATCCACCAATTGGTTTCGTAGCCATTTTTTATAGAATTAAAATCGGCAATTGGAATTTTTTGAGCAATTATTGAGCTTATTGGGTATAATGTTTTGCTTTCGGCAATGGAGTTTAACGAAAAATAATAGTTCATTCCTATTAAACTAATCATAAGTAATAAAATCATTGTTAGTGCTACATTTGCATCTAAATGTGATTTGTGCTTCATTTCAATACCCTGAAAGCGCTTAACTTTTAGAATAGTTCTGCGTGCTAAAAAAATTAAAATTGCAACAAAAATAATGTACGCAAACACGTCACCCGAAACCATAAACACTTTATAAACAATGCCTAATGCCAACAACGATTTTTCAGTTCCCGAAATTCCATCTATCAACATTTCAAGACTTCCGAACAGTATAACGCAAAATCCCCAGAACACAAAAGCATGTATTACACCAATTACCGGACGTCTCAAAATTTTTGATTGCAAAAAAGCAACATTAATCGTTATTTTTAATCTTTTTAATAAACTACCGGGCTTAAATGCTTTTGTAAGCTTTATAAAACTATATATTTTATAAAAAGAATAAAATAACATACTAAACGAAAGTACCGTCAATACTATAAAAACGATTTGTTTTATTGTCATGATAAATGTTTTTTAACAATGATTAAATACACAATTTAATACTAATTTTGTAAATAATTTTGTAATATTAATAATTATTTAAAATATGGGCAAAAAAATAATATTAACAATAAATCCGGGTTCAACATCAACTAAAATAGCACTTTTTAGTTCGAACGATGTTATTTTTTTAAAAAACATTTCGCATAGTTTAGACGATTTAAACAATTTTGCAAGAATAGGCGACCAGTATAAATTCAGAAGAGATATTGTTTTAAAAGAGTTAAAAGATGCTCACATTGACATATCAACTATTCAGGCAATTGTTGCACGCGGAGGACTTGTAAAGCCGATTCCATCTGGCGTGTACGAAGTAAACGATAAGTTAATTCACGACTTGTCGCAAGGTATTCATGGGCAACATGCTAGTAATTTAGGTGGATTAATAGCAGCCGATATTATTAAATTAATTCCTAATGCAAAAGCTTTTATTGCCGACCCTGTTGTTGTTGATGAGCTTGACCCTATTGCACGAATATCGGGGCATCCGGAGTTTCAGCGAATATCAATTTTTCATGCTTTAAACCAAAAAGCAATTGCCCGTATGCACGCATTAGCAGTAGGCAAAACCTACGAAGAAATGAATTTAATAGTAGCACATTTAGGAGGCGGAATTACCGTTGGTGCACATAAAAACGGTCGTGTTATTGACGTAAATCAAGGACTTGACGGAGACGGACCATTTTCGCCCGAACGCTCAGGGACATTACCGGTTGGCGACCTTGTTAGACTTTGCTTTAGCGGTAAATATACGAGAGATGAAATTTTAAGAATGATTACCGGACGCGGTGGATATGTAGCATATCTTGGGACTAACAGTGCATACGAAATTGAACAAAGGATAAATAATGGAGACGAAAACGCCAAACTTATTCAGGAGGCAATGGCATACCAGGTTTCAAAAGAAATTGGTGCAATGAGCACTGTGTTGGAAGGCAAAGTTGACGCAATTTTATTAACCGGCGGTCTTGCTTATAACAAATCATTTGTAAATTATATAAAAGCAAAAACCGGTCACATTGCTACTATTGGCGTGTATCCAGGCGAAGATGAAATGCGTTCGCTTGCCAAAAACGGACTAATGGTGCTTGAAAACGAAATAGAAGCCAAAATATATGAATAATTTTATTTATCACTAATTATTAATATATTTACACAGTTAAAAATATACAGAAAGAAAATGAAAAATTTGACGAGTATTCCCGAATGCAAAGAATGTATAGTTTGTTCCAGTTCGCTTTTTTCAAAACTAAGTGAAGAAGATTTAAAAGAATTAAACCTTGAAAAAGGTTGTAATTTTCATAAAAGAGGGAATATAATATATCACGAAGGAAGTAAAGTAAACGGCGTTTATTGTGTGTATAAAGGAATTGTTAAACTTTATAAAACAGGGCTCGAAGGACGTGAACAAATTATAAGGTTTGCTAAAACTGGTGACATTATTGGTTATCGTTCGTTATTAAGCGACGAACATGCTTGCCATAGTGCAAAAGTTATTGAAGATGCTGTTTTATGTTTTGTTCCAGGAGATGTTCTATTTGAATTACTAAAGAAAAATTCTGAGTTTGCAATAGGTCTGCTTCAGTTTACTTGCCGTGAGCTTGGTGAAGCAAATTCGTTTATTACCGAAATAGCTCAAAAAACAGTAAGAGAACGGCTTGCCGAAGTTTTATTAATTTTAAATACTAATTTTGGAGTCGATAAAGATGCAGTTTTAAACATTTCGCTTACACGCGAAGAACTTGCTAACATGATAGGAACCGCTACAGAGTCGGTTATTAGGCTATTAAGCGAATTTAAAGAAGACAAACTTATCGAAATTAACGGTCGTAAAATTAAACTTGTAAACCACAAATTACTCAGAAAAACTGCAAATATTTATGGTTAGTTTTTTGTGAAAATTTTTAAAAATATTATTACTTTTTATAAAGATGGATTTGCAGGAATGAACCTGCTTAACAAAAAACTTTGGCTTATTTTATTTATCAAATTATTTATTATTTTTTTTGTACTTAAAATTTTCTTTTTTAAAGATTTTTTGAGTTCTAAATATAATAACAACGAACAAAAAAGTGTGTCGATAATAAATTCGCTATTAATAAAATAATATGATATTAAGTGATATATCATTAGTTGACTGGTCGAGAGCACAATTTGCCCTAACAGCAATATATCATTGGATATTTGTTCCGCTAACATTAGGATTATCGGTATTTATGGGTATTACAGAGACTCTTTATGTTATAACAAAGAAGGAAGAATGGAAAACAATTACAAAGTTTTGGGGAAGTCTGTTTGCAATTAATTTCGCTATTGGCGCTGCAACAGGAATAATACTTGAATTTGAATTCGGCACAAATTGGGCAAACTATTCGTGGATAGTAGGCGATATATTTGGTGCACCACTTGCTATTGAAGGAATAATGGCGTTTTTCCTCGAAAGCACATTTATTGGTTTAATGTTTTTTGGATGGAATAAAGTAGGTAAAAAAACTCATTTGCTTTCAACATGGCTTGTAGCAATAGGTTCAAATATATCTTCGTGGTGGATTCTTGTTGCCAATGCATGGATGAACAACCCTGTTGGTATGCACTTTAACCCCGCCACAGCACGTTGCGAAATGTTAAATTTTAGCGATGTAGCTTTTTCGACTTTTGCCATACAGAAATATTTACATACTGTAACATCGAGCTATACAGTTGCTGCACTTTTTGTTATTGGAGTTAGTGCATGGTATTTACTAAAAAAACGTTCCGAAAATTTCGCAAAAAAAAGCATTGTAGTTGCATCAATTTATGGGCTAATTATGTCGTTACTAGTTGTTATAAGTGGCGATAATTCAACAGTTGAAATAGCAAAAAAACAACCTATTAAATTAGCTGCATTCGAAGGTTTATATAAAGGAACCACTAAAGCACCGTTAATGGCTTTTGGTATAATAAACAACAAAGTTCCTATTTCCGATACCTCAACACATTTTAAATTTAAAATCGAATTTCCATCAATGCTGTCGCAGCTTGCATTTAAAGACAAAAACGCTTTTGTGCCCGGTATTTACGATTTAGTTTACGGAAACTATGTTTACAATATTGAACCAGTTACAAAAAAAATGGAACGAGGTACATTAGCCATGATAGCACTTAATAAATATAAATTTGCATTACAAAAAAAAGACACTGTTTTTATAAATCAAGCCCTATCTGAATTTAACAAAAACTCCAAAGATTTAGGATATGCATATATTAACAACCCGATAGATGTTGTTCCAAATATTCCACTTTCATTTTATTCGTTTCATTTAATGGTTGGTTTAGGGATGTATTTTATAATTTTATTTTTAGTTATGTTAATTTTTGCCTGGAGAAAGTGGCTTTTAAAATTTAAGTTATTTTTATGGTTAGTTGTTATAACAATTCCTTTGGGTTATTTGGCAAGCGAGTTAGGTTGGGTTGTAGCTGAACTCGGAAGGCAGCCGTGGGCTATTCAAGACCTTTTACCTGTGTCAAAAGCCACAACACATATAAATTCAAATAACGTTAAAATAACATTTGTTTTATTTGCAATTTTATTTACAATACTTTTAATAACAGAGCTCAGCATAATGTTAAAACAAATTAAAACAGGACCTAAAGATTTATAAATATGTTTGAAAACTTATCATTATTAGAACTGCAACAGTATTGGTGGATAATAATATCAATATTAGCTTCGTTGCTTGTGTTTTTGATGTTTGTTCAAGGTGGGCAGAGTTTAATTTTTCAGATTGCAAAAAACGAAAACGAGAAATTATTATTGGTAAACGCGTTAGGACGAAAGTGGGAGCTAACTTTTACTACACTTGTAACTTTTGGCGGAGCTTTTTTTGCATCATTTCCACTTTTTTACTCGGTAAGTTTTGGCGGTTCGTATTGGCTGTGGATAATTATTTTACTTGGATTTATTGTTCAGGCAATTTCGTACGAATACCGAAAAAAAAGTAATAATATACTTGGTTCTCACATATTCGAATTATTTCTAACATTTAATGGAATAAGTGCTACATTCTTTTTAGGAATAATTGTTTCCACAATGTTTACCGGCTCGGCATTTACTTTAGATAAATTTAATTTAAGCACATGGCAATCAGCATCAAACGGACTCGAAGCTTTTAAAAATATTCAGAACATTATTTTAGGATTAAGTTTGTTTTTTTTAACACGAACATTAGGCGCAATGTTCTTTTTGAAATATATTGATAATGTTGAAATATTGGCTAGGGCAGGAAAAAATGTTTTGTTTAATGGCATTACCTTTACAATATTATTTGTAATTTTTTTAGTTTTTATTTTAACTAAAAACGGCTACACATTTAATCCTGAAACAAATCTGGTTTATTTCGAAAAATACAAATATTTTAACAACTTTATTGAAATGCCGATTATTTTAGTACTTTTTCTTTTGGGTGTAATTACAACATTATTTGGTATTTATACAGGAAGTGTAAAACATTATCAAAATTCGTTTTTTATTTCAGGAATAGGAGTAATATTGGTAATTTTTTCGTTATTTATTAATCTTGGATTTAACAATACTTCATTTTACCCATCGGCAAGTAATTTGCAATCATCATTAACAATAATAAACTCATCATCAAGCAAATACACATTAGCAATTATGAGTTATGTAACATTATTAATTCCATTTGTTGCCGGATACATTATTTATGTGTGGAAAGTTTTATCAAAAAATAAAATCAATAAACAAGAACTCGAGAACACGGGTCACGTTTACTAATTTATACAAGCAATACTAACATTTATTAAGTTTACTATTTAAATTTAAACAATAAGTTTTTTCTAATTATTTAAAAATTAATTTGTAGCAAAAAAAAAATTATTACATTTGCAATGTTGCAATATTTTTATACTTAATAACTATGCAGTCCGATGAATTATTAAATTTTGTGCTTACGCTGTTTAAAGCTATGCAAAAAGATAATTTGGGATATGTATATCGTGGAAGATTTACAAGAGACATTACCGACAACATTTTGGCATTAACCGAAAACAAACTCGAAAAAGAAGAACAATCATCAAAAATAAAAAAAAGAGTTTATAGCATACTTGTAGAGTGTTTGCAAAATATTACCCGCCACCAAGATGATGCAAAAAACGATTCGCCCGAAAGTAACGGCTTATTTGTTATTCAGAAACACGACGAAAAATACTTTATTACTACAGGAAATTTGGTAATGAATAACAATATTGATTACATAAAAAACCTTATAGAAACTATTAACAGTCTCGAAAAAGAAGAATTGAAAAACTATTATAAAATGGTTTTAGAAGACGGCTCGTTATCGTCAAAAGGTGGAGCTGGATTGGGTTTAATTGATATGGCTCGTAAATCGGGAAACAAGTTACTTTATAAATTTAAAGAAATTGATAAAGAATCATCATTTTTTTATTTGCATACTATTCCTTCGCTCGAAGACTTAACTCAAATTGAATATAAAGAAGACAGTCTTGATAACATAATTGATATTCATCAAATACTAAATACTCAGGACATATTATTGGTTTCGAGTGGTCCATTTAATCAGGAAAGCCTGGTAGTCCTATTAAATTCGCTCGAAGGGCAAATGACGGGAACAATTAGCCATAAAAAGAAAGTTTTTTATGTAGTTGTTGAAATGCTTCAGAATATCGTTAAGCATGGATTTAATGTTGATAATAACCAGTCCGGTATGCCGGGCATATTTATTATTGGCGAAAATAAAGACTACTACACAATAACAACCGGAAATTTTATCGAAACATATAAGTTTGAAATTTTAAAAGAAAAACTCGAAAATGTAAATAATTTATCGAAAGAAAAGTTAGACGAGTACTTTAACAAATGCTTATTTGATTTTGAAATTGACAGTTCTAAAAAAGCCGGCTTAGGAATTATAGATTTAAGGATTAAAAGCGAAAACCCTATAAATTATAATTTCATAAAATCTTCAGACGATTCATATTTCTTTTCGCTTCAGACAAAAATAAATAAGGATTAATAATGTCGGAAAATCTAATTATTTTGCCCACAGAAGATACCCCAAGAGTTGTTTTTGATATCGAAAATAAAATTTTTTCAATTTCTGAACGTTCACTTCCCGAAAATGCCATTGGCTTTTACGAACCTTTGTTAATGTGGTTAAACAACTATTACAACAACCCTTTAGAGCTAACAATGTTCGAATTTAAACTTGAATATTTTAATACAGCTTCTGCAAAACAAATTGCAAAAATATTGCTTGTTTTAGAAAATATTGGTAAAAAAAAGAATGTTGTTGTTAACTGGTATTACAAAAAAGAAGATGCAGACATGCTGTCGTCGGGCACAAGATTTTCGAAACTTATTGATTTAAACTTTAACTTTATCGATTATTAATTAGCTTTATTAGTTCGCTAACGGCTTCTGTTTCGGGAATATTTCTTAAAACCAATTGGTTCCCCTTATAAATATTTACTTTATTATTTCCCGAACCTACGTAACCATAGTCAGCATCGGCCATTTCGCCTGGTCCATTTACTACACAGCCCATTACAGCAATTTTCAATCCTGCATATTGTTTTGTAGCTTCTTTAACCTCTTTAGCAGCTTTTTCAATATCAAAAAGTGTTCTTCCGCACGAGGGGCATGAGATGTACTCTGTTTTTGTAACACGTGCCCTACTTGCTTGCATAACCGAATAAACAAGCTGAATTATATATTCGAAATTTTCATTGCTTGTACCTGTTATCCAAATACCGTTTAATCTGCCATCGACCAACAAACCACCAGCGAAAATCGAAATATTGTACAGTATGTTATTTTGATTAATATTTTTAACATTTATTTTTAAAACAATAGGTTTGTTTTCGTTTAACTTTTCTAATTCTGTTATTTTTTTTCTAAAGCTAATTATATTATTAATCTCAATAATGTGTAATTCGTTTTCAAATATTTCGCTTTTTAAATTTATATCTTGCTTTAAAATGTTTTTTGAAATAAAATCGGTAAATATAAGAACAGGTTTGCAATCTCCACCTATCTTTCCAACGCCTGTAGAAATACGTTTTGAAAACGAAAAAACATTATATTTTATATTGTTATCACATTTTGCAATATTACTACTGATTACGTTTTTTGTTTCCTCAATAATTTTTTTTGCAACAGGTATTTCGTTTTCAGGTGCTTCAGTCAATGAGACTCTAATTGTATCACCAATTCCCTCGCAAAGGAGCATCCCAATACCTACTGTCGATTTTATCCTTCCGTCGTCGCCCAAACCTGCTTCTGTTACTCCAATATGAATGGGATAATTTAATTTTGTTTCGTACATTTTTTGAACCAACAATCTGTTTGCATGAACCATAGTAAGGGGATTGCTGGCTTTCATCGAAACAACTACATTATTAAAGCTTTCCTCGTTACAAATTTCTAAAAATTCCAAAGCCGAAGCTACCATTCCCTCAGGTGTATTTCCATATCGGTTAACAATTCGCCACGACAACGAACCATGGTTAATTCCAATTCTAATAGCAGTACCGTAGCTTTTGCAAATTTTTAATAATGGTAACAAATTATTGCGAATTTTTTCTTTTTCTTCGGCAAATTGTTTTTCAGTAAAATCGAGCTTTTTAGCCGACTTCGATAAATCGGAATAATTGCCCGGATTTATTCTTACTTTAGAAACTATTCGAGCGGCTATTTCGGCAACCTTTGGATTAAAGTGAACATCGGCAATTAACGGAATATTTATACTTTTCTGACTTAATAATTTTTTTATGCTATTTAAATTTTCAGCTTCTTTAATCCCTTGAGTAGTAAGTCTTACTAAATCGGCACCTGCATTATGTATTCTTATTATTTGTTCTACAGTTTTTTTAGTATCTAAAGTATCGGTGTTTGTCATTGTTTGAACCCTTATAGGATTTTCTCCACCAATACAAATGCCACCTACGTTAACTTCCCTAGTAACAAAACGCTTATAATATGTTAATGGTTGAATATATTTCATTGTTTTACCAATTAACAAAATTAATTAAATATTTAAGATTTGGCACAAGCTATAAAAGACAACAGTTAAATTTCGCTCTTTTGAAACACAAAAAGATAAAAGAATAAACTCTATGTACACTTTATAAAAAAAATAGTAAAATGTTTTAAGTTGCTTTACGACAATTGGCTAATAATCTTATATGTATCTTGAGCTATAACAAGCTCTTCGTTGGTTTCAACTGCTATAACTTTAACTTTTGACGACTCTGTAGATAGAACGTCTGTTCCTCTTAAATTTTTATTTTTTTCGGTATCAAAGTCAAACCCCCAATATAATCGAGGTCTTTGCACGAATTTTGGCGTGTTAAATAATCGTTTTCGCCAATACCACCGGTAAATACAATAACATCAACTCCACCCATTGCAGCGGCATAAGAGCCAATAAGTTTTTTTGCCATATAAACTTATATCTTCTGTTTTCAGATTTGCAATGGCAGTTACTTCGTCCATATTGGGTTCGCAATTTCTATATAAAATACTGTTATAACAAATCGAATTATAAATATTGTTTAAGCCGAATTTAAGTTAAACTATTTAATTCGTCGAGTTTTAAATTTTTATTTGAGTTTCTTAAACTACGTGCTGTGTTTGTAAAATACTGGTGATTTCTAATAAACTCGTATTGCAATTTATTCCATTCGTCGATAGAACGAATTTTACCACGTTCGTATAATTCTCTGAATAAGTTTTGTGAAACCGGAATAAAATCACTTCTACCCAAGTAATCTAAATCGGCGTCGCAAAGTATCATTTCTAATTTTGTACGTGGTGAAGGGGGAAATTTTGTAGCAAAAATCATTTCAGAAATAGTTTTTATTTGTTCATCTGAATATTTAAATTGTGGTAAAATATCTTTTGCCATTTTAATGCTCAAAAGTTCATGGTCTTCGTATCCAATTAAAAAGCCGGAATCGTGGAATAGAGCTGCTGTTTTAAGTAATAATAATTCTTCACGTGTAACATTTTCGCCAATACCAAAAATTTCGACCTGAACCATAACATCAATAGTGTGCTTAACATTATGATAATAAAGACTTTGAGGAAGCCCTTTATCGAGTCGTGTCATAATAATTTCTTCGAGGTCGGCAAATCTAATAAACTGTAATTTTTTATAAAACTCTTCGTTGGGAATAAGCCCTTCGCCGTTTACAGACAATTCGACTTTAATGCCTTTTACAAAATACATATCGATTTCGCCTTTATATTTTACAGGCAATTTGCCTCTATACTCGCAATCAAAATAATCTTTTACCAGTTCGTGTGTAACTTCTGAAATATTGATTTCGCCGGCTTTTCCCGACGATTCCATTCTGCTTGCAATGTTAACTGTGTCGCCCCAAATGTCGTACGAGAATTTTTTACTTCCAACAACTCCGGCAATAACAGGCCCAGTATGAATACCAATTCTAATATCCCATTCGTTTTCCGATTCTTTTCTTAATATTTTCATAAACTGTTGCATTTCGATTGCCGACATTACAACGTCTATAGGGTTTGTACGGTTTTTTTGAGGAATTCCGCCAGCACACATATATGCATCGCCAATAGTTTTTATTTTTTCAATTCCTAGTTTTTCGACAACCGTATCGAAATGTAAGAAAAATTTATCGAGTTCATCAAGAAGTTTTTCGGGATTCATGTGTTCTGCAATTTGAGTAAAACCTTGCACGTCGCTAAACAAAACCGTAACCATTTTATATTTTTTTCTCGATGCATGTCCTTTTGAAGCGAGTTCGTCGGCAGTATCTTTTGGTAAAATATTCGAAATTAAATCCTCGGCTCTTTCTTTTTGTTTAACAAGCTCTTCGGTACGTTCTGCAAGTAAATGCTCGAGTTTAAATTTATCCTGAGCATATTTAAAAGCTCTTAGTTTCAATAACATTAACATAAAGCTGGCAATCAAAACAATATACACAATATATGCTAGCCATGTTCTCCAAATGGGAGGTTTAATAACAAATTTATATATTGCTTCTTTTGAAACATTGTTATAAATATTTTTTGCTCTTACATGAAAAACATATTCTTTTTCGAATAAGTTTGTATATTCTTTAAGATGATTTTTTTCCCAAGGCGACCATTCTTTATCAAAGTTTTCTAAATAATATTGGTAATAAACATCGTCGGGGCTTTCAAAAAAAGGAGCTGAAAAACTAAAGGTTATATGATTAAATTTATTTTCAAATTTTGGAACAATAGTGTCGTTACTACCTGTTATTGTATTATTTGAAGTACTTACACCACAATAAACTATTGAATCGTTCCCAATAATTACTTGTCGTAAAAGGGTTTTTAAACTTAATGTGTCGTTATTATAATACTTTTGGTCGAATCTAATTAAGCCATCGAAACCACCAAACCAAACCACGTTATTAAAATCGGGATAAATGGCTTCAACTGTAAAATCTTTCATTTTTCTGAACGGAATAGGTTTTAGCAAATAGTTTTTACCCTGACCTTTGTAGTATGTTACAGCTGTTTCTTTTTCAAAAACTCCCTCAACACCTGAGCTAAGCCATATATTGTTATTATTATCTTCGGACATTGGGAACACCCATCTTTTTTCACTTTTAAAATTAAAGCCTAGCAATACATCTGAATAAAAATAATTTTTAATATAATTAAACCTATAAACCCCTTTTTGAGTAGAAAAAATTACTCCTTGGTTAGAGTTATACACATCAATCCAGTTATGCTCTTTAGGTAGTCCGTTACTTTCGAAATAGTTTACAACACTTGCAAAATTATTCCAACCTTTTTTTATATTTACTTTATATACTCCATTATAATCGGTTCCGAGCCACAAATTTCCGTAATTATCTTCGGCAATTGTTCGTATTTGAACATTTACATTATGAAGTTTTCCTAATTCGTTCCATTTTCCGTTAACGTAGCTAATTGCATAAAGTCCATTATTTCTGCCTAAAAAAATAATATTGGGGTTTGATTTTGATTTTGAAAACGCTTCGAGTTGACCGTCAGATATCTTTTTACCTGTTTCGCCATTAATTAAATATATACCATCATTGGCAGATAGTAGCAATCCTTCTTTAATAGGAAAAAATTTATTACAATCTGTTATAACATTTTTAACAGAAACAAATTTTTCTTCATTTATATTTTTGTTGTTGGTTTTTAAAATAAATGCTCCTCTTGAAGTTGCAATATATATTTTCCCTCTATAACGGCAGATATCAGATACATTTCCCAAGACCCCATTATTACGATTAAAATATGTAAAAGCCGAAGGTACTTCAGTTCGGCAAAATCCATTGTTCATGCTTATCCAAAGGTTATTCCTTTTATCGAGGTATAAATCATGAATATTGTCATTATTGAGTCCGGTTTTTTCGTTTAATCCGGTAATATATTTTCCGTCTTTGTCAATAACGATAAAACCGCCTTTAACAGTACCAATAGCATAAAATCCATCGGAGATAGGAATAGCACAATAAAACTCGTTCAGTTTCAAAAATTCATCAACTTCTGTAATAAATTCTTTTACAATCCCATTTTTGTTTAAAACATAAAAACGATTATCGTTAAACGTTCTTATTAATAGTGAGTTATCGTATGGTAAAATACCCGAAATGGACTTATTCTTAAAAAAATCGTTATCTTCAATTTTTACAAGTTTACTGTTTATAAATTTATAAATGCCACCAGGTTCCTTTGTTATATAAATTTGCTCATCAACTTTAAAAATGTTTACTGATACAGAATTACTGTCTAAAATTTTTATAGATTTATTGTCGTAAAAATACAGGTACGAACCGGCTACAAACAAAATATTTTCGTTATGCGAGCATATTTTTGTGATTTGTCCGATATTAGTTTTACCATTTGGTAGTTTATTAGAAAGCGAAACAAATTCGTTTCTGTCTTGCTTGTTTCGATGTAAAAATCCAATATTGTTATAACAACCAACATAAACAACTCCTTTGTTGTTTGATGCTAGCTGAATTATTCCGTTAAGGGGTATAAGACGCCACGAGAAACCGTCGTATTCAATTACTCCACTTAAATTTCCAACATATAAAATCCCGTTATTATCTTCGGTAATCGAAAAATTTTGACTTTCGTAACCATAATTTTTAGGCAGAAAATTTTGAAAAAAAGGGATTCCCATTTCATTTTCTTGGGAAAATAAATTTATTGTAACAAATTGCAACAAAGCAAATAAAGAAATAACAGTTGTTATTAAATATTTTTTTTTAACTTTGCTTTGTTTAAACAGTATCATTTGTTACAAAACTAAATAAATTTTTGATGTAAACTTATAAAATAATTTTAAAAAATGGAAAAACCAACAAAAACGATATTAGTACCTTGGGATTTTACAAATGTTGCCGAAAATGCATTATTACATGCAGTACGATTAGTTAATTCAATAAATTCGACAATTATTTTAT
>Ga0172375_10004393_pt1 | contig 20843 bp, 15 predicted proteins | sample LakKiv1m_FD_114537 | JGI IMG/M metagenome (GOLD analysis project Ga0172375, IMG submission 114537) | Freshwater microbial communities from Kabuno Bay, South-Kivu, Congo - kab_092012_11.1m | ecosystem: Environmental > Aquatic > Freshwater > Lake | place: Democratic Republic of the Congo...
CTCAGGGGGAAATGGGGAAGCCTTTCGTCGTTCAGGGGATCGAGCATCGCCTGGTTGACCAGAAAATGGTAGAGACTTGGGTTGTACCGATACCCGGCCGGGGGCCGCGGATTGCGGATCCGCTGAAGGATGTCGCCGGCGTCATGGACGGAAACCCTTTCCTGGCCCGTGCGCCTGTCGAGGACCGGCGCCCTGGCGGATTTCAGGACCACACATCGGTCCCCCAGGAGGATGCCCTCCGGTTTTACACGATAGTACCGCTGAAGGAGGGAGAGGACCACGGTAAAGAGGTTGCGGTTGGAGCCGTCCATCATCCGATAGGTGTAATAGAGGGGAAAATACCGAATGACGCCGTCGTCGTCCTCCAGGATGTTGATGACCGCGGGGTGGGCGCTTTCCGCAAAATCGCCGATGATCGGTTCCAGGGAATGAAAGGTGATGACGCCCCTGTTGTCCTGCACCGGCTGAGAATAGCGGCGGATAATGGACTCATTGAAGAGGATGCGGTTCTGGTAGGCCTCCGGAAGGTCAGGCCGGAGGGGTTCCACCAGTTGAAGGTCGATGTAGACATTGTCGTATTTCCGAAGGGCCGTGGTGAATTCATGGTCCATTCGCGAAAAGGCCGCCTCCAGCTCCTGTCGGGTGTCGGGGTGAAGGTCGGCCTTTTCCGACAGGTACTCGGGGATCTCCTCCGGCTTGATGAACATGATGTCGAACATCACGCTCTCCGGAGAGAAGCGTTCGATCTTGTCCAGAAAGCGGGCGTGCACATACCGCTTCCATGGCCACTTGCCGATGGCGGCAAGGGATGCCCCGTCGTAGCCGAGGAGGAGGAGCCGATTGGAGACCAGCGGGTTGGGATGGTTGACGCCAGGCTCCCGCATGTAATAGAATCCATCCAGAAGGCTCCGTTCCATGCGGGTGAAGAGGGTGGTCTGTGTGGCGATGAAGTGGATCAGAAAGAAGGTCAGCAGGCCGACCGCGAGGGAGAAGAGCGTTTTTTTGACCATGTGATCCTCTCAATCTAATGCGGATACCCGCAACCCAAAAATCTCACACAAAGCCACGAAGCCGCAAAGGGGTTTTATTTTATGGCGTTAACATGATTTGGTTTTGTTTTCTCTGTGTCTTTGTGTCTCCGTGTGAGCCAATGAAATGAGCCGTGCTCGAATACATAAACCGACTAACCGAATCAACCGAGGCAACCTTACTGTGTAACCAGTATACCACCGGAGGCATGGGGCTTCAATTTCTAATTGGAAGGCGCAGCAGGGGGTTAAGCCGAGGGGGAACCATGACGTACACGACGGAACTGGGTGAAAAAGCGATTCTGTTGCAGGAAGCCTTTCGGCGGTGTCTGCCCACGGCCCTGGCGCTTGATCGGGAAAACCACGCCTGCCGGGAGTATGCCGACGGGATGCCCATGGCTGTCGGGGCTAATCCCGACGGTCCGAAGGGTGGGTAACCCTCGCATGACCAAGGCGCCGCCCCTCGACCCATCCCTCCCCCGGCCGCACCGAACGGCCGCCAGATGGCTGCAGGACCGCCCGGCCATGGTGACAGACATGGTCATTATCGCCGCCATCATCGCGTTTCTCCTCTCCTATTTCGAGCCCCGCCTCCTCTTTTCAACGACCATCACCACCGGCGGCGACACCGCTTCTCACTACTATACGGCCCAATACCTGAGGGACTATCTCCTGCCGAGAGGAAAAATATCGGGATGGTGCCAGGGAAACCTGGCCGGGTTTCCCATGCTCCAGAACTACTTTCCCCTTCCCTTTCTCGTCATGGCCCTCCTGTCGTGGGTGGTTCCCCTCGAAATCGCCTTCAAGATCGGGACGGTCCTCGGGACGTTTCTCCTTCCGATCGCTGCCTACCTTTTTTTTCGCCTGTTGAGGCAGCCGTTTCCGGTGCCGGCCGCAGGGGCCGTGTTCACGCTTCCCTTTCTCTTCATGGAGGGGAATTCCATGTGGGGGGGGAACATCCCGAGCACCCTGGCGGGCACCTTCGCTTACAGCCTCGGATTCGCCCTGGCGATCCTCTGGCTGGGCCTGGCGTACCGGGCCGTGACCGAGGGAAAAGGCCGCACAGCATGCGCGGTGGTCCTGGCCATGGTGGGCATGTGCCACGGCTATACCCTTCTCTACGCCGTCTTCACGTCCGTCTTTTTTCTGCTCACGCGAAAAGACATGGGCCGCAACCTCAAGACCCTCCTGTATATCCACATCCTGGCCCTTTTCCTCATGGGCTTCTGGATCATCCCGATGATCCTGTTTCTCCCGTATACCACCCGCTTCAGCATCCTCTGGATCTTCTTTGACCTGAAACAAATCGGGAGGGAGATCTTTCCGGTGATCCTGTATCCTTTTATCGGGTTGGGTCTTGCGGGAGGGGTATGGGCCCTGGTGAAAAAGACTCGAACGCCCGTTGATATCTCGCTTAAACCCTGGGCCTATGTCTGGTTTTCGGCCATGGCCGGGGCGGCCCTCTATGTTATCGGATACCGGATCGGGGTTGTGGACATCCGATTTCTTCCCTTCCTTCAGTTTTTTCTTGCCACCTCAGGGGCCATGATCTTTTCCTGGATCGCCTCCCGTCCAAAGGCCGCAGCCCTGGCAGTTCTCACGGTCCTGGTGCTGACCCTTGTGTGGGTGGATGATCAGGAGACCTTCATCCGCAACTGGATCCGTTCCAACTACACGGGGTTCGAAAGCCGTCGGCTGTGGGAGCCCTTTATTGCGGTCAACCGCTTTCTGAAGGGGACCCCCAATGATCCCCGTGTGGTCTACGAGCACAGCATGATCCATCAGGGGGCCGGGACGGTCCGGGCCTTTGAGTCGCTCCCCCTCTTTTCGGGCCGGTCCACCCTGGAAGGGGTCTACATTCAGGCGAGCCTGTCGGTGCCCTTTATCTTTTACATCCAGTCCGAGGTCTCCCAGAAGAGTTCCACGCCCATACCTGACTACTCCTATTCCCGCTTCAACCTCAACAGGGGGACCGACCATCTGAGGCTCTTCAATGTGAGCCGATTCATCGCCGCCGAGCCGGAGACCAAAGACGCGCTCAAGAGAAACCCGGCGTTTCGGTTGGAGCACCGGGCCGGCCCCTACGAGGTCTATTCGATCGAGGGCGGGTCAGGCCGCTATGTGGAGCCGGTCCGGTATCGGCCGATCCGGGTGAGGGGGGGCGACTGGCGGCGGATCGCCTATCGGTGGTTTCGGCTGGGGAACCTTGACGTGCCCCTGGTCTTCACGGACCGGGTGGGGGAAGCGGAGCTTGAAAGGTTTGACCGGGTGGATGCGGAGGCCCTGGATATGGGGAGGCTTTCGGGAGAGCCCATTACCGCGGCCGCTCCTGTGACGGAAACCGTGGGGGAGGAAGAGATCCGGATCGAGGGGGCCGCCCCGGGAAGGCCGCTCATGGTGAAGGTCTCGTATCATCCCAACTGGCACGTGGAGGGGGCGGACCGGATCTATCTGGCATCTCCGGCATTCATGCTCATCTACCCGAATACGTCCAAGGTCCGGCTCTATTACGGCCGCACCTGGCCCGATTACGCGGGTGCGGCCATGACCGTCCTGGCGATCCTGTATCTCCTTTTGACAATGGCTCACACAAAGACACAACGACACGAAGGGAAGCCAGAAACTTGGAATCTGTCGGGCGTGGAAAAGCGCATTTCCATCGGGTTTGACCGATGGTGCCTCAAGGGGGTCCTGATCCTCATGGGGGCCGCGTGTCTCGCGGCCGGGTTTTATCTGGTGCGGCTGTCCCCCAAGTTTCCCGTGCTTTCGTACAACCAGGGGATTGCCTCATTCGGCCGGGGGGATTTTGAAACGGCGAGGGCCTATTTTCAGGAGGTGCTGGATCGGTTTCCCCAGACCCTCATCGTGGACCAGGCCGCCTACCACCTGGCCATGTGCTCCTTTCGAGAGAAAAAGTGGGAGGATACGATTCGGGAACTGGAGTGGCTTCTCAAGGAATACCCGGAGACCAGCCGGGCCGGCGAGGCCTGTTACCACATCGGGATCTGCGAACTGAATCTGGGCCGAATACCCGAGGCGAGGGAGTGGTTTCGAAGGACCACCCGGGAGTTCCCGGGGGAGGTGTGGGCCGGGTTTGCCGAAGATCGGCTCAGGGAGCTGCAGACGCGATGACGTATGATGCGGGATTGACGGTCTTTGTGCCGGTCTATAATGAGGAGGCCCTGGTGGTCCCCCATACGAGGCGGCTCTACGCGTATCTCGAATCCTTGAATCTCCCTTATGAGATCATCATCGGGAGCAACGGATCCACGGACAGGACCGTTCCCCTGACACAGGATCTGTGCCGGCAATATCCCCGCATTCGCATGTTTCATCTGCCTCGTAAGGGGGTGGGGGCGGCCTTCAAGGAAGGGGTCCGAATCAGCCGGTATGACCGGATCGTGACCGTGGACATGGACCTTTCCATCCATCTCGGCTTTGTCGAGAAGGCCTACCGCCTGCTGGACCGATGCGACATGGTCATCGGGTCCAAGATCACCGGAACCCAGGAGCGGGCATGGATCCGGAGGCTGGCCAGCATGGCGTTCATTCGGCTGGCCGGGGTGCTCCTGCGCATCCATTACAACGACTATTCCATTGCGGCCAAGGGGTATCGGAAGGACCTGGTGAACCGGTGCCTTCACCTCTTGGACGATCAGACCTTTTACGTGGTCGAGATGGTGTACTGGGCGAGCCGCAACGGCAACCGGCTGGTGGAGGTGCCGGTTTCCTGTACGGACCTGCGGGGCAGCCGGTTCAACCTGATCCACGAAGGGCTCTACAAGTTCGGGAACCTGTTCCGGCTGTGGCTCGTTGGCCGGTAGCTGGAGAGCTGGCGGGCGTTGAGTTACCGGATGCTGGATACTGGATGCTGGTTTGTTGGGTTTCTTGGGCTGGTTGGTTTTATGGCGTCTTCAAGGGGTCTCGCACCGGAGCCAGGCTTACCACGATTCATCGCGCCTTCGGCAGGATTTGCGCCCTCCTTTGACCAGTATCCAGCATCCAGAATCCAGCAGCACATCTCCGCCTACACAATATCCGTATCCCCGTAGGTCAGGTACCAGTTGTCGGCGTCCCCCAGCACGGCCGCGCTGCGGGGGCCAAGGCGGGCCCCGAAGTGCCATTTTCGGGCATTGAGGAAGGCGGGGACCGTTCTCAGGCCGGCCGCCTTGAAGAAGGAAGGGTCGGCCCGGGACAGCAGGCAGGTCATGAATTCCGCTCCCTGATCCTTGCAGTATTCTCTGGCAAATCGAAAAAGCCCCTGAGTGGTCAGGGGGTCGCGAACCGGGAATGGAAACAGGTCGGTCAAGACCCCAAAAAAGTGGCCCATGAGGGAAAGGGTCCGAATGACCATGTAGCCTAAAAGCCTGCCGCCCGACCAGATGCCGAAGGGTTGGTAGCCGAACAGGGGGATAGCCGCATACCGCCAGTTGAGATAGGCGGCGTCCCGGATCTGGATGACGGGGGCCTGGCCCCGGTGGCGCTTCCACAGATCGTCGAAGGCCTCGTCGAAGCCGATCACGGGCGCCACTCGAAGGCCGGAGACGGTCGTGGAGACGGGGGCCGGCGATCCCCTCGTCGTCCCCGGGGGCAGATGACCCGTCCGCTTGAGGCCAAGGCCCGCCCGGAGCAGGGTGAGGGGTCTCAGGGGAGCGACCCTCAAGGGAAAGACCCTCAGGATGCGCCAGTCGAGGCGCCGGGTGAAACCGGGAAGCGAGTCCTGGTTGGGAAGGCCCCAGACCGCGCTCATGCGGCCCTCCGATTCGATGCGCTGGTAGACCTTCTTGGCCAGGGCCGTAAAGAGCCCTCCTCTGCGGTGATCCGGGTCGGTCATGGTATCGCAGGAAAGGGCCAGGCAGGTCTCCTTCCCCTCGATCCAGAGGCGAGTGGGAATCACGGCGTACTGGCCCACGATCCGGCCCTGGTGCTCGGCGAGGGCAATTACAGGCTCCCCCGCCGGGTTATCGCGAAACTGCCAGCGCCAGGTCTCGGTCCTCAGCCGGACGGGGTCCAGCTCCCCAAAGACCCGCCGGCGAAGGCTTAGGATCCCTTCTTCGTCCCCTGCCCGATAGTCCCGTATGCGCCAGGTCTCGGTCATCCCTTCAGCAGCCTCCAAAAGAGCCTTCCCTGATCGAACCGGCAACGACCGTGTCCCCTGATGGATCCGAGGAGATAGGAAGGCCGAAGATAAAAGCGGAGATACGCCCTTCTCAGCATGGACTTCAGCGTCCTGAGGTCGTGATGGACCGGGTTGTAATGGGGATAGAGGTGGGCCGGGTAGGCCTCAGGGTCGAGGCGAACCTCCTGAGCGAGCCGGGTCCCCGGAAAGGGGACGATCAGGTGGAAGGCCGCATAGTCGGGATTGAGCCGCATGGCCAGCCGAATGGTGGATGCCATCTCGGCCCGGGTCTCGGTCGGGAACCCGAAATTCATGAACAGGGCCGTCCGGATCCCATGGCTGCGGGCCAGGGAGACGGCCCGTTCCGCGTCCGGCACCGTGATCCCTTTTCCGGTCCGGGCCAGGATGCGGGGGCTTCCGGCCTCCACGCCGAAATGGATGAGGCGGCAGCCGGCCTCTTTCATCAACCGCAGCAGATCGTCGTCCACATCGGTGACCCGGGTCTGGCAGCACCAGTGAACGCCCATCTCCCGTTGGATGAGGGTCTCGCAGAAGGAGACCACAAAGTCGCGGTTCAGGGCGAACTCGAGGTCCATGAAATAGATGTTTCTCACCCGAAACCGATCCCTGACATGGGCCGTCTCCGCGGCCAGGCGGTCCGGCGACTTCTGCCGGAAGCGCCGGCCGTACATCCCGAGGTAGCAGAACGTGCAGCCGTGGGGGCACCCCCTCGACCCCTCCAGGATGGCGAATCGGTCCCCCAGGAACTCGTAATGGTAACGGTCCATGGGCAGGAGATGGTAGGCGGGAAAGGGGAGATCGTTCAGGTGCGGGATGAACCCCCGGGGGGCCGAACGGACGAGATGGCCCTCGTGCAGACAGGCGATGCCGGAGATGTCCAGGGGCAGGGCAGGGGATTCGTCCCGCCGGGCCAGATCCAGAAGGGTCTGTTCCGGTTCGCCCAGGATGGCCAGCCGGGCACGGCTGCGTCTCAGAATGGCCTCGGGCCGTTCGGTCACGTGGGCCCCCATGATGTAGAGCCGTTCCCTGGGGATCTGATCGATGGTCTGAAAAAAGAACCCGATATCGAGGGATGGGCACTGCCACCGGTCATAGGGGGTGGAGGTGACAAAGACCTTGCGGCAGCGGGCGGCAAGCTGTCCGACCGCATGGGGCGGAAGATGTTCGATGTTGTTGTCGAGGATCTGCACGGGGAAACCGTCCCGCTCGAGCAGGGCGGCCGCGGTGGCCAGGTCCAGGGGCTGCCAGATCCGCTTGAACTGGGGCTGCTGCTGCCTCCCGATGCCGGTCCAGTCGGGGTTGATGAGAAGGATGGTCTCAGGCGGCGTCATATCTCATCCCTGAAGGAGGTCGTTTGAATGTTCCGGGCTGCCAGATCGTCTTTCAGGCGGCTGTCCATGAGGAGATCCAGGTCCTTTTTCCAGTCGTAGCCCCAGTGACGGTATATATATAAGGTATGGGGGTCTCCGGTTCCGGGGTGAAGGATCACCTCGACGGCGGGACCGATCGTCCTGTGTGTCAGCCGGGTCAGCATATGGAGAAGGCCTTTTCGGGTCAGGCGACCCCCCGCGTGCAGGAATCCCACCGATGGGATGCGCCGGCAGTAGGGGGCCAGGAAACGGGATGCACGGCGCCGGGACCAGAAGGAAAGCCCGGCCCACTGGGCCAGCCGCCGGAAGCCCGCATCGAAAGAGACCGGGTCCACGATGACGGCCCTGACAAAGGGGATGTCATACGCCCTGACCATATCGAGGCAAACGCTCAAAAGTCCGGGCATGAGGTGGACAAACTGATGGCTGTCCAGGTGGCTGATGCGAATACCCCGCTCCAGAAGGGTTTCCACCTGGGCATGCCACTCGGCCGCCACCTCCCTGCGGTCGATCCGGCCGGACAGCAAGCCCTTCAGAAGGCGGCCTCTGGAGGGGAACCGGTCGCCCGAAGGGATGAGTGAAGGAAGATCGCGGGGCGGAAGCACCGGCCGCTCGTCACACAGGGTGAGATGAACGCCCAGATCCAGTCCGGGGGCGTCCCTGGCCATGGATATGGCCTCCGATGCGGCCTCGCCGGAGGCGATGATGGAGGCGCTGGTCAGAAGGCCTTCCGTGAATGCCCGGATAACCGCCTCGTTGACGCCCGCAGTCAATCCAAAATCATCGCCGTGGAAGATGAGTTTCATCCCAAAGAGGGCGGTCAGCGACTCGGGGGTGTCGTCCCCGGGCTCTTCTTTCGGCGGTCTCGAATGAGGAACCCGATGAGGAGCGCCGCCAGGATGCCGGCCAATGCCATCCATGCCCACCGATACCGGCGAAACAGGGTTTCGTCCTGGGCCACGGTGACCAGGGATCTGGCGAGGACGGTGTGGTGGACCCCGTCCGAATCGTACTCGAAATAGCAGAAGACCGGATAGGCGGCCCCGGGGAGGGCGGAGAAATTGCGGAGTTGAAATGCCACGCTCCTGTCGGACCGCGGATCCATGTCAACCGTCTGGGTGGACTGGGCAGCGGAGAACTCCTTGGGAAGCATCAGGGTGGCGGTGATCTTTTCGGGCCTCTGTCCCAGATTTTTGAGGTCGAACCGGAGCATTCCGCTCCCGTCAAGGGTCATGTCCCGGGCCACGGCCGCCAGATCGGGATTGACCGCCTCACCGATGTGGAAGGTCATGCCGGACAGGGCCGAAAAGGGGTACTGATTGGCGTCGTGAAAATCGACGCGGACGGTCATGGGGTATCGACCTTTTCCTGGACCCTGGATTTCTCTCTCAAAGAGGGCGCGTTCGGACTGGCCCGGGTTGAGTTGGGCCACGACCGGAGAGGCGTCGGTCACGCTGAGGGCGGTTAGATGAACCTGAAGGTTGTAGGCCGGGGCCGTGCCCCGGTTCGCAAAGGCGACCCTGGCGGTAACGCGCCTGGCCGATACCTCCACGGTGGTCTCGGTCTCTATCTTGAGGACGTCTGCGGCCGCGTGCGCGGCAGTGGAAACGGCGCCAAAAAAGAGGAGCAGCCAAAGGGCAACCCGCTTAAGCGTTTCAAATGGCATGGCATCAGACCTCCGTTGGGGGGAACAGGTCCGCGGGACACCAGTGCCTTATCCCCAGGTTTTCTGTCACTAAAACAAGAAAATCGTTTGGGTGCAATGCGTTTCTTTGGACTCACACAAAGGCACGAAGACCACAAAGAAAGGCACTTTTTATTTTAATGAAACATCCTTTGTGTGCTTTGTGGTCTCTGTGTGATCCATTTTGGGTGGTGTGCGTTAGCCCGGGTTAGTATAGCAAAGGCCTCGACATTTTTGAAACCAAATTATGGAGGCTTTGATGCGAGCTTGAAATAACGAGGCGTATTGGATAAACTTCAGTGTTGGGTTTTTGTAAGAAGAGCCCTCACACGGCAGGCGGTTGAGAAAGGCCGATCACGGACCGGATGGCCTATGGACAAAAAGCGAAACGGCGATAGAATGGATACGGTGCAACAGGATGAGGCGGCCGGGGGGATGAAGCGAGCCCGGGCGGCGTCGTTATTTCAGGAGATCGGATTAGAGCGGCTTGAAAAGCGGCTGGGATACACCTTTCACAACCGCGAACTGATGGTGCGGGCCTTCTGCCACGCCTCCTACGTCAATGAGCAGACCGATGGCGGGCTGGAGGACAACGAGCGGCTGGAGTTTTTGGGGGATGCCGTGCTGGAACTGGCTGTGGGTCATCTGCTGATGCGGTATTTCGAGGATGCGAGGGAAGGAGACCTGTCCAAATTCAGGGCCATGCTGGTGGACGAGGCGGGCCTCTGCGAGGTGGCCCGGCGGCTCGGGCTGGGGGAATACCTCCTGTTGGGGAAGGGGGAGGAACAGGGCCTCGGAAGGGAGAAGCCTTCCATCCTTTCGGATGCCGCGGAGGCCCTTTTCGGGGCGATCTACCTGGACGGGGGGTTCAACCGGGCCATGGAGAGGATCGAGGACCTGTTCCATCCGCTGTTCGAGCGTGTTGCCAGCATGGATAAGGCCCACGATTTCAAGAGCCTGCTCCAGGAATATACCCAGCAGGCCTGCAAGGCCCTTCCCCGATACCGGCTCATCGAGGAGAGCGGCCCGGCCCATGAACGGTCGTTTCGTGTGGAACTGTGTCTCCTGGGACAGGCCCTGGCCGAGGGTGAGGGGAGGAGCAAGAAGGAGGCGGAACAAAATGCTGCCCGGAAGGCCTATTTGTTGCTGAAGGAACAGGAAGTTACCAAATGACCCGCTATCGTTCCGTGTCGCTTTCACACGGGGACGCAAGGCCCCGAATGACAATGAGATCGGTTGGCAGAATCGGTGTGCCCTGGTGTGAGGCCATGTGGGGGCCGGTTTGTCCAGGTGAGGCTGTCTTCAGGTGAAACCGCTCATCATCCCCCTGTTTATTCCCCATTCCGGCTGCCCCCATCGATGCGTCTTCTGCGACCAGGAACAGATCACCGCGCAACCGGGCGGAAGGACCGGTCCTGCGCATGTGAGGGCCGTGCTGGAACAGGCACTCCAGGCGCCGACCTATGATTCCAGACGGCATCCCGAGGCGGCGTTTTACGGGGGGACCTTTACAGGGCTACCTGTGGATCGGATGCAGCAGCTTCTGGAAGCGGTCCGGCCGTACGTGGCGGATGGACGAATCCATTCGATCCGGGTCTCGACGCGGCCCGACGCCATCGACGAAGAGCGCCTGGGGATCCTCAAGGCCTTTCACGTGACCACGGTCGAGCTGGGGGTCCAGTCCATGGATGACCGGGTCCTGACGCTGGCGCGACGGGGACACGCGGCCCAGGACGTGCGGGCTGCGGTGGGGTTGTTGAAACGGGGGGGCTTCAAGGCGGGGATCCAGTTGATGCCCGGACTGCCGGGCGATTCCGAGGAGACCTTTCGCGCGACCGTCGAGGAGGTCATCGGGCTCAGCCCGGACATGGTCCGACTCTATCCGGCCCTGGCCATCGCGGGAACGGGACTTGCCCGCATGGCGGCATCGGGGATCTACCGGCCGCTCACCCTCGATGCGGCCGTGGCCTGGTGCGTGGACGCCACGGTCCGTCTGGAGACGAACGGGATTCCGGTGATCCGGATCGGGCTCATGAGTTCCCCCTCCCTTTTACAGCCGGGCCGGATTGCGGCAGGTCCGTGGCACCCTGCCTTCGGTTTTCTGGTCCGTTCGGCCATCCATCACCGGGGCATTGAAGGGGACCTGCCGGCCCCCGGCACCGTCCGGCAAATGACCCTGCTGGCCCCGGGAAGGGAGATTCCCCTGGTGAGGGGGCATCGAAATCAGGGCATTCGGCGGATTGAAGAGAAGACCGGGGCAACGGTTATCGGGATCGGCGCGGATGAGACGGTCCCCAGGGGAAAGGTGAGGATTCGAGCGAAATGACATTTCTATCCGGCTACATCGGGATCATCGGCCCCCCAAACGTGGGGAAGTCCACCCTCCTGAACCGCATTCTGGGCCGCAAGGTGGCCATTGTGTCACCCAAACCCCAGACCACACGAAACCGGATCATCGGGATCTACAACGAGGAAGAGGTGCAGATGGTTTTTGTGGATACGCCGGGGATCCACAGGACGCGAACCCCGCTTCACAAGTCCATGGTGGCATCCGCCCTGGCCGTGTTTCAGGAGGTGGACATCCTGCTGGCGATGATCCAGTTGGGGGAACTGAACGACGGCGTCAGTCTCTCCATCCTGAACTATCTCAAAGGGTTCCAAAGGGACTGCCTCCTCCTGATCAACAAGATCGACAAGGGATCCAGGGAAACGCTCCTCCCCCTGATGGCCGACTGGGCCGAGCGGCGCGCCTTTGACGCCATCATTCCCATCTCGGCCCTCACCGGCGACGGTGTGGACCTGCTCATGCATGAGCTGAGGTCCCGACTGCGGCCGGGCCCCATGTTTTTTCCAAAGGAGATGGAGACCGATCAGTCGGAGAACTTCTTGATATCCGAGGTGATTCGGGAAAAAATCTATCTTCATGTGCGGCAGGAACTGCCCTATGCATGCGCGGTCACCGTGGAGACCGTCGAGGAGGCGCCCCATAAGGATCTGGTCAAGATTGCGGCCAGAATACACGTGGAATCGGAGAGCCAGAAAGGAATCCTGATCGGGCGCGGGGGGCGGATGATACAGGCGGTCGGGAGACCGGCCCGCCTGGAGCTGGAACAGATATTGGGCGTCCAGGTTTACCTGGATCTGACGGTCCGGGTGGAGAAGAACTGGACACGGGATACGCGGGCATTGAGGCGGTTGGGGTACTGAATGGGCTGCAAGGCAGGGGGCGTGAGTCAAGGGGCCAAAAAAAATCAACCCCGCAAGGCGGGGTTGATTTTCACTTAGGAGGAAAGAGTAAATGAGTGATTGTTTGGCTTTTACGTACTGCAAGACGCTTGCCAAAACATTCGGATGCAGTCGCTTTTATTTATAACCTATTGATTTGGCTAAAAAATATTTGTATTCTTGTCTAGCGCGACCCTGCGGCGCCCTCCCCGCAAAGTGCAAAATTTTGTACCGACCGGCTGCCAGAAAACCGATCGATTGTCTAACCAGTTTAAAATACGATAAAAATGTGGGTACCATTTTTTGTACCGTTACACCGCGATGTTGTACTTTCTCATTTTATGCTGCATGAGGCTCTTGGTGATCCCGAGACTTCTGGCGGCGTGGGCCTGAATATTGTCGTTCTGGACCAGGGCCCTTCGAATCAGTCGCTCCTCGATTTCTTCCAGGGCCTTCTGCAAATGGATATCCGGCGGAATGAATCGCTCCACATCGAACTGCGTCTTGACGCCGACCAGCTCTTCGGGCAGATCGTCCACCGTGATCTGGGCCCCGGAGTGGAGGACTACGGCCCTTTCAATGACGTTTTCCAGCTCCCTCACATTCCCGGGCCACGGATAGGCGTAGAGGGCCTTCCAGGCCTCGGGGGTCAACTGGACGGCCTCATCCCCATCGCCGTCACGGAACTTCTGAACGAAGTGCCTGACCAGGAGGGGAATATCGTCCGGCCGCTCCTGCAGAGAGGGGACATCGATATGGATGACATTGAGCCGATAATAGAGGTCCTCGCGAAAGATGCCGTTTGAGACATCCTCTTTGATGTTGCGGTTGGAGGCAGAGACGACCCGAACATCCACGTGAATGGTGCGCGTGCCGCCGACCCGCTCGAAGGCCATCTCCTGCAGCACCCTGAGCAGCTTGACCTGGAGGGGCGGGGGCATGTCCCCCACCTCATCGAGGAACAGGGTCCCCTGATCGGCCAGCTCGAATCGCCCCTTTTTCATGGCCACAGCCCCGGTAAAGGCCCCTTTTTCGTGTCCGAAAAGCTCGCTTTCCAGGAGGGTCTCTGTCAAGGCCCCGCAATTGATGGAGATGAACGGCTGGTCCTTTCTCGGGCCTTGATAGTGGATGGCCTTGGCGATGAGTTCCTTTCCCGTCCCGGAGGGCCCTGTGATCAGCACCGACGCCTTGGATCGGGACACCTTTTCTATGAGATCATATACCTGGAGCATCGGTTTGCTCTTTCCGATCAGGCTGCCGTATCGGAACCGGTCGGAAAGGGCCTCGGTCAGGAGCCGGTTCTGTTTGACGAGCCGGTAGTTTTCAAGGGCCTTTTTGACGGTCAGTTTGAGTGGCTCGTTTTCAAAGGGCTTCTGGATGTAGTCGTAGGCCTTCTTTTTCATCGCCTCCACGGCCAGCTCGATGGTCCCGAATGCGGTCATCATGATGACGGGCAGGTCCGGCTTGAGGTGTTTACACGCCTCGAGGAGTTCCATGCCGCTCATGCCGGGCATTTTCATATCGGTGATGACCAGGTCGAGGTCGGCCTCGCGCACGGTGGCCAGTGCCGCCCGGCCGTCAAGTGCCGTCATAATCTCATAGCCTTCCGCCCCCAAAAGGGCCTCGAGGACCACCAGATAGTTCTTCTCGTCGTCGACAATCAAGATCGTTTCCATGTCAACCCCTATCCCCCATCCCTCGGCAACCGGATCATCACCCGGGTTCCGGTCGGCCCTTCTCCATCGGCCCCAGCGACCCTGCTCTCGATCCATATCTTGCCCCGATGCCCCTCGATGATATTGCGCACAATCGAGAGCCCGAGGCCTGTCCCCCTCTCCCTGGTGCTGAAAAAGGGGTTGAAAATCTTGTTCAGCTCTTTCTCGCCGATGCCGACGCCGGTGTCTGCGATTTCGATGAGATAATGGTCGTCCTTTTCCTCAGTGACATCTACCTGGATTTTCCCTCCGTTCGGCATCGCCTGAATGGCGTTCAGAAAGATGTTGAGCAACGATCGATAGATGTGTTCGGGGTCTGCCCGAAGTTTCAGGGGCTGTTGATCGAGGTTGCTCTGAAGGGAAATCCCCGTCTTATGCAGTTCAGGCCCCAGGAACAGAAAGGTCCGCTCGAGGATCTGGTGGAGGTCACAGTCCTGAAAATTGGGCGTCATGGGCCGCGCAAAATCGAGGAATTCGGTGACAATATTGTTGAGTCTTCCCGATTCCTCGATAATGAGCTGGGTCAGACGGTTTGTGGATGCCGCAGCCCCGGGCATGGACCCCAACAGCTCGGCCGTGCTTCGAATGATGCCCAATGGATTTCGAATTTCATGAGAGACCCCTGCGACCATTTCACCCAGAGCGGCCAGACGCTCGGCATGATTCAACTGGGCCTCCAGTTCGCGCTGTTCCCTGGCCCGTTCATCGATGATCCGCTCGGCCTTTCGAACGATCAAGAGAAGAGCCACAAAGATCATCCCCATAATGAGGATGGAAAGGCCGAATGTCAGGTACTGAAACCGAATGACGGACTTGTACTCTTCAGTCAAATCCTGGATCAGCTCAAAGACGCCCAGGACGTATCCGCTTTCTCCGAGAAAAGGGCCGATGCCGGTGAAGGGGATATAGGTTCGGAGGGTTTTTTTGCCCCCCATCTTTTCGATGCCCAGGCCCCAGAGGGTGTCCCCTCCAGAGATGAGCCCGGAGGAATTCTCCCCCATGAGGGCTCGCTTGTAACCCAGGCTCTCCCGCACCTTTTTTCCGAGGAGACCGGGATCCGTGCTGTAGGCGATCACCCCGTTGTTGATGTCGTAGATATTGACGAGCTCAATCTTCAGGCCGTGGATGGTGTTTCTGACGATGCGGTCCATCCACTCGTACTGTTCCTTTTCCCTCAATCGGATCTTGCCATATTTACTGGTGACAGGGAGGACAAAGTTGTGGAAGACCTGATGGTTCAGGTTTTGCCCCAGGAGGAGGGCATAATTTTCATGGCTCTTCATCAGGATATCCTTGGCCTGCTTGGAGATGACCATGGAGAAGGGAAAACTGAAGATGATCAGGACGACAAAGCTCGCGTAGGCAAAGAATTTGACCAGGCGGAATTGCCTCCCGTTCTGGTCGGTATGGGTTTGAGTCGGGGTCATCGATCTCATTGAGTCACACAACGCCGCCAAGCACCCTAAGGAAAGGACGCTTTTTGGTTTTTTTAAGAAAAAGCCTTTGCGTGCCTGGCGGCTTTGTGTGATAAGTTTATGGTTACGCGGTTATCTTATGCCTTGAGGCGCGTTGGAGTCAACAGGTTCGAGGGGGCCTATGCTCACGATCCATGACGAAGCCATCAAAAACCTGCCGTTGATGCTGGTTGCAGATGATCGGGGTCGGATCTACGAACACCCCCGTCTTCGCATGCTGGGCCTTTCTGGCTCGGTGCCGCAGATTATTCCGGAGGCGGATCTGGCGCCGATGCCGTCGTTCAGCAGGCTTTTTTATATCCCCGATTCGCCGCCCATCGGGCTGAATCCCGACACCGGGACGACCGAGTTGGTGAGGGAAATGGAGATGGGCGGGGTCCTTTCCAGGTGCCATGCCGTGGCCGCCTTTCTGGAGCCGGGATGGGTGCGGGGCCATCTCCCGGCGGCCGACTACCGGACCAAGTCGTACACCCTGCCGTCATGGGCCTACGGGGCGGTGGGATTCAGAGATGATGGCTACTGGGTCTCGGGGTTTCAGGTCGAATACAATCCCAGGTGGGATCCCCGCAACTACGACGACAGAAAACTGGTCTCCGCCATCCGACGGTACAAAAAACGAAACCCGGATGGCCCCCTGATAAGGCACCTGATCCGGTGCGCCACGGAAAATCATTGTTTCGCAGCCAAAAATCTCTTCCTAAGGAGGTGGGAGGCCCCCCTTCCGGTCAGCCGGCGGTGCAATGCCGCCTGCCTCGGGTGCCTCTCGCTCCAGCCCGAGGGCTCCTTCGAGGCGTCTCACGAACGGATTGCCTTTACCCCCTCGATGGAGGAGGTCGTGCATCTCGCCACAGGGCATCTGACCCGTGCGCCGGAGGCGATCGTCAGTTTCGGCCAGGGTTGCGAGGGAGAGCCCTTGACGGAGCATCGTCTGATTTCGCGGAGCATTCGCGAGATCCGCAAGGTCACGGGCCGAGGAACCATCAATCTCAACACCAACGGGAGCCGGCCGGAGCGGATTGGACAGATTGCCGCGAGCGGCCTGGATGCTATTCGCATCAGCATGAACAGCGCCCGGCCCGAGGTCTACCATGCCTATTACCGGCCCAAAGGATATACATTTCATGACGTGGTGGAGGCCGTTGCCCTGTCCAGGTCCCTCGGTCTCTATACCATGATCAACTATCTGATTTTCCCGGGGATCACGGACCAGGAGCCCGAGCTGGAGGCCCTGAAGCAGCTCATAGACCGGACCCAGGTGAATTTCCTTCATCTCAAAAACCTCTGCATCGACCCGGCCCTCTATCTGGACAGAATGCCGGGGCCTCGGGGGCCGGGCATGGGGATGCGGCGGATGGCCGAGATCCTGCGGACGGAATTCCCCGACCTTCAGATAGGATACTTCAACCAACCGGTCAAGCGTGACTGATGCGGACCACGGCTGCAACCCAATCCCGCCAGGGCGGGACTCACACAGAGAGCACAAAGCACACGAAGGGTTTTTCGCTACAAAACATAAAGATGCCCCTCTTTGTGTTCTTCGTGCCTTTGTGTGATTCGAAAAAGACGCACTACGCCCAAAACATGCTCTTGTTTTTCGTGACAGAACACCAGGAAATAAGGCACTAAAACAGAGTCAACTGCCGGGCCGGCGGTTTTTTGGGCTTCCAGTCCCCGCGGTCGAGGGGCCGGCACAGCCTTTGCGGGATAAGGTCGAGAAAGGGCGAGGGGTTCATCGCAAAAGGCCGGCCCTTCAGGAGGCGGCGCCGGGCGTGGGACAGGATGAGCCGCGCCCGCGCCCGCGTCATGCCCACGTAAAAGAGGCGTGCTTCCTCTTTTAGGTCCCGGTCTTCAAAGAGGAGGCAGGGGAGGAGCCGGTCCTCGCACCCGGTGATGAACACGACCTCCCATTCCAGCCCTTTGCTCGCATGGAGGGACATGAGCGCGACCCGGTCTCCTTCCAGAAGCGCATGATCTATGCCCCGGTCGAGGGAAAGGGCATCCAGAAAGGCGCCCAGGTCCGCTTCGTATTGGACAGCCAGTGACCTGAGACGGGAAAGGGAACGCTCCGTCTCGTCCGTCATCGTTTCAGACCCGAGCAGGGTCAGGGCCTGCTCCAGCATATCGGAAACCCGGGCACACCCTGTATCCATCCCAAATCTTTCTCTGAGGAGCAGAGGGGCCTCCCTGGGCCTGAGCCGCTCCCAGGCATCGGCGTAATGGGGGATATTCGGGTAACGGACCGTCAGAAGGTACCGCCAGACGATATTGACCGGATATCTGCAAACGAGAGGGACCTCTCCGGACCGGACAAAGGGGATGCCTGCCCTGGACAGGGCCTTTTCAAGGGCGTCTCCCTGGGCGTTCAGCCGGAAGAGGACGCTGATATCTCCGAACCCGAGGCGTCCCTCCCCCTCGTGGGGGGCCACCCTGCCGCTGTCCATGGAAAAATGGGAGGTGCCGCCCATGAGCCGCTCGATCTCCGCCACGATCATCTCCGCCTCTTCGGATTCGGTGCCGCACCCGGACAGGGCGATGGATCCGTCCCTGGCGTACTCGGCCGTCAGGGGCTGGGCCCTTTGAACGACCGCCGCCGATCCCTCGAGAATCGATGAGGCCGACCGGTAGTTTCGCGTGAGGGGAATGATGGCAGCCCCCGGAAAATCCTGGGCAAAGCGGTGAAAGTTGTCGGGGTCGGCCCCGCGGAAGCCGTAGATGGCCTGATCCGGGTCGCCGATGGCGCAGATCGTGCGATGGCCCCCGTAGACCAGGATCTTCAAGAGGCCGACCTGGACCGGACTGGTATCCTGGTACTCATCCACGAAGATCCAGTGAATCGGTTCCTCGTCGGTCTGGAATGTCTCGGGGTGCGCTGTCAGAAGCTTCAGGGCCTCGATCTCCAGTTCATCCAGATCGAGCATGCCGGCCCCTCTGAGGGTCCGCTGGTATTCCCGGCACAGGTCGAGGCTGTCATTCGACGTCGTCGGGTCTGTCGGGGGCTGGCGCGCCGGGTCGGTCCGCCAGCGCGACAGGGCCTTCCAAAAACGGGTGAGGGAAGGTCTTCTCCCAGTTTCTTTGCGCCCGAGAACATCCTCTGCTATCGCTTCCCTCTCCACCTCGGAGCAGAGCGCAAAGTCAGGCGGAAGCCCTGTCATGCCGCCCCGCTTTCTGAGAAGGTCCAGGCAGAAGCGATGGAAGGTGGCCACGCGGACCTGTCCTCGCTCGGTGGCCGGCAGGAGGCTGACGATTCTTTCCTCCATCTCCCGGGCGGCCTTTCTCGTAAAGGTGAGACAGAGCATCTGCTCAGGCCTGGCCGTTTCATTTCGAATGAGATAAGCGACTCGGTGGGTCAGGGTACGGGTCTTCCCCGTGCCGGGGCCTGCAGCTACCAGAAGATGGCCCTGGTTGTAAAGGACCGCGGCCCGCTGTTCGGGATTAAGGGGGTCAATGATCGGGTCCGCAGGGGGCAGGGGCACACGGGGCCTCGAGTTTCTCGAAACGGGAGCTCTCTTCAAGGTAGAGATCGGCTTCGGCGGGGGAGCGGGCAAAGGCTTGGGGGACCTATTCGCGAAAAGGGCGGCCTGCCCTGCCACTGCCTTTTTTTCCGATGTTTGAAACAGATGGACGGTCCCGTACTGGCCGTCATACCCTGCGTCACAGAGCACCCGGCGGGACCGCATGCGTCGAATCGCCTCTGCCAGAACAGGCCCGCCCGACTCCTCGATTCGGTCCAGTGGCATATTCATGAGGATCTTGAGTTCCGGCCCGAGCTTGGCCAGGAGCCTCTCGTAGAGACCCATGGTCCTCCGCGTGTCAGGGCCGCATTCAAGGATCTCGGAGAGGATTTCAGAAAGGGGGATCAGGCTGTCAAATGCCTTGGAAAGGCTGGGGTTCGCCCGGTCCGAAAGCTCGTAGGTCCTGTGGAGCACCCCCACGGTGACGGGCCGTCCGCAGACCGGGCAGAGGCCTTCAAGGCGGAAGGTCTCGTCGGGATGAAGCCTTGCGCCGCAGTTCCGGTGACCGTCCAGATGGTATTTCCCCTCCTCGGGGAAAAACTCGATGGTGCCTGAAAACCCGCTGCCGGTCTTCATGGCCTGGATGATGTGTGCATAATCGAGTTCCGTGTCGAAGAGATTGGCCTCCCGACCCAGCTTGGCCGGGGAATGGGCATCCGAGTTGGATACCAGAAGATAAGGATCCAGGGCCGATAGCCTCCGGTTCATGGGAGGATCGGAGGAAAGGCCGGTCTCAAGGGCATGGATATGCGGGGTCAGGTCTTCAAAGCACGCCTCGATGGTGTCGAATCCGGACTTCGACCCGAAAAGCGAAAACCAGGGAGTCCAGATATGGGCCGGGATGAAAAAGGCCATTTCGCTGGCCTCCAGGGTGATCTCCAACAGGTCTTTGGAGTCAAGGCCGAGGATGGGCCTTCCGTCCGACGCGATATTCCCGATGCGGTCCAGACGCCGATTCAATCGGTCGACCGCGTCCATGTTGGGCATGAGAATCAGGTGGTGGAGCTTTCGTGTGCGGCCGTCCTTTTTATAGATGCAACTGATCTCTCCGCTGAGGAGAAAACGGACGGGCCCGCGGCAGGCGGGAGGGACCGTTTCATTGACCATCTGCTGGAGGTCCGGTCTCAGTTGGTAGAGCCCTTCCCCGGGGGCCTCTGTCAGCTTGTCCCTGAGTTCGGAAACCCAGCCGGGGTGTGTGCAGTCCCCTGTGCCCACGACAATGACCCCCTTTTTCTGGGACCATAGGAACAGATGTTCCGGGTCGAGGGTCTTGGATGTTGCCCTTGAAAACCGGGAGTGGATATGAAGGTCTGCCACGAATTTCATAGGCCTCAAAAACCATATTCGAATAGGCCTGTCAAGCATTCCATGGGCCTTCTGGCCCCTTGCCCCGAGAAAATGACGACCCTAAAAATGAAAATGGCCGAAAAGGGTTGAAAAACGGAGTATAGTGGAGATTGGTCATGTGGATAAAATTATCCACATATGGAACATGCCGCATAAGGCATTGATTTCACATATCATCCTCAGCCCAAGAAATCTCCCCTTTTCTCGCCCCCTTACCCCTTCGGCCCCCTTTTTGCCTTTACATCGGTGCAGTTACCCCTTGTTGAAAAGCAGCCCCCGGGTAACTCTCCATTGAGGTCCTCGGGCTTTGACAGCCTTTTCCCCTTTCGTGTAAAAGCCTCCCCCAA
>Ga0172375_10004394_pt1 | contig 20836 bp, 18 predicted proteins | sample LakKiv1m_FD_114537 | JGI IMG/M metagenome (GOLD analysis project Ga0172375, IMG submission 114537) | Freshwater microbial communities from Kabuno Bay, South-Kivu, Congo - kab_092012_11.1m | ecosystem: Environmental > Aquatic > Freshwater > Lake | place: Democratic Republic of the Congo...
ATAGGCTTCATGACGGTGACCGACGTTTCGGTATCCCCGGACCTTAAGAACGCGAAGATATTCGTCAGCGTCCTGGGCGATGAGGCAAAACGGACAGAGGCCATGAACGGCCTTGAGAGCGCAAAGAGCTTTATGCGCGGCATACTGGGTGACAAGCTGGACCTCCGTGCGGTCCCGCAGATATCCTTCCACTTTGACGAGTCCCTCGAAAAGGCCGCCAGGATATGGAAGCTTATGGGGGATATCAGGAAATGAAAAAAGTGATCGAGGCCCTTAACAGGGCAAAGACCTTTCTCATTTGCATGCATGTCGATCCCGACGGGGACACTATAGGCTCGGCCAGCGCCCTTGCCTCAGTCCTTGCAAAGCTTGGAAAAACATCTGTCATATATTCCCGGGACAAAGTGCCGGATATCTACATGTTCCTGAAGCATATGGACAAGGTGAAGAGGGAGATCGGACGGGAAGAAAAGTTCGATGCCGTTGTTACCGTAGACTGCGGGGATATCAAAAGAGTGGCGGCAGGGGAAGAGATCAGACGGCATTCCGGACTCCTTATCAATATCGACCACCATCCCGACAACAAAAAATACGGCGACATCAATCTTGTGAAAAAGCTCTCATCAACGGGCGAAATAATCTACGGACTTATTAAACAGATGAAAATGAAGCTTGACGCCGACATTTCATCCGCCGTTTACGCCTCTATCATGACCGATACCGGCTGTTTTAAATACGACAACACCAGCGCAAAGGTCTTTTCGATCGCGAGGGACCTGATAAGGAACGGCGCAGACCCCCACGATATCGCCTTCCGCATCTACGAATCAAAGACTAGGTCCGAAATAAAGGTCCTGGGGCTTGCGCTTCAAAAGATGGAGAGCACGCCCGACGGCAGGATCAGCTGGATCTGCCTCACAATGGACGACATTAATAAATGCGGAGCGACTTCCGAAGAGGTGAGCGGGATCGCGGATCATCTCAGGTCGCTCAAAGATACCGATATCGCGGTCTTTTTGAGGGAGACCGAAAAAGGGCCGGTAAAGATAAACTTCAGATCAAAGACCAGGAATGTCCAGAAAGTGGCTAGGGTCTTCGGAGGGGGAGGTCACAGGCTGGCGTCAGGCGCTGTGGTCAATCTGGCCATTGATGAAGCAAGGGAAAAGGTGATCGACGCGGTCAAAAGCCTATGGACGCAGTTATAAACCTCGACAAGCCGGCAGGCATCACATCTTTCAAGGCAGTTGATATCATCCGCAAAATGCTCGGGATCAAAAAAGCGGGCCATGCAGGGACACTGGACCCTATGGCAACAGGGGTGTTAATTGTCTGTCTTGGAAAAGCCTGCAAGTTCTCATCTTCACTGATGGCTTCCGATAAAGAATACGAAGCTGAAATAACTTTCGGCATTTCCACGGATTCGGGAGACAGCGACGGGAAGGTGACCCAAAACAGCAAGGTCTCTCTGGGTGAAGATGATGTCAGGCACGCGGTCAAATCTTTCATCGGCGAGATCGAACAGGTGCCTCCCATGGTGTCCGCGATCCATCACAAAGGGAAAAGATTGTACGAACTGGCAAGAAAGGGAATATCCGTCGAAAGGAACTCCAGAAAAGTAAAGATCAACGGCATGGAATTCCTCGGCTTCACATCCGGGGACCATCCGAAAGCAAGGGTCCTTGTCTCATGCTCCAAAGGCACCTACATCAGGACGCTTTGCGAGGACATCGGGAAAAAGCTCGGGGTCCCGGCCCACGAATCATACCTGAGAAGGACAAAAAGCGGGGCTTTTGACGTCCGGGACAGCCGGACACTTGAAGATATCCGCAAATTATATGAAAATGGAAGGTTAGAAGAAGCCCTTATACATGACTATAAAAAAACAGATAGAAGACCTTAAAAAAGAGATAAGGCGTCACGACAGGCTTTACTACGTTCTTGATGCTCCCGAGATCAGCGACAGAGAGTACGACCTTCTGCTCAGAGAACTGATCGACCTTGAAAAAGAACATCCTGAATTTATCACGGATGATTCACCGACCCAAAGAGTGGGAGGGGAGGCGCTTTCAAAATTCGACACCGTCGTCCACAGCGTCCCTCTGCTGAGCCTGGACAACGCCCTTGACCTTGACGAGTTGAGGGCCTTTGACGAGCGGGTGAAAAAAGGCCTGGGGGCCAAAGAGGACGTCGGCTACGTATGCGAGCTCAAAATGGACGGCCTGGCGGTCTCTCTTTCATATAAGAAAGGGAGACTTTACAAAGGCTCCACCCGCGGAGACGGCGTCCGGGGGGAAGATATCACCTCCAATCTTAAAACGATAAAAGCCATCCCTTTATCGTTGAACGAAGATGTCGATATTGATGTGAGAGGAGAGGCCTATCTGCCGCTAAAAGATTTTTACAGGCTGAATGAACAGCGCGAAAAAGAAGGAGAAGCAGTATTCGCAAATCCGAGGAACGCGGCAGCAGGCTCATTAAGGCAGCTTGATCCGAAGATTACGGCAAAGCGGCCACTCAGCATCTTTTGCTATGGGGCCGTTACAGGTAAAGCTCTAAACCCCAAATCACTAAACTCTAAACAAACTCAAAATCCAAAATCACAAAAGGATCTGCTTGAGTTGTTAAAAGGTCTTGGGTTGCGGATAAACCCCGATACAAAGGTCTGTTCAGGGATGGATGAGGTCATTTCGTTCTGTGAGAGCTTTGAGAAAAAAAGAGAGCATCTTGATTATGAGATAGACGGCATAGTCGTAAAGGTCAACGATCTTGATGACCAGGAAAAGCTGGGAGCGACCATGAAGAGCCCGAGGTGGGCGATCGCATACAAATTCCCCCCTCAGCAGAAAGAAACGGTAATCGAAGATATCGAGGTCCAGGTGGGAAGAACAGGGACTTTGACCCCTGTGGCGCACATGAAACCTGTTCATCTGGGCGGTGTTATCGTTAAAAACTCAACGCTTCACAATGAAGACGAGATAAAAAGAAAAGACATTCGTATCGGGGATCACGTAATGATCCAGAGAGCTGGAGATGTGATCCCGCAGGTCCTTAAAGTTCTCAAAGACAAGAGGACGGGGCATGAAAAGACCTTCCATATGCCTAAAAAATGCCCTGTCTGCGGCGGAGATGTCATCCGTGAAGAGGAGGAGGCGGCCGTAAAATGCATCAATTCGAGCTGCCCTGCCAAGCTGAAAGAGTCTGTTAAGCATTTTGCTTCACGTCAGGCAATGGATATTGAAGGTGTAGGGGAAGCTCTGTCTAACGAACTGGTCGATAAAAAACTCGTGAAAGACCTGGCGGACCTCTATTATCTTACTAAAAAAGATATCCTGAGCCTTGAACGTAAAGCGGACAGATCGGCAGAGAATATCCTTTCCGCGATAGAGGGAAGCAAAAAGAGGGACTTTGAGCGCGTTATTTACGGCCTCGGGATACTCCACGTGGGAAGACGCGCGGCCGAGCTCCTCGCTGATAATTATGAGAATATCGATGAGCTTCTTGACGCAAAAGCTGAAGACCTTCAGGGCATAGAAGGCATCGGCCCGAAAATAGCTGATTCCATTGTCAGGTTCTTCAACGAAAAGCACAATCAGCAGTTGATAGAGAAGTTGAGGAAGGCGGGGGTGGATCTGAAGGGGCAAGGGACTAGGGACCCTTCGACTACGCTCAGGGCAAGCCGGGGACCAGGGAAGCTCAAAGGCAAGACTTTCGTTTTTACGGGAACTCTACCGACATTCTCGAGAGAAGACGCGGAGGAGATGGTCAGGAAGCTCGGAGGAAAAGCAAGTTCGTCCGTCAGCAAGAAAACGGACTATGTGGTCGCAGGGACTGAGCCCGGGTCTAAGTATGATAAGGCGGTGAAACTTGGCGTTAAAGTTATCGACGAAGAAGAGTTCAAAAGGCTTGTCAAATGAAAAAGAAAGCACCAAAACTCCGCGCATGGGGAAAGCCGCACCGCAAAGTGATGACGATGGTGATCCCGTCGAAGAAAGAGAAAGCAAAGAAACGGTCGAGACTGAAAGTTACTTTGAGAAAAGAAATTAAAGCTTTAAGCTGAGTTCAACCCCATCGTCACAGCTTTTGCCTTTACCAGCTCATCCTGTCCCCAATACTGGATGGGACCCGGACAAAGATAGGCATCTTCAATCGCCCATTTGTCCCTGTTCTTCTCAAATTCCTTGAACGCGGGAGAGGCCAGGTCCACCAAATATTTTTCTATTACCAGAACGTCCTTTCCTTTCCTGTGCTCAACCGACATCATTCCGGCGATCGGGATCGCCTGCGCCTTCCAGTCCTTCAGGTCCTTATCGATATTATTGACCACGACCATATAACCTGTTTTTGCGGAAGCCGCCAGAGCGCTTGCGGCCCTGCCGAGATTATAAGTATATGTATAATCGAACCAGGCCGGATAGCCGCACCTTCCGTCATAGCCGTAGAAATGGGTCTGCGTTGTGATCTTGAACTTATGCGTTTTTTCCCCAATGACCGCGCCGTGCTTTGAGAGCCTGTCGCGGCACAGCTCCATCAGGAGGACATCGGATGCGATCTGAGAGACCTGGACGTTGCCGTGCGGGTCAAGGCCGGAAAGAAGGCCGTTCTGCACGGTCTTGGGAAAGCTCAGGAACAGTTTTTCTTCATCGTTCTCAAGTTCGATCAGGACCTTTTCGGCCCTGTCCAGAAGCCCCATTTTCATGAATTCTTCGTTGCCGATCTTAACTATGGCCTTATTGATGTCAAGGATCAGCTTTTTTACCTCGGGGATGAACTCGACGATGCCTTCGGGTATCAGGACGATGCCGTAGTTCTTTCCGCAGGCATGCCTTTTTGCTATTACTTCGCATATCATGTCTATCACCCCGGCAAGCGTCATCCCCTTTGCTTTTATCTCCTCTCCGATAAGCGCAACGTTGGGGCGGGTCTGGAAAGCCGTTTCAAGGGTTATCCAGCTGGCCGAGCGGCCCATCAGCTTTACAAAATGCCAGATCTTTCTGCTGGAAGGCAGGTCCCTGCAGATGTTGCCGACCATCTCGCTGAAGATGCGGGCGGCCGTGTAAAAACCGAACGAGGTCTGAAGATAGGGGAGATAGGCAAGATCGCCGTCAATTGTTTTGGGAATTCCGACAACTGCCGTCTTTGAGCCGTTCTTCTTAAGATAATTTGCCAAATGGGCCGCGTTGGTGTTGGAATCGTCGCCGCCGATTACCAAAAGGCCGTCAAGATCGAATTTTTCGCAGGTCTCAAGGCATTTTTTCATGTCGGATTCTTTTTCGAACTTTGTGCGCGAAGTCCCGAGAAGGTAAAAGCCGCCCTGGTTCCTTACAGAATCAATATCATCTTTAGAAAGAACTTTTCCGTCAGCTCTCAAAAGCCCGTCAGGTCCGTTCATGAAGCCGATGACTTCGCTGTCGGCGTTCAGCTCCTTCAATGCGTCATATAATCCCACAACAACATTATGACCTCCTGAAGCCGGCCCGCCCGAGAAAAGGACCCCGACCTTAAGAGGTCTTGTATCGATCTTTCCCGAACTGTTGAATGACAGCAGAGGATTATGTGCGATCTCAGGCAGGTCCTTTTCCGCTTTTTCATGGACCTTGAACCTCTCGCCCTCCGAAAAACCTATTTTTGACAGATCTTTGAGGACTTCGATCCGCTCTACAGGCTCATTCCTCAGCTTCTCCGCCATCACCTCGCCGATGTTCTTTGTCATTTGCAACCTCCTAAAGATCAAATCTCAAAAAGCAAAAATAAAAATGACAGATCAAAATTTAAAATTTTGCATTGTCATTTTGATATTTGATTTTTGATTTTTGCATTATTTCAGTATTTTACTATCTTCGCAAACGACTCCGCTTCCAGGCTGGCCCCGCCCACCAGACCTCCGTCAATATCCTCACATTCCATGAGCTCTTTCATATTATCCGGCTTCACCGACCCGCCGTAAAGTATTCTTGTTATAGCTGATATTTCCGCACCGAAAAGGTCTTTAAGCAGTTTTCTTATAAAAGCGTGGACTTCCTGGGCCTGGGCGGGAGTGGCGGTCTTTCCGGTCCCGATAGCCCAGACGGGCTCGTAAGCGACAACAATATTTTTCATTTGTTCAACAGATAATCCTTTAAGACCGTTCTTTGTCTGGGTTTCAATAACAGAAAAAGTTTTATCGGACTCTCTTTGTTCAAGCGTTTCCCCGACGCAGACGATCGGAAAAAGTCCTGCCTTGAGCGCGGCAAAGATTCTTTTGTTTACGGTTTCATCCGTCTCGCCAAAGTACTGCCTTCTTTCGGAATGCCCGATAATGACGAATTTGCAGCCGATGTCTTTAAGCATATTAGGCGCTATTTCACCGGTAAAGGCGCCTTTTTCCTCCCAGAACACGTTCTGTCCGCCAATGTTTATATTGCTCCCTTTTGCCGCTCTCACAGCCGACTCAAGGGCCGTAAAAGTGGGGCAGAGTGCTATTTCCCTGTCTTTCACATCAGAGACCTTGGCTTTCAGCTCCTCTATCATTAAAGCCGCTTCCTTTGCAGTCTTGAACATCTTCCAGTTGCCCGCTATCAATGGTTTTCGCATGTTTGATTGGTCCTCCTGATTTTAGTTTAGCAAAAATAGCAGGTAGAGGAAAGAGGGCGGTCTGTAATTTACTTTGTCAGGCCCAAAAGCCTGAGAGATTCCGGAGTGAACATCAGAAGGGAAAAGAGGGTCATAAAATTTCTTGCCTCATCAGGGGTTTCGTTCGTGCCCATTCCGGGATAGGTGAAATATTTCACGATCTGGTCAGACAGTGCAGTAAAAACATTTCTCCAATCATTTACTTCGCGCTGAGCAACAACGGCCTGCCGGACCCTTGCATTCGCACCGTCCTCATCAGTTACGATAACGATCGGGGAAGAAAATTGAAAGGCCGGCTGAACGGAAGCGAACTGCCCCAGAAAATCCAGGTTTTCGGCCCGGAACTGTCTTGTCAGGAATTCGAGAATGATCCACCTTGTATCAGGAGAAAAAACGGAAGAGAAAAGCGCGTATTGCGCACTTGACGCGAACACGCGGCCCGTAAGCCTTGCATTATCAAATGAAGATATGTCCTTGGGACGGCAGCAGAGAGCCATTGCCAGGACCGCGGTCTGCGGACCGGTCAGGCGGTGTTCACCGACGCGGAACTTTTCTCCGTTTTCAAGGGGAAGCCCTTCCTTCAGCCTCAATAGCGGAACGCGGGTTAGATCGACTCTAAGCTTTTCTCCAAGCCAGGGACCGTCAAGAGCAACCCTGCTTCCGGCAGCTGCCCGTCTTGCCGACAGAATATTCGCACGCATTTATTTGCCTCCTTTTAATTATCGACCGTATTTTTTGAAAATTTCACCCGTTTAAGATATAATGTAATTATCATGAGCAAAACAAAGATAATCGCCACGCTGGGCCCGGCCTCTTTTTCAAAAGAGACAATAAAAAAGCTTGTCTCGGCGGGTGTGGACCTTTTCCGGCTGAATATGTCCCATGAAGCAGTAAAGGACGGGATCCAGCTTGTCCAGACAATAAGGCAGATAAATAAATACGTTGGGATCATTGTTGACCTCCAGGGGCCGAGGATCAGGACGGGAAAGCTGAAGAACGGCAGCGTGGTCCTGAAAGCGGGAGATGAGATCACCGTCACCACAAAGGATATTGAGGGCGACGACAAAAAAGTATCTACCGATTTCAAGGACCTTCCTTCATCGATCAAACCCGGGCAGAGACTTTTGATCGACAACGGTATGATAGAGCTTCAGGTAATAGGGATAAAAGATACGGACATAAACTGCAAAGTGGTGGCCGGCGGACATCTGGGCGAGCACAAAGGCATCAACCTGCCCGGCGTTTCGGTCTTCAAAAAAGCCCTTACAGAAAAAGACAAAGAGGACATAAAGTTCGCCTGCTCGGCCCAGGCCGACTATATAGCTCTTTCATTCACCAAAAGCGCGCACGACGTGCTCGAGGCCAAAAAGATAGCCCAGGACGCGGGCTGCACCATACCCGTGATCGCTAAAATAGAGAACCAGGAGGCAGTCTCGCACCTTGAGGAGATAATCGGCGTGTCTGACGCGATAATGGTGGCAAGAGGCGATCTCGGAGTGGAGCTTCCTCCGGAGGACGTTCCGATCATTCAGAAAGACATAATCAAGAGGTGCGCCAAGGCGGGCAAGCCGGTCATTGTGGCCAGCCAGATGCTTGAAACGATGGTGGAGAACCCCAGGCCGACCCGCGCGGAATCGACCGACGTGGCCAATGCCATCTTCGACAGCACCGATTCCGTCATGCTCTCCGAAGAGACCGCCAGCGGGAAATATCCCGTTGAATCCGTTGAGATGATGACAAGGATAATAAACAAAGCGGAAGAGGGCAGGGACCGGCAGTCGCACCTGAGAAAGATCGATATAAAGGACAATATCTCGCTTGCGGTGTCGCACGCGGCGGTGCATACCAGCGAGGACATCAGGGCAAAAGCGATAATCTCTTTCACGACCTCCGGCTCAACGGCGCTCATGGTCTCAAAATGGAGGCCCGCCTGCCCGATAATCGCCAGCGTCACATCGGAAAAGGCGGCAAGAAAAGTCTCTCTCTACTGGGGCGTCAAGGCTATTATAATGAAAGAGTGCAAAAGCACCGACGAGATGATAGTGAACGTTGAAAAAGCCGTGCTGGAGCAGAAGCTCTTAAAAAGCGACGACCTCGTCATCATAACCGCCGGGGTCCCCATCGGCCAGCCGGGAACGACCAACCTCATAAAAGTTCATAAGATAAGCTAGCAGCCCGTATTTTTACATCCTTGAACAGGTCTTGCTTGACAGGTAAACATTTGTTTACTATAATGGGATGACCAAGGAGGTACCCGACCATGCAAGACCTGACCGACCGCCAGAAGTCCGTTCTCGCCTACCTGTCCGCTTTCATCGAAGAAAAAGGCTTTGCCCCGTCCATAAGGGAGATGTGCTCGGAGTTCAAGATAAGGTCCACAAAGGCCATTCACGGCCATCTGAAGGCCCTTGAAGAAAAAGGCCGGATAAAAAGGTCGTCGAACGCCAGGAGCATAGAGGTCCTGGGAAGGCAGAGGGTCATACATCTTCCGCTGATAGGGCAGGTGGCGGCCGGAAAACCGATCCTTGCCGTGGAGAACATAGAAGACACGATACCTCTCGCGTGGGATTTTGCAAAAAGCGCCCGCGACGGGTTCATTTTGCGGGTGAAAGGGGACAGCATGATCGAAGCGGGTATAAACGAGGGCGACCTTATCATGGTCAAGCCACAGGCCGAGGCCAACAACGGCGACATAGTGGTCGCTATGATAGACGACGAAGCGACCGTGAAGAAATACTTCAAAAGAAGGGACCATGTTGTGCTCCAGCCGTACAACAGCAATTACGCGCCGATAAAAGTGAGCAAAGATTTCAGGCTGGTCGGGAAGGTTATGGGGCTGATAAGAAAATACTAATGACCATAAAAGTAGCCAGCATATTTGAAAAGGGAGCATTAAAGCCCGTCTGGTTCATCCATGACAAGAGAAAATATACTGTCAAAGAGATCTGCTACAGGTGGATAACCAGGAACGGGGTTTCAAAGGTCTATCATTTCGCGGTCAGCGACGGCGCCAACACGTTCGAGATCAGCTTCGATGATAAAGAGATGACATGGGACCTGAAAGAAAAAGAATTATAGTCCACATCGACATGAACTCCTACTTCGCTTCGGTTGAGCAAGCGTCCGATCCTAAATTGCGCGGGAAGCCTATCGCGGTAGGCGGCGGAATAGGCAAGAGGACCGTTGTGGCGACCGCCTCCTATGAAGCAAGGGCCCTCGGGGTCAAGACCGGCATGTCCACGTGGGAAGCGCTCAAGATCTGCCCTAAGCTTATCGTTGTGGCGGGCGACATGGAAAAATACAGCTACACTTCAAGGGAAATAATTAAAATATTCCGCAAATATACGGACTGTGTCGAGGTCTTTTCCATAGATGAGGCTTTTCTCGATATAACAGGGACAGCGGACCGTTTCGGAGGGGCAAAAGCGCTCTGTACAGCGATAAAGGACGAGATAAAGGAAATGTTCCGGCTGACCTGCTCGGCCGGCATAGCATCGAACAAGCTCGTCGCAAAACTTGCCAGCTCCCTTCAAAAGCCCGACGGCCTTGTGGAGGTTACGGAAGACGAGCTTCCGCAGATACTGGAATTTTTGCCGATCGAAGAGCTGTGCGGAGTGGGGAGAAAGCTGAAGAAACACCTCAACGCGATGGGGATCATGACCTGTTCTGATCTTGGCAGGTATCCTTTGCACAAGCTCATAAAGCGCTTCGGCAAAGTGTGCGGCATACATCTTTCAAATATGGGAAAGGGAATTGACCACAGCCCTGTTGACCCGAAGAACAACATAAGGGACGCCAAATCCGTCAGCCATTCTTATACTCTGCCAAGGAACGAGACCGATCCGGAAGAAGTAAAGAATTATCTCCTTCAGCTTTGCGAGCAGGTGGGACGGCGCGCGCGGAAAGACGGCTATAAAGGCCGCGTTGTCAGGATATTCATAAGGTACGGTGATTTTTCGGGCTTTGGAAGACAGAAGAACACGGGGGAGTATGTTGATGACGGGCTGGAAATTTATAAGCATTGTTTAACAATCCTCACCCCTGCGCTGCGCGCTTTCCCCTCTCCATCAAAGATGGAGAGGGGACGGCGAGTGGAACGAGCCGGGGGTGAGGATTCCGTGCGCCTCGTTGGTGTCGCCCTCACAAGCCTGATAAAAGACACTGACCAGGTAAGTTTTATAGAAGCTGAAGAGGACAAAAAGAAGGTTTTACATACCGTCGATAAAATAAATGACAGGTACGGCGAGTTCACCGTTACAAGGGCCAGCATAATGCACAATAAATTACAGCAGAAGACGGGAATGATACCGAGGGTAAATTAACTGGAACCTGCGAATGAATTCGCGGTTCCAGTGTTGCGAAGTGTAGAATTAATTCTACACTTCGCTTAAAGAAAAATCGGAACCGAGAATTTATTCTCAGGTTCCGAGATAATTGAACACTCTATTCGTTATTTACAGGCAGTACGTATCTGGTCGACCGTCCGGCACCCTGGCAAAAGAGGATCTTCTTATCAGAAAGCATTGTGAGCTCCAAATGAGCGGTTTTGTGCGAAATATTGAACATCTCGCGGTATTCCTTATTGGAAATGCTGCCGTGCTCGGTAACGTGATCGAGAGCCCTTTTTTGCCTTTTATTGAGGCCGTGGCCCGACCAGGGGCTTGTGATCTCCTGTTCCTCACGCTCCTTGGCCGGCCTTGAAACATTGCCGTCCCTTATATAGCATATATCGTCCGTTTTGTACGGCTTTTCATCCCCCTCATGGATGGTGATGATCGCGATCTTCTGGGTACCCCTGTTGAAAATTTCAACACCCGGGGTCACTTTTGGGGCGCATTTCGCATTTCCGAGGCTCACCAGCCAGCTGCCGAAATTGTCATCAGCCTCTATTCCGATAAGGTGTTTGTTCTTGTCATCGATGCCGAGGATGAACCTGCCGCCGTCCGAATTGGAAAAAGCGACGAATTCCCTCGCGATATCGTCCTGTGAGGGTATATTTTTCTCAAATTCGACGCTTTGACCCTCTCCCTGTTCGAGCAGTTCGATTATTTCGTCCCAGGTCGTCATGGCAATAATATATCACGGGGAGGGGGTAAATTCAACAAAATATGGGGCTGGCCATGAACCATACGCTTCGCATCGGTTCATGGCATGAAAATTGCTCAGAAAGGGACTAGGGGCCAGGGACTAGTAAAAACAGTTTCCTCTTAACCACTCCCCAGCCAGTTACAAAAGGAGGTCATTTAGATGAAAGTCAGGGATTATAAAGATCTTTTTATATGGAAGAAAGGAATAGATATCGCTGAAGCAATATATGATCTAACTGAAAAATACCCAAAAAATGAGCTGTATGGCATTGTCAGTCAGATGAGGAGATGTTCCGTATCAATACCCTCAAATATTGCGGAGGGATTTTCAAGGCACTATACAAAAGAATATATCAGGTTTTTGTTTATCAGCCGCGGCTCATGCTCTGAACTCGAGACTCTGCTTATCCTATCTGAAAAATTGGAATATATCACATCCGATGACACCGCATCATTATCTCAGCAATTGGAGACCGAAGGAAAAATGCTGACAGGCCTTATCCGCAAATTAAATGGATATCTTTGAAACAGATGAACAGATTATTGTCTTTAATAAATTGCTTGATCGGCCTGCTTTTCCCCAACAAATGCATAATTTGTAAAAATATTTATGACGGCATCATTTGCGATGATTGTCATGCCGGCATTAAATATTTAAGGGCCAATGAGGGCTTGATTTATTTTGTCGCGGAATATAGCGGCATCATGAAAAAGGCCATTAAACTCTTTAAATTTAAAAAGAAATTGCGTTTATGCGAACCCCTGGCGAATATTATAATAAAGAATATGCCTTATTTAGATGCGGACTGTATAATCCCTGTCCCGCTATATCAACAAAGGCTTAGATCAAGAGGGTTTAATCAATCTGAATTGATAGCAAAGAGCATATCAGCTGAACTGGCGATCCCGCTTTTCTTGAATACGCTTATAAGGTTCAGGGAAACAAAACCTCAATTTTCCCTCAATAAAAACGAAAGGAAGGAAAATATTAAGAACGCATTTCTGATAATCAATAAAGAAGATATTTCAGGCAAAAAAGTGCTCTTAGTGGATGATATTTATACCACAGGCTCAACTGTTAGGGAATGCAAAAGAGTTCTTCTTCAGGGAGGCGCAAAATCGGTTTTTGCTATAGTCCTGTCGAAAGCTGTTATGTAGTCTCCAGACCCTAGTCCCTAGCCCCTAGTCCCCAGTCCCTAGTCCCCAGTCCCTAGTCCCTTCTATATGCTATAATTTTCCTAACAAACAACGGAGGTACCCATGCAGATCAACATCACATCCAAAGGCACCGAGCTGACTGCCGCGCTGAAGGAATATGCGGAAAAGAAGCTGCAGAAAATAGAGCATTTTTTCCATAATATCCAGAAGATAGAGATCGAGCTGGACGTGAACAAGATCAAGGAGGAGGCCGAGAGACAGATCGCAAAGGTGACGGTGTGGGCTTCGGGGACCAAGCTCCACGCCACCGAATCCACAGATAACATGTACGCTTCGATAGACCTTATTATCGACAAAATCGACCAGCAGATAAAGAAATTCAAGGACAAGCTTATCCACGAAAAAAGGCGCGAATCCGCCAAGACCAAACAGATACTCCACGATAATATCATCAGATCGGAAGAAGGGCTCTGAAACAGCCGGTCTTCCGGAGGTAAAAATGATCCTTAAACTGATCGCCCGCCTGCTCGGGATATCCCCCGAAAAAAAGCTCCGGCATCTTTACGGGACCGTGGAAAAGATCAACCTGCTTGAAGAGGACATGAAAAAGCTCTCTGACGGGCAGCTTGCCGCAAAGACAGCAGAATTCAGGGAAAGGCTTGCGAAAGGGGAGTCCCTTGACGGCCTGCTTCCCGAAGCTTTTGCCGTTGTAAGGGAAGCGTCGGTAAGGACCACCGGCCTGCGCCATTTTGACGTCCAGCTCCTCGGCGGCATAGTACTTCACCACGGAAAGATCTCGGAGATGAAGACAGGGGAGGGAAAGACCCTTGTCGCGACCCTTCCCATGTACCTCAACGCCCTTACGGGAAAAGGCTGCCATCTGGTAACGGTGAACGACTACCTCGCAAAAAGGGACAGCGAGTGGATGGGGCCTATATATAAATTCCTCGGCCTGACGGTGGGGACAATTCAAAACTATATGGACCCTCCCGAGCGCAAGCAGGCATACGGATGCGACATAACCTACGGGACGAACAACGAATTCGGGTTCGATTACCTGCGCGACAACATGGCGACCTCCATCGAGGATTGTGTGCAGAAAGAGCTGAACTTTGCGATCGTCGATGAGGTCGACAATATCCTGATAGACGAGGCAAGGACCCCTCTCATCATTTCAGGCATGGTGGACGAAGACACCCAGATGTACTACAAGGCCGACCAGATAGCCAGAAAGCTCCAGAAGACCTCCGATTTCACGGTGGATGAAAAGACCAAGAACGTGGTCCTGACAGAGACTGGGATCAAAAAGGTCGAAAAGCTTCTCAATATCGAGAGCCTTTTCGACGTCGAGCACATGGACCTTGCGCACTGCATCAACGAATCCCTCAAGGCCCACAATACGTTCTTTAAGGACGTGGATTACATCGTCAAGGACGGCGAGATCATAATCGTGGACGAGTTCACCGGACGCCTGATGACCGGAAGAAGGTACAGCGAAGGGCTGCACCAGGGGATAGAGGCAAAAGAAGGCGTCCAGATAAGGTCGGAGAGCCAGACCCTGGCGACCATTACTTTCCAGAATTATTTCAGGCTCTATAAAAAACTTGCCGGCATGACGGGGACCGCTCTGACAGAAGAAGCCGAGTTCGGCAAGATATATAACCTTGAAGTGGTCGAGATACCAACCCACAAGAAGATGATCAGGACGGACAATGCCGATGTCATCTACAAGACAAAAAAAGAGAAATTCACAGCTATCGCCAGCGAGATCGCGGATCTCCATAAGATAGGAAGGCCGGTCCTTGCAGGGACAATATCGATCGAGAACTCCGAGCTGCTCTCTACCATACTGAAAAGGCGGGGGATTCCGCACCATGTTCTTAACGCGAAATACCACGAAAAGGAAGCGGAGATAATCTCAAAGGCGGGCCAGAAGGGCGCGGTGACGATCGCCACCAATATGGCGGGCCGCGGCACCGATATAGTCCTGGGCGAGGGAGTTCCCGCTCTCGGCGGCCTGCACATAATCGGTTCCGAGCGCCACGAGAGCCGCCGCATAGACAACCAGCTCCGCGGCCGGTCGGGCAGGCAGGGGGATCCCGGTTCTTCAAGGTTCTATGTATCTCTTGAAGATGACCTGATGAGGCTGTTCGGCTCCGACAGGATAAAGGGCATCATGGAGCGCCTCGGGATGGAAGAGGGGACCCCGATCGAACACAACCTGATCTCAAGGGCGCTCGAGAACGCACAGAAAAAAGTGGAGCAGTACCATTTTTCGATGAGAAAACAGGTCATCGAATATGACGACGTAATGAACAAGCAGAGAGAGGCCATCTACGGGATAAGGCGAAGGATCCTTGAAGGAGCCGACCTCACCGGCAAATTGATGGAGATGATCTCGTCATTTGCTTCGGACCTCGTTGACGCGCATACATCGTCAAAGATCAAGCACGAGGACTGGGACATCGAAGGCCTTGAGAACTCCCTGCGGGATATAGTGCCTTTTTCAGGGGACGCTGGTTTCAGGGACTATAAAAAGCAGGAAGACCTCAAGACAAGGATAGAAGAAATAATTAAAGAAGGCTACAGAAGACGGGCGGAGCAGGCCGGAAGCGAACACATCAACGATATCCAGCGCTATGTGATGCTCAAGGTGATAGATGACAGCTGGATAGACCAGCTGCACAACATGGACGCTCTTAGAGAGGGCATAGGGCTCCGGGCCTGGGGGCAGAAAGACCCGCTGATAGAATATAAAGTGGAGTCCTTCGGGATGTTCCAGGAGATGATGTCGAACGCGAGAAAAGAGATATTGAACCATATTTTCAAACTGCAGATAGTCCATGAAGTGGAACCTGTAAAGCAGAGAGCAAAGAATATCATGTATGGAGCGCCTTCGGAGGGCGCGGCACACCAGAAGCCTATCGTTACCGGCGAAAAGACCGGACGCAATGACCCGTGCCCGTGCGGAAGCGGCAGGAAGTATAAAAAATGCTGCATGAAATAAAAGATCAGCTAAGCGGCCTCAGGGTAAAGGTCGGCGAACTCAAGAAGCATTTCGAGCTCGGCAGGCTGCTGGACAGGCAAAAATCGCTTGAAGCCGAGTCGTCAAAAAGCGATCTCTGGAATGACCCCAAGAACGCGCAAAAAATATTATCAGAATTGAAAGCTGTGTCCGGTCAGATAGACACTCTCAAAACTCTCGACTCAAAGATGTCGGAACTGGAGACCCTGATCGAAATGTCCTTAAGCGAAAAAGATCCTTCTGTTGAGCCCGAGATCAAAAAGGATTTTGACGCGCTGAAAAAACACTTCGACGATCTTGAGTTCTCGACCCTTCTCGGGGGGGAGCATGACCCGTCCAACGCCATACTTTCGATAAACGCCGGCGCCGGAGGGACCGACGCTCAGGACTGGGCGCAGATACTTCTGCGTATGTACTCAAGATGGGCGCAGGAAAAAGGCTATGAGATGGAGGTTGCCGACATGTCTTACGGCGAGCAGGCGGGGATAAAAAGCGCCGTCATTTTTGTCAAAGGCATGTACGCGTACGGATATCTGAAAGCCGAGACCGGCATTCACCGGCTGGTGCGCATGTCGCCTTTCAATTCTGACGGAAAGAGGCACACGTCGTTCGCCGCGGTAGAGGTCATCCCTGAAACCGGGCAGGAGCTCAACGTTGAAATAAGGCCGGAAGACCTAAGGATCGATACATTTCGCGCAGGGGGTCCCGGCGGACAGAACGTAAACAAGACCAGCTCCGCGATAAGAATAACTCATCTTCCTACCGGCATCATCTCCCAGTCGCAGGCCAGCCCGTCCCAGCACAGGAATAAGGAGATCGCGATGACGCTCCTTCTGTCAAGGCTTAGGGACCGGCTTGAGCAGGAGCAGAAAGAAAAGATAGAGGAGCTCCGGGGCGAGCAGAAACAGATAGCGTGGGGCAGCCAGATACGCTCCTATGTCTTTGCCCCGTATCAGCTTGTAAAAGACCACAGGACCGGCGCCGAGACGGGCAATGTGCAGAAAGTTATGGATGGTGACATTGACCTGTTCATACAGGCCTTTTTAAAATCTAAATTATAATATGATAATATATATAGCAAAGGAGAAAATAAAATGGAAAAAGACCGGGTGATCCTTCCTTTGACCGCGGTCCCGAAAAAATGGTACAACATCATGTCGGACTTTTCGGGTGAGCTTCCGCCTCCTCTCCATCCGGGAACAGGCCAGCCGCTGGGGCCGGCAGATCTTGCTCCTTTATTCCCGATGGCGCTGATCCAGCAGGAAATGACGCCCGAAAAGTGGATCGAGATACCGGACGAAGTGGCCGACGCGCTTAAATTGTGGAGGCCCACTCCTCTGGTGCGCGCCGGAAGGCTTGAAAAAGCGCTCAAAACAAAGTCGAGGATCTATTATAAGAATGAAAGCGTGAGCCCGGCCGGTTCTCACAAGATGAACACCGCGGTCGCCCAGGCCTATTACAACAAGCAGGAAGGCGTGAAAAGGATCACCACTGAGACCGGCGCGGGGCAGTGGGGCTCTTCCATTTCTTTTGCCTGCAACATCTTCGGGATGAAGTGCACCGTCTATATGGTGAAGGTCAGCTATCACCAGAAGCCTTACAGAAAATCATTGATGAAGGTCTGGGGCGCGGAAGTATTTGCTTCTCCTTCGGAACAGACTAACGCGGGGAGAGGCATTTTAAAAGCCGATCCGAACAGCAACGGAAGCCTGGGCATGGCTATATCTGAGGCGGTGGAGGATGCGGCGACGCACGATGACGCAAGATATTCTCTGGGAAGCGTCCTCAACCATGTCCTGCTCCACCAGACCGTAGTAGGCCTTGAAACAAAAGAACAGCTGAAGATAGCGGGAGAGAAGCCTGACGTCCTGATCGGCTGCGTGGGCGGCGGCAGCAACTTCGGAGGGTTCGTCATCCCATTCATCCCGGATAAGCTGAAGGGACAGGGCATAAAAATGATCGCGGTAGAGCCGTCGGCCTGTCCATCGCTGACAAAAGGCGTCTATGCCTACGATTACGGCGACACGGCAAAGCTCGCGCCGCTCGTTAAGATGTACACCCTGGGCCACGGGTTCATGCCTCCCGGGATCCACGCCGGAGGCCTGCGCTATCACGGTATGTCGCCGATACTTTCGATGCTCGCAAAAAAAAGGATTGTCGATCCCGTATCCGTCAAGCAGACAAAGGTCTTTGAAGCGGCCGTTCTTTTTGCAAAGACCGAAGGCATCCTTCCCGCTCCGGAAAGCGCGCACGCCATAAGGGCGGCAATAGACGAGGCGCTGAAGAACGAGGACAAATGCATTGTTTTCAACCTCAGCGGGCACGGACATTTTGATCTTGCGGCCTACGACAATTATCTTGAAGGAAAGCTTGAGGACTTTGAATACCCGGAAGAGCTGGTGCAGGACGCGCTCAAGGACCTTCCCAAGGTATAGCGGGCGATGAAAAACAGGATAATTTTTTATCTTCTCGTCCTGGTCATTGCCGCTGCCGTCGCAGCGGGAGCTGTTGAAGGGTACAAAAGGGTCCTCATCGAACAGAAGAACACCTCTGTCGAACTTGCCATGGACCTGTCCGACATAAAGAAGATATCCCTCAGGGACGGCATTCCGGCGGATATCGTGCTAAAAAGTTTTAAACAGGCCGGCATAACTTCGATCGCCCTGACCGAGGACACGCTTGAAACGCTTGAGCTTTCGGGAAAGCTCTCCTGGCTCACCGGTTATGAACAGAACACTCTGCGCAAAATAAGCAGGACCTATAAGATAAAAGGCAAACTCTCGACCTATGCAAAGAGCATAAGCGATCCTCTTTTAAGAACACAAAAGAGAGCGGCTAAACCGGACTCTTCGCTAAGCTATGCCGTTACCGAAGACAAAGATGTGTTGAAATGGATAAAAACCCAGCTGGGCATCATGCTCGGAAAAGGCCGGGTAAAACAGATCGCGCCCGACGAGCTTCAGATAACCGACGATGAAGAAGACCTCATGGAACTCGGGCTCGGGATCTCCCCTCAGGCCTTTAATGCGGTCCTAGACAGGGGCTTTTTTGTTCTGCCGCGCCTTAAGAACAATTTCAGGCTGAACGAAAGCACGGCCCAAAAAAAGCTGAACATCCTTCTTTACACGGGCCCCTTCACCACGGTAATTTTTGACGGGGAAGAGGTGGGGGGCTATAAGAACAACGTCCGCGGCGTCGCAAAAGCCTTGTTATCGGCAGGCGTTAACTACGGGTATATCGAGATGGCCGAGCAAAAAGGGGATTCCGTTCTGCTTAAAGACATGAAAGTATCCGTAACGCGCGTCCACAGCATCTCGGAGGACGAGATGCAGAAAAAAATGACAAAGCAGGAAGCTCTTGACCGCTTTGATAGGGCTGTCAACGAAAGGGGGGTAAGGCTTCTGTTCATAAGGCCGTTCTATATGCCTGACGAAGGAAAGAGCCTTTTGGCGACCAATGCCGGTTATGTTGGCGAAATAAGGTCCCTGCTCCTTAAGACGGGACATTCAATAGGACAGGCGGACAGGCCCGGGAATATCAGCCTGAAGCCCGCACCTTTGGTACTTCTGACCCTTGGGCTCAGCGCAGGGGCCCTGCTTTTGCTTTCGGCATTCTGGCAGGCGCCGCTCTGGTTCATCCTGATCGTCCTTGCGGCTTCAATAATAAAACCTCTCGCTTTTAATGAACTGGGAGGAGCGCTTTTCTTTGAGAAACTGGCGGCCCTTTGCAGCGCGATAGTATTCCCGTCTCTTGCCGTTACGGCTGTTTTCAGGAGCGGTGAGCAGAAACCCTCTGTTTTCCCGCCTTTCGCAAGGTCGATCATCCTTGTCTTTGGCAGCTATATCATCAGCATGGCCGGAGCTCTGCTGATAGTGGGGTTTCTTGCCAATACTCTCTTTATGACCGGCTCCCAGCTGTTCATGGGAATAAAACTGGCGTTTATTCTTCCGATCATCATAGTTGCATTCTATTGCGCGGTGCTTGAAAAGGAGCAGATAAAAAGCCTGAAAGACAACCTGACGGAGTGGCTGAGCTCCCCGATAACCGTATTGTCCGTTCTTGTGGGCATAGTCCTTCTGGGGTCTGCGGCGCTTTACATTCTAAGGAGCGGAAACTTTGGCATCGGCGTCCTTGACCTTGAAAAGCTGGCAAGGACGTATCTTGAGAACATAATGCTTGTCAGGCCGCGCACAAAAGAGTTCCTCATCGGCTATCCGATGCTTCTTCTCGGAGTATTGTATTTCTTAAGCGGCGGAAAAAAGTGGCTGTGGGCTTTCCTGATTATAGGACTTGTTGGCCCGATATCGACGCTGAACACCTTTTGCCATGTCCATTCGCCTCTTTTGATATCGCTTTTAAGGTCGTTCTACGGCATAATACTCGGGATCACGGCCGGTCTTATATACTACGCCGTCTATCTTGGGATAAAAAAGCTTTTTAAAATATGAAAGTCGTAATTTCCGGCTATTACGGTTTCGGGAATACCGGGGATGAAGCGATCCTTGAAGCGATCGTCTCCGGGCTGAGAAAGGACAATCCGGACATCCGCATCACCGTCCTTTCCGCGGACCCCAAAGAAACAGCAGGAAAGTTCAACGTCAGGTCAGTGAAGCGCCTTGATCTTCCTTTTATCATAAAAGAAATAATGTCCTGCGATACTTTGATCAGCGGGGGAGGGGGGCTTTTGCAGGACTCAACCGGCCGCCTGACCATCCCGTATTATATTTGCATCATTTATCTCGGCCTGTTATTTAAGAAAAAGGTCGCTGTGATGGGGCAGGGCTTTGGCCCGGTAAAAAGCCTTTTTTTTAGACGGCTGATCAGCAGCGTCCTGAACCGCGTAACACTGATAACCGTAAGGGACTTCAAGTCATTTGTAGACCTCCAGAGGAACCGCGTAAACAGACCCCTGATGCTCATTTCAGCCGACCCGACGCTCCTTTTGGAGCCTGAAAGC
>Ga0172375_10004399_pt1 | contig 20831 bp, 20 predicted proteins | sample LakKiv1m_FD_114537 | JGI IMG/M metagenome (GOLD analysis project Ga0172375, IMG submission 114537) | Freshwater microbial communities from Kabuno Bay, South-Kivu, Congo - kab_092012_11.1m | ecosystem: Environmental > Aquatic > Freshwater > Lake | place: Democratic Republic of the Congo...
CGGTCGAGATCATCTGTTGATAACAGTGCATATTTGCCAAATTTTGACATAAGTTGCCGAACCCGCGGCTCCCCTAACCATTTTCCCAAACCATAGAACAAAAATGCCCCAGATAAAGAGCCCAGCATACCAACGATCGTGATCATCGGTATTGAGAATTTTCCTGTCAAAGTCAGGCTGCCGGCCAACGGTAAAACAACTTCAGATGGGATCGGAGGGAAAACATTTTCCAGGAACATAACCAGATATAAGCCAGGATAGCCCATTGTACCGATAATATTTTCCACCCAAATCTTAATTGCATTGAGAATGTCACCTAAACCCATTATAAATTTCCTATTCCTTTGCTTTAATATTTGCCTGGGCGATTAAGCCGAAAACGAAAAGCCCAATCAGGGCGATTGCTGAAAATGGCATACCCAGATCCAAACCTTGCGAGATTAAAGCCGCGCCAGCGGCCGAGGTAACTAGCACCAGTGCCCAATCAAACATGGAGCCTGCTAATAACGCGCCAATTATAGCGCCTGCCAAAATTGCCATCCATTGGTACTCCCCCAGATTTGCAGCCACGAATTCCAGCAGGTAGTAAGCAATATAACCGCCTGCTGCAAAACCTGCAAATCCAACTGCTAATTTCTGTAACAAGGCAGCGAGAAGGGCGCCAAGGAGACCCGAGATCACTGAGATGGTTAGAATAACCGATTGCGGCTGGTTTGAAAGTATCTGAGGGGCATAGGTCATACCCAGCAAGAATCCAACCACTGCGACAAAAAGCCAAAAGAGCTTTCTACCTAAAAACAGCAGCAACACCCCTGCCACGACAAACATCAAATTCATTACAAGTCCCTTTCGATATTTTCTGGATCACCAATTATATGGTCTTTGTATAAAAAAATAACAAGGGCAGCAAGTTCGCTGCCCTTTCGATATTTTATTTTATCGTTTCTTTATTAGCGCCCTGGCAAGGATAATACCACCAATGAAAACCATCATTACCGGGATCACCGGCAAACCAAAATTACCGATCCCAAAGCCGTTGATGCCAATGATCAATTCAAAGAAGACAAATCCTATCGCGAACATGAGCAGCCCAAGGTTGATCAACTTTCTCCCGGACTGAACGATCATATCGCGGTCATTCCTGGTACCGTAAACTACTTGCGCAAAACCGATTGAAGTTGGTGCAACTAAAGCCCATACATATGCCCAAGAAGCCCAGAGCCCGGTTATCTGCTGTGTAAGAAATATCACGCCCAGGGATGTCAATATCGATCCCAAGATCGTCAGTCCTTCTGCACTGCTGCTTTCAGATGCCATCGCGCTCAGAAATACCAATACGCCCGGGATAATGAAAATAAACGGCCACATGTAATCGCCAAATGGTATGGAAAGAATCCTCCCCAAGAGAAGAACGATCCCCATAAGAAGCAGGCCTCCACCAAGAATTAAAGCATCCCGGTTTGATCGTGATGGTGATAAAACAGAATCCTTTACAGGTTCATTAATTTCAATCGGTTCTGGTACTGGTTGAGGTTCCATAGTTTTTGCTCTAACAGATTTCTTTACCCTGATTTTTGTATCCGGTATTCCTTCCTCAGACATTTTAAAAGGTTTCTCCTGTGTTTTCGTATTTTCCGGAAGTATCACAGGTTCTTCACTTATAATTTTTTTCCTGGGTGCCATTTTCAATCTCCTGATTATTTTAATAATTGTTTTTTCTAAATCAATATACGAAAACCGCAACCTTAGGTTGCGGTTATATTGGATAGAAAAGTATCAGGATTTTTTGGCTTTTCGAGTTTGAATAAATTGGTTTATACCTTGCCATAGGAACAACCCGGCTGCGGCTTCATCAAGATTGCCAACCAAAGGAAAGTTATCCGGAATCAATTCTATAAGACCCGCAGTTGGATTGAGCAGATAAACCAAACCTACTGCCGAAAGCAAATAGATCAACCAGGCAGGTAATTTTTTATTATTTTCCATCGGCTTTATTCTCCTAATTATTATTAATCAGTGCCATGATTATTACTCATCGAACAATCATCTTCCAAATATTCAAATTCCACCGTAGTATGAGCCAGACCGTGATTCTCGCTGAGTTCTTTAATTTTGCTTTTTATTGCCCGGATCTGCTCCTTTTTTGCCCCTTCACACAAAACCACATGGGTCGTCAATACGTGCTGTTCACCATCCAGCGACCAGACATGCGTATGATGGATACCGCTGACCATTTCCATTTTTTGGATAGCATCTTCGATCTCACCAACATTAACCGAATCCGGAACACCCTGCAGAAATAATGTAAGCGTCTTTTTAAGGTTTTTGATCACATTAAAAAGAACGATCGCGGTCACGGTGAGAGATAGAAGCGGATCTAAAATCAATACGGGTTCATTCTGAATTAAAAGAACAATGCTCACAACAAGTACTGCCGCCCAGCCAAGCACATCCTCCAGCATGTGCCAGGAAATGACCTTGCTGTTCAGATTTCTTCCGTGGCTTGTTCTTAAAGCCGCATAGCCATTTACTGCGATTCCCACCAGTGCAAAAATCAGCATCCCGCGCGCATTCGAAGGCTGCGGATTTGAAAGACGCTGGACAGCTTCCGAAATAACAAAAAATGAGCCAACCAGCAGGACGACAGCGCTGATCAAGGCGCTCAGCAGAGAAAAACGCTTGTAGCCGTAAGAGTAGCGCTGATCTCCTTTTTTATTAGAAAGCCTCTCCATTCGCCAGGAAAAAGCAAGCGAAAAACTGTCGCCAAAATCATGCAGCGCATCCGCCAGGATCGCCATACTATTCGTATAGAATCCTCCAATTATTTCTGCCAGGGCGAAGCCCAGATTGAGAAAAAAAGCAATCTTGATATTCTCTTCAGTGTGAAGATGGTTGTGATTATGTGCCATTGTTGCCTCGGGAGCAATTTTACCCTGTGATAATATTTCTGTCTGTCTGAAGCTTATTAAATTAATAAAACTATTGGAGTCTTACAGATGCTTAAAATTGGTTATATTGGACTTGGATTGATGGGAAAGCCCATCGCGAAAAATATCCTTAAGGCAGGTTTTCCCTTAGTTGTCCACAACCGAAGCAGCAATGCCGTTGAAGAACTTGTTAATCTGGGAGCAAAAAGCGCAGATTCTCCTGCTGAAGTTGCAGCAAAAGTTGATGTGATCTTTACAAATCTGCCTGATACCCCTGATGTTGAAAAAGTTGCTCTGGGAGAAAAAGGAATTATTGATGGCGCACATAAGGGATTGATTCATGTTGATAATTCGACCATAAAACCTGCCGCCGCCAGGATGATCGCCGAAACCTTGGGTAAAAAAGGGATTGAGTTTCTGGATGCTCCTGTTAGCGGTGGGGATATCGGTGCACAGAATGGGACTCTTACGATAATGGTCGGCGGCTCTGAAGCTGCACTTGAAGCTGTTCGTCCAGTCCTAGATGCTATTGGTAAGCTGATCACGCATGTCGGTGACTCAGGTGCCGGGCAGATCGCAAAGATCGCAAACCAGATAATGGTTGGAGCTCAAATGGTGGCAATGGCTGAATTACTGATATTGGCAAAAAAATCCGGGACAGATCCAGAAAAAGTGGTGGATGCGATCCGCGCAGGTGCTGCTCAATGCTGGGCACTGGACCATAAACCACAGCGCCTTTTTAAAGGCGAGCGCCAGCCAGGATTCAAAGCAGCTATGCAATATAAAGATATGAATATTGTCATGGATACTGCGCACGAATATGGGGTCCCATTACCTTTAACGGCAGTTTCCACCCAACTCTATGCTGCCATGTGCGCATTGGGGATGGAAGGACAGGATAATTCAGCTGTTATCGGTGTCATTGAAAAACTGGCAGATATAAAATTATTGCCTTAGAAAGAGCATGATCCTATCCATCAATTTCGAGCGAGCCCGAAATGATGGTTACTGCCTGGCCTTTAAGGTGAACCCGGTCATTTTCCAGTTTTACTTTAAGAATTCCGCCTCGTTCCGAGGCTTGATAGGCATTGAATTCGTTTTTGCTTAATTTTGGCGCCCAAAAAGAAGCCAGGGAACAATGGATTGACCCTGTCACCGGATCCTCATCAATTCCTGCCTTTGGGGCAAAATATCTTGAAACAAAATCATACCTGGTATCGTCGCTTCGTGCTGTAATGATCAGGCCTTGGTATGAAAGTTCGGTCAACTCTTGGAGATTGGGAATATATGCTTTAACTTTTTTCGGATCTTCCATCTCGACAAGAATAATAACATCTGTTTCATATATACCCATTGGCGTAAAACCCAGAGCTTGAACGATCTCATCAGAAACAGGGACCTGCTTAACAATTAGACTTGGAAAGTCAAGAGTAATCCATCCATTGGAAATTGAAGCAAATAATATTCCACTTAAAGTGATAAATTCTGCTTTACCATTGGGCTTAAAATATCCTTTTTCATACAAAATGTGTGCGCTGGCTAACGTCGCATGCCCGCACAAGTCCACCTCTACTTTCGGTGTGAACCAGCGTAAGCTGAAGCCACCCTGTTCTTCAAGGAGAAAAGCGGTCTCTGACAGATTCATTTCTTTTGCCACATTCTGCATCCATTGATCGGGCATTTTCTGCAGCAGGATCACAACTCCTGCAGGATTTCCGCGAAATGCTTCAGAAGTAAATGCATCTACCTGGTATATTGGAATAGCCAATAATTCTTCCTTATCTTTTTTCTGCCAAAACGATCTCAACTGGCAATCCAAATATCGCTTGAAATTCTTTATGGATAATGATAAATCTGTTCTTATTTAGATAATTAACTATTGCGATCGGACGACAGTCAACAACCTTTGGAAAATTTTTATGCGCCCAAGAATAAAGCGCGGATATAAAGTTTTTGCCTGGTCTATCCGCCATGCAAATGATGCAAACTATTCCATCAGGTTTGATTACTCGAAAGCTATCTTCAAGCACTGCCCCGATCAACTCATCTGGAATGATCTCGATCGAAAAACTGAAGATCACCGCATCAAATATGGATGACCTAAAGGGAAGGTTAAGGGCGTTGGAATTTGCGACTATCGAATTCTTTTGGGCTGCTTTTTGGCACATTTTAAATGAAAGATCAACTCCAACAAAAGAACCATCTCTAATATCATTTTCCGTTAATTCAATTAGTCCTTTTCCTGTGCCGCACCCGATATCTAACACGCTTTCGATCTTCCTTGACCTCAAAAGATCCTCTGCTCTTTGAAAAATCGCTGATTCCGCCTGCCCGGAAAGCAGGTCATAGAATCCGCTCAAACGGTCATAATTCCGCTTAACTTGGTTAAAGTATTTTGAGGTCATCAGGTATATATTAATTATAGGTATTTCCTTGTTAGGGAATTAATAAAGCAAGCCGGGTTCAATTTGATTCAGCAGGAAGATATAATCGATTAGTTAAAATAAACTTGGATTGCAATTATTAAACATGATCAATACTTTACTGGAACTGGATCACAAATTATCCGAGCGGCTGCGCATTCCTCTGGAAAACAAGTTATTACTTAGTGCGGCTGCTTTCTTTGCACATTCAGGGGATTCCTGGTTTTGGGTCGCAGGTTTATTTGTTATTTGGCTGGCTAAAAAAGGGATGTGGCATTCGATATCTGCCTTGTTGGCTGGCTCCATTATCTTTCAGGCTTGTTTTGTCCTGGCTATCAAATTTCTCATTCGCAGACAGCGCCCGGAAGGAGATTGGGGGGAGATCTATCGAAAAACGGATCCGCATTCCTTTCCGTCTGGACATGCGGTCAGGGTATGTATGCTGGCCGTGATGGCCTGGGGATTAAACCTTAACCCTCTTTGCTGGATCTTGACTATCTGGGCGCCTCTGGTAAGTCTCGCCCGTGTCGCACTGGGTGTGCATTATCTTGTGGATGTCGTGGCAGGCTGGATCTTGGGGTTTCTGATAGCGATCGCAATGCTTCAGTTATATCCACTTTTTATCCAGCTTCTGCCATTTGCTTTCTAATTGCTCATACCTTCTCTTATTTAGAGACATGGTTCACATTTTCTTGGATAAGTTTGCGAGCAGAAAATGAATTTTTTTTAAGATCCATTAAATCACTTTCTGAACAGTTAAATTCTCTATCTTTTTTGAAAGACTACCCTTCCATCAGTTTTATTTGATCACGGTATTTAAATGCCATCCGGGATAAAAGCCATGGATCCGGAATTAATATTTCGATCTGTCTGCCGAGGGGAGATTTTCAGACATATTAAATTAAGGATATTTAATTAGTTACAATTCAAAAGTAGGTCCAGAAACTTTTTAATGGACCAAATTCTCCGAACTTCTCAATTCATTTTTTAGAAACGCGTCCAAAGCTTCGTTTATGGAAAGGTCATTTACCATCATGACCTTTTTTCCAGTCGCAACAATACTTGCATATGCGCCCTGGCCCATTCCTCCGCAAATTACTACTTCACAATCCATGATCGGTTCAAGCATACCTGCATGTCGGCTTTGTGAAGCAGGATCGAAACCATGTTGACCTGAACCATGCTCATGATGGCTTTCACCCTGCGAAAAATGCTGGTGACCTAATTTATTCTTTAATTCGCGCCCGATCTCTTTTCCATTGTCTGTATTAACAACCAGATACTTTCCTGCCCTTCCAAAGTGGCTGCTGATAGCAATTCCATCATCCGTTACAAAAGCTATTTTCATTCTCATCTCCAAAATATATTGTTAGTATATGCTAATCATAGCATATAAAATATCTTGATTTTCCTATTCCTTGAATTTATAAAGCATTAAGAAAGCTTTTACTTTACAAACTATCCGCAGTAGGTTATGCTTCATATGGGGATGGTTGGATCCCGGTGGGTTCCCCGGTCTTCAAAATCGGCGGCGGGCTGTTATGCAGGCCGCGGTGGGTTCGACTCCCATCCATTCCCGCTATAGCGCTGTACAACGGAGAAATAATAATGATCACTGAACACAACCTGGCTGACCTGGACTCACTTGTCAGGCAGTTTTTCGAGATCGAAGATATCACGTATGGCAGTCCCAAGCAACCCTTTGTGATCCGATATCGCGGTTCATTGATCTCCAAAGATAGACCATCAAGTTTCGATAATATCGTTGAGGTATTGCAACCTCATAAACTCATCCCCCTCCTCTGTTATGAAGATGGAAACCAGGTTCTTCTCCTTATGCCAGAGCCTGAGGCCAGAGGTAAGCTAAATCCGCGACTAAATGTCATCCTGTTTGCATTAACCCTGATCAGCGTGTTAGTGACTGGCGGCTTATACAGCACTCAAACAAATCTGCCCTCAAATACTTGGCAGGCAATAACTGTCTTGCTTAAAAATGGATGGCCATTTGCGGTATCACTGCTGGCCATCCTCGGCACCCATGAATTCGGCCATTATTTCGCCGGGAGAAAAAATAAGGTCAAGGTCACCCTGCCCTATTTCATCCCATTTCCGCTAAGCCTGTTCGGCACGATGGGTGCATTCATCAATATGCGCTCCATACCAAAGAATCGCCGCGCACTCTTTGATCTTTCTGTAACCGGCCCATTGAGCGGTTTGGCAGTTTCCATAGTTGTGCTTTTCATTGGATTGCATCTCTCAAATCTCAACCAGATACCCTTATCCATCCCCACAGGTGGGAATTACCAAATGGAAGGTAACTCGCTTCTCTATCTACTAATGAAATACATCACATTTGGAAAACTGCTCCCCGAACCTCAGAATATCAACGGCTTGCCCTTGGTGGCATATTGGGTGAGGTACTTTTTCACGGGGCTGCCTTTTCCCTGGGGGGCAACTGACGTTATGCTCCATCCTGTTGCCTGGGCAGGCTGGGCGGGTCTGCTCGTTACTGGGATAAACCTCATCCCTGCCGGACAGTTGGATGGTGGACACATTTTTTATACTTTGATGGGCAAAACAGCTGCTGATCGAGTTTTTCCCTTTATTGTAGGGCTTTTAGCAGTAATGGGTATTTTCTGGAATGGCTGGTGGCTTTGGGCTGCATTGATCTTCTTCTTCGGACGCCACCATGCAGAGCCAATGGACCAGATCACGGAGCTCGATGGAAAGCGAAAGGTCATTGGCTTTATCGCGCTGGTCGTTTTTTTCCTGGTCTTCATCCCTGTTCCGTTAACTATCCTCGGGGTTTGACTTCCCACATTTTTTTTGAACCTGGAATTAACCTGCTCCAGAAAAACTAAAATGATTAATTGGTCAGAACCAATTGATCCTGGAAGCCTCTAACTTTTCCTTCCCTTTACAAATTACCCGGTTTCGGTTACCCTTCTGCGCTTGTGCCTTAATTTACATTCAAAGTTCCATCATGGAGTTAATTAATCATGATTTTCAGATCAGGTCAGTCGACTGATTACCAATTTGAGATTTTTAAAAAGTTCAGCAGCCATGACGCTTTCCCCGAAGCAGAGAAATGGCTTGGACTGCTCAAATCAATCGACGGGGTAATTAAAGCCGAGATTACAGGCGATTTGCGCAGAGGCAAATCGATCGTTGGAAAAATTGAAATTGCAGCTGCCACCAATGATGCTGAAGGTGTGATCACCCATATTTTAGGGTCAGAGGCATATTCCGAGATGCAAGAAGCAACCCAGAATTCATTAATCTTGCTTTTGGCAAGCGGGCTAGAGTTGGTTATTTGGTTCACTAGGTCTGAAGGTTTCGGTAGCCTGCTTCAGTACACAACCGGTTCTTCTCTGCATAACGAACACCTTAAGCAAAAAGCAGAATCAATAGGCCAACAATATCAAGACGGGAACCTTTTGAAAAATGGCATTCAGGAGGAGTATGATTCCGAAGCGAGTCTCTACACTTCGCTGGGTTTACCACTGCTTCCACCCGAACTACGGGAAGGCAGTAATGAACTAGACCAGTCTCACACTCAATTTTCCTCCAGCTTGATCGTGCAGAGTGATATCCGTTCAGATCTTCATGTGCATACGAATTTTTCAGACGGAAAGAACAGTATTGAAGAAATGGTTTGCGGTGCGCTCATCCGCAATCTATCGTGCATTGCTATCACCGATCATTCGCCTTCTTTACTATATAAAAGATATAAAGATGACACCTATTTTCTCGAACAGCATGATTCAATTGATCAGCTTCGAAAAAAATATGGATCACATATAACCATATTAAAGGGGATCGAAGCAGATATTCTTCCTAACGGAGAGGTTGATCTTTCCGCTGCCCTCGCGAAGAAGATGGATATTGTTGTGGCTTCGCTGCACGTAGAACTTGACCAGCCTCGTGAAGAGATCACCTGTCGGTTGATCCGTGCCATCGAAAATCCATTCGTGGACATCATCGGACATCCGGGTGGACGTCTTTTCCCAATGGCGGATATCACAGATCTGGACTGGGAACGGGTTTTCCGTGCTGCAGCTTACAAGCAGGTTGCGCTTGAGATCAATTCCCACAAATCTCACCCTATTTTTGATGATGAGAAGGTCCGCTTAGCCGTTGCAATGGGAGTGCCAATTGCATTGAACAGCGATTCCCATACATCCGCAATGCTGGACCAATCCAGATTCGGTATTTCGATCGCACGCAGGGCTGGATTGAGCAGCGATCAGGTTATTAATACCTGGTCTCCCAATCACCTTCAACTTTGGTTAAATAGTCGCCGAAATACTACGTCAGTGGAGCGATAAACAGGCGATTGTTAAACGCGAGAAAAATATCAGATTCGGGAGTAATACCAAATCCACTCGGAGTAGTTAAGGGTAGCGGATAATTCTTGTTGTACTGGGCTCGTAAAATACTCTCAAGATTAAGCTGATAGCTAAACCGGTATATCGATGGCCCTTTTGTATCCAATAGATAAATAGACGCATTTGGCAGTCTTGTTGATTGCCCCATGCTGAAGATGGCATCAGTGAAGATCCAGGGCTTTTTGTCGGTCCGCCCAACACGATTGTCGGTATATGGCGAAGGTTCTTTGCATTCTGTCAGCCGAACGGCCTTTTCAGCACTATAGCGGCACTGGGTCATATGTCCATCGGCGTGCAGGATATAAAGATCATCCTGATTGATCGCCAGGTCAATCGCTCCGCCGAGATCCGGGGTATCTTCGTCCAGGTATTTGATCGGCTTATCCGAAAAAACGATCCCGGTCGCAGTTTCGATATCAGGCTTATTCGGGTCCTTACCAGCATACATCCAAATCGAATCCTTATCGGCATCCAGAATATACAGTGTGTCATTTTCATATGCAGCGCCGATGATGCGCCCCCACGCATTATCCGGCGCGTTGAGCTTGCGTGAAACAGCAAGTTCACCAGGGCGGCAGTAGAGAAGGTTGCCTTGTGTATCCAAAGCCATGATCTTGAAATTATCTTCATTGGCTGGCAGAATGACGAAGTCGACCAGGTCCGTTAGCGTTTCAAGTCCGTATGGTCCGGGTGCACATTTAAATTCATCATCGATCTCATAAAATCCTTTAGTATTAAGGAAAATTCTCATCACCGATCCGGAAGTCTTGTCCAAAAGATACACACCCGAAGAACTTGCCTGGATATGAGTGATCACAACGCCTTCAGGAAAGAACTCTGTCAGTGCCGGTTTGAAATCAAGTCGGGCAGCCAGGTCCATGGAATCCAACTGAAATTGCACCTGTTCAAAAAGCATGCGGGAATCCTGCGTTACATTGTATGATTCTGCCGCTTTTGCATTATTCAAGGCTTGTTCCCAATAAGCATGCTGCTTGATCGGGTCTTTTTCAGCTTTTGCCAGTGATGCATTGCTCTCCGCCTGATCCATATAAATGGAAAATTGTTCAGTTTTTCCGGTACGGCTGTAGACAGAAGCAGACACCAGGATCACAACCAGCGGGAGAACAACAGCCAACATAGTCGAAAATATCGGCGATGCAGCAGAAAAAGCAGGTTGATAATTTGGCATTATTTTCTTGCGGGCACGCTCATAGCCCTGCCGGAGCTTTGCATTGAACGTTTTACCATTCATCCAGGCACGGGCAATACTCATAATCGCAGGATTGACTGTTTTCTCCTGAACAATTTCTGCTGGATGTTCACCCGTTGACCAGTCAGGTTTTTCTGTTTCACCAGCGACCACTGAAATGTCTCCTCCGCCGAGATAGATCACTTCCTGTGATGGAGTTGTCTTTTCATTAAGCTGAGATCCACTGATCTGTTCTGAGATATTAGGGGTGGAATTTGATATACTATTTTCAGATCCAACATTAATTCCTGAAATATTCTTATCAGTTTCAACGAGCATATTCGGTGAATCTGATTCGCTTGGTGCTTTTACCGACAGGTCGGTTTCTTGTTCGTTCCAATTATGAACTGAAACCTGGCCGCTCCCTTCAGCGCATTTGATAACGATCGCTTCCAAATTACCAGAAACCTGATTCATTAATCGCTGTTTTACCTGGCTCATGGAAAGAACAGCGCTGCCTGCCAAATAATATGAATTCCAAGTCACGGGGGGATTGCCGTTCAATAAGATCAGGTCACCGGGTTTGATCCCGCTCTGATAAAAACGCGGTTGGATACGTTTACTCTGGCCAAGTGATTCAGATTGGCCTTCAGAGACACCAAATTCTTCATATTGCTCAGAGGAGATAAGGGTTGTCACAGTGCTGCCATACTGCGCCATAAACAGCCAGTCATTGTGGAATGCAGCCAGTTCGATCGAACCAACTGCCCTTATGCCTTCGTATCCGCGATCCAGGTTGCGGTCAAGGATCAACTTGTTAATTTGATCGCAGGCAGCTTGCATCGCTCGCGTAACCGATCCCTGTGCAGCGAAAAAAACATCAGAAGCATTTTTGACCAGGTCCTGAATTTCATCGCGTGAGAAGCGATGGTCGCCGCTTATTGATAGCAGGACTGCCAAAATGTCTTTAGAACGATGGCGGTGAGAACCTCGAACTGCGCCCGTTAAGAGCGAACCTGGAAATTCTCCACTCTCAATGCCCTGTTTACTTACCAGCGGGTAATATAAAAAATCCATCGCCCTTTTTTCTGTAGTCCTGTCAAGATTTAGTATGATTATACTTAGAACTCTTTTAAAACCTGGATATGCGTAGATGTATTAGATTAAAATCTTAAGCAATTAAGAACATAAGGCGGTGGCGATGGGAACAGATCAGCAATTCTATCTTGGAAAATTCTTTGACCTGAAAAAAGGCGAGCTCAAGAATGACCAGCTATTTTATGATCCGCCGGATCTTACAACACACGCTATTGTTACAGGTATGACTGGTTCGGGTAAGACCGGGCTTTGCATCGGGTTGATCGAAGAGGCAGCTCTGAAGGGTATTCCGGCGATCCTGGTGGACCCCAAAGGTGACCTGACCAACCTGATGCTCACCTTTCCAGAACTCCTTCCAACTGATTTTGGACCATGGATCGACCCTGCCTCAGCGCGGCGCGAGAATAAAACAGTAACCCAGTTAGCTGAATCCACAGCTGAGATGTGGAAAAAAGGATTAGCGGATTGGGAGCTGGATGGAAAAGATCTGCAAGCTTTGAAAAGTTCAGTAGACCGAGCGATCTATACACCCGGCTCATCAACAGGTTTGCCCGTAAGCATTCTGGCTTCGTTTGAAGCACCTAATATTCCCTGGGATGAGAATGAAGAGGTTTTACGTGAAAAGATCTCTGCAACGGTAACTGCCCTGTTAACCCTGGTCGGGATGAAGGACATTGATCAGCTGCGTTCGCGCGAGCATATTTTGCTTTCAAATATCATTGAATATAACTGGAAAACCGGTTCCCAGCTTGACTTGACCAGATTGATCCTCCAAACTCAGGATCCGCCCTTTGAAAAGCTAGGCGCGTTCCCTTTGAATAACTTCTTTCCAAAGAAAGAACGCGGTGAACTGGCGATGCTGTTAAATAACTTCCTGGCATCACCGTCTTTTCAGAGCTGGATCGAGGGCGAACCGCTGGATATTCAATCGATGCTTTACACCAAAGACGGCCGCCCGCGCCACAGCATCTTTTATCTGGCACATCTGGCAGATGCCGAGCGAATGTTCTTCATTACGCTCCTATATTCCGCTGTGGAAACCTGGATGCGCAAGCAGCGCGGTACGGGCGATCTGCGCGCTCTGGTGTATTTTGATGAGATCCACGGCTATCTGCCCCCGGTTGCCAACCCACCCTCAAAACCGCTGATCGTTCGCCTGCTTAAGACCGCACGCGCTTTCGGAGTGGGGTTGGTGCTTACTACTCAGAACCCGGTGGACGTGGACTACAAAGCGCTATCCAATGCCGGCACGTGGATGGTTGGCCGCCTGCAGACAGACCAGGACAAGCAGCGTTTGCTGGATGGTTTGGAAAGCGCAACCGGCGGCATCAAACGCACCGATTTTGATAGGCTCATTTCTGGCCTTGGAAAACGAGTTTTTCTTTATCACAATGTCCACGAAAAACAGCCCGAAATATTCCAAACCCGCTGGGCGATGAGCTACCTGGCCGGTCCGTTAACACTAACACAGGTGCCGCAGCTAAATAAACTGGCAGGTGTTTTACCGGGAATGGAAAAACGGCAGAGTTCTGGAAGGACCACGGCAACTGCCACCACACGTGAAGCCGCATCAGTATCTGCAGAAAAACCAGGCGTAAGCGGGGTCAGTGAGTATTTCATTTCTTCAAATGAACAATCGCGGGGCGGGGTATTCAAGCCAACCTTGCTTGCGGTTGCTGAAATACGCTATCTCAAGCAGAATCCCCCAGTCGATTACAAACGCATGGTATGCACAGTCGTGGAGAATCCTCGCGAGACCGGACAGACCTGGGAAGACTGCATTGCCGAAGACATCGATCCCAAGATGCTGCAAAATAATGCTCCGGGCGGAGCCAAGTTTGGTTCAGTGCCCGATTTCATGACCAATAGCAGCTGGTGGTCAGGACAGGAAAGGGAATTCGAACAGTGGATCTTCGAAACTGACACTGTATCGCTCCGTTCCAGCTCTGCTCTGGGCGTCAGCGTTGGACCTGAGGTCAGCGACACGGAGTTTTCAAGCTTGTGCCGAACTGCCGCTGAAGCAAAAGCACGGGTAGAAGCAAAAAAACTGGAAACAGCATTCAATTCCAAGAAAACGACATTGGAGCACCGTATCGAAACACAGGAACTGCAGGTTCAGCGCTACCGTCAGCAAATGACAACCCGCGGGATGGATACCGCACTCAAGATCGGCGAATCGCTCTTCAAACTGGCTACCAAAGGCCGCCTGACCGGAGTTTCGTCCTCGTCATCAAAAGTGCGCATGACCGCCGACGCGCGCACACGATTGAAAGAAGCCGAGACCGTACTTGAGAATTTCAAGGAAGACCTTAAGACTCTTCAGGATAATTTTGAAAGTGAAAAACAATTGCTGCAGGATAAATGGCTGTCAGAAGCGGAAAACATCTCTGAAGTGAAAATGACACCTACCAAGCAAAACATCCGCATTACGCATTTCGGGATCGGGTGGAAAGCGTAGCATCATGCCTCTGGAAGAACTTCATCAATCTATTAAGGATCTTCGGTTAATTCCAGAAATGGAATCACAAGAAATTATCCATAAAGTTGAAGAGTATAAACAATATTGGAAACCAAATAATGTTAAGACTTTCCTGTTAGCCGAATCTCATGTTTTTACATCTGAGGAAGATTTTTCGGTCAAAATAGTAGATAACTTCATTATTGAATCAGCCCAACCGAGAAGTTTTGTTAGATATGTATATTGTTTAGGCTATGGAGAAAACTCAATTTTAGAATAACCTATTCATAATAATCGAGGAACTCCACAATATTGGAAATTTTTTTATTCATGTGTCAAAAGAATCCAATCTAACGATGATTTTTCACCAGTTTTGGCAGGAGGAAATCCCGAGCTAATAAATAGAATTGCTTTCAAGAATGAGACGCTTAAACAACTAAAGGAATTAGGAGTTTGGTTAGTTGACGCATCCCCCTTCGCTCTGTACTCAAGTAATAATGATATTGATTTAAGACCCTATTATCGAGAAGTATTGAACCTTTGTTGGAATTTATTAATTAGAGAACAAATAGAAGATGCAAACCCAAATGACATAATGGTCATTGGGCATAATGTATATAATGCTCTTTCTGAAAATCTGACTAGCTTATTCCAAGATCGAGGTATTAACATTTTTAATTTCTTCCAACCCCAAGCTCATATAGCAGCCGAGATGCATTTAATGCAGTTTCAGGAATACTATCGTAATTGTCATCAAGAATAATTACAGTTTCTGCCGCCCTGAAAGGGCTCTGAGCAGCGTTCCCTGATCCGCATATTCCAGGTCGCCGCCCACCGGCAAACCGCGAGCCAGGCGCGTCAGGTGCAGGTCAAAGCCTTCCAGCCGTTGACGCAGATACAGCGCGGTTGCATCGCCTTCCATGCTCGGGTTGGTGGCCACAATGATCTCTTTGACCTGGCCGCCCTTCACCCGCTCGACCAGTTCATTGATCTTCAGGTCATCCGGGCCGATACCTTCAATCGGAGACAGCGCCCCATGGAGTACATGGTAGCGGCCGCCAAATCCCGCGGTACGCTCCAGCGCAAGAACATCCAGCGCATCTTCAACCACACATAAAATGCTGCCGTCGCGCCTGGTATCGGAACAGATCTCACATTTCTCTCTGCCCGCTGCGGTAATATTGAAACATTCCTGGCACAATGCCGTTGCTGTTTTAATATCACCAAGAGCTTCTGCCAGTTCACCCGATACTTCTGCCGGCGCGCGCAGTAAAAAGAACGCCAGGCGGGAGGCTGTTTTCGGCCCGATACCAGGCAGGCGCTCAAGCGACAGGATTAGTTTTTCAAGTGGTTCAGGGAGTAATGACATAAAACTTTCCTAGAATTTCAGCCCGCCCAGGCCGCCCAACCCGCCGCTGATCGGACCCATTTTCTTGGCCATTAATTTTCGCGATCGCTCAAGGGCGTCATTCACCGCTTGCAGTACAAGTGATTGAAGCCTGTCACTGGACAATTCTTTCACCTTGTCCGGGTCAAGTTTCACATCCGTGCATTTCTGGCTGCCGGTCATGGTCACTTCAACTGCCCCGCTCCCGGAACTGCCGATCACGAATTCTTTTTCAAGTTCTTTTTGAACTTTCTTGAGTTGTTCCTGCATTTGTTTTGCCTGTTTCATCAGGCCGCCCATATCTTTCATCATGATTGCTTTTCCTCTTTTGTGATCTTACCGCCCAATCGCAGTGCTGCACCGACCATGCCATCGTGGTCCACTTCAACACCATCCGGTACAGCACTTTCTTCCTTGCCCGCCACACGGCAGTCTATCTGTATGTCCACACCGGTTACTTTTTTGATCGCCTTACACGCATTATCCAGGTTCTGACCGGTTTCCATCTTGTCACGCAGCACAGGCCCTGAAAAACCAAGTACCAGCCGCCCATTCTTTATTTCCGTGGATCTGCACGAATTGAGCAGCGCCGCAGTTTCAGCCGAAATTTCCTTTGCAGCTGCGCGGATCTCATTCCATTGGCTCTTGAGATTACCGATACTTCCTTTGCTGCTGGCAGGCTGGTTGTCACCGTTTGGTTCACCTTTTTCTTTGGCTGATTCGTATGACGGAATAGGTTTTTCTTTCGTTGATGCAGAAGTCTGGTGTTGACTTTCCCTGACAGCGGATTGCTCAACTTTGTGCTTTGCAACAGGGTTTTGTTGTATGCTCGGCCTAACAGGCACAGTAGATGCCTGCTTTACTTCAGGTGCACTTCCAGATCCTGCATTTTCAGGTTCGATCGTTCGTGCAGCAGCCAATTCAAGCTGCAGACCCGGCTGCCATCCGATACTCGTGTGCTGTGCTGCATGGTCAAACGCTCGGATAGCCGCAAAGAGTTTTTGAGAAGTGAAGCGCTTCGCGAATTCTTTTAACTTTTCCATTTCTTCAGCGCTGGCTTCCACCTGCTCTACGTTGCCCATCTTTACCATCAGCGCTGCACGCAGGCTATCCACGACCTGCCTTCCATATTGGCGCGGGTCGCTGCCGGAGTCCAGTGCGCGGTTGATGATTCCAATGCATGCTCCCGTATCTTCTTTCAATATCGCGTCTATTAATTCAAACACACTCAGATTAGCTGCTGTTCCCAATACCTGCTGGGTCAGCTCAAGCGATACCTCTGCGCCAGTTGATGCCAATTGGTCAAGCAGTGAAACAGCATCGCGCATTGATCCAGTTGATTGCCGGGCAATAGCAGTTAAAGCAGTTGGATCGACACGGATCCCTTCTTTTTCAGCGATCTCTCTTAGAAGTGCCTGAATGAAATTGAGCGGGATGCGCCGGAATTCATGCCGCTGGCAGCGAGAAAGTACCGTCGCCGGGATCTTGTGCACTTCGGTTGTCGCGAGGACAAAAATGGCATGCGCCGGCGGCTCTTCAAGTGTTTTTAGCAGCGCGTTGAAGGCCGCATTGGAAAGCATATGAACTTCATCAATGATATATACTTTTGAACGACCGACAGAAGGCGAGTAGTTGATCTTTTCTCGCAGATCACGCACATCATCCACACTGGTGTTGGACGCCGCATCGATTTCGATCAAGTCCAGGAAGCGCCCCTCATTGACTGCAATACAATTTGCGCAGGTATTGCAAGGCCTTTGGGTCTGATCTTCTGCGAGACAATTGGCTGCCTTGGCAATGATGCGTGCTGTGGTGGTTTTACCTGTGCCCCGGGGACCTGAAAACAGATACGCATGGGCGATATTTCCCTGGCCGACTGCATTGCGCAATGTGCGCACCACGTGTTCCTGACCAACCACCTCATCCCAGCCCTGCGGCCGCCATTTACGGTAATACGCCTGTGACATAAAGTTCCTTTTAGTAGGTTAATTGATGTGATTATTATAAAGGACTTGCCTTCTCCATTTTGGCTGCAAACCTTAAATAAAAGCCCGAATCTGGCTGATGATAGAATTGCGGGAAATAAGGACCATAATTTATATGCCTTTTTTGATCGACGGACACAATCTGATCCCGCACACGCGCGGATTGAACCTTTCCCAGCTTGATGATGAGCTGGCGCTTCTTGACCTTTTAAGCAGTTATTTCAAGAAAGAACGCAAAAATGCTGTTGTCTTTTTCGACCGGGCTGCTCCCGGCGGAGAGCAGGAAATCCGACGAGGATTCGTGACCGCCCACTTTACACGTCCTCCTTTGAATGCTGACCAGGCAATCCGCAATAAAGTTAGAGGGCTGGGCAGATCGGCTGCAAATTACACAGTGATCACTTCAGATAACGAAGTCGCAGACAATGCCCGGCGGCTGGGAGCCAGAGTACTTTCAAGTGCGGAATTTGCGCGGAAACTTTCAGCTCCTGGAAAAGGAAAGAAAAGCGGCAGGCAAGAATCTGTTGAAGATATTGACTATTGGTTGAAAATTTTTAAAGAGAAATCTTAGAAGAATTTTACATATTGTTAACATCAAATCGGACAATAATGATATATTATGTCCTCAAGGCATGAAGTCTGAAAAGACCAGTGCCAGTTCCGCCAGAAAAGAAATCCAGCGCGTCCCTCCTCGCGCTGGAGGACCCCAACGGGTAACTGGTGGGAATCCCTCCCTTCGACCGCCGGCCCAAGCCGGCGGTCAATTCTTTAAAGATCTTTCATTGGATCATTCAATGCTATAATTTCGGAATTGCCCCAGTGGCTCAATGGACAGAGCGAGGCACTCCTAACGCCTAGATTGTGGGTTCGATTCCCACCTGGGGTACTCATTTTTTAATATCAAAAAAGCCGAATTGAAAATTCAACCGGCCTTTCTTATTTTTATCCGCACTGAATTTCTAAGATCGGATGAACTTTCCCAAAGGCGGCACTTTCACATAGATCGCATTGAAGGGGCACAATTCCTGGCAGCAGTAACAACGGATACACTTGGAATAATCATAAACAGGCGGCACAGTTTTTCCTTCGCTGTTCCATGAAAGCGCCTTCGGCTGTGCAGGGCACACTTCAACACAACGGCCGCATTTGGTGCAAACTTCGGGCTTTATAGTCGGTCGCGGCGCGGAAAAACGCCTGAGAAAACTGGTCGAGAGGAAGGATGTACCTGTAGTGGTTTTTTGGGGACTGCGATTTACATCAAAATCGGGAACGACAAAATCCTCAATGGGATCACCAGCATGGACAATATCGGTCATAGTCCCCAAGCCGAATTTTTCTCCATAAACCAGGGTTTCGACCAATTGAGGGTCAAGATCGACCAATCGGCACACGGTTGCGTCAAGCGCCACCGGATCGGTTGACAAGAGCAGCAGGTTCATTTTGCGCCCAGAGCCATTACGTGGGCCATTGCCCTCCATCGCGATGATCCCGTCCATGATGAACAGGCGCGGTTTGAGCAGTAGATTGAGGTCCACCAACATCTGCGAAAATAAAGCCCCGGTCGGCAAAACCGAATGGAACTCTGCCTTACGTGCACCGGGGATGCAGCCGAATTGATTTTTGATCGCTCCGGTGATGCGCGTCAGTGCATGTGTTTTCAATTTGCTGATGCTGATCAGCCCGTCACTCGCAGCGACACCTTCAGCGATCGAAAATTTCTTGATGATATTGCCTTCCGGGAACTGCATCAGGTGCGAATTTGTAAAATCCGCCCATGCAATTCCTTCCTCATCCGCCACAATCCCAAATCCCCCGCGCTGGGCGTTTGTTTTCGGATTACCAAAACCGGGAGAATCTCCATAGCTGAGTGCGGTACCCGATTTGGAAAATGCTATCGCCGCTGCCCGAAAAACCTCCGGGTGGGGACTGATGTTCTTTTCAGGGCTTTCCCCTGAAAGTATATTCGGCTTGAGAAGGATGTTCTCGCCATTTCTCGCAAATAAGTTTGCACCCCCGAGCAGTTCCATACCGCGGGCCAAAGCGGCTTGAACTTCTTCAGGTTTATAACTTTCGCATCGAACCAATGCAACAGTTGATCTTTTATCGGTCATTGAATAATATTCTCTCTGTGCAATTTAACATCCCAAATCCGTTTAAGTTTCGCTTCATAATTTTGAGAGTAAAGAGTAACGCCCGCCAGGTCCGGCGGGCGTCTTTTAATTGGCAATCCGGGATCAGTTCACCAATCCCAGGTCCTCATCGTCCTCGCCATTCTCTTCATCATCCAGATCTTCATCGTCTTCAAAACCCTCATCTTCATCCTCAAAGTCTTCTTCACTGAATCCTTCTGCGAGGTCTTTGATATCGTCGTAGGTCGGCAGCTGGCGCAGCCAGAGCAGCAAAACCTGCCCCTGGTCTGAATCAATCGAGCGCGCTGCCACGATCGGTGTTTTTTCTTCCAAACCGTCTTCATTCTTGTAATGAAGGTATATGGGTATCTGTTTTTTCCATGCGCGATGGCAGCGTTCTACTAAAGCGGGACCATTATAGGTGCGCACTTCGGTAAAGATGGTGTCGTATAAAATTGGGCTTTCATTCAGCCCGACCGCCCAGCCATCATTGATATCTTCAAAAACGGGGGTAGGTCCTTCAATTATTGTGATCTTTTCTTCCATGTACAACTTTCTCCAGGACGGGAATCATACCACAGCAGCATGTCCATTCAGTATTTCTTATAAAACTTAAACGGTTCTTTAATATGCGTTTTATACAACTGTCCTATCATACGATCTGAAAATATTTATAATTTCGGAGGTAAGAAATGGCAGTATATATCAGAACCCCATACGGACGCTTTCCCCGCTACCGCCATATGGCGCGTTTCCCTGAAAACTGGGATGTGGAAGAAAGCCAGGTCTATTTTCCGGTGGATGTAAAGGACGTGAACGATTCGTTCATGATCACAGCAATGCTTCC
>Ga0172375_10004401_pt1 | contig 20828 bp, 19 predicted proteins | sample LakKiv1m_FD_114537 | JGI IMG/M metagenome (GOLD analysis project Ga0172375, IMG submission 114537) | Freshwater microbial communities from Kabuno Bay, South-Kivu, Congo - kab_092012_11.1m | ecosystem: Environmental > Aquatic > Freshwater > Lake | place: Democratic Republic of the Congo...
CAATTGGATTTAATAATCTCCGCTACGGTCTTTATTATGACATCTCCCACCAAATGCCCGTACTTATCGTTAATTGCTTTAAAATTATCTATGTCGGCCATAAGAAAAGACAACGATAAATCCATCTCTTTGGAGCGGCATAACTCTTCTTCTAAGCGATCCATACAGTATTTCCTGGTAAAAATCTTTGTCAATGAATCTGTTATCGATAAATCCTGGACTCTCTTATAAAGACGCGCCCGTTTGATGCTGGTTAAGAATTGCGCAGCCAAAATGTCCAAGGTAGCCCTTTCGCTTTTCTGCAGGCCTTTTATAGCCAGATAGCCATAATTCTCTGTATCAGCCCTAAGCGGTATCATTTCAAAACCAGATAAACCATCTCTGACATCCATGTTCGTCAGATAACTGCACGCTTCAAAATGTATAAATGTAGCCAACCCCTTCTTAAAACTCAAAAAAATCTTGCTTTCTTCCAGATATTCGCATATATCCTTGGTAATCTCATAAATATTTGTAATCTTTACCAAATCCTCTTCTCTTTTAAGGTTCTCCTGCTTAAACTGCTCTTTCTGTTCCGAAAGCGTATTAAAATTATTCTCTAAATTAACAAATTCAGACAAAGAAACATTCTTCTTTATGGCTATCTTGGTTTTTAAAGAAGCTAATATTGTGATTAACGTTATAACAAAAATTATGCTGAAGGCAATGAACATACTTTATTCCTTCCCTGCTGTTTCGCTTTATACATCGCAGCATCGCTCTGTTTAATTAAATCTACCCATGAATCGGCATCCGAAGGATATGCAGCAACGCCTATGGAAACCGTTATCTTCACCGGCGAGCGGCGCAAAATAATAACTCCTTCTTCTATGCCTTTGCGAAGGTTCTCAGCCAATTTTAAAGCCTTGCTCTTCTTTGTATCAGGAAGAACCACCACAAACTCCTCCCCTCCAAACCGGGAAATAATATACGCTGGATCATGAAACACTCCTTTTAATAAATCGGCGATATGCATCAATACTATATCTCCAGCGCGATGCCCAAAATCATCGTTATATTTCTTAAAATGATCTATGTCTATCATAAGCACAGACATTTCAGAATTTTTTCTAAATATATACTGCAATTCTTCCTTGCCGCGCTCATCCAAAAACCTTCTCAGATAAAGGCCTGTCAACCCGTCTTTAATCGCCAGCTCCTCGACATCCTTATAGAGCAGCGAGTTTTCTATAGCGATACCGGCCAGGTTGGAAATCGTAGATAAAAACCTTAAATCATCGGAAGAGAATTTGTTCGCCTCCTCAGATTCCATCCTTAAAATTCCTATGAACCTATCAGAAGTAATAAGCGGGACTATAATCAACGAACCGATGGGTCTTGAAATTTCCTTTTTTATTCTACGGAAGTCAAACCTGAAATCCTTACTTGCGTCTTCAATCAATAAAGGCTGGTTATGCTTTATTACCCATTCGTTAAGCAAATCCCCATATTTCTCTTTTATTATTAAATCCGACCTTAACTTCTTGCTAAATAATATCTCTGGATTATTATTCTCGTGATTTATCAGATATATTAATACGCTGCCAGAGCCGCCAAACAATATAAAAGTTTCTTCAGCGACAGCCGTCCCTACCTCCGATAAAACAAGGCTCTGATTGAACCTGTCTAACGCCTGTTTTAATAATGTATACCTGTAATTTCTTTTGTCTAAAGAAGGAGTAAGTATTTTTTCTTTCCTGATGGATTCCTGTAGCAAATTAATTTTCTCGCGTAAATCCTGTTTTTTTATCTCTAATAAACCTCGCTCTTTTTTATTCTTTTGATAAATAAAGATGGAAAAAATTAAAGATAAGAAATAAACAGCAACTGGAAAAATAAAAGATTTTTTAAAGATATAAGAAAGAGAAGCGGCGTGCAGGATAATTAGGAGAATAAAAAGCGGAGGGTTTAAACTAAATAATTGTCTTTTCTGTTTCTGTATCAAAGAAATGCACCTTATTCATGTCAAATACTAAATCCATATCCTGGTTTACTTCCGGCCGGTTATGCGCGCCTACTCTTGCTATAAACGAATGTTTCCCGGTAGTCAAATGCAGAAAAACCTCCGAGCCCATCGGCTCTACGACTTCACAGGTAACAGTGACAACATTCTCTGGCGGGGCCTGAGAAACAAAAAGCTTATCATATATATCTTCTGAACGAATACCAAATGTTATCTCTTTATCTACGTAGGGCATGAGAACCGCCCTCATCGAATCAACAATCTTAACCCTGAACCTTCCCTCGTTAAAATAGATATGCCCGTCGGGTTTTATGATTTTACCCTGCATAAAATTCATCGGCGGGCTGCCTATAAAACCTGCAACGAATTTATTTACAGGCTTATCGTAGATTGTCATAGGGTCTGCGACCTGCTGGACGACTCCATCGCGCATTACGGCGATACGGCTGCCCATTGTCATAGCCTCTATCTGATCATGAGTAACATAAATCATCGTAGAAAGTATGCGCTGGTGTAACTTATTTATTTCCGTGCGCATCTGGACTCTCAATTTAGCGTCTAAATTGCTCAGAGGCTCATCAAACAAAAACACCATTGGCTTTCTTACAATCGCTCTGCCTACGGCAACGCGCTGCCTCTCGCCGCCGGATAATTCGCGCGGGCGCCTGTCCAGTAAATGGGCTATGCTTAATATATCTGCGGCTTCCTTGACTCTCTTTTCTATTTCGTTCTTTGGATAGCGTCTTAACTTCAAACCAAAAGCCATGTTCTCAAAAACAGTCATATGCGGATATAAAGCATAGGTCTGAAATACCATGGCTATATTCCTATCTTTGGCTGGAACATCATTCACAAGGCGGTCGCCAATATAAATCTTGCCTTCTGTAATATCTTCCAAGCCGGCAACCATCCTAAGCGTAGTAGATTTTCCGCATCCGGAAGGACCGACTAAAACAAGAAATTCCTTATCTTCAATATTAAGATTTACATTATAAACAGCGCGGACATTGGGAGGGTAAATCTTGGATACGTTTACTAAATTAACCTTTGCCATGCTTTCTGCCTAATTTTTTAATAAATGATTATGTTTATTATATATAAAACTCTTTACCTGTCAACTCAAATAATTCAGCAGTTCAGAAAGCGTTTCTTTGAGTTGTTTTCTGTGGACAATCATGTCTATAAGGCCATGCTCAAGCATAAATTCGGAACGTTGAAACCCCTGAGGCAATTTCTGTTTGATTGTCTGTTCGATAACGCGAGGGCCGGTAAAACCTATTAACGCCTTGGGTTCGGCTATAATAACATCTCCTAACCCCGCAAAGGACGCCATTACCCCTGCCATTGTCGGGTCTGTAAGTATAGAAATATACAATTGCCCTGCCTCGTGGTGCTTTGCCAACGCAGCCGATGTCTTCGCCATCTGCATCAGCGAAAACATTCCCTCATACATACGCGCGCCGCCACCCGAACCCGAAACTATTATGACTGGCATTTTCTTTGCAGTGGCATGCTCGATTGCCCGAGTAATCTTTTCTCCTACCACCGACCCCATAGAGCCCATAATAAAACGCGAATCTGTAACAGCCAGGGAAATTTTCTTTTTATTTATCTCTCCTTCGCCGGTTATCACCGCTTCTTTTAATTCAGTATCATGCTGGTCTTCCTCTAATTTATCTTTATAACTCTTGTGGGCTTTAAAATTTAGGGGATCTGCTGTCTCTATATTGGCGTTAGTCTCCACAAATGTATCTTTATCTATCAGTAAATCTATGCGTTCATGCGCAGTTAATGGAAAATGGAAATTGCATTTAGGGCAAACCCTGCTATTTGCTTTTAATTCCTTATTATATATCGGCTGTGAGCAGCTTTCGCATTTAGTCCATAAGCCGCGCGGAATATCTTTCTTCCTGATTTTTACTAACGTGTATCTTGGTTTTCCGAATAACGGCATATTAAATGAGCCCGCCACATTTTTTGGCGGGCGAATTTGACCCAGCACTAATTTGCCATGCTAGGCAGATTTGTAAATTGTTACGCATTTGTGAAATGAACATCTTAAACCCCCAATCCAACATATTTAAAAATTAGTGCTGGGTTAGTTCTGACAGAGACTTGACGTTCGCTGTCACTCCGCAAGTCTCGTCCTCGCTAAACTTATGCATCACTAATCCTGAAAGAGGCTTGGGATAGAAATAAGTTGACTTTGGAGGCATCTTCTCACCACGCAATGCCACGTCCCTAATTTGTCTTACATTTATAGGCCTTAAAATAAAAGCGAACTTACCTTCATTATCCGCCAAATCTTTAATCTCGTAAATATCTTTTGTATATACTATATCTTCCTTTCTAATTTTTAATAATTCGCCAAAAACATAAAAGTCCAATACGGCTACATCAAGGTTTTTGAACCATTTCTTTTGTTTGAAATAATTATCGCTAGATTTCTTATCCTTGAGTTCCAGCAGATAGTAATCCTTATTATAGTATAATCCGAATATACGTTTGTTCTTGGTTGACTTCTTGAGTTTTTCCTCAAGAACCGATACTGAATCCACCCTGGAAACCTTAAATATATCCTTAAGGCGGTTAAGGTCTGCTTTTAACTTGACTATTCTGTGTATGGGTATCACGTATAAGCCTTCGTCTTCCATAGGCGTAAAATAAGTCATTACGCAATTATAACTTTTATCGGCGGAGTAGTTTTTATCTTCCTTGCGCATCAAATTAAGGTACATCAATGATACCTCAAAACGATGATGCCCGTCGGCTATAAAAATTTTCGCGTCTTTCATCTTGCGGCGGACTTCCGCAATCTTACCCTCGTCACTCAGCCGCCATACAGAATTCCTTACCCCCTGCGCATCCTTCAATGCAAAATCCGGCTTTATTTTAGAAAGATAATTGCTGAATATATTTTTTACGATTTTACCTTTGTCAGGAAAAATGGTAAAGATTGGGCTCAGATTTGCCTTTACATTTTTTACCAATTCCAGCCTGTCCATTTTCGGGGCTGCGTGAGTATTCTCATGAGGAAAAACAATTGCGGAATCGCTGATATCCAGGAGGGCGATAAAACCTATGCGCGACAGCTCCCTGCTGCCGCACGAATAATCCTGTTTATAGAAATATATAGTATCTTTTTTATCTTGCTTTAAAATATCGGTTTTAAGCCATTCATTAAAGAATAGAGTCGCCCTTGTATATTTATTGTTAGTGTCATTATCGCCATCTTCCGTCTTATTCAGAATCAGGCGTATAAAATTATAAGGGCTCTCGCGGTAGTAAAAATCCTGCTCCTCTTTATTTATCACATCGTATGGAGGGCATACCACTGTTGATAAATCTGCTATATTTTCCGGATTATAGCATATGCCTTTGAAGCCGCGAATATTCGTCATAAAATATCCATTCTATTTTTTATTCAGTTTAATGCGCCGGGCAATTCGAACAGCCAGGATTATCTCCTTTTGAGGCAGGACAGCTGCCGGGTTTAATCTTGCTCTTTCCTGTCTTATCCTTACGATAATCTGTGGCGTAGAAACCAGAACCTTTAAATATTATGCCCGCCCCAGAGCCTATCAATCTCTTGACGCTATGTTTATGGCATGCCGGACAAACCTTGACCGGCTGTTCAGTCATATATTGAAACTTTTCAAACTTATGTCCGCAACTCTGACATTCATATTCATACGTAGGCATAATACTCCTTTATTTACATTTATCTAAATACTTTTTTTATTTTCTCTGCGAATGAAGAAACCTTATCAACTTCTTCGCCCCTTGATTTGGCAAACTGTTCGATAAGGCGCAATTCCTCCTTGGATAAATTCTCCGGAGTCTGGACATTCACTTTTACCAATTCATCCCCTTTGGAAGACGAATGCACGCTGGGAAGGCCTTTTCCTGCCAGTCTAAAAATCCTGCCCCCTTGCGTGCCTCTTGGTATCTTCATCTTAACGCTGCCGTTTAAAGTAGGCACTGTTGCTTCTCCGCCCAGTATTGCCTTAACCATAGAAATAGAAACTTCACATAAAACATCCTGACCGTTGCGGTCAAAAATAGAATGCCGCTTTACATACACCAGGACATATAAATCTCCGCTTCCGCCCTGGCCCTCTTCACCTTCCCCTCTTATGCGAAGATGCGAACCATGCTCTATGCCAGCCGGAATTTTTACGTGAATTTTACGAGTTTGTTTAATTCTTCCCTGCCCATTACAAGCTGGACAATATGCAGTTATAATCCTGCCTTCTCCCCGGCATTTAGGGCAAGTCTGTGTCATATGAAAGAAACCGCTCGATACTGTAATCTGCCCCCTGCCGCCGCACTGAGAACACGTAGTCTTTTTAGAACCAGGCTTCTCCCCGGAACCTTTACAGGTGCCGCATAATTCATAACGAGGAACATTTAAAACTTTCTCGACACCTGTATTGACTTCTTCCAGCGTAATCTCTGTTTCCAACTCCAAATCCCTGCCGCGCCTCGCCCTTCTCGACCTCCTGCCGCCGCCTAAAAATTCAAAACCTCCATCTCCGAAAATACTATCGAAGATACTGCCGCCAAAACCTCCTGCCAGATCCTCAAAGATGCTGGAGAAATCAGCCCCGCGGAATATATCTTCGGTAGTGTATCTCTGGTCTACGCCTGAATGCCCATACTGGTCATAGAGAGAACGTTTCTGGGAATCCGACAAAACAGCGTATGCCTCTGAAATCTCCTTAAACTTTTCCTCGGATTCCTTCTTCTTCTCAGGAGGAACCCTGTCAGGATGATATTGCAAAGCCAGGCTTCTGTAAGCTTTTTTTATGTCATCTAAAGAGGCGTTCTTTTTTACGCCCAAGATTTCATAATAGTCGCGTTTTGTCGTCATCTAAATTACTTTTTATCCTCGTCTTCAGCGCGATACTCTGCGTCTATAACATCGTCCTTAGGCGGTTTCTCTTGAGCGCCGTTATCCGGACCTTCCGCGTCGGCTTTTGGCTGTGCGCCAGCGCCGGCTCCCTGCGACTGCTGTTTTGCTGCGCTCGCCTTGTAAATTTCTTCGGCGAGCTTATGCGAGGCCTGACTTAACTCTTCCATTCCTCTTTTTATCCTGTCAATATTCTTATCTTTGACAGCCTCTTTTAGTTCTTCAGCTTTCTTCTGAATTGTTTCTTTTTCCCCTGCTGAAACCTTATCGCCGTAATCTTTCAATGATTTTTCAGTGGCGTAGATAAGATTATCAGCCTGATTGCAAACTTCTACTTCTTCTTTGCGTTTTTTATCCTGCTCGGCAAACTTCTCTGCTTCCTTAACCATTCTGTCAATCTCTTCCTTAGAAAGTTTCTTGGGAGCAGTGATGCGGATAGATTGCTCTTTGCCTGTGCCTAAGTCCTTGGCGCCGACATGCACAATACCATCCTTATCAATATCAAAAGTTACCTCAATCTGAGGGATGCCTCGTCGCGCAGGAGGAATACCTACTAAATCGAATCTGCCAAGCTCAGTATTGCCTTCGACCATAGGGCGTTCGCCTTGCAACACGCGCACAGTAACAGCTGTTTGATTATCAGCCGCCGTAGAAAACACCTGGCTTTTTTTTGTGGGTATCGTAGTATTTCTCTCGATTAATTTCGTGAAAACTCCTCCTAATGTTTCTATGCCTAAAGACAAAGGAGTCACGTCAAGAAGCAATACTTCTTTTGCTTCGCCTTTTATGATTGCCGCCTGAATAGCAGCGCCCATTGCCACGCACTCCATCGGATCAACGCCGCGCTCTATCTTCTTGCCTACAAAATCCTCCACGAACTTCTGGACAATAGGCATTCTTGTGGGCCCGCCAACCATAATAATCTTGTCTATTTCAGAAGCCTTGAGGCCGGCATCTTGCAAAGCCTGTTCCATGGGATGCTTGCAACGTTCTATTATGGGGTTGACTAAATCTTCCAGCTTGGCGCGATTTAAACTCATTGTTAAATGCTTAGGCCCAGAGGCATCCGCAGTAATAAAAGGAAGATTTATATCTGTCGTGACTGTGCTGGAAAGTTCAATCTTTGCCTTCTCTGCCGCCTCGCGCAGCCTCTGCATAGCCATTTTATCTTTTCTTACGTCAATACCGCTCTCCTTTTTGAACTCGGAAGCGATATAATCAATCAATACGGCATCCATATCTGTTCCGCCGAGTTGTGTATCGCCGTTAGTCGATTTTACCTCGAAACCGCTGGCATCATGCTGTTTGTCATACCACATATCCATAATAGTAACATCCAGAGTTCCGCCGCCAAAATCAAACACCATAATCTTTAATTCTTTTCCGGTCTTGTCCAAACCATAAGCCAGACACGCAGCCGTAGGCTCATTAATAATCCTCAAGACATTCAAACCCGCGATTTCTCCGGCGTCTTTTGTTGCCTGTCTCTGGTTGTCGTTAAAATAAGCTGGGCAGGTGATAACAGCCTCTTCTACTTTTTCGCCCAGATAGGCTTCAGCGTCCTGTTTGACTTTCTGCAGTATAAAAGCCGATATCTGCTGCGGGCTGAATTCTTTGCCATAGACTTTAAACTTATAGTCCGTGCCCATTTTTCTTTTAGCAGCTAAAATAGTCCCTTCGGGATTTATGGCTGCCTGCCTTCTGGCGGGCTCTCCTACTAATTTCTGCCCATCCTTGCTAAAGGCCACAACCGACGGAAACGCCTTGCCCGATGAAACGCCTGCGCCTTCAGCAGACGGAATTATAACGGGCCTGCCCGCCTCCATTGTCGCAGCTGCAGAATTAGAAGTCCCTAAATCAATTCCAATTACTTTTGCCATGTTCTTCGCTCCTTTCGTCGCTCAGAGAAACCAGATACCAGTTAATAGTAACCAGACTATTGAGAATCAATCAAACCACGGAGCATACTGGTAATTTCTCTAGCATCTCTCCTAAGCTCTAAATAATCATCATGTTTAATTAATCTTTGTCTTTTCAAAACATTAAATACAGAAACACATTCTCTCGCCGAATCAGATGAAATATTGAAATACCTTTGTTTTTCCTTTTGGGATTTTTTACCATTCCCTTCAGCTATATTATTCGCAATAGACAACCCAGCTCTTATGAGATTATTACCTATCGCATATTTGTATTCTTGATCCAAATTCTTATAAATCTCAAATATCTTATCAATGAAATCTAAAGATTTATGATAAACTCTTAATTTTTCAAAGTCAAACTCAAAGTCCTTCATTCCGTTCCTGGTTTCTGTTCTCTGGTTTCTTAGTTTTAGAGACCTTTACCTTTGCCGTTCTTATTACCTTTTCGCCCAACATATAACCTTTCTGCAGTTCTTCCAAAACGATATTTTCCTCATGCTCGTCGCTTTCTGACTGCATCAAGGCCTCATGCAGGTTGGGGTCGAATAATTTTCCTTTTGCTTCAATTGACCTTACATTATTACGCTTTAACAAATCATAAACGTGGGAAAGAATCATTTCTATGCCTTTTAGAAACGCCTCTGAATCCTGATGGTGGCTCTCTCTTGCTTCTACGCTGCGTTCCAAATCATCAAGAATACCCAATAAATCTACTATTATCCCCTCATTGGCATATTTGACAAATTCCTGCTGTTCGCGCTGCATCCTTTTCTTTGCGTTATCAAATTCTGCCTGCAGCCTCAGATAACGATCAGAACATTCCTTAAGCTTGCTGTTTGAATCGGCTAAATCTTTTTCTAATTTCTCTATCTCGCTTTTCTTAACCTGCATAATCTTATCATTTTCCTCGCCGTCTACAGGTTCTGTGCGTAAAACATTGCCTTCTTTCTCGGCTTCAAGATTATCTTTATTCACTTTGTTCTTTTTATCTTTATTAAACATTTTTAGAACTCGTCTATAACCAACTCGGATAAATAATCCATCATGGGTATAACCCTGCCATAAGCCATACGCTTAGGGCCTAATACCGCAAGCCTTCCTGATTTCCTTGACTTTGGGCTTTTGCATTCACGAACTACGAGGGAACAGTTATTAATCCCCAGGCAGTCGCACTCATCCCCCACAAAAACTTCCATGGCGCTTGCCATTTTGCGATTCATCAAACCAAGAAGTCTGTCTTCTTCCAAGGCTTTGAATATCGAACTAATGGTGCCTACATTCTGAAATTCCGGCTGCTCCAATAAATAGCTCCAACCGCAATAATAAATTTTGTTTTCGTCTTCCTCGTTTACTATGCCCACATAGTGTGTCAGGTCGGAGATGATTTTGGAGGCATTCTCCAGAATATCCCTTTTCATTTCCAAGTAGGAATCAAAGAAATTCCGCAGCGTATCCTTTTCGCTTAAGGACAACTGCACTTTATGCATCAAATCGTTAATGTAGAATTTGTAACCTAAATCCGTAGGAACCCTGCCCGAGGAAGTATGCGGATGCATAAGATAACCCTGCCCCTCCAAATCCTTTAATATATTTCTTATGGTAGCCGGGCTTAAATCAAACCTATAATTATCAAGCAAAGCCTCCGAGCCGACCGGCTGAGCAGTCTCTAAATACAGCTCAATAGTCTTCCTCAGGATATCCATCCTTCTTGAATCATAATCAACTTTACGAACCATTTTACTTAACCCTCTGTTTTTTATTCAGTTATGACTACAATGAAACAAACTTTAGCACTCTCCACCTAAGAGTGCTAAAGGGATTATAATTCTATCACATAAAAAGTGCTTGTCAATACTTTTTTTATATGATGGCAAATAGAGCATAAATACATCCTTACCCTATATATTTCAATGAACAATGTTAATCTGCTAAACTAATAAATTAAAATTAGTTTGTAAAAAAAACTCACATATGATAACATAGGAGCATGTTTGAAGAGATGAAAAAACAAATCGACAGGGAATTGACGAAATTCCTCAAGAATACCGATAGGTTGTATTCTTTAAATAAAACCTCTCCCCTTCTTTCTAAATACATCAGGAATTTTGTATTGCGGGATGGTAAAAGAATACGGCCTATTTTGTTCATTATAGGTTACCGCAGCTTCGCCAAAAAGATAGCCCCTAACCTATACACCTCGGCTTTAGCCATAGAACTCCTCCACGACTTCATGTTAGTCCACGATGACATAATTGATAAATCTGAAACCCGCAGAGGCAAACCTTCAATGCATGCCATGTTTAATAGCTACCTGGCTGATAAAAAAGGTGTTAAATTAAACGGACAGGATCTGGCTATAGTAGCCGGCGATGTTATTTATGCAATGGCCATGCAGGCTTTCCTGGCGGTCAAAGAGAAAAAAGAACGCAAGGAAAAAGCCCTAAAGAAATTTATCGAAGCAACCATCCATACCGCGACCGGAGAATTCATAGAGCTTGTCTACGGCATTAATGACCTCAAGAATATAGAAAAGAAGAACATATTAAAGGTATATGATTGTAAAACCGCATATTATACCTTCGCCTGCCCCCTCGCCGCAGGCGCCATACTGGCTGGAGCGAGCCAGCCGGAAACAGAAAAATTATCCAGTTATGGCATATATTTAGGTAGGGCATTCCAAATCAAAGACGACATAATAAGCATGTTCCAGGAAGAAAAACAGACCGGCAAGTCTTCGCTCTCTGATTTAAAAGAAGCTAAAAAAACGCTTATAATCTGGTATGCCTATCACCACACGGATAAAAAGAATCAAAATATCATAAGAAAAATCTTCTCAAAGGATGATGTAAATAAAAAAGACTTGCTTACCATAAGAAAAATTATAACGGAATCAGGGGCTTTGGAATACGCCAAGAAAGAGATATCGAGGCTAGCCAGAAAATCACAAAATATTATCAAATCCTCTAAGATAAAACCCCTCTATAGGGAGCTTCTGGTCAACTATACCCAAAACATCATAAATATATAATATATGATCCGCACAGATAAAGATATTCGCTACGGTTTCATCATCGCTGAAAATATTACCAGAAAATACTCAAAGACATTTTATTTAGCCTCCAAATTCCTGCCCCGCGATAAAAGATATGCCTTATATACAATATACGCCATCTGCAGAATAAGCGATGACGCCGTAGATACAAATACGGATAATTACAGAACTAAATCATTGGAAAAAATTAAAGAAAACATAAACTTGGCTTATACCGACAATAAAACAGATCAAAAACTGATAGATGCTTTTAGGATAATTGTACAGACATATAGTATTCCAAAGGATTATTTTGACACTTTCATAGAAGGCATGTATATGGATATATACAAAAATCGCTATGAGAACTTCAATGAACTATATGTTTATTGCTGCAAAGTAGCCGGCGTAGTCGGACTCATGACTATAAAGGTACTGGGCTGTAGGGATAAAGAAGCTGAAAAATATGCCGTAGATTTAGGTATTGCCATACAACTTACTAACATTATCAGAGACATCAAAGAAGATTTCTCCAGAGGCAGGATTTATCTGCCTAAAGACGAGATGGAAAAATTCGGCGTATCCGAAAATGATATCGTGCGGGGAATTCTAAATAATAATCTCATGGAGCTAATAAAATTTCAAATAAAGCGGGCAGAACAATACTATGATGATACAACTCAAGGAATCCCTATGATATTAGACAGGACCTCGCGTATCACAATATGCCTAATGAAAGAAATATATGCGGCTATTTTGGATTCAGTAGAAAAAAATAAATACGATGTATTTTCTAAACGTGCTTATGTGCCCATGCATAAGAAAATATCTATTACATTGAAAATATTGTCAAAAGGAAAATATTTATGAAAATTAACATTGCTAAATCGGCTGGTTTCTGTTTTGGAGTAAAAAGGGCGATTAAAATCGCCAATGAAACTCTTAAAGAAAGAAAAAAAGCCTATATGTTAGGAGATATAGTCCATAATGAAGACGTGGCTAAAAAATTACGTGAGGCTGGGATAAAAAAAGTCAACAGCTTAAGCAATGGCAAAGGTAAAACCCTTTTAATACGCGCTCACGGCGCCTCGCGTAAACTCTTTGATAAAGCCCTGCGGCTAGGTTATTCTATCGTAGACGCTACCTGCCCTATGGTAAAAGAAATTCAGAATATAGCAATTAAAAATGAACTCGAGGGATGCCGTATTATAATTATAGGCGATAAAAAACACGATGAAGTGCGCGGCATTGTGGGGCAATTAAAAAATAAAGCCATAGTTATAGACAACATCAAAAATATCCCATTAGAAAGAATCAAAGAAATAAAGAAGGCTGCTGTCGTAGTACAATCTACCCAAAATTTAGAGAAAGTTACAGAGATAGTTAACGCCTTGAACGCCTATATAGGAGAGTTAAAATTCTTTAATACGATATGCAATCCCACGAGGATGAAACAGGAAGAAATAAAAACTATGCCTCTTGCAAATGACGTGATGATCATTATCGGCTCCAAGACAAGCGCCAATACAAAAAGACTGTATGAAATATCTAAATCGATTAATAAGAAAAGCTACTGGGTTAATTCAAGAAATGAGATTAAGCGTAAGTGGTTTAAAAATAGTAAAAAGGTAGGAGTTACAGCAGGCGCATCAACACCAGAGTCTACAACACTGGAAATTATAAAATATATAAAGAAACTTAACGGATGCTAATTATTAACGTAGTCTTTTAGTTTATAAGAAACCACCGAAGGCAACATTGCTTCTATATTAATAGAATCAGCTGTATAACCTATCGATTTAACCTGTCCCTCCCTATAGATTAAATTAACCAAATCCATCCTGCCAATAGGTAAAGTTAAAGAAATCAAAGTAATCATTTTCTCTAATTTCTGCTCGATTAAATTAAGCAACCCGCCAAGATTCTCGCCTGTCAATGCTGAGATTGCTATGCTGTCGGGAAAATCCTGTTGATATTTACCCAGCCAATCTCTGTCGCTTAATTTATCTATCTTGTTTAAAACTGTTACCATTGGTTTTTCCGTCGTATCAAGCCTCTCTAAAACATCCCAAACCGCGTCGTTATGTTCATAAAACCTTTGGTCGCTAATATCTAAAACATGAATTAACAAATCAGCCTCCGTGACCTCCTCCAGGGTCGCCTTGAACGCCTCAATTAGGTGTGTAGGCAGATTATCAATAAAACCCACTGTATCAGAAAGGACTATCTTCTGATTGTTGGAAAGATTGACGCTGCGCGAGAGCGGATCTAATGTCGTAAAAAGATATTTACTAACGCGCTGTTTGCTGCCTGTTAAGGAATTCAGCAGGGTAGATTTTCCAGCGCTTGTATAACCTATAAGCGTAAGTGTCGGAACCGATGATTCTTTACGTTTTTTCCTGATCGTTTCTCTACGCTGCACTAAACTGTCTAAATCCTTTTTTAATCTGCTTATATGATCTCTGATTTTGCGCCGGTCTACTTCTAATTTTTGTTCGCCCGGTCCGCGAGTTCCTATGCCGCCGCCTAGCCTGGATAGAATTATTCCCTTGCCTGTCAACCTAGGCAACAAATATTCCAACTGCGCAAGTTCCACCTGCATCTTGCCTTCCATGGTTTTTGCGTGCCTTGCAAAAATATCTAAAATCAACTGCGTGCGGTCTATGGTCTTTTTTTCTAAAACATCCTCTAAATTGCGCTGCTGGGTACCGCTTAAATCATTGTTAAAGATTACCGTATCAATGCCTTCCTGCTGGCATAATTGCTTTATTTCCTCTACTTTTCCTTCGCCTATATATAAATCAGCCGTAAGCCTATCGCGATAACATAAAAATTCTCCCGCTACCTTAACCCCTGTGGATAAAGCTAATTCTTGTAATTCTAAGGCTTGGCTCTTATAATCGGCCGTCTTGTCCTTAGGACCCAAGCCAACAGTTACTAACAAAACTTTTTCCATTAGGGATATTTATTTTTTTATTCGGGAGTACTTTTTGCTTCTGGAATGTGGATATAGAGATAATCCAATGTCTTTACGTGGTTGGGATTAATTTCTAAGGCTTTGTTAAAAGCGTCTTCTGCCAAAGAATACTTTTTATTCTTATAACAATAAACCCCTTCTTCGTACAGGGCTTTTACCTGGCTGTCTTTAGTCTTCTTCTTAAGCGCGGCTTCCATCCTGCGGCGATGCCTTTGTAAAACAGCATCCGTTTCTTTTACCTTGTCTTCATTTAATATTACAGTATCTTCTTTTTTCTGTTGAATCTTCTGCTTCTCAGGTTTTTTATTTAACTTTGACTCTTCGCGCTTTTTCTTTAATACCTCTTTTTTCTCCTGCTTTTCTTTTTTCTTGGCTATCTTTTCTTCTCTCTTCTTTTTTCTTGCCTCTAATTTTTCGACCCTACGCGCTCTTTTAACCTCTCTCGCCTTGTCTTTCTTTTCTTTTAATTCTTTTCTTCTTCTCTCTTTCTCTTTTATGGCGTGTAGACGTTTGTTTTCTTTTTCTAAATTATCCAATTCCTTACCTATCATCTTCCAAGAAGTTCCTCTCCTGGAATCAATCTCCTTAACTAATTTCTCTTCTGATATCTGCTCCTTATCCTTAACAGCCTTTAGACTATCTTCTGTCAGCTGTTGATCCGTAAAAGGAAGAATATTCTCTTTTTCTTCTTTGATTTTCTTGGCCTTGATTATATCTTCTTTTTTCTTTCTTTTAAGTTCTTTTTTCTCATTTATAATCCTTTGCTGTTCTAATTTAGCCTGTTTTTTCTTCTCGGCTTTTTCTTTAGCCTTCGTTATTCTCTCCTTCTTTGCCTTCTCCTTTTCTATAACATCTTTCTCCAGTTTGTTCAATTGGCTTTTATATAACGCTTCTCTGGTTAAACGCTCTTTTTCCATTGTGTCCATCTGTTTTCTTGCGGCTTCGATAGAATTCTCTAAATTCTTAAACTCCATCTCCTCTTTTTTGTCTAAGATAACCTTCATTTCTTTAGCTTTGATATACTTATCTAGGCTGAGCTTTTTGGGTATTATCTCATCTATGTATTTATTTGCCCCTTCATGGTATGGTTCTAATTCTAATACATGATAAAATAATGTCTTGGCGGTCTCTATGTCGCCGTCCAAATAAGACTTCTTGGCGTATTTGTATATAAGATCGGCTTCTTCTTTTTTCTCTTCTTCAGACAAACTTGAGTAATCAAAATTTTCGCTCATCATATTAATCTCAGCATAAACAAAATTTAAAGACCTACCGGGTAAGATGCTGGCCAATATAAAAAATACAAAAAAAACTTTTTTGATCATTCTGATATTAAAAGCCATCTTGTTTATTTTTAATTAGAGAGTCCTTAATGAAATGGTTTACAGCTAAACAGGTGGGTATCACTATAAAAATTAAAGTATTATTGTTGATTTTGTTTGCGCTCTAATACTTCTCTTATCACCCGGACCAATTCCGGCGTCTGGCACGGTTTGGCAATAAAAGGCCTGCCGCCTACCATACTCAAGCCATCATACCTTCCCAAATCCTTTTCATCGGCTAAGCAAGTAAGAAAAATTATAGGTATATCTTTTGTGCGCGCGTCATTTACCAAACGAAAGGCTACTTCGCTACCGTCTAATTCCGGCATAATTATATCCAACAGTATCAAATCCGGCTGTTGCTCTATCGCCACCTGGATGCCCTTTTCAGGGCTGGTTTCTATAATTACGTCGAATTCCCTGGTTTTTTCCAGATTCTTTTTTGTAAAATAACAAAAATCTTCCTCGTCATCAATCATAAGAATCTTTTTTTTCATCTATCCCCTCCGTGAACATAATAAATATTTATCTTGTTCCTATCGTCTCCTGCTTTCTTCAAACAATGGCAATCTTATAATAACAATGGTGCCTTCTTTAGGCACACTTTTTATCTCTATTTCACCTTTATGCGCGTTTATTATCCTGCGGCATATCGCTAAACCTAAACCGGCATTCTCTTTATTCTGTTTGGTAGTGAAAAAAGGTTCAAAAAGCCTAGGCAGATTTTCTTCTGATATGCCTATGCCTTCATCTTGAATCTCCAAAACTCCTATCTTTTCTCCAAAAATAAAACAAGAACTATCCCTGAAACCCGACTTAAGGCCTTTCTGCTGGTATTCAGAACAATAAGTCCTTATAGTAATTTTTCCGCCATTTGCCATAGCCTCGCAGGCATTCATAAAAATGTTAAAAAATACCTGTTCAAATTGATTGGTATTAAGCCTCACCACAAGCGGCTCCCTGGAAAATTCTTTTACAACCTGTATATTAGGACCCACGGACACTTCTTTCAACAACCTAAGATTGTCATTAAGCGCTGTATTCAAATCTATTATCTCTAATTTCTGTTCATTCGGCCTGGAGAAATTTAGGACATCTTTAATAATGCTGTTGGCATTCAACGCGCTTTGCCTTATTTTCTCAAGTGAAACTTTAAGGTCGGGTTTATCAGCTATTTCATTTTCCAAATATTCAACGCCGCTAAGAATAACCCCCAAAGGATTCTTGATCTCATGGATAATACCTGAGGCGAATTGGCCCACAACTGCTAACTTCTCAGCCTGCACCATTGCATCCTCAGCAAATTTGAGTTTATTCATAGCCTCCCTGGATTCTTCGCTCTTTTTCAAAATAATTTTAGCCAGAAATGACGAGACATAAGCAATTAAAAACAAAGAAATAGCAATAAATACTCCCATGATAATGCTTAAAGGGGGATTCAAATTAAAATTGAATACATGTCCTTTGGGTATAACTCTAAAAAACTCCAGGTTAAATAAAATCAAATAGCTCAAAGAACAAAGCCCGGCAATCAAAAACGAACTCTTAATAGTAACAACTACGCCAGCAAAAATTATAATCAATGAATACACTACAATTATAAAATAAGCGTCTGTGCCGCCAAAGTAATACATGCATAAAGTTATCAATATTACATCCAAGACTTGATGCAAAAGCAACACCCAGTTCAAATTATTGATGCGGTTAACAATAAAACGGTAGGGCTGGTTTATAAACATTTCCAACAGAACCAGCAGAAAAAGCATGGACGGCTCAAATCCGGCTACCTTAAAGAACCAAAACAACAAACCCCATAACGAAATGCACATCCCGATGATAAACCTTACTTTCCTCATCAGGAAAAGCTTATTTTCAAGATCCTTTCTCATTTCCAATCCTTCTGCTTCGCCGTATTTTTTCTGCATATAGCTCCGCTGTTCCTTATTTACATTATAAATATAATTTTATCGCAATAATAAAACCAAATCAATTAATTTAAACTATATATTATTTATGACCGTATTTCTATCTTTATCCGGACTGGTGCATTCTATCCACTTTATTGCCGTATTTCTCTTAAACCATGTCATCTGCCTCTTGGCGTACCTGCGGGTATTACGCTTAAGCAACCGCCCTGCCTCTTCTAAACTAATATCGCCTTTTAAATACGAGCTAATTTCTTTTATGCCTAAAGCCTGCCTCAGCGTCTTGGAGCACTTATTTCTGAAAATTCTTTCTACTTCTCTAACCGCTCCTTTCTTAAACATCAAATCCACCCTTTCATCTATCTTATTATACAGCTCTACCCTAGACATAGTTAAACCAATTATAGAAATACCAAAACTCCTATCTTGAAGAATCCCTTTCTTTTGCTTCTGCAACATAGAAATTGGCTTACCAGTAGTCAAATAAACCTCTAAAGCACGGATAATCCTTCGTAAATCATTTTTGTGTATCTTCTTTGCCGCAGGAGGATCTACTCTTTTTAATCTTCGATAAAGATAGGTATTCCCATATTTTTTTGCCTGTCGGTAGAGATTATTTCTTATCTTTTGGGATTTAGAAGCACATTGGAAAATACCATTCAATAAAGAATCAACGTATAAACCTGTACCGCCGACAAAAACAGGCGTTCTGCACCTATTATGAATTTCTTTTATTAATTTCTTGCTTAATTTTATAAATTGACTAACATCGAAATTTCTGGAAGGATTTATTATATCGATTAGATGATGGGGTATTTGTTTTCTTTGCCTTAAGGAAGGCTTGCAGCTTAAAATATCCAATCCCCTGTAGACCTGCATAGAATCACAGGAGATTATTTCGCCGTTTATCTTTTTGGCAACTTCTATAGCCAGATTAGTCTTGCCAACGGCGGTGGGACCTACAATAAAAACAATTTTCTTCTTTAATACGCGTGGCTTTGCCAACTCTTATATTTTAGCAGCGCACTTTTTACTTGATTCCTTGCTCTTCTTTGAGCATCCTGTCGCAGGACATTCCCCTGTCCAGCAATATAAACACAATTTTTCCCGAGGTAAACCTATAGCCCTCACCATATCGTCTATTGTCTGGTATTTTAAAGTAGTGACCGTTAAATCGCGAGTAATCCAATCTATCATTTTTTTATGTTTCTCGGATGTGTGATCTATATACTCAGACACATCTTCTAAATCATGCCCTTCTAGGTTGCGGATAGCGATACGCGCAACGAGTTCGTGAATGCTGCGCGTGGAAACATTAAATTTACAGGGAAACATTAACGGCGGACATGCCGGCCTTACGTGAATTTCCTTGGCCCCGCAGTCCCATAATTTCTTTATGGTGAAATTTCTAAGCTGTGTGCCTCTCACGATAGAATCCTCGCAGACCACAATCCTATTGCCTTCTACTATTTCTTTAATAGGGACCAGCTTCATCTTGGCTATTAAATCGCGCGTTTTCTGTGACGGCGGAGTATAGCTTCTTCCATATCCGGGGGTATATTTTACGAGCGGCCTTCTGTAAGGCTTTTTGGACTCCATTGCATACCCTATGGCATGAGCAATGCCTGAATCCGGCACGCCTGAAACAACATCTACCTGTATATCTTTATCGCGCTTAGCCAAACATCTGCCACACTTCTCCCTAACCACTTCTACGTTAATACCTTCATAGTTGGAAGCAGGGAAACCAGTATATATCCAAAGAAAAGCACAGATCTGATTAGTATCTGACTCTGACTTTTTTTCAGATAGCCCATTTTCATTCAAAAGCACGATTTCGCCAGGACCAAGATACTTTGTTATATTAAAATCGCTGTTTGGAAAAGCTACTGTTTCGGATGTCACTGCCCAAGCATCATCACGCTTACCTATCACTAATGCCGAATAACCATTAATATCCCTAGCGGCATAAACACCGTCTCTATTAAGAAGCAGTAAAGAACATGAGCCTTCTATGGCATCAAAGACTTTCTCTATGCCGTCAATTATATTGTCGCCTTCGCTTATTAATTTTGCCACGAGTTCCGTTGCGTTCGCGTTATCCTTGCTTACCTCGCTAAAAGAAACCCCTCTCTTAAGCATACCGTCCATCAACTCTTTACTATTTTCTATAAAACCGTTTGTTACAAGGCAAAACGGGCCAAGCCGCGAGTTAAGGTATACTGGCTGCTCCTCGCAGGCGCTGATAACGCCAATACCTTTATTGCCTTTCATGCGTCTATAATCTTCGAAGAATTTCGATTTAAACTGGCTCTGGCTTATATTGTGTATCTGCCGGTTAAACTGTTCGCCCAATACCGCCATCCCGCCGTATTCTGTGCCAAGGTGGGAATGATAATCTGTTCCATACAATAAAGTCTCGGCGCAATCACCTTTAGATACAACTCCGAAAATCCCGCTCATTTTTTACCTCCAAAATTTGCTAATTGATAAATTGTATGTTGGGTAGACTAAAATGCTACGATACAAACAGCCACTGTGAAGAAAAATTCGGCTCAATGGTAATATTTACTCCTAACTTCCTCAAGCCCGCCTCATCTCCCGGGGTGGGAATATGAGTCATGTGGACTTCACAACCCTGCAATTCTTTAAGTTTTTCCATCGCTAATTGCGCGGTAGGATTTGTGGCTGCGCTGATACTCAAAGCAATTAACGCTTCTTCCAAATTCAGGCTCGC
>Ga0172375_10004403_pt1 | contig 20823 bp, 19 predicted proteins | sample LakKiv1m_FD_114537 | JGI IMG/M metagenome (GOLD analysis project Ga0172375, IMG submission 114537) | Freshwater microbial communities from Kabuno Bay, South-Kivu, Congo - kab_092012_11.1m | ecosystem: Environmental > Aquatic > Freshwater > Lake | place: Democratic Republic of the Congo...
ACCTGTACCGCGCCGTCTTTCAGACCGTTATCCGGGAGAATCATGTCCGCAACCGATTCGGACGCGCGAACCCGCACCCCGCGCATGTCGGACATGGGATCAAGCGTCTCGCGTATCAAAGCCGCCATCATATCCCTGTCCGGCAGGCGATGTTTCACTATGATCTCCGCGATCCGCAAGGACATCTCGACAACGCGGGATGAAATCTCTGTTTTCACCTTTTCAATGCAATCGGACAGATTCTCTTCGCATCTTTGACAGAGCTCTTTCTGTCTCGACGAATAACCGGCGCACGCCTCGCGATAAAGAGCATCCGCAATGTCCCTGGCCCGGGCTTCGATCTCAGCCGAAGGGTCCGTATCCGCAGATGCAATGCGATCGGCAGATTCGCAAACGGACGGCGCATCTCCAACAAGGCATGTGGCGCCGCGGCCTAGAAGTATTTCCCTATATGTACTCATCCGAGCCCCCGGTGGTAAGCTGTCCTTCAGATTCGAGCGAGCGTATTACGGCCACGATTTCCCGGCGCTTTGCATCCACCTCCGACCGCCTTACCTTCGATGAGAGTTCAATATCCTCACGCAGCGCCTGTGCCGCGCGCTTCGACATGTTTGAAAAGAATTTCTGCTGAAGCTCGGCATTAGTGCCGCGAAGCGCCGTGGACAGCAGGGACGCGTCTACTTCCTGGAGCACTCTTCGCACGGCGCTGTCCGCCATGCCGGCAATATCCTCGAAAGTGAACAGCTTGTCCTTGACCTGCGCGGCCAGTTGCTCGGACTTTTCCTGGATAGCCGACAGCAAGTCGTCGCCAACCGACTTATTGGCATTCTGGATGATTGCCGCAATGATCCCGACCTTGTCGCCGGTTTCCTGCAGTTTCTTCGGCTTTCCGCCCGATGCCAGACGGGAATTCATGAGAGACTCGATGCGGGATATAACCTCGCCTCCCGGATCGGCCGCGGTGCATATGCACACCATCGCCCTCTTGCGCAAGGGAGCGGGCAGCAGTTCAAGTATCTCGGCGGCCAGTGTCGAAGGGAGTCTTTTTAGCACGATCGCAATGATCGAAGGCGATTCGCCGGCCAGCGCAGCGGCAACCGCATTCGGATCGGCATTCGACAAATCGGCAAAAGCCCTTTGTGTCGAATCGCCGGCTTCGTTCATCAACAGGGCCGAAGCCTTCTTTTCACCCACGGCCTGGACAAGAAGTGAATTGGCAAGAGTCGCGTCGCCCTGGACGCCCATCCCGACCGACTTTATCCCGGCAAGACTGTCGGCTATCGCCTTGTCGCGAACATCGCCTGAAACAACGCCGAGATTCTTCAAGGCATTGGTAACACGCACCATCAACCGTGGTTCAAGCTGCTGGATGACGGAAGCCGCCAGTTTCTGGTCCAGAGACGCGAGAAGAACCGCGATCTTCTCGTCAACCGTCAGATCCTTCTTCAGCACCAGGGAAGAGCTTCGTTCCATTGGATAATTCTCCCTGCGGGTTTCAGCCCGCCGATCCCGCGACACTTCTTATCCATGCGGCAATGGCCTTGGGATTCTGCTCCGCAATTTCATGAAGTTCGCCGATATTCCGTTCCGCCAGTTCCTCGGGCGAACCTGGAGGCGATTCAGTATGCGGCCGCGCATTGTGCCCGGCTTCAGCGTAACGTCCCGCCATGGCTTCCCGAACCGGGATGCCCGCCTCGTCCTGCTTCACCTCAAGACCGTGTATATCCATGTTCCGCATGATTTTCCGGCCGATGAGCCATACCGCCAGCAGTGCCACCAGCCATGCCACCGGCTCCTTCAGTTGATAAGCCACATGTACAGCCTTCCCCCATGTCGGCGCCGGTTCGACAACAGGAGGAGCCACGGCAAAATCCATTTCACTGACCTTGATCGTATCCTTCCTCGTTTCATCCTGCACTACTCCGACAGCATTCTTCACAAGATCCTCTATCTGGCGAAGGTCATCCTGCGAACGGGGAGCCTTGCCGCGCGCAACGCATACCGAAACCGAAAGATTGGAGATCCTCGCGCCCCTCTGCTCAACCCGTTCGACATCAGACGGTATTGCGTATTCCGTGCGTACATTCTCCTTCTTGCTCTCGCTCATGGCCTGTTTCTCGAGACCTCCGGCAGGATTGCCGACCGGTATATTCTGCACAATACCGGCAGGACCGCCTTCAAGACGGTTGGGCGTGGTCGAATTCTCGGATTGTATGAATTCCGTCCTCACAACCTTGTTCTGTCCGTCGTAGTTTTCTATCCGCTTCTCGCGACGGCTGAAATCCAGGGCTGCGTTGACTTTCACCACGGAACGACCGGCGCCAAGCGCGGCATCTAGCAGGTCCTGCGCTTTTTTCGCAAGCTGCCCCTCGAGCTTCTGCTGGGTTTCGAGCTGGCTGCCGGTGTTGTCTATCAATTCCTCCTCCGACACCGCCCGTGTCAGAAGCCGTCCGCCCTGATCGGTCACGGTAACATCGGTCGGCGAAAGATCCGGCACAGAGCTCGCGACGAGATGCACTATGCTCTGCACAAGCGCCGGCGATACGGAAGATCCGCCCCGGGTATTGATGAGAATCGAAGCGCGGGCTTTTTCACGGGGGCCCGTGGAAAATATTTTATCGCGTGGAATCACAAGCATGACCCGCGAGGATTCTATCTCGCCCATCGCGGAAATCGTACGTTCTATCTCGCCCTGAAGGGCACGCTGGTAATTCACCTGCTGGGCAAAATCCGTCAACCCGAACTTGGGCTGCTCGAACAGCTCGAACCCCGCAGAGCGATCCTTCGGGAGACCCGCGGACGCAAGAAGAATCCGGCCGCGATACACGTCGCCGGCCGGAACGTAAATGGCGGTGCCGGAATCGCGGAGGCTGACCTTTATCTTCGCTTCTTCCAGTTTTTCCTGCATTGCGCCGGCATCCTTCAGACTGATTCCGGAATACAGCATCCGGTATTGCGGCCGCGAACTCCAGATCACCATGCCGGCAATAACCCCGATTGTCGCGACAACGGCGAGCACAAGACTCACCCGCTGGTTGATTCCGAGATGACTCCAGATTTCCTTCACCTGGGTGCCAAGCAATTTTAACGAACCGGCCATGTCAGCTCACTCCATTATGCCTGCATTCGAGAAACTTCCTGATACGCTTCAACAAGCTTGTTTCTGATTTCCATCATCAAATCGAACGCCACCGACGCCTCTTCCATCTTTATCGCGACATTATGAATGTCGTTCCTGTTTCCGGCAACGAGGTCCTTGATGGAGGAGTTTGCGTTCTTCTGGAGACTGTCAACCTCATCCACCAGCCCCTTGAGTATGTTCCCGAACGCCTCCCCGCCCTGCTGATCCGCGCCGTCCTTAAGATCGACAACCTTTTCCCGCAGTGTTTTCCCTGCCGCATCAAGCGCAGAATCGAAATTAATCGCGTTCATGTACCGCTCCATTTCTATTTGAGTATTTCAAGCGCCTGGTTCGCCATCGCCTTTGCGGTTCGCACAGCGGCCAGATTGGCTTCATACGAGCGCGAAGCGCTCATCATGTCGACCATTTCCTCGACCATGTTGACATTGGGCATCGTGACAAAACCGTCACTATCGGCATCGGGATGACCCGGACGATAATCGCGCCGCAACGGGCGAGGATCCTCGATAACATCGCTTACCCGAACACCGCCCAGCGTCCGGTTCCCGCCTCCGATCGCGTTCTCGAGGTGGGAAGTGAATACTACCTCCTTGCGCCGGTATGTCTTTCCATCCGGCCCCGCCGTGCTGTGGGCATTTGCAACATTGTCGGCGATTACTTCCATGCGCCTGGACTCGGCATCAAGGCCGGTCGCGCTTATTCCCAGTGAAGGCATTAGACTTATTTCCGGCATTGTTCAATCCCCCCCCCTTATGAACGGCCCCTGGCCGCTTTTCTAAGTCCATCGAACTTCAAATTAATCGCCCGGGCGGCAAACTGGAACAGAAGGGCGTTCTCGTTCATTTCGCCGAGTTCCTTCTGGAGTGACACGTTATTGCCGTCAAACCGGCCCGGAGAGGCGGTATCCGTGACCACCATTGGTTTCTCCCCGGGAATGTCGGGATTTTCGATAGCCGCATTGAGGGCAGCGCGGAATTCAACGTCCATCCGCTTGTAGCCAGGCGTGTTGACATTGGCCAGATTATGGGCGAGAACTTTCTGCCGCATGGCGGTGCAGTCGAGTATTTTGTTCAAAAGTCCTACTGATGCGTCCATTTTTGAACCTCCATCCTCTCGAAAGCATGCCGGATGCCACGTCTTATGCGCTAGCCGGCAGGGGGCATGTTTCCCTGTACTCGTTAAGCTTGTTTCTCAATGTCCGGGTGCTTATCTCGAGCAGTTCCGCGGTTTTCCTCCTGTTACCGCCTGTGGCTTCCAGTGCGCGCATAATGGTTTTTCGTTCCATTTCAGGAATACTGAAGCACGTTTCGCCTTCTGCTGCAGCAGGTTGCGCCGCGCAATGCGGAGCTTTCCGGGCAAATCCTGCAATTTCAGGGGGAATCTGCCCCGTACCTATGGTCCCCCCCTCCTCCATGACACAAAGCCGCTCCATCATGTTCTCAAGCTCGCGTACATTGCCCGGCCACGGGTAATCCATCAACATCGCCATCGCCCCGTCGTCAACTCGCAAATCAACCGGTTTTCCTTTACGTCCGGTCCTGAACCGCCGTATGAATGCATCCACAAGCAATGGAATATCCTCCCGGCGATCCCGCAACGAAGGAACATCAAGCGGAACAACGTTGAGGCGGAAGAATAGATCCTTCCGGAACCTGCCCTGTTCGACATATTCCCGCAAATTCCTGTTGGTCGTGGCAATCACACGGCTGTCGACGCGAATAGTCTGGCTTCCGCCAACGCGTTCAAACTCATGTTCCTGCAGCACCCGCAGTAGTTTTGCCTGTACGGCAAGATTCATTTCGCTTACTTCGTCCAGCAACAACGTGCCCCGGTGAGCCAGTTCGAACCGGCCGGTTCTTCTCTGTGCGGCGCCAGTGAATGCGCCTTTCTCGTGTCCGAAAAGCTCGCTGTCCATCAGGGTATCGGGCACGGCGGCGCAGTTCATCCTGATAAAAGGCCCATCGCGGCGGTCGCTCAGGGTATGAATTGCAAGCGCCACAAGCTCCTTGCCGGTGCCGCTTTCCCCGCCAATAAGAACCGTGGATGACGACGACGCCACCTGCTCCACATTCCGCATGAGACGGGCTATTCCCGGGGACTTCCCTATTATCTCCCTTCCCCTCGGAAGGCTCCACCCGAGTTCTTCCTTCAAATACGAGTTCTGCGCCTGTAAACCGGCCCATTCCCTCGCCCGGTTGAGTATTATCTCAACCTGTTCCGGCGAAAACGGCTTCACAAGGAAATCGTAGGCTCCTATCCTCATTGCTTCCACAGCCTTCTCGACCGTGCCGAAGGCCGTGACCATGACAACAAGCGTGTTCTTTCCATCCGCTCGGATGCTGCCGAGCAGTTCCATGCCGCCCATGCCTGGCATTTTGAGATCTACGAAGGCAATGTCGAATTCCTGCTCGCTCATCAGCCTTTGCGCGTCCAGGCCGTTGCTGGTCTCGGTTACAGCAATCTTGTTGCGCCTCAATGTTTCAACCATGAATTCACGCATGAGCACGTCGTCGTCAACAACAAGGGCTGTTTCAATGGTAGTTATCATGGGTATTCTCCGCAATTGTCAAGGGCCACTCTGGCCGTCGTTCCCCGTCCCGGCTCGCTCCGCAGGGTTATCTCACCCCCATGGGCGGTAACGATCCGGTGCGAAAGCGCCAGTCCAAGGCCTGTACCTCCGTCTTTCAGTGTAAAAAACGGATCGAATACTTTCGGCATATCCTCAGCCGAAATGCCGCAACCATTGTCGGTCACGGTAAATACCACCCTGTTCCTGTCGGTCGTCGCAAACATCTCAACCCTGCCCTTGCCCGGCTTGCATGCTTCAATCGCATTCCGGCCAAGATTCACAAGAACCTGGCGAATCTGCCGAATATCCGCCCGATGCACAACTCCTGCTCCATGCGTGACAACAAGCGTCGTATCATGCTGGCGCGCTAGACCTTGCAAAAGCTCTTCAGTGCTTCGCAAAAGCGTGGCAATCTCAAAAGATTCGCATTGGAGAGCCATTGGCCGCACATATGTCATGAGACTGGTGATGACATAATTGAGATTCTGGGCGCCTTCGATGATTTTCGAAGCCAACTGGGAATGGGCGGCAAGACCGTCCCGATTGAGATCCTGCCTGAGCAGGCGGGCAAAACCTTCGATCGTGCCAAGGGGATTCCGTATCTCGTGCGCGACACCGGCCGCCATTTCGCCCAGCGCAACCATGCGCTTCTGGTGCTGCATCCGCTCCTCGAGCATACGCAGGCCGGTGACGTCCTGGAGGACTTCAACTGCCCCTGTGATTCGCCCGTCCGACATCTGTACAGGACTCACACTGGCCAGCACGTGGAGCAAACCAGCATTTTCTCTTTTCCTCTGCCTGTTCTCGTGTATTCGTACATGCCCTTCCATTATTGCCGCGAGCAAGGCGCCCTGATTGCCAAGGCCGTTCATCACGGCATGATAATGAAGACCCACCGGATCCTTTTCGTTAAGGCCTATTATGTCGCGGGCCGCCGCGTTACAATGCTCTATGACAAGATCCCTGTTCACCACGATAACGCCGTCGCCGATGCTGGCGAGCACGCATGTCAGCCAGCTTGACATCTGGTGGAGTTCGTGGACCTTTTCGCCAAGTATTGTATTCTTGATATTCAGTTCCCTGTTGGCCTTGGCGAGATTCTTGCGCAAATTGTCGAAAGACATCTGCAGGACAGTGCTCTGGTTGTCGAACAATTCAAAGGCAGTGCGGATGCGTTCGAACACACCGGACGGGTTGTCCGCGCCAAGCCTGTTGGCTGCCCTGTCGTTCGCCTCCGGTATGACCTGGATCGCCTGTTCCATCATGATATGCACCGTTCTGCGCCGGTCAATGCGCCGCCGCCCCTGCCTGCGCATGTCTGCGCCATGCCGTTCTGCCTGAGTTCGCGTTCTATCGACAGGGCTCTTTGAATCAGGTCGCCGAGTTCTATCAGAACCGGACGCGCGCCGGTAATTCCAGAGGCCAGGACGGCGGATCCTACTGCGCCCCTGATGTTCCCGAGAACTTCACCTGCCAGGGAATTTGCGCGGCAAAGCGCCGCAGAGCCTTCAGCCGCAACGCAGTTTGCTCCATCGCCACCATAGTTACGATGCGCATGCTCCAGCACCTGAACAAGCAGGCGGCATCGTTCCCTGCTCTTCACAAGTCCGCCATAACAAGATTCCACAGACATGGCCTATTCCTCCGCTGATATAAACTTGTCGACCTTTGTTTTGGCATCAATTATTTTCCTGGAGACATCGAGCAGATCGCCGTTCTTTTCGGCAACATCTTTGCCGCTTCCGCCAATGATGTCGCGGACCGCCACGGATGCGCCGGACGCTTGAATTGCGTCTGCCAGCTTCAACGCGGCAATGCGGGTGGCAATGGCCGGAGCCGGAGAAGCGGGTCCAATCTCGCATTCCGCCAGTCTTGCCATGATACCCGCCATTACGTCCCCGTTGCCGGACCGTTCGGCGCCGGCCCACATTATGCGCGCAATTCGCTGGATAGACCGGAGCTGTTCGCGTTCCGGAACAAGCTGTACTTTTTCGAACGCCTCGGAAGCCAATGCGACCGATACGGTTCCGGTGAGGGCATGGGCGAGTTTTTCCTCGATCTGCACCATCGCGACAAGCGGCAATGGGCAACCATTCGTTCCGACGGTGGAAAGACGCCTCAACGCTTCACGACTCTGGCCTGCGTCCGTAGCGATCGTAGCCCACCAGTACGCAGACTCCATTGCGGCCGGACCGCTCCGCCGGGCGCGTGCGGCATCCCTCAAAAGACGATCCGCAGCAACTACTTCACCAAGCCTGATATGGCACCGCGCCTGGCCCGCCACCGCTTGCCAGACCGTTTCCGCGGATGCAAATTCTCCCCCGCTGGATTCCATCAATGCAAGCTTCGCCACCTTCTCGTAATAATGCTTTGCGCTCTTGTAACCGCCAGCATCCTCCATTTCAGACGCAACAGCAATGACCGTTCCGGCCGATCTTTCGCTTGTGGCGTCGAACGATATGGCCGAAATGCCGGTTGCTATACGGATTGCCGACGGCGTGTTGTCATGGCGCATAACCTCAAAAAGCCTGTATAATCCGGCCGCATAGGAGTTGTTGTCTTCCGCATCGTCCAGATAGGTCATGACCCACCGCCGGGCAATCGGATATTTACCATTCATCAAATACCGGTCGGTCTGTTCAAGCAGCAGCGTCTCAATGACCGCATGCCGCGAAACAGATGAGGAGGAGGCGGCCGTTTTATAATGTGCCCATGCTTCATCATCCCGTCCGAGTTCGGCGGAAAGCCTGCTGGCATCGCAGTATGCGGATATCCAACGGTCTCCGCCGGGCGGATACCTGTCTGCGGCAGCAAGCATGAATTCCAGCGCCTCGGCAAGCCCCCCCCCGGCTGCCAGACTTTTTGATAAAGTCGCCGCTTCATCCGCAGCCTCAACTGAATGTGCGCCGTACGCCCTGAAAGCCAGACGCAGGTAGTCGCTTGCCACATCATTGTCCCCGAACATGCGCCATATCGCCGAAAGCATAACCAGCGCGCGGTCTCTGTTCTTAACCTGCAATCCCTCCACGAAATCCCCCAGGTATTTCTCCGCTTTCTTGAAATCCCCCATTTTGAAATGCAGGTACCCTGCCATGTAATCGCATTCGTCTTCCTTGGCCGGATATTTGTTGCGCCTCTGCTCCGTCATCCGTACAGCCTGGTCGAATAACGCCGCGCGGGCATCCTTCGCTCCGGCCGATGGATTCTCCGCGCGAAATTCAGCAAACCAGTTTGTGGAAACCGCCACCCCCGCCGTCATTTGTATGTCAAACAACTGGAAAGCCGGATCTCCGGCGATACCCGGCAATGCCGCTTTTGCCTGCTCTACAACGGCTTTTGTTTCACGATACGATCCTTTTTCAATGCACGCCTCGATCCATGTCTTGTAAACATCCGCCTTCTCGACATCCGACCCTGCAACTGCGACAAGTGCGCGGGCGGAATCGGACAGGTTGCGCAAATCTCCTGTCATAATCGAAACGTCCAGCGCATTTCGGAGAATTTCGCGGCGAAGCGGCACGTTGTGTTCGGCAAGTTTCAGAATAGCCGCCAGATGCTCACCCGCATCATCCGCATATTTCCCGGGATTTGATCGGGCGCGCGTAACAATCATGCCCCCCATCAGTTGCGCCGCCGCCGCCCCTGCGTCGCTGGTTTCAGCATTCTGCATCGCGCTCCGCAAATGTTTAACCGCCTTGTCAAATTGCATTGCGCGGGCGTAATCCAGCCCCTTGCGGAGCTCATATCTGTATTCCCAAGACCCATCCAGGGGCTTGAACATGGCGATTTCCCATGCAAGCCATGCGCACGACGCCATGGCGACAACAATCGCAAGCGGAACTGTGATTTTAACCGCAACAGGCGCCTGCCGTATTCTTTCTGCCAGGCTTGTCCGCTGTGCGCTCATCGTTTGTTCTCCACAACACTATCGAGCACGGCCATGCGCTCCGCAGCCGAAGTTACCCGCCTACCCTCGGGTTCCAGCCAGCTGCCGTCGGCATAAACTTCCGCGTCTCCCGCTAACGCGGATGTCATGCGCTCGCGAATCGCATCGGATCCCCCGAAAAAGCACATGCGCCCGCCGGATCCGCGTCGTGAAAGGACCGCCTGCTTGAGCATTTCGACCGAGCCTGTGGCTATTTCGCCAACAGCAGACATGTCCACGGCAATCCATGATTCTCCCGGAGCCTCAAGTCCGGCCACGAATTTTTCATCAAGCAGAACAGGAGCGCGCCGGACAAAAAATCGCCCGATCCGGATCCTGTCCAAAGTTTCTCCAATCGCGCCTGCGCCGGCTTCAATTGCACGCCCGGCGGCAAAGGCCAGCGCCGCTTCCAGTTGTTCCATCACGGCCGGCTTGGTCAACACACGCAGCACGTTGGGTTCAGTCGCCGGATTCACACCCTGCTCCCCGGCATCGGCGCTCAGATATATCACATTCGCATCGGGCGAGGTCTGCCTGATCAGCGGAAGCAGTTCGATTCCAAGCCCGTCTGGCAGCCTGTGGTCAAGCACGGCCATGTCCACTTTTGTCGCGGTCAGCAACTGGACCGCCTCGTTTTTGTCGGACGCGCGAAGCACGGTATATCCCCATTTCTCCATGAAACGGGCAATTACCCACCCCGACAGTTGATCGTCCTCCACGTACAGCACTTTCAACCGCCTGGCAGTTGTTTGTTCGCCTGTCATTTTATTCCGCCATCCTAGAAAATATAGGCCCTGTTGGTTTCAAACCTGGGAATCACAATGATCTGCCCGGGCTTAAGTACGCCGTTCAGTCCCATCCGGCCGGCATTGGCCTGCTTGAGCCACCCCTGCCTGGAAGAATCGCCATACACAAGAGGTTGAGCCGAAATCAGCTCAAATGTGTCGCCCTCCTTGACTTCGTAATACTCGAAATTACCCAGCAATAGCTGATCTATAGTGGCTCTCAATCCCTGGATTTCCATTGACATGCGCCCGACCGTATTCGACATCTCCCCTATCTGCGCCAGCAGCTTGTCGTTTTCGCTGAGGAAAGGATTCCCGTCCGGCAGCATTATCGCCAGCTTCGCCTTCAGCTCGGCAACATCCTGGTTCCTTTGCGCAAGCTCTTTCGCCATGGCATCGGTCGCGGCGGCTTTCTGCTCCAGTTGCTCCAGCAAACCATACTTGGGCGCAACCGGAGTGTCGCGCCCTCCCCGCTCTACAGCTTTCGCCCTCTGCAGCTCTTTTTCCAGACGAGCTATTTCCTTCAATAACCCCTCATAGCCGTCAGCCTTGTATTCAAGATGCCTGATCAGTTCCGGCCCGGAACGTGCTCCGCTGTTTGTGGCGGATATAGTGTTCGTGTCGTCGCAAAATGCTGACGATGAAATACAGAGACACACAACAGCCAATCGAAAAGCAGTTTTCATGACATTATGCAAAGCAGGGGCTGTGCCACTGGATTCCATTGCGTATCGCCCTGATTATCAATACTTTACATTCCAGGGCCTGACAACGCCGGCTATAGATCCTGTTGGCAAATGCGACAGTGCGTGCAACACCCGGATCGCCGGGACAAGGCAAACAAGAGGAGGGAAAACCTACAATTCGTATTCCTCGATCTTTTTATAGAGGGTGGTTCTATGGATCGCGAGAATATCGGCGGCCTTGTTTTTATTGCCGTCCACTGACTGTAAAACTGTTGCGATGAGTTTCCTTTCGCACTCGGCCAAACTCATTACGGGCATGGAATACGAGTCGGGAACCTCGTCATTCTGCAGGCCGGCGGACACTTCTCCGGAAACCGCCGGAAGCCCCAGATCGTTAATCCCTATAGTTTCTTCCGGCGCAAGAATCACGCAGCGTTCGACGAGGTTTTTCAACTCCCGGATATTGCCCGGCCACGCGTATGCCATGAGAGCATCTGATGCCTGCCGGGTAAATCCGTTGATGCTCCGGCCCATTTCCTTCGCATAGAATCCTAGAAAACATTTCGCGAAAAGTTCTATGCAATCCCGCCGCTCGCGCAAGGGTGGCATGACGATCGGCACTACCGACAAGCGGTAATAGAGATCCTCACGAAATTTATTCTGGCTTATCAAATCCTTAAGATCCCTGTTTGTCGCCGCTATTATCCTTACATCCACGCGAATCGACCGCGCACCGCCCAGACGCCGGAACTCTTTCTCCTCGAGAACTTTCAACAGCTTCCCCTGGAGGGAAATATCCATATCCCCTATTTCATCAAGAAACACCGTGCCGCCCTGCGCAACTTCCAGCAGTCCCAGTTTTCTCGCCTTTGCATCGGTGAATGCACCTTTTTCGTAGCCAAATAATTCGCTCTCCATGAGTTGCCCCGGAATTGCGGAACAATTGACATCCACGAAAGGCTTGTTGCAGCGCGGACTTGCCTTGTGAATCTGCTTTGCAAGCACTCCCTTGCCTGTTCCGCTTTCACCCAGAATAAGTACGGTGGTGTTGGCGGAACGAGCCAGTTTATCGGCCCGCTCGAAAATGCTTTTCATGCTTCCGGCGCCAATCATGTCGCCGAAAGTCATATCGCCAGCAGAGAGGGATATCCGGGTCAAAGAAGATACCTGCTGGTTGAGGGTTCGCTTGTCCTCCACATTCCGCAGGATTTTGTCGATCTGTGCATCTTCAATGGGTTTGGAAAGGTAATCATACGCGCCGTTCTTGAGGGCAAGAACCGCGCTGGCTATGTCGGCGAATGCGGTCATTATTACAGTATCGGCGCCGACATCCTGCTTCTGCAGCTCCCCTACGAATTCAACCCCGTTTCCATCCGGCAGGCACATGTCAACCAGCATCAGGTCGAATGCATCCTCGTCTTCCAGTCTCTGCCGCGCTTCCGCAAGTGTGCCGCAGGCGATAACCGAATGGCCTTTCCCGCTCAGCTTGTCGTACAAGGCTTTTCGCATCAGCGCATCGTCTTCTATCACGAGTATGTTAAGATCCATCGGCTTGTCTCCTTCTCCATCAGCTTTGCGCAGCCTGTTCCTGACCAACCGTAGGCACGCCGATCGTAACGACGAATCCGCCTTCGCAACCTGCGGCGCATAGCTTTCCATCCATGCCGGAGACCAGCTTCCCGGCTATTGAAAGCCCTATTCCAAGCCTGTTCAGCTTGGATGTCTCAAACGGACGCAACATACCGGTCCATGTTTCCTGATTCATACCCTTTCCGGAATCGCGCACCGAGATATCAACGCTGCCGGAAGCACACGAAACGCGTATGACCGTTTCGCCGGCAGAAGCAGCTTCAATTGCGTTTACAGCAATCTCCACTACTGCCGCTGCGAGTGAAGCGCCCTTTTGCACAACCGCGGAAACGGCTTTGGGATCGGCATCCACCCGCAAACGTGCCGTCGGATAGCTTCGTCCGATATTTACTACAGCCTGTTCCAGCGCCGTTCCGACGCTTGACGGCCCATCCTTGGCGGGTCCCTCCGCCAGCAGGGTAAGACGTTCAGTCACGCGTACAAGCGCATCGCACTCCGCTGAAATGAGCGGAAAATACTCCATTTCTCCAGGAGTACACTTGGGAGCCAGTTGTTCAGAGAGAACCGTGGTGGCGGCTTTTACAGCCGATGCAAAATTTCGCAGATAGTGACGCAGAAGACGCGTCATTCTCCGCATATCATCGTGCGACATCTCCACGCTTTACTCTCCGATCCGTTTACGGGCCCGTTCGGCCCTGGTCATTTCCACCGCATCCAATACCGAAGCGCTAAGCACCTTCTGCGACCACGGTTTCGTCACAAAACGCACCACGTTGCGATACTTCTTCAGTGCATGGATACTCTCCGCGGACGGGAACCCCGACAACACCACCGCGTGAATTTCGGGATACTTCTCGCCGATCCGGTCGAGAAAATCGAAACCGGAGGCGCCTGGAAGCACCAGGTCCGTGATCACACCGTCCAGAGTCTCCGCGGAAAGTATTTTCATCGCCGACTCCAAATCGGTAGCGCCCTTGACATCCAGCTTCTCCCTGCTGAGTTCGCGCCGTATGGCATTGCAAACGGACTCGGAATCGTCCAGCACGAGTATCTTCGGCTGACCGGCGCCCTCCGCCTTCCCGCCTGCCGCAACTTCCGCTTCCACTTCAACACCGCCGTCTCCGGCTTCTTCCATCGGAAGACGCTCTCCACGCATCGAACCGGCATACACATAAGCCTTTGTTACAAGCCAGTCCATCTTTTCGGACGCAAGCAGCTTGTCTATCCGATCCTGGGTGAGTACCGTGCCTGCCTTTAGCAGAAGCACCTCTTCCGTTGTCCGCATATCCCGTGAAAGCGTCATCCCGGGCTTCAAAGCGGTCGGTGCTATCTCGTATTCGTTGTCGCCTGCACGCTGGATCGGACGTATGGTCGAGAGGACGAAAAGAAACCGGTTGACTATGTCCGGATCCAGCCGGGCACCGCGCTGTTTTGCCAGAACGCGGCGCGCATATTCATCGTCGCCGGCATATCTTTCGTTGTTTATTTCATGGTCATAGACATCGGCAACCGCGATTATCCTGGACATGAACGGTATGGCATCGCGAACCAGCTTGGACGGCCTGCCGGTCCCGTCGAAATGCTCATGGTGGTGCAGCACCACCTCTGCAACCGTCTCCATCCCGGGAATCGCGCTTAATATGGAATACCCGGTCATATAGTGGCCGACACCGGCGGCCAGGCCTTCGTCAGTCCAGCCGGACCCGGCGATAAAACCGATATCGTGCAACAAGGCCGCGGTTTCCAGTTCGATCCTCTGGGCTGCCGAAAGACCGCCAAGCCGCCCGTATTCCCGGCACAATTCCCCGACACGCCGGGCATGGGTGCCTATGGCCGTCGCCTTGAGATCGAGAATCGCCAGGAACGCCGAGGTTACCCCGTTCCTGATCTTGAGCGGAAGGTTTCTTTCCAGCCGCGCCAGATCAAGATCCTCCCCGCCCGATGCTGGTTTTTTCTCGTCCATTATTGTTCCATCCCTGGCAAAGCATCGCCGGAAGACAAGGGCTTCCCCCTCGAAAATTCCGGAATAATCACCGTAACCTCGGTGCCCCTGCCCGGTTCACTGGCGATCGATATCGAACCGCCGTGAAAATCAGTGATCTTCCGCGCGATGGTAAGACCAAGCCCGGTCCCTTGCGAATCGGTTTTTGTTGTGAAGAACGGTTCGAAAACCTTTTCGATGTTCTCCGCCGGAATCCCGCATCCGGTATCTGCGATTACCGCCGTCACAACGCCGTTGCAGTAACAGGTTTTTATGGTAATGACGCCGCGATCCTTTATCGACTGGATGGCGTTCATAAGCAGTATTACGAACAATTGCACTATCCTCACGGATACGCACTCGATACGCGGGATAACATCGAGCTCTTTCTCGAACGCTATCCTCCCGCCGACGCCGCCCTGCGTTATTGTGACCGCTTTCATTATCAGGGTATTGAAATCCTCGCTGGATAGATCGCGATAATCGTCACGGGAGAATTCGCGCAAATCGTTCATTATGCGGATCAGCATCTCGATGCCTTCCATCGACTCGCGACACATGGAGGATATCTCGGTCCTCAGGGATTCCAGGTTCAGTTCCTTTTCCAGGGCCAGCAGCCCGGTCGCCAGCTCCCTGGCCATCGCCGGCGGCGTATCCCCGCCGATGCACGCCTGCGCAAGCCTGTGAGCAGCGTCAACAACCTTGAAAACATCCTCGACAGACTCACGCACCATACGTGTGTTGCTTCCGACAAAACTCATGGGGGTTGAAATCTCGTGAACAACCGAAGCCGCGACGCGGCCCAGGGTGGCCATCTTTTCGGTCCGCACGACAAGTTCCTGGGTGACTCGCAACTTGTCATATGCGTCCGTCAGATCCTTGTTGCTGCGGGCCAGCTCCCTGCGGCTCCTGGCTAGTCGCGCCTGCAATTCTATGCGGGCGATAATTTCCCGGAAGTCGCTGCCTTTCAGTATGAAGTCCGTCGCGCCAAGGTTGATGCCGGCAATCTTGGTTTCCACCTCGCTGCCGCCGGAAAGAAAGAGAACCGCGGTGCTTTCCAGGGCGGGATTCTGTTTCAGGGACTTGAACACATCAATTCCGCTTTCCTGTTCAAGTACAAAGTCAAGAACAACCAGGTCAGGAACCCTCTCAGCTATGGCATGAAGGGCCTCTGCGCCATTCTTTGCTATATCAACTTCCATCCCTGCAACGCCCAGCATCCGTATGAGCGGCATCATGCCTTGCGGCTGATCGTCCACGACAAGAACCAGCGGCTTTCGCTCGGAATCCATTGTTCCTCCCGTAAACAAACATATTTGCTACAGACCAGGACGGAAGACCTCGATTAGACATACACAAACACATCCGGCTCGTCAGCGTCCCGGACAATACTGCGCCAACCTCCAGACTTTATCCCGCACATTTTCAAATTGTCAATTACCATCCCTCGGCATCATTGTCAATCCGGCGACGACATTCGCGGCCGTGAAAGTCAACCGTGGCAGTCAATTCCGGTAAAAACAATCCGCATTCGCCCCATTTTCCTCTTGTGCGGCTTAAACGCTTGCTGCAACATCCCGCGTGCCATGGAAACAAACGACTCAGACAGCAGCGTCGCGCAGCAGAAAATCAGGCCGGATGAACAGGCCGCTTTATGCCCGGCATGCCGGCGATTTATAGGCCCGCTCGATACCTGTCCCTACTGCGAATGCCCGGCTGAAAAGCCGGTCGGACTGAAACTGTTGCGGCGTATTGCCATTCTTCTGGCGGTTGTCGGACTCTGCCTGGTGTATGCCGCATCCATATCACGTGATGTGCATGCAATGCCAATCGGCGATATCAAGCCTGTCTTTAATTCGGCACGGGTGCGGATATCCGGTTTTGCGGCTGAAAACACGCATGTTCGACAAAAATACGGTAAAACAAACCTGGTATCGTTCTTAATTTACGACGGCACTAATTTCATCACGGCAATGGCATTTGGCAATTGCGCGGAAATGATCGCCAAACAGGACTGCACGCCGGAAAAAGGCGACAAAATGGCGGTGGTCGGACGATTGAGCCTGAAAGCAGGCAAGCCGCCGCGCATCGTAATAGAGCGTCCGGGTGATATTACAATTGCCGGACGGGAAAATAATGTTCCTTAAGAATATCAATGGAAACGATCTTTATTCTCTCCGCGGCAGTGGCCGGCACAATTGCAGGTTGTGCCGCCGGATGCATTCCGGGCTTTCATGTATATAACCTGCTGGGGGTGATGATTACATCGTTTGCAATGCCTGACAGCGGTAATTTATTGCCCCCATTATTCATCGGCATGATTGTTGGATGGACAATGACCGCGGCGATTCCGTCCGTATTGCTGGCAGCTCCTGACGAAAGCGCGTTGCTCATGGTGTTGCCGGGACAGAAATACGCCGGGCGCGGAGAAGGATTCGAGGCCGCGATGCTGACGGCCGCGGGCGCGTTGTTAGCCGCATTCCTGCTTGTCATTCCGGCCGGGCTGCTTATTCCAATCCTGCTCCCGGAAATCAGGACCACGCTCCGTCCTCACGGGTACTGGGTACTATGGTCGGTCATTGCCTTCCTTCTGCTTTCGGAATGGCCGAAGCTCGGCACCCGCGGTCAGGGTGGATGGCGGCGATTTATCGAGGGATGCTCAACACCTGCAGCCGGAATATTAACCTTTCTAATGGCGGGTATGCTCGGACTTGTCCTGCGTTACAATCCACCCTTTCCGCCAAAAGCGGCATTGCACGGCATGATGCCTGCATTTGCCGGCCTCTTTGCCGTGCCATGGCTCCTGCTTAATATTGTGAGCCGTTTCCAATTGCCTCGCCAGGAACAACGTTCCGCGTTACGCGCATCCGGCAGGCATATTCTCCGGGGAACAGCGGCCGGCTGCCTGGGCGGCGGGTTCGCGGCACTTTTTCCAGGTGTCAGCGGCGGCATAGGCGGCCTTCTCGCAGGCCATGCCACGGCACAAAGGGATGACCGGGTTTTCCTGGTTTCACAGGGCGCGTCGAGGATGATTTACTACGCAGGCGCGCTGCTTCTGATGTTCCTGCCCGAAACCGGTTACTCGCGAGGCACAGGCGCGTTCCTTCTTGGAACTTTTTATGAGGCAAACGGCGGCATGAACGATTACCTGCCCGCTCTCGGCTCGATCGCCGTAGCCGCGGCCTTATCTTTCCTGCTTATGCGTCCACTGCTCCGGCTTACGCTCTGGTGCGTGAATAAATTCGGATTCTGCCGCATTTCAACCGCCGCCCTGTCGGTAGTGATCGGGCTGGTATTCGTATGCACCGGTTTCATGGGACTCTTAGTTCTTGCCGCTGCAACAGGCATAGGTCTGATACCGGTTTTGTTTCACTCCAGGCGCATCAACTGCCTGGGCGTAATCCTGCTGCCTGCGGCTCTCGGCATGTCGGAACTGGGTCCGGTCGTGGCATCCGCACTTGGGATAATACGATGAAAGGATTGACTCATTTCATAGTGGGACTGACGGCTGCGGCAATGATTCCGGAATCCGTCCGGGCTGCTGCCTCCGGCAATCCGCTCTACCTGCTGCTTGGCGGCATATTCGGACTGTTGCCGGACACCCTGGATTTCAAGTTTTACCGGTTCTTTTATCGTCACGATATTGAAGTCATGCCTGATCCGGACAAGCCGGATGCGCGCATGATCGCGGACGCCGTTGCCCATGCCGTGAACAAGGCGTGGAGTACCGGATCATGCGTAAAAATAAAACTCGGCACCGTGCGAAAAGGCGCTGATTTGTGGCAAAGATACTCGATTCGGTTCGATGTCCGGGAAAAGCGCGTGACCGTTGCATACGGCCCCATCGTGGATACCGGCGGCAATCCTGCGACTGACGCTGTTGCGACAAAGGGGCCGTCGGCAACGGCAGCGCTTGCATGTGACATTACGCTCGACTACGAAGCCGAAACAACAGTGGACATTTTTGACGGCCCCCTGTTGCGTATGACACCAACTCCAGATGGACCGGTAAGGATTGAATTCATACCCTGGCATCGGGATTGGAGCCATAGCCTCACGGTCGGCGCTGTATTCGGGCTTGCGGGCGCGGCATTATGGAATCCGTTGGCAGGAACGGTGATATTTCTCGCTTACGCCATGCATGCACTGGCGGACCAGATGGGATTCATGGGAGTGAATTTCTTCTATCCGTTCAGACGCGGCCGGAGGCCGGGATTCGGACTGATGCGTTCGACAGAAGCCTGGCCCAATTTTGCCACAGTCTGGCTGTGCTGCCTGCTGATCTTCTGGTCGCTTGCTCAAAATACGGCCGGTACTGAGTTCCGGCCCGGACTTGTCAGGCTAATCATTGGCGCCGGTGTAATGCCGGTTGTTGTATTCCTACTGGCCGACAGATTGATGCGAGGGAAACAGAACCTGAAGAGGACTGTGGAGCCGCAAAGAAACGCTGAATAAAAGGGTTCAGGCAAGACTTTGTCAATCAGGGTCTGGCTCGCGCATGACAAATACTGACGGCGGCGAGCCCATCTTCGCTCCTTCGGAGCTACGCCGTGGCAAGCCCATCTTCGCTCCTTCGGAGCTACGCCGTGGCGAGCAAGCTCGCGCCCTACAACTACCTGCCCGTTCGCCTAGCGGGAAAGCGAGGAACAGCATATTGCTGTCATGCAAACCCATGCTGCCTGACCCCGTGTGGCGGCCTTGGATGTGGGCCGCCACACGGGGCCGACGAATGCACCTTCTACTTCTGCCAGGCGGAAACGCCGATATTATCGGTCGGATTGCTCCCGGACCCGGAGCCGGAGCCGTCAGTAACAGGCGGAACTGGCGTTGAATCCGCGTACGCGATTACGCCTGAATTGCCGGTTTTCTGCAGGCCGCCCGTCGCAATGATAGAACCGTACAATGTGCCGCCGCCTGCGAATTTAACTTCACCCGTAGCAGTATACACCAGCCCATGCACAACGGCTTGAGCCTGGATACTCACCTCGCCGTCCCTGCTGACCAATGCGGGATAGCCAGCATATTTCGTCTGATTCCCGTTAAACTGGACTTTGCCGGTGGCGATGAAACAGCCGGTTACATTTACATTAGCCGGTATAGTCAGATCCCCGTTGATCCAAAGAATACCGCCGGCAGGAGTTGTGCGGGCATCTCCGTTATTAATCGTCACAGGCCCACTATATACCATTCCATGATTGTTCGCCTCAGTGAAATAGGCCGCCAGATCTATTGCTGGCAGTGGAACCTCCGGCACTGCTGCAGTTGTTTTCGTCCCCGATATTTTTGACGTGCCGCTTAATGATGGAGCAGTCGCGTCGCCGTTGAGCTGAGCGCTGCCTGAAACCGATATGGATACGTGCGAAGAAGCATCCGCATTCACATTGCCGTTTCCGCCCAGAGAGAGCGAACTGTTGCTGTGGATTTTGCTTCCTGTAAATACGCCAGTACCGCTCCATGAAAGAGCGGCGCCTGTCAGGATGGCAAAATCGTAGGCGTCCAGCTCTTCGCCGCCGATTGTCACCGTCTCGCTCGTGCCCGAGTCGTCATCAGGTTCGGATCCGCCATAATTCTTGATATCAAGAATCACGTCCGAAATCGCGACTCCGCAATGTGCCGTGCTGTAAATAACAGCCCTATTCGTGCTGACCGGAACGACCGAGCAGTCAAACCTGCCCGCTCCGAATTCGGTCTGGGGAAAGGCGTTGTCGTTGAGCCGCGCATCCCAGTTTGTCGCCAGGATACTGTACGCCTTGTTTGCGCCCGCCTCGGCAATGAGCTTGGCCCGTATGCGGTCCGTCAACCGCTTGTTCACATACGCGGTGTTGGAACTCACCATCACCGCGGACGCGATAAGCGTGGAGACCGTTATGACCACAATCATCGTGGTCAGCAGTGCGGAACCCGCCCTCGATGTTTTTACATTGAACGTTTTCATGGTCAGCCATCCTGTTATTTCCCCGTATTCCGGGGTCTCACTTCTGCAGAAAGTTTTGACGTAACGGTTTTCCAGCCCGGTCCGGCGCGCGTGTACATATCCTTGTATATCTCCAGGTCCACCGTGATCGCGCGCGTAAGCGTGTTACTGTTCACCTTCAACTGAACCGCGCCATAGTCCGGTCCGGTCGTGAATATGCCGCCAATATCC
>Ga0172375_10004406_pt1 | contig 20816 bp, 26 predicted proteins | sample LakKiv1m_FD_114537 | JGI IMG/M metagenome (GOLD analysis project Ga0172375, IMG submission 114537) | Freshwater microbial communities from Kabuno Bay, South-Kivu, Congo - kab_092012_11.1m | ecosystem: Environmental > Aquatic > Freshwater > Lake | place: Democratic Republic of the Congo...
CGATATAGCGGGGGTTCTTGCATAAGTATTAGGATAGTGGTATAGTGTACCGAAACCACGAAGGAGAACGAACATGATTCTGGAAATCGGAACACTTGGTCTTGGGGTCGGTGCAGTGCGCATCTTTCATCTGAAGGAGAAGTTCCATAGCGAATGCATTGCTGATGCGCGAACACTCAAGGGGTCTGAGAAGCGTCGTCTCGAGTATGCCGCTTTTCATCACAAAGAATGGTGGAAGGCGATGTGTTATCGCAGGGGGGCGGCTGTTGTGGCAACGGCCGGAGCGCTTGGCACCACATGGCGCACGCTCCAGTGCGTTGGGATTTTCCACTAACACATGAGCAATGGAGGGCCCATGAAGTTACAGATGACCGAGCGTGTGAGGACGTTTCTCGACAAGTGTGGTGAGAGACTTTCGCGAGCAAAAGCGAAAGAGCTTGCCGATGCGGTTGCTGGTGTGTTTTCTACAAACGAGTGGCTGGTGATTCGTCAGCACTCGAGTGGATACACCATGCAGGTGCTTGCCGCGCAAAAGGCCACGGAATGCGCAACGACGTTCATGGATTGGGTTGCGATTGCGCTGTACATCAACGGTGCGTATCGCATACGCGCCTACGATGAACTTGAGCGCATGAGGCCCACACCAGAAGAGTTCCGACTGTTTCAGGAGGAGGTTGCGCTGCGAAAGTCGCGCAACGGAAAGAAAACTCGCCTCGAAAACATCGCCTTGCACATTGCAAGGATAGATGCTCGAGAAGACAATAGCGCCCTCGCGGCATAGCGTGCACCCCAACTTCGGTTGGGGTGCCTTTTCTTTTCAAAAGCGCTACGCTACAAGAATGAAGCTGACGGCAAAAACCGCAGAGCGCGCGGTGCGAAAATATGCAGATCACGAGAGGGCAAAAAATCTCGCGCGGTTTTTTAAAACAAAAAAAGGAGAATACGGAGAAGGAGATATTTTTATTGGCGTGACCGTGCCACAAGTTTGGAAAGTTGCCCACGCATATGAAGGGCTTGAGCTTGGCGAAGTAAAAAAACTCCTCCACTCAAAAACTCACGAAATACGATTTCTTGCGCTGATTATGCTTGTTGAGCGATATACAACAGGAGATAGACATGACCGCGATGCCATTGTGCGATGCTATTGTGCGTATACGTCTCGCATCAATAACTGGGACTTGGTTGATGTTTCTGCGGGGCGTATTTTGGGGGCATGGTGTACCGAGCACGGCTGGACAGTGCTCAGGCGATTTGCGGTGTCAAAAAATATGTGGGAGCGCCGTATTGCAATGATTGCAACGAGCGCATACATCAAATCAAAAGACAGTGTCCCCACAAAAACAATTGCAACAATACTCTTGCATGATACACACGACCTTATTCATAAAGCGGTTGGCTGGATGCTTCGCGAAATGGGAAAAAACATCAGCACAGATGAGCTGCGTGCGTTTCTTGGATCTCACGCTCACGAAATGCCACGGACGATGTTGCGATATGCTATAGAAAAACTCCCCAAACAGGAGCGTGTGTATTGGCTTACGCGAACGTCGCGCGCAAGAGAACGTTCTCACAGGCCCAAAGATGGGGTATAATAGGATATGCGCCGTTCTTGGCTGCCGTAGAGCGTATGACCTTCGATATTTCATCACCCAAAAATAAGAAGACTCATTACTCGCGTCACCGTGCGAGGATTCACTCGCGTACCGGAGAAAAAGTTTCAATGGTACAAGATCAATCGTTCGGTGTTATTCCTTTTATTAAGCAAGAACATGGGTATTTGGTGCTTTTGGTAAAACAACGGCGCGCGAAGTATTGGGCTTTTCCGAAGGGGCATGCTGAAGAGAATGAATCTCCCGAAGATGCTGCACGTCGCGAACTCAAAGAAGAAACGGGAGTTGAGCGATGTATGATTTTGCCCGACGTCACATTGTATTCACGGTATCGCTTTCCTCAAGAGGGAAAGGTTGTTGCAAAAACAGTGGTCTATTTTGTTGGATTGATTCCCTCGGGAATTGGCGGGGGAGGAGCGACGTTCGATCGCACCACCGAAATTAGTCGTACACAGTGGCTTCCTTACAAAGACGCACTTGCGAAAGTTACGCACCGTCAATCACGAGAAATGCTTGAGAAGGCATATCAATTTGTTACCAAACCCATGGCAAAGGAAATACAAAAGTCTCAGGGCGTACGAGAAAAAGGATCGAGTAACCACCAGCGAAAGCGCTATGGACTATAGTCCGTATTTGCCGCCATCACATACTCCTCCTCCCCGCGTGCTCTTTTGGGTGGTGGTTGCAGTGTTTGCTTTCCTTATATATGTTGTGCTCTTGAGTTCGGGGAGGCTCGGCTCAACAGGAACATTAGCACAGCTCTGCACAGATATTATTGTGCCAGCTGACGCACACATTGATTCGGTAGACGAAAGTAATCACATCATTACGCTTTCATGGGCAGATACACGCAAGGTTTCTATTGAACTTCCGTATGTGCCGGAGCGATTGTTTGAGGGATGTTCTGCGAGTGCGAAGCGTATCATGACGCGCGCGTATAGCCGCGATCATGGAGGAGAAAAAAGCACAGAAAAGCCAATGCCAAAACGCATTGCTGAAAGCGAAAAACCAACGAGTGCAACGTGTGTGCCCGCGCCGGCGAACGGAAATGTTGTCGTACTTCGTTTACAGGGAAAGCTTAGTGGCCAAGCATGTATGACTGCGCGCCAGACAGACATACTCCGCATTGAAAACGCGACGAGTTTTACTGATGTCGTGCGTATTTTTGGCCCTGCGAGCGTTGGCACATCAACATTACTGCTTAATATTCGTGCCCGTGCATCATCAACAATAGCGCGGCCTATTGGTGAGTATTTAGCGCCCGGAGCACATCGTTTTGCCAGTGACCCATCGTTTGCGCCGGAGTTGTTGGTATTGCCATAAATGATTTTGTGATATCATACGCGTATGAGCAAAATGAAAGAAGCTTTTTTCTGGTTGCGCGAAAACTACCGACGACCAAAGGTGGTCGCGACGATTGGTATTATTGTCATGGTGATTGGAGGATATATTTCAACACGAAGCGGAGGGAAGATTTCATACGAAGAAATTACGGTCACCGAAGCTCCCATAGAGGAAGCGGTCAGTGTGACTGCAAAAGTGAAGGCGGCTCGCGATATTAGCCTTGCATTTGAGCGCTCAGGAAAGGTTGCGTCGGTCAATGTGCGTGTAGGTGCGCGCGTGGGCGCTGGTGCCGTGCTTGCGTCGCTCGAAAACACCAGTGCACTCGCAGATGTGCGCCAAGCAGAAGCAAATCTCAAAATAGAACAAGTGAAGTTGAATGAATTGAACAAGGGCATGCGTCCCGAGGAGCTTCGCGTGACTGAAATTCAGCGTGACAATGCAGTTGTTGCGCGTGATGATGCGCGCCGAAGCAGCGTTGACGTTATTCAATCTTCTTATACAAAGGTGGAAGATGCGGTGCGCAATAAGCTTGATACGTTTTATACCAATCCGCGCACCAATACTCCGCATATTGTCTTAGTATTAGGAGATAGCACACTCACAAATAATCTTGAGTTCGGACGAGTAAACGCGGAGCAGGCGCTTATTGATTGGAAGAAGTTGGTTGATGCCACAAATGCGACGAGTGATGTTAGCTCCGCAATCCACAAGAGTGAGCAGTATGCGGATATTGCGAATGCGTTACTACAAAACATGGCACTCGCCGTGAACGCGCTTTCTCCGTACGGTTCAATTTCACAATCAACAATAGACGCATGGAAAGCGAGTGTCGCGCTTGCGCGAACCAATACTGACGCGGGCATCAGTGCGCTGGTGTCGGCGGACAATACATACAAAAGTGCCGAATCTGCACTCGCGCTTGCCGAACAAGAGCTTGCGCTTGCGCGCGCAGGGGCAACAGCAGATCAAATTGCATCACAAGAAGCTCGTGTGCTTTCAGCGAGTGCGGCGCTTCTCGGAAGGCAGGCAGAATACGAAAAAACCATTATCAGGGCACCTATTAGCGGTATTGTGACGAAGCGCGAAATAGAACCCGGAGAAATAGCTTCTGCGAACACACTTGCTATTGGTCTTATTGGTGAATCTGAAGAAGAACTTGAGGCGGCAATTCCCGAAGTTGATGTTGCAAAAATCACTGTCGGAGATAAGGCGCGTGTTGAGCTTGATGCGTTTCCTGGAGAGACGCTCGAGGCGCGCGTTGTGTCGGTTGATCCCTCCGAAACGTTGGTGAGTGGTGTGGCGACATATACCACGCGTCTTCAATTTACAAAACAAGACCCGCGCATACGATCAGGAATGACGACGAGTACAGTCATTGTCACCGACGCGCGAGACAAGGCGATTGTTATTCCTCTTCGTGCGGTGCTTTATCGAGACGGAAGTTCTTATACGCGCATCAAAAATGGTACCAACCCCGAGGAGCGCAACATCACGCTCGGCATCAAAGATCTATCGGGAAATGTTGAGGTGACGTCGGGGCTTCGCGCGGGGGAGGTTATTTTGAAAGACACAACGAAGTAGCATTATTCATTAATTCGCGACATGAATGACAATGTACAGATAAAATACGGAACTATTCTTTCGGTGGGGCTTGTGATTGCATCACTTATTTGGGCGGTTGCGTTCTACCAATCAAAACTATTAGATGACACCCTATCGGTTACGGGGTCCGCAAAAACGCGGGTAAAAGCCGATGTGGTAAAGTTTTCGTTTACCCTGCAACGACAATCATCAGAAGGCCGTATTAGCGCGGATCACGCACTCCTTGCGCGTGATCGTGATGCGGCGGTCGCATTTCTTGAGAAGGAGGGTGTTGCAAAAGACGCCATCCAAATACTTCCTCCGTTAACCGATGAGTATTACAGTAATGACACGAGTGTGCGCAAATACACATTGCGCCAACAAATTACGGTTCAGTCCGGAGAGGTAGATAAAATAACTACGCTTGCTTCCCGCATTCAGGATCTCGCAAAAGAAGGAGCGGTTATCCAGGCACTTCCTCCCGAATATCTTGTATCGAAACTTGCAGAATATCGCGTGTCTCTTCTTGCTGAGGCAGTAAAAGATGCACGTGCCCGAGCTGAAGCTATTGCATCAGCAAATGGCCGTCGTGTGGGAGGCCTGAAGTCGGCGGCGAGTGGTGTGGTGCAGGTACTTGCCCCCAACTCGATTGATGTGTCTGATTACGGTCAATATGACACGATGAATCTTGAGAAAGATGTGATGGTGACGGTGCGCGGTTCATTTTTCGTGAAATAAAGGGTATTAACCCCAGGGCAGAGCCGCGGGGTATTCACCCTTTCGTACCGTTGCTCGCTCGGAAATGCAAAAAAGTTTTTGCATTTCACTCACTCGCTAGGTAATAGCGCGTAACGAAAGTATGGAGTGAGTCGTTCTAGTTATAGAGTCGCATATCCACGGCGCTATTGTGCAGTGTGTTATGCTGAGAAAAACAACACTATTATTCATTAATTGGACGAGTATGTTTCAGAACAAAGTATATGTGAGTATACTTTCGCTTTCCGCAATGCTTATTGCGGGGGGAGTATATGCACAAACGCCACCACCAGCGGGCCAAGGATTTCTTGGGGCCCCACGCTATGGCCAAGATCGTAGCGAAGCCAATGGGCAGTTTAAGGAAGAGCGTGAACGCATCCGCGAAGAGCGTATGGCGTCAAGTAGTGCCCTGCGTGGTGAGCGCAAGGAAGGACGCGAAGAGCTCAAAAATAAACTCGAAGCTTTTCGTGAAGAGCGCAAAAAAGAGCAAGAGGCTCTCAGAGAAGAAATGAAGACAAAGATGGAACAAATTCGCGAACGAGCAAAAACAGAAATGGAGCAAAAAAGAGAAGAGTTTAAAACGAAACTCGAAGGCATTAAAGATGGGCGCAAAAAACAAAACGCAACGCAGTTGTCAGACCAACTCGACAAATTAAATGCACGACTTGCGGAAGAGGCCACTCAGTTTTCCGAACATATTCTCGATGTGCTGAACCGCATTGAGGATCGCGCGAAGGTTGCCGAGGCGAATGGTAAGGATATTTCTGGGGTGAAGACAGCCATCGCATCAGCTCGTGAGGCGGTAGCCGCGGCGCAGGCAAAAATTACCGCACAAGCCGCAAAAGACTACACCGTCACCATTACCACAGAGTCATCACTCGGAGCGGACTTTAAGAAATCGAGAGACGCTATGAAAGCGGACTACAAGGCCATTCATGACGCCCTCAAGGCGGCACGCGAAGCCGCAAGAGCGGCGTTCGAAGCGCTCAAGCCCGTGTCGACAGATGATGACGCCGAACCATCTACAAACTCAACTCAATAAATTATGCAAACACGAAACATTATCGTTCTCGTACTGCTCGTTGTCGTGATTGGAGCAATTGTATGGTGGGCTGTTGGTGAGAAAAATGTAGGCGCTCCAGAGCCACAAACTTCAGCAAATACAAATGCGGCGCTTGAAGCTGACTTGAGTGCAGACCCTGGAAATCTTGATGCTGAATTTCAGCCGATTGATCAGGGTATAAAAGGACTGTGATTTGGGCAAAGAGGAGAATATAAATAAAGATAACAAAAACTCGTCACATGACGAGTTTTTGTTATGAGGAGTCATGCACAGGAGCACGGTATTTTATTGATTTTTTCAAAAATACAAGTGGTACACTATACACATGACGACACAACGCGTTGCAACGTATTTTATTTTGGGTGTGTTTGCGCTTTCGCTCGCGCTTGCGGTAAAACTTTTCTTGCCCTTTTTGGGCGAGTTGGTGATTGCGGTAACATTGGCGGTTGCGCTCAGCCCCGTGTATTACATGTTTATTCGTCGAGGGGTGAGTGAGGGATTGTCTGCGAGTATCGTCACGCTTGGCACATTCGCACTTATCATGATTCCACTTGTCGTGTTTTCGATTTCGCTTTTCCAAGAAGCACGCGATCTTGTTGTGCAACTTGGAAGTTCAGACGGAGAGCAAATAGGGGGTATATATGCAGATGTGTTGAGCCGTGTGGCGGAGTATTTCCCGGAACTCAATCTTGATTTTTCAGGATTTGCCACAAGCGCATCAACGTGGGTGATTGCAAATTTGCAGAACTTTTTTGCAACCGCCATGCGTGCGTTTTTGGGACTTTTTGTAACGCTCTTGGGGCTGTATTACGCACTCAAAGACGGCAAGCATATTCGTACAGTAGTATCTCAAATGAGTCCTCTGCCCGATGAGTTTGATGCACATATTATGGATCGTCTTGAGCGCACGGTGACGGCGGTGGTACGTGGCACACTGACCGTTGCATTAGTACAGGGAGTACTCACAGGTACAGGATTTGCGATATTTGGGATTCCTCATGCGACCATATGGGGCGCGATAGCGGTTATCGCGGCGCTTGTTCCTATGGTGGGCACGAGTCTTGTTATTGCTCCGGGAGTGGTATTTCTGTTTGTGTTGGGAGACACCACAAACGCCATTGGCCTCTTACTATGGGGCGCGCTTGCGGTGGGCATGATTGATAATGTATTAGGCCCCATGCTTATTGGAAAGGGTTCGCACATTCATCCGTTTCTTATTTTGTTGTCGGTGCTCGGAGGACTTTCTGTATTTGGGCCATCAGGATTTTTGCTTGGGCCGGTGCTCCTTTCATTTATTGTGAGTGTGTCGCAGGTTCTTGGTGAGCTTGCAAAAAGAGGGGATGTCGTATGAGTAATGTTGACGCAACTATTTTACTTATCCTTGCGTGGATTATTGGATTTTCTGCGCTCATCGTTGCGGGCGTGCTTATTTTTATTGGTGTTGTGGTGAGACGTATTTTGTTGCGCATTGAGCATATGGTTGGAGAAGTTGATGACGCAGGAATGCGCATTGTGGGAGAATCTGAGCGTATGATCGCGCTTGCGAAAGCAACAAATGGATCACTGCTGATGCGTTTTGCATCGGGCATCGCTGGATTAGTGCTGGCGAAACACATGGTTCACAAGGCACAAGCTCAGAAAAATTACCATGCAAAAAAATAGCGCCATTGTATGTGATATTGGGGGAACAAGCACGCGCGTTGCAAAAGTAAACGCCATAGCGCACGCGATTGTGTTTCCTACCGACCCCGATCCACTCAGTGAGGCAAAAAAAATTACCGGTGCTGTTGCGTCCCTCGGCGAAAATACGGTCGAGCGCGTGGTGTGTGGTCTTGCGGGTGTTATCGGAGACGACAGCACAATTTATACCGCACCAAATCTTCCCACATACAAAGGGAGTCGCTTTCAGGACGCACTCGCACATCACCTGAGCGCGAAAGTGCGTATTGCAAACGATGCGTACTTAGGTGCCTTGGGTGAAGCGGTACACGGAGCGGGGCGTGGGCACGAAATTGTTGCGTATATTGCGGTGGGTACGGGAGTTGGCGGGGCGCGCGTGGTTGCAGAACACGCAGATCGCGTGCGTTTTGGGCAAGAACCAGGACACATGCTTTTTTGTCATAACAACGAAATTCGCGAACTTGAGGAATGGATTGGAGGAAGATCAGTTGCGGCGCGATATGGGCAATCTCCAAAAACAATTACCGATGTACTTATTTGGAATGAACTTGGAGATATTTTGGGACGAGCACTTTGGGCGCTGACGCTTGCGTGGTCTCCTGACATTTTTATTTTTGGGGGGTCAATGATGCTCGGAAACCCCGGAATTTCTTTGCCGCACGCCGCAGAAGAAATGAGCCGCGCGAACACACTTTATCCACGACTACCCGAACTGAAAAAAGCAGAACTCGGCGACTTTCCTGTGTTGTGGGGCGCGGGGGTGCTCGCCGAACGATGGAAATAATGATATCATCACACGTATGGATATTTCACCCACAGGAGAAGGAGTTGTTGAGCCACAAGTGCAGGTAGTCGAAGCAGTCCCACCAGAAGTACCACAATCTCAGGACCCCTCTACCGTTCCGCCGTTTTTTGATTTGTTAATGAAAGCATTTGATCAATGGACGTCATATTGGGTCCCTGTAACCGCGCTGCTTTTAGTGCCAACGATACTTAGCGTGGGGAGTGAATTTATCAAAACGTCGATGCCGTATGAGTCACAGATTGTTGCTATTGTTGGAGCGCTGGTGAGTTATGTTGTGGGGTGCGGTGTGATTGCCGTTGCGCTGGGGTATAAAGAAACCCGCGCGTCTGTTGTGGCTGCGTTTCGTGCGTCACTTGAGTTGGCGTGGCCTTTGCTTCTTATTGCGTTTTTGCGAGGAATGGTAACGATTGGCGCGTTTGGATTGTTGATTCTCCCGGGAATTTACATGTCGATCATGACAATGTTTGCACAGTTCGTTGCGGTGCGTGAAGACAAACGTGGATTTGATGCGATTGCTGAAAGTTGGAGGATCGCATCTCCTCAGGCGATCGCAATATTTTGGCGATTGTGCGTGCTTGGTGTTTTGGGAATAGTGGTTGCGATGGTATTTGGGCTTGTAGTAGGAGGCGCGGGAGCAACGGTGAGTGGCATGGCAACAAATGCGTTTATGAATCTTGTGCTTGTTCCTGTGGGGTTGTTCTTTTCGGTTGCGGTATATGAGTCGGTGCGTGGTACTCCGGTATTTGGCCCCTCACAAGAAATGCGTGCGAAATGGCTCACGTATTTTGCGGTGCTTGGTGTTGTGGTGCTTTTGGCGCTCCTTGTTTTTGTGGGATATGCGCTCGTGGAATATGCTCCGAATGTACTCGAAAACACCACACTACGATTTAACCCACCAGGTCTTTCATTGTAATTCATCACTAACGACACCATGACTCTTTTCTGGCAAGTTGTACTATTTTCTCTTTTGGGGGGCATTTTCTCGACAACAGGAGGAGTTGTGCTTCTTGCGCGGCCGGTGACACTGCGTAAATTATCGTTTTGGCTGTTGACGTTTGCCGCAGGAACATTGCTTTCCGTTGCATTCTTTGATTTGTTACCCGAAGCCTTTGCGAACGCAGATGAAAGTGGATATGTCGCACAGCATGTGCTTCAGGCTTTGTTTGGGGGGTTGGTCGGGCTTTTTGTGATTGAGGGTTTGTTGTTTCGTATTCACCATCATCACGACGATACGCTTATTACCAATCCCGATCATCCGCATCGTGACGAACCGTTACATACACCAATTCTTCTTGCGATAGGGGACAGCATTCACAACTTTGTTGATGGTGTTGCTATTGGTGCCGCGTTTTTAGCGGGGGCACCTGTCGGATTTCTTACCACGCTTGCCGTTGTTGCGCACGAAGTTCCCCAAGAAATTTCTGAATTTAGTGTGATGGCGGCCTCTGGGTGGTCAAATACGCGCATTATTATAGTGAACTTGCTTTCGTCGCTTTTGAGTACAGTGGGGGCAATCGCAATATACTTTTTTCGTGACGATCTCTCGTCAATATTATGGGCTCCTATAGCGATAACGGCGGGAATATTTATATACATTGCCGTTGCCGATATTATGCCCCAACTCTACGAGGAGCATCATCGTGATCGTGTGTGGAAAATGATTGTAGTTTTTTTGGCGGGAGTTGTGTTGGTGTATGGAATGGGTGTGTTGATTGATGGACAAAAAACGGAGACGGCTCCTGACCCCATGTATGCCATACTCTCTACTGCATGACAGAACTTGATGGCGCATTACGATTACTGATTGCGCTGGGGCTCGGCTCGTTTATCGGTATTGAGCGGCAACTTCGTGGTCAGTTTGCGGGGCTTAAAACGCACGCGCTCGTGAGCTTGGGTGCCGCGTTGTTTGTTGTTATTTCAGAACTGGTTATTGCGAGTAGTGCGACGGTTGTTGCGGATCCGCTACGCATGGCGTCACAAATTGTTGTGGGTATTGGATTCATTGGTGGAGGAGCGATTGTGCTCAAGTCTGAATCTATTGTGCGTGGACTTTCGACTGCGGCTGGGCTTTGGGTTGCTGCGGGTGTTGGGGTTGCAGTGGGATATGGCCTCTATGTGCTCGCGGTTGCGGCGTCGATTATTGTATTTTTTATGTTTGCAGTTATCGGACCGCTCGAGGAGAAGTTAAAATAGTTCATCAGTTTTACAGTTTTACAGTTTTACAGTTTTTGAGTTTGAGAGTTTTTGGGTTCAGGGTTTTTTTGCGTAATTTTTTGTATATACAATGTATATACAAACAAAGCGCGGGCTTATTGTCATGCACGAGAATGCAGTAGTAAAAGAAAAACCCCGCCCAGAGATGGGCGGGGGTGAGTGCTAGATTCTTTTCGAAATCGCGTAGTTCGTGAACGCGGGGTCGTTGGTGACTTCGCGTGCGATGGAGAGCCATGGAGGAGGAGTACAGGTCATGTTCGCCTCCGTTCCCTCAATTTCGAGCATCCAAAGACCATCACCGAAGTCATCCAACTCGCAGTACTGATTGTCGGAGAGAAAACAGTAGCGAGTCTTTCGGATGATTTTCGTCGACGGATCTTGTTCGCTCATGAGGTCAAGATACGCTTCCATGTCGATGGCTTCTTCGTATTCAACGCGTCCACCACCCGGTCGGTTTTCCTTTTTCGTGTGGTAGTATGTTGCGCTCCGGCCTTTGCCTCGTCGACGAATGCGTTCTCCGCCATCTGCTCCGCGCAAATACAACTGCTCAATAGGAACGCCTACTGCATTCTCGAGGAGTCTCTCACTCGGTGGAGTTCTCAAAAGGAACTTGCGTTCGAACTCGACAGGAACCGGTATGCCAACCCAATGACACAACTGTTTCCATGCGCGTTCTTGCTTTTCTGCGAACGACGTCGAGTTATCAATGATCGCAAGTCTCGGCGTTCCCGTCCACACTTTACGCAACTGTTGATCGCGTGCGCGTGCCTGTTCGGGAGTTTCGTATCGTGCCGCATTGTTTTCGGAGGAGTAGAACATTTCTGCCCCGTCCGCCGCGGTCACAAGAAAGAGCACTCCATCGAATCGATCTCTTTCGAGATCAGCATGCAACATCTGCTCATTGAGCACATCTTGGTACATGGCGTCTTCCATGTACGCGCGGGCGTCAGTCACGTTGCGATCACAAATCACAATCGTTTTTTCTTCCCGCGCGCTTGTTGCGAGGAGCAAGCGTTCGAGCTCATAGTTCACACGAATGATTGTGCGCTGGATGCTTCTGTAGCGCAATCTGTCGTTTGTGATGATGTGCGCGATGTCAGGGAAGTTTCGGATAACAATGGTCGCCGCTTCAGGCACCACCAGCACCCGATATCCCAAGTCTCGCAGACGGTCCATGAGCATCTGAAGAATGGTCGTTTTGCCGCCACAAGGGCCGCCCGTCAGTACAAAGCGCTTCAAAAATGTCATAGGTCCTCCTTGTCGTTTTCTTTACCAAGTTACCAGCCTCCCCCCACAAAAGCAAATATGGTATATTTCATATATGGCTAAAACAGATAGCAAAAAGGCAAAAAACGATGATGTGCTTGAGATACTTTCTCGCGGGGTCGAACAAGTAACGGTTCGTGAGCATGTCGAAGCGCGCCTCAAAAAAGGAGAAAAACTTCGGGTAAAGCTGGGGATTGACCCAACGAGCCCACACATTCATTTGGGTCGTGTAACGCAACTACTCAAGCTGAAGGATTTTCAGGATGCAGGGCACAAAGTGGTGCTTATTGTGGGAGACTTTACGGGTGAGGTGGGGGACACAAGCGACAAAGAATCCGAGCGACCTATGCTCAGTCCAAAACAAATAAAAGCGAACATGAAGCAGTATCTCGCGCAAGCATCGCGATTCATCAACATAAAAAAAGCAGAAGTTCACTATAACTCGACGTGGCTCGCAAAGCTCAAGTTTGGGGAAGTCGCGCGACTCGCTGATGCGTTTTCTGTCGCTGAATTTTCTGCACGGAGTAACATCAAAAAACGCCTCGAAGAAGGCAAACGCGTGTCATTGCGCGAAATGCTTTACCCGCTTATGCAAGGGTACGATTCAGTAAAAGTAAAAGCAGATATCGAGATTGGCGGGGTTGATCAAACATTTAATTTGCTTGCCGGAAGAAATTTACAGTCCGCACTCGGTCTTCCCGCGCAAGATATTATGACGGGGCCACTCATTCCGGGGACTGACGGACGAAAAATGAGTTCTTCGTGGGGCAACACTATTACACTCGAAGACAAACCTGAAGATGTGTACGGAAAGGTCATGAAAATCCCCGATGATATTATTGTGCAATATTTTATTTCTGCAACGCGCATGCCACTTTCTCGAGTGAATGAGATAGCGCACCAACTCGAAGGAGGGGCGAACCCACGAGACGCAAAAATGGAGCTTGCGCGCGCAGTGACGACATTATTTTACAACGCCGCATCCGCGCAAAAAGCAGAACACACATTTGTATCACTATTTCAAAAACACGAGTCACCAACGACAATTCCTAGCATGCGCGTCGCATTTTTAGGAATTCTTGATGTGCTCGTGGAGACCGGGCTTGCGTCATCAAAGAGTGAGGCGAGAAGGCTTATGCGCGAAGGTGGCATTAAGCGCAACGGAGTAGTTGAGCGTGGAGAGGCGCTCACACTCAAAAATGGGGACGTGATGTCTCGTGGAAAAAGACAATTCGTTCGTATTATTCACTCATAAAAATGTATGGCGTTTTCAAGAGACGAAGAGGAGCACGAAGAAGAAGGTGGAGAAGGTGAGGGCAAGGCCGTTGGTCGTCCATGGATCGTGGCGGCATTTGCGCTTATTATTGCGCTTCTTGGTTTAATGTTTTATGGTTCGATTCGCGAATTTTCAATGAATAGCGTTCCGTCGGGACCGCAGTACGAAAACTAGTGCAGCATTTCTCCCGTTTTAAGCCACGTGGTGTAACTGGTGATTGCCTCGGCTTCTTTGCCGGCGCGTATTGCTGCGCGCAATAGGAGAGACCCCTCACCGGTGCGTACCGCAAATGAATCATGTGCCGCAAATATGGTTCCTGCGGGGAGTTGTGGCGCGTCGTCAATTGCCGCCGATTCAAGAATAATAAGTCGAGAGTCGTCGCTTTTGAGTGTCCATGCGCTTGGCCATGGAGTAAATGCACGAACGCGTCGCGCGAGTGCTTCTGCGGGCGCGCTCCAATCAAGATGTCCGTCTTCTTTGGTAATTTTTTTCGTCATCGTGACGAGTGATTCGTCTTGGGTTTTTGGTGTGATACTTCCCGCAATCCATGGTGGTATAGTTCGCGCGAGCAGTTCTCCACCATGCTCAAAAAGTGTTGTGGTGAGTGAAAGTGCCGTGTCTTCTGGGTTGATGTTGTGTGGCGTTTGAGCAAGTATCGGCCCACGATCCATCTGTGAGTCGGTGAGCATAATGGTGACTCCGGTGGTGGTATCTCCCGCAAGAATAGCTGATGCGACAGGCGAGGGGCCGCGATATTTAGGCAGGAGTGACGGATGGACATTGAGCGTGCCGTGTTTTGGAATTGCTAAAATGCGTTCGGGGAGTATTTTCCCATACGCGGCAATAACAAAAAGATTGGGCGACGCGTTGGTTATGGTTTCTATGGCGTCAAGATTTTTGAGTGAGTCGGGAGTGATAACGGGAATATTCAATTTTTGAGCGACTATTTTTATAGGAGATGGCGTGAGTACGAGACCTCTTCCTTTTGGGGCGTCGGGTGATGTCACAATAAGTACGGGTGTGAGTTCGGCGTGAACGAGCGCCTCAAGCACGGGAATGGAGAATTCTGGCGTTCCAAAAAAGACGATGCGGGGAGATTCCATACGACTCATTAAATCATACTATGTATACAAAAACGAGCCCCGAGGGGCTCGCGCGATTACTTTTTCACGACACACTTGACGTCTTGCTGGATTTGGTTGAAGAGCGCGGGAACTCCGACACTGATGCTGAAAACGATTGTGTCGTCATCTAGTTTCTTTCGTGAGCATGTGACCGTGTATTGCACAACGCGCAAGCCGCCGTGTTCATCACAGAGGGTGAGCGCTTCGTCTCGCGTTGCAGAGAGTAGTTTCGTACAGAGTTCTTGCGCGTGAACTCCTGCGCGTACGCGGTCAGCGTTTGAGCATCCCGCAACGTTTGAACAGCCCGCAACATACAGGGTTACAACGAGGGAAAGCAGTAGTCGTTTCATTCACGTTCCTCCCGGAGAGCGTCTTCACCAATAGTACCAGAGTCTGGAGATGTGGCAAGCTTAAACCTCCTAAATCCTACGAGTTCTGTATGAGATCTGTTGCGTGGTCAATAAAAAGTTTTCCGTTTAAGTGGTCAACTTCGTGCTGAAAAAGACGCGCGAGGAGGCCTGTTGCGCTTCGCTCAACCGCTTGCCCATGCTCATTAAAAGCGCGAATTGTTGCTTTTTCGGCACGCTTCGTGATGCCAAAGGTCCCCGGAACAGAAAGGCACCCCTCAGAGTCTTCTTCGGTGGTGAGGGCAATGCTGGTGATTTCGGGATTAATAAATACCCAGTGGAGCCACTCTGCTTTTGTTTTTGTGGTGGGGTCGAGCGCAACCGCTTCTTCTGATGCAATAAATATACGTAGCGATTCACCAATTTGGGGGGCAGCAATACCAATGCCGTCAACCGTTGCGCGAAGCGCTTCCGACATATCTTTTATGATTTGTTGAATTCGAGGAGAGGAGATTTCAGCAACAGGAACAGCCTCTGCTTTTTTGCGGAGAAGGGCGTTGTCAGATGTGGTGGTGACGATGGCTCTCATAGATAGATTCAAGCAGAAAGATGATGGAATGACAAATCAATGTCGTAATGCTGAATACGAGAACATGATTTTTGAGTCATGAGTGCGTCGTCGGAATCTCTTGACTCTTGTCTCATGACTCATGGCTCGTTTAAAGGGTGTTTCGTGGATTTACCGCCACACTCCACTCATGCCCCAACTGTGCGAGTAGCCCACGAACAGGATGCTCGGTATCATTCCATGTTTTGAGCGGCAAGCGAATGAGGACGTGCCAAATATAATAATTTCGTTCACGCGGAATAAATGCGGGGTGCACATGCGCGGGAACACGCAAGCGCACACACGCTCGTCCGAGTTGTTGTGCGGCAGACTCTGCTTCGGCAAGTATGCGTTTTTGAACGGTGCACTGCACGAGAATAACTGCCGGTGGGAGTTTTGCGCGTGAGCGATCAGTAAGGAGGCGAGTGGCGAGCGCGTGTGCGCGATGTGTGGTATCGAGTTCTTTCCAAAATACTTTTTCGGGCATTCGTGTTTGGATGATGGTTGTATCGGTAGTATCTCCCAAACGCAAAACGAGTCGCGCAATAGATTCTTCGGTGCGGTATTCGGGGAGCGAAAACAAATGATCAATTGACGCGGCGAGTCCTACCGCAATGTGGGGGAGCGTATGCTCAAATACAACTTCAGTGCTCACCAAAATAGCATTTTCGTTTTTTATGAATTCTTCGCACACCTGCGTTTGTGCTTTCTCGCGCATATCACCATCGAGCGTAATGATGGGGCGTTTGGGAAAGGTGCTCGCGAGGAGTTCGGCCATACGCGACACCCCAACACCATAGAGTGCAAACGTGGTCGATGGGCATGTGCGACAATGTACGACGGGCGCGGGGATATCGCCGCAGTGATGACACCGAAAGTCGGGGAGTATTTCTGTGCCATGAGCGGTGAGCGGTGCCTCACAATTTTTGCAGAGGAGCGTCAGCCCGCAATCTTTACATATCGCAAGAGGGGCATAGCCTTTGCGATTCACAATAACAAGCGCACGGCCACCCTTCGCGATGTGTTCGCGCGCGTAGCGCGAGAGCAGTGCATACTCCGATCTTCCGAGTTGTTCGGGGTGCATGTTGACGATAGCGATGGGGTGTTCGGGAGTGAGGAGATGCGCATTTTTTTCGTATGCAATTGCATCGGGGACCCAGTGGGGAGACCCAAGCACTAAAGAAAGTTTTTGTTGTTTTGCGTACGCATCTACGACGGCGCGCAGATGAATGCGCGGGGATTCTTCTCGCGAGAGATGCGGAGAAAATGCGTCATCCAAAACAATGGTATGTGTGTCTTTCGGAAGAAAGGCAAGAAATGCGGGAGTGGTGAGGAGGATTGACGGCGTGCGTGAGTGTGGAGTGTCGAGTGTGGAGTGTCGTATGGTGCGAAAAGCACGGATGCCCATTTTGGGGGAAAGTGTTGTTGCATCGGGCATGAGTGATGTTAGTTTTGTGAGCGCGCCAATGGTTGGCGCAATAATCACCAGTGTTCCATTGTTGTGCGCGAGTGTTTTGTAATGTGCTATCCGGTCAGGCTCACTCCCAATAACTAATGACTTTGTGTGACCACTGCCCCACGGTAATTCAGGAAGCGGAAACGCATCTTTCGGGTGATCGAGTAATATGCTCGGCACGAGAAGCTTCAGGATTGCGCCAGACTGTGTAAAAAAAGCAGACGCAAGCGCATCGGCGATAGAAAAAAATGAAGAAAGCCCCGTGCGTGTTGCGTATACGTTCCCGAGACACTTGAGCGCATACGCATGTGATTTGAGGAGTAATTTATTTTTTGCGAGCGGTGAACATACGCGCACAACGCCCAGTGTGCGCATGCGCCCAATGGTGATGTGTACAATGTCTCCCGCCGAAAAAACGGACTTTGAGAAATACGTCAAACTTCCGTCGCGGTGCGCGGGTGAGGTGACGCCAAGAGGACTTACCGTTATGATATACACACCCATATGGTAGCACGAGATTATAACGGAAAACGGATATATTACATCGGCATAAAAGGCACGGGCATGATAGGATGTGCGACTTTGGCGTACGAGGCGGGAGCGCATGTGACAGGGTCCGACACCAACGAAGTCTTTGTGACTGATCATATTTTGTTGGACCAAGGCATTGGGGTGACTGATTTTTCTCCTGAGCATATTTCGTCCGACATTGACCTCGTGGTGTATTCGATTGCATATCCCGAAACACACCCCCAGCGCGTGCGCGCAGTTGAGTTGGGTATTCCGTGCATGTCGTATACCGAACATGCGGCAGAGTTTTTTAATGACCGCGAGGGGCTTGTCGTTATCGGGAGCCACGGAAAAACAACAACATCAGCAATGCTCGCACACACGCTCATGGCGCTTGGAGACGACCCCACCGCGCTTATTGGAGGAGAAGTAGTGGAATGGGAAAAAACCGCGCGTTTCGGAAAGGGAGCATATATGGTCATGGAGGGAGATGAATATGGCGCAAAATTTTTGGCACTTCATCCACGCGCAGTTATTTGTACCAATATCGATTACGATCATCCCGATTATTTTAAAACACCCGAGGCATACACTGCGCTGTTTCAGGATTATCTTGAACAGTTGCCCGAAAAGACACTGCTCGTGCTTTCCGATGAGGCAATTCGTACACTGGGAACGAGTTTTATGCCGAAGGGTCAGGTGTTGGTGTACTCGCGCGAGGCCATGCGACTCCGCGCACTCGGAGAACACAACGAGGCAAATGCTTCCGGCGTGCTCGCGCTCCTTATTGCGCTGGGATATGATCGAGAAAAAATTCTCGCAGGACTCGAGAGTTTTCGTGGAACAAAACGCCGACTCGAACAATATTCACGCGACGGCGCGAGTCTCGTGGTCTATGATGATTTTGCTCATCACCCTAGCGAAATTAAAGCAACGTTGTCTGCGCTCACGCATGCGTATCCAGCCACACCCATTACCGCAATTTTTCAGCCGCATACATATTCGCGCACCGAGGCACTGCTGTTGGATTTTGCAACCGCATTTGGAGATGCCGAGGACGTCTATATTTTAGATATGTACACATCTGTCCGAGAGAAATCAGGAAACGTGGGGAGCCACGAACTCGCCGAAGCAATAGCAAAAAAACACGCTCATGTTGAAGAGGCCTCCGATCGCGAAGGCCTCATTACCGCGATCACACAAAAAAACACGCCACGCGTCGTGGTGTGCTTGGGTGCAGGAAACGGATGGGAGGTGGCACGTGATATCATGAGGCATGATGCAGGAGTCATGAGTCATGAGTAACTGCTGTGACGTTTGAGCGTTGAGAAAACTCTTGGCTCATGTCTCGTGACTCTTGACTCCTTTTTTGATGGGCACATCAAAAAAGCTTGACTCGAAAGAGTATCCCGTCATCCAAAATGTACAACAATTCTCCGTCGGTAACGGGAAGCACAAACGAAGGCTCTTTGCCTTTGTAAATTGGTGCGAGAATGTGTCCTCCTCTGCCATCAAGTTCGAGCAGGTACACACCGTTTGCATACGCAACAATCGCAGCTTCTCGCCGTGGGTAAAATGCCGCAGCGCGAATTGTGGAGGGCGCTTTTAAAATAATGCTTTCAGCGGACTCAGCATAAAAGGGGAGCGTCGCATTGTCATCCCATGTGAGTGTGAGGTTGTTTCCTTTCCATGAGACCATGCGACTCCCTCCGCGGTCGTACGTGTATCCTGTGGGCGTGCTTGAGGCGATGCGCGCGGAGAGCGTATCAGAAAGTTTCGGTGGTGTGGTTGCGTTTCCCGCGGTTGCTTGATTTATAATTGCGCGCGTCGTGAGTGAGTAAAAAGATTGAGCTTTGCTTTTCGTAAGAATAATCGTGTCGGTATTCCAAGGAAGAATACCGGTGTACGATGCAGTCAATATTTTTTCAGCAATGGGAGGGTCTTCAACAAGAATGGCTTGGAGTGCGGTGACCATTTCGGGAGATACCGCGACTGTTTTTTCCCACGTACGAAATCCTGATTTGCTGACGTTGATGGTATATTTTCCGGGGGTAAGGTTTTGTATAAAAACACTGCGCGAAAATAGTGATGTGGTTTTAATGAGTTTGCCGTTGACATGAATGTCGGTTTCGGTGCTTGGTGCGGTAGAAATTGCAAGCCCCCCCACGCGCGAAAAACCAAATTCCGGAGAATAGCGATACCCCGACGCATAGCCCACAGAAAGCACGGCAAGGACGGCAAACAGCACTGTTGACGTCCAAAAAAGGAAAGCCCGAAAGCGATAATTCATAGGCTTATTAAAGCATAAAATCACGAGACCATCAAATCATTCGCGATGATTCGCTGCTATATAAAACGAGAATCGGCGCGTACCCGAGGGTACGCGCCGTTCTGCTGTGGCCACCTTTTTAGGCGGTGGCCGATACCTCTGCAGCGACTGCGGCGGACTCCGTGCCGCGGACGATCACGGGGTGCTTCACGACGCGTCCCTTGGTCGTGCGGCGCCGTGCGGCCGCCTCCGAGATGACCTCCGCGGCCACCTCGCCGATGAGGCACACGCCCTTGTCCGTCTCACCCAGCGACGTGGGCTTGACGATCCACGTCGTACACCAGTCGTTGGGGACGACGTCACCGACGGTGACGATCGGGAGGGTTGAGCCGTGCACCTGTGCCGTTCCGACCGGAACGTTGTGCACGAGACGGAACTTGGTCTCTACCGTTTCCGGCAGGGGCTCTTCCGTCGCGACTCCTTTCTCGCCCTTCGTCAGGTTGACGAAGGAGAGCCTACCGATGGTTGCGTGAGCCTGAAACGCATAGAAGCCGGGCTGCTCCGCCTTCAAGCGGGACTTTCGGTTCACCACGAGCTTCTGCCCGTGGAATTCTGCCTGCCACTGGCTCGTTCCGTGGAACGAGCGGGGGGCGAAAAACGCGATTCCGGGAATGGCTTTCTTGAGTTCTTCCATCTTCTTTCTCTGCTCCTATCGCCTCGCTGTCTTAGCGAGGACTTGTTGTATTTGTGGGTATTATACACCCAATATGCAATCTTGTCAACCCCTAGTCGAGCTACGCACATTTTGGACACACGGCAGTGGTAGACTGCCCATATGAACTATCAATCATTTTCTCGTGAACAGAAGCTGAAGATACTCCACGATGTGGAGATGAGCACAGACAAAG
>Ga0172375_10004410_pt1 | contig 20798 bp, 25 predicted proteins | sample LakKiv1m_FD_114537 | JGI IMG/M metagenome (GOLD analysis project Ga0172375, IMG submission 114537) | Freshwater microbial communities from Kabuno Bay, South-Kivu, Congo - kab_092012_11.1m | ecosystem: Environmental > Aquatic > Freshwater > Lake | place: Democratic Republic of the Congo...
AATGTTGATTAAAGATACTTTAGAAAAAGCTTCGCTTTTTTGTGCACTTTAAGTGCACTTTTGGCCTACCTTGAGCTGAAGCATCACGCTAAAGCAAGGTATTGCCAAAAAATAAATTAATAAAATCAATGTTAGAAATTACTAAAGATGATTTAGAAGGAGCAAGATCTTTATTAAAAATAAAACCAATTCGTTATGGTTCCATCTACAAACTTTATTATGATGTTCTTCATCAATTAACAGAGGCACTATTGTTGTTTGACCGGAAAAAATCAGGCAACCACCAATGTCTTTTTTCCTGTTTATGTGTTAATCATCCAGAGTTAGAACTCGATTGGGGTTTCTTTGAGAAAATCAGAACTAAAAGAAACGGAATTCATTATTATGGCAACCCCCTCGTGGAGAGAGACTTTCAGGAAGTAAGGTTACAGATAGAACTCTACGTCAAGACGTTAATGACAGCAGTAGAAGAGAAGATTAAAAATTAATATCTCTACAGCGTCAGATAATTAGCTGCCCAAAGCATACCCTGATCACAAGTATAAAAAGGTGTCTTGAAAGGAACCACCTCCAAGGTATCTCCTTCCCCTTTAACGGTAAGGACTTCCGGATAGCCTAAGTATTTCTCAATCAAATCACGATACTTCTTCTCATACTCATCAGCGGTGATCCGGTCTACTTTCTGCATAAGCTTAATGTATAACGGCCCCATGTGCATCCACACCGTATTACCCTCATAATTATGCAAGAAATATTCTTGCATGATGAAGCGAGCAGCTTTACGATCAGCGGTATATCTTAACGGTAAGGGTTTATCCAAACCAGTAGTCTGAATCATTCCCATAGCTAGTCGAAGCATATCCTCATCAGAAATTATCCCTAGTATGAACGGAAACAAGTTAGCATCTCCAGCTACATACTCTTGCTGAGAAAGATCGTCATAAAAGAAGTTCCCGTTCCAGAAATGTTTAGAGATAAGTTTAGGATAATCATATTCTGCGAAGGGATTGATCAGCCCAGTCATGCTGGGGAGATCTTTCGCCAGTAAAGCAATCATGCAATTGTCATAACAAGAACTGTTTCTTACCGAGAAATCTTTCATAGAAGAAACATGTAGGTTCTGTTTTACCAACCCATTTTGGATATTCACTACTCGGTCAAACAATCGTTGTATTTCCTTGTTTAAGAAATCTCGATAAGTTCCGTAATAAAACTTAGACAATTTAATGCTATGAATAAGCCAAGGCAGAGAATCTACTGCAGGGGTGGGAAAATCAAAAGGCTTACCTTTAGAGGTAATGGTAGTAGTTACTTTATCTGTATCCATGAAACGGTTCAAGGCATACTTTAAGGTCTGCTTAATTTCCTTCTCGTATCCTAACTGTAATAAAGAAGCGGTACACCAGCCGAAATCTCGAGTCCAGAACTGAGCAAAATTATTGGTAGATGCCTGAAAATATTGCCCGTTCCAACAATCTTTAACGATCTTGCGACAGATTTGGTTAGCATTTCCAGCATATTCAGAGGGCTTGAAGCGATTCTTCCAACTGGTCAAGAAAATTCTGCTTCCCTGAGTAACATATTCGCTGATTCGGGTCATATTTTATCTTTATGATTGCTGGTTTAAATAGTTATTGGAACAGTAATAGTTATATTTATATCTTATTACTTCTTTCTCGCTATTATGAAACCGTTGATGATAGGTATTTCTTTGATCTTGATGTTAATTATTGGAAGCTTTGTTCTCACTTTTGTTAATCCAACGGGAATGGCCACCAAAATCTATTCTCCAGCAGTTAATCTTGTCACACAAAACATTTGTCAAGATTCTGATGGGGGAATAGATATTCTCAAATATGGTACGACTAAAGGAGTTTACCTTGGGCAACGAGTTACTAAAACAGATACTTGTGTAGGAACGGACAAAGTCAATGAATGGTTCTGCCAAATACCAAAATCCAGAACCACTAGTCCAATATTAAATATCAGTAATATCACTAAGAGTTGTAATGATTTAGGTGATGGTTATTCTTGTAAAGGAGGAAGATGTCAAAAAGAAGAAATTCAGACTAAAATATTAGAAATCCCTCTTTTAAAAAACTCCTATTGTTTTTGGATTCAGAATGCTAACTTGCCGGAATGTTCTTCTTTTTACAAAGACGAATGTTTTTATGAGGGATGCATAAAATCTTACGCTTGTCCAAAATATTATAATCCCGTTTACGACAATTTAGGAATATTTTATCCTTCTGCTTGTTGGGCAGAACAATTAGGAGTGTCAAATTACAAATATGGCTATTCTGAAAGAATGATGCAATTTATGAAAGATTTGTGGTATACTCCAAAAAATGAGTATGTCGAATATTACAACGTCTCTAAACCAATAATTGAGTTTAGTTATAGTGGCGCCGGGCTTGATGGACTGAAATCAGGAGTTTTCTTAAGATCAGTGATTTGGTTGAATCAAACTAATCCTGTTCAAATGGATTTCAATATAAACACCAATCAAGGAAAACAAATCTCCACTTCTTTTAGTTCGTTAAAAAGATCTCATCCAGTAACCGGAAACAGAAGCGCATTAATGATTTTTATGCCTTTTGATGATGTTTATCCCGAATCGATTTTATTTAATTTAACTAAGGCTTATATCCCAGCAATGAATGATTACTTTAAGAAAAAAGAACTGGTTTCAAATCCTGCTCAGTTTAATATCACTCCCGTAAAGATTTCTCTTCCGGAGGGAATAGTTAAGCCAACAACAGGAACATACGATTTATCACAAGATATAGAAAAAATATACTCAGCAGGATTAACTAAAGCACCGGGAAATTATGACATACTAATTATCATCCCGATATTCTTAAACGGATACGGAGGAAACCAGTATTCTTGGAATAGTCTGCAAGTAATTGAAGCTCCTTTGAGTCTCCATGCACCTTACTCAACTAACGTAAAAGAGGGATTAGATGCCCTTGCTTCTTTCCAATTCATGTTTCAAACAATAAGTCATGAACTTCTTCATACCTTGGGTTTAGCATCCGACCATTTCCCTATGGGATATGGCACTCATTTCTTAGATACTCCAGGGTTAAATGTAGATCAGATAACAGGAAAATATAAAATATCAACCACAACTGAATGTGATTTTTTTTCCGCATCACCAGATTACTATGCCATAAAATTACCTTTAGAACTAAAAATTAAAGTTGGTCAAGAGCCTACTTTCTTGATGAAAACAGAAAGTGTTTCTGGACCATGTCTAAGTGGAATTTATCAAAATGCTTATTTGAAGGATTTCAACAATGATTCAGAATATGAGATTATGTACTCAAACAATATTATTGGAGTAGAATTACAAAGAACTCTTGGTTGGACAGATGTAGATTTAGATGGTAAGATAGAAATTGTCGATCCAGACCCTTATGGGGGAATAAAAGAATTAATTCTTCCAGAAAAGCCCGATGGAAAAGTTGGTGGACAAAAGGGATTAACTTTCCAAGTTCTGGGACAAGAGTCTTTTGAGAATTGCACTTTTAAAAAAGTAAGGTTAGAAGATGGACAGGAAGGTTTAATTCCCATCAAATGCGCAGAATTTGTTACCTTTAATTTGTATCCGGAACTAAAGTACAATTATGAAAAAGTTCAGAAAAATTATGGAACTATCTTTTTGCCAAGATTATCGTAATACACTTTTATAGATATAATCTTCAAGTAGAAATCAGCTAATTTTTAAAGGAATAACTATTCTAAACTATATGTCCATTAAATTCACCTTAGGAAAATGTAAAACCAGAGCAGCTTTCTCAGCTAAATTAACTCAGAAAGGAAAACTTGATTTGAATAAGGTTAAGAAAAAATATGAAACAATTCTAGAAACTCCTATCCTATTAGTGATTAAGGTTAAAAATATCGAAATAGTGGTCCATTCTCACGGAGAGTTGATGTTTAAAGAGTGCGAAGATCAAGAGTTTATGGAGAAAACCACAGAAGAAATCTACGAATTATCATTAATTAAATAATTAGTCCTTTATTAGTAGCAATATTTATAAATTGACCCCCGTTCTAAATCTTTATGAATTATAACAAAACCTTAGCGATATTAGGATTATGTTTAGGCTTAAATGCTTGTTCAGTAGCTGAAAGTAAGACTTCTCCAGTTGAACCACCAAAACAAGTTCAAACATATTCCGTTCCAGAAGACACCCTTACTGTAAAGATTGATGGAATACATATTCAAGTAAAAGGATGTTCTTACCATGGATGCAACATCAACGTTAATGGTCAAGTCTACTATGTGAAAGGAGAAGTTCCCCAAAATGTAAGATGGAGTAATTTTGATTCACCTTCCTTAGAAGGAAAATTAGTTGCTCCCGAGGAAGAAACTCTTCCGGAGACGATCTCAAAACTAAGTTATCATAGTTTCGCTAGAGGGGATTTTTTTGTAAATACGGAAGGACAGATTTGCGGGAAAAATGGAACTTGTCAACCTCACAAAGATTTCCCAGAAATAAAAGGAGTTATTGTTAGTTCTACTCCAAGATCATCGGAAGTACTTTTTGCAGTTTATTTTAGGAAAGGACCAGAATTCTTTGGAAAATATAATTGAGTAAAATTGAGCGCCAGAGTAGAACTTTAATAAAGCCACTCCCGCACTGGACACAAGAAATAAGAAAACTATCTTATTTCTGTGCAGAAATGAAGAATTCTCCTTCATTTCTTGCAACCTCGGCTAGACTATATAAAGGAGTTCTATTCTTATATATTTTAGAAAATGATCTATAATTTAGACCCGTCCAAGGTAGAATTTAGTAAACACGATTTAGTAAGAAAGATTACCCTTCCCAAAGAATTAACCTTAGAATTAGCTTATCTGCTAGGGTTTCAAATGGGAGATGGATATCTGAAAGCAATAAGAAGAGATTCTACTGTTGATTATCTTATTTGCTATGATGGACATAAAGTTAACGAATGGCAATTCTATGATGAGTATCTAAGGCCTTTATTAAAGAGACTATTCAATGTAAATGTTAAATTAGTAGAAGGAAATAGAACAGTCAGGATATACTTCAGATCCAAAGCTGTTCTTACCTTTCTTAACCTTACTTGTGGAGTACCATTAAGTCCAAAAAAAGAAATGAAAATTCCAAAGATAATTCTACAATCAAATCAAGATATGAAAGCTGCTTTTCTAAGAGGACTAGCAGACACAGACTTTAGTTTGGTATTTAAGAAGAACGGGAAATATCCGGTTATTGATCACGGTACCAATGATTCAACATTCCATGCATCAATAAAGCAGTTATTGTCTGAATTAGGGTTTACTTTCTATTCCAAAAACTTTGAAACCTTGAGAAACAATACTAAGTGTATAACTTACCGGATAAATATCAACGGTAAGAAAAACCTAAATCGCTGGATGAGTATCGTTGGCTTTCTAAGTAATAATACCCTAACGAGATTTTATGTATGGAAAGAGAAAGGATATCTTCCTAAGGGAACAAACATTAATGAGCGAATTTCCCTTTTAAAAGAGAATAACTTTGAATTCAAATTTAGCGAATTAAGATAAAATGCGCCCCAGATCGGATTTGAATTCATCCGGCCATAGAATTTCTCTAAGACCGGCCGATGACCTGACGGTTAACAGCCGTCCGCTCCGACCAGGCTAAGCAACTGGGGCACAATCAAATCAAGAGGCAATTTATTTATAAAGATTTCTTCTTTATTCGAAAAGTATGGACCTCTCACCGGGAATAGAGATAATTGGACTCTCCTTATGGTTCAGCAAGGAAAAGACCCTGGTAGTGGGAGATTTTCACCTGGGTTATGAAGAATATCTGCACCAGAAAGGGGTTCTCTTGCCTAAAATGCAAGCTAAACAGATCCATCAGCAATTACAGGAAATCCTCAAGAAAGTTCACCCCAAGACCATTATTATCAACGGAGACTTAAAACACGAATTCGGCCGAGTGTTAAGACAGGAATGGAAGGAAGTGTTGATCTTGATAGATTTCCTGTTAAGAAACTGTCCAGAATTAGTTCTAATCCGAGGCAATCATGATATGATTCTCGGCCCCATTGCTGAGAAAAGAAACATTAAGGTAGTGCAAGAGTATCAAATTGGAAATACTTTAATTACTCATGGAGATAAATTAATCGAACTTACTTCTAAAGTTAAAAGGATCATTATCGGACACGAACATCCAGCTATTAGCTTAAAAGACAAGAGTAAGGTAGAAAAATTCAAATGTTTCTTGAAAGGAAGATGGAACAGGAAAGAGCTTATCGTCATGCCCAGTTTCAATCCTTTGCTAGAAGGGACAGATATCTTGAAAGAGAAGCTATTAAGCCCTTTCTTAGAGGACCTCTCTCGTTTTGAGGTTATTATCGTTAGCGAAACGGAAGCGTACCACTTCGGGCAGGTCAAGAACCTTCGCTAAAATGATATTTGATCTTATCATTTATCCCAGAAAAGTATATAAATTTACAAAGATTATCTTAAGTTATGAAGAAGAAAAGAGGTAAGACGAAAGATTACGACATATCTAATCGTGCCGTGGTGTTAATATTAATTCTAGTTCTATTAATCAGCATTGTTAGCTTAGGGGTGTACATCTCTACTGTTCAGAAAAACACCACTTTAAGTGGAGGAGCGATTCTTAGCGTGGATATGACTGCAGATCAAGCTTCCAGTTCACAGCTAGTTCAGTTACAAAAAAACAATATCGAGGATAAAAATGGACCAACTTTCCAATAAAAAAATTGTTTCTTTACTGCTAGTGGCGTTAGTAGTCACAGTAGTAGGAACCCTAATTAGCGTTAATCAGATTAACGGAGAAGATTTCGGGGTTCTTAGTGGTGCTGCTGTGACTAACACCATAACTCCCACCTTGAATCAAGAGCTTAGCAAAAACATATTACATCAAAAGGCTCCAAACAAATTGATCGTTTTAATTAAGAACGAACAACCGCAGGAACAAGAAGTGGTGGTTAAAGCCCAACTATTCTCTGAAGAAGGGTTTATTCTAGCTACGGAAAGTGAACCCTTGCAGTTAGCTCCCAGAAAAACTGACCAAGCCGAATTAAAACTAGATCTACGGAATGTTGAATTGGGAGAATACATTTTAAAGTTACAAACCTATTATAATCAGCAAGAAACACAACAAAAAGAGATAAAAGTATATTTAATCAAGTAGTAAGATTTACAGATATTAAGAGTTAATTCAACCGGAAAGATTACTTCTCTCTTGCTGTTTTATTGTATTCTTTTTGCTTGCTTTGATGATACTCACAAAAGACAATTCCCGGTAGAGATTTATTCTTACAACGAACACATACTCCCTCCTTCTTGCGTGAAGAATAACTCCCCCGTCGCTCTTGATTTAACCGTTCTTTGTTAAGATGATAAAATTTCACAAAGCGATTATTATACTCTACCGACTCAGAAGGTTTAGCAGAACTCTCTTCTTTCTGCTTCTTTACTTCCTCTTCTCGTTTGAATTTTTGTAACCATTCTTTAATTTTCATTTTACTAACACCTCTATTTCTGACAAATCGGACAATAAGACGTTCCTCTTCCCCCCATCAATACCTTTTTCAAAGGATGCTTTTTAGGACAAGTGGATCGACCGTATACTGTCAAATACTTCTGAAAATCTCCTTCTCCTTCCAGGTTCACATAATTGTCTACTGAAGCACCGCCATGCTTTAGACCTTCTTGCAACACGTAATGGATTTTATCATACAAAAGTTTAATCTGGTTAGAAGAAAGGTCTCCACACTTTCGATGAGGATCTATTCCCGCATAGTATAAAGCTTCTTGTGCATAAATATTACCTATGCCCGCGATAAATCCTTGGTCCATCAAAGTAACCTTTAGGTTAGCTTTTGGTTTACCTTGTAACCGCTGCTGAAATTTAGTTACTGTAAACTCTTCTGAAAGTGGTTCAGGTCCAAGTTTACCTAGAACCTTCTCTAACTCTTCCGAGTTTAATAAGTTCATTCCACCGAATTTACGCATATTGTTGTGGCTTAACACCGAGCCGTCAGAAAAATTAAATTGCACTACTTGGTGTGGAATATAAAATCTCTTCTTCTGTTCTAGTTCCGATTTGGAAATGAAGAAGAACTGTCCGGTCATCCCTAAATGAGTTAGAATAAATTTTCCGTTGTCTAACACCATGACGATGTATTTCGCTCGGCGATACACTACTTTGATCTTAAAGGGAACTATTTGTTTTAAGTGGAAATCAACAATTTTATCCTTAACATCTACTTTTTCTACCGTTTTAGCCACAATTTTCTGATTAAGCTGGTTAACGATAGTTTGTACTTCAGGCAGTTCGGGCATGTGTTAAATGAAACAATCGGAATTTTAAAACTTTTTGGTTCGAAGAGCTTAGGCACATAATTTGGTAAATAGTCCTCTGAAATAGAAAAGTATAAAAACAAGATTTAAATAGACAAGCATAGTACTAAAATACTATTAAAAGTAAAGTTATACTTTAAAAATATTAAAAGAGGTGTAGAATAAATGGCAGATCCTGAATTTAGGAAAGGAGATACGCGTTTTTATGTTATTACTGCTGCAATAGTAATTGTGGCACTAGCAGGATTATTTTTCTGGTTTTTCGGAAAAGGAGCTTGGGTAACTGGAGCAAGTACTTACGATAGCACTCCGTTGGGAGCTTCTGAAAGTGGGATTCCTACTGTAAACAGTGAAAGCGAATCGGCAAGCAGCGGTTCTTTATTGAGTGATGATTCCGCAAAAGTAGTTCCGGGAATGAGAGCTAAACTCTCTTTAGATGTTATTCCCACCATCAAGCGAGAGACAAAAGCTGATGATATGGAAGTTCAGTTCAGTAACTTAAACACTAAAATTAAAGTGAATAAGGAATCATTACAGCTAGATTCCATTAACCAAGTAGACTTAAAGATTCATGGTTTTGTAGGAGAGATGCTGCTTAATGGTAACACTTTATCCTTAAACGGACAAGTTTCACGCCTACAGGTTAATGGTGTAGTGTTAAGTTCAGAAGGGATGCAAATAACTTTTGACGGGTTAGACTACCAGCTGTTCAGCGCCAATTCTATCGAACTAGAACAATTGAATGTCGCTAGCGCTAACGGTAACTTAAATTTACTAAATGGTAAGATTAGTTACGACTTAGAAAGCAAGGACAAAGTTACTTTAAATCAGGTTTATGGTAACTTCCTCGCCGACAAGGATGCTAGTCAGATTTTCAGTGCAGATTTAGTTGCACAGAACGCTGCTACTGCTGGATCGGTTAACGCCGTATTCCAATAGAGATTTTATTTATTTCTGTTATTTTTTATTATTAATTCTCGTTTATTTAATGGAGTAATAATTGAGTAATTCTTCCTGTTCAAAACGGAAAAGTATACCCTAAAGTTAAATTCGCTTCCAGACCACCATTATCATGTTTAAGAATAGTCTTTTTATCCTCTGTTCGAGCGTAAGAAGTAGAACCATTAGTTATTAAATGCTCTTTAATCCTAAAACTAGGAAAGCGGTTAAGGGCGTATCCAACGTTAATTTCCAAGACCCAACGAGCATACTCTAATTCTGCTCCTACAGATCCCGCAAGAGTATAACCTGCACCACGACAGCGGGCATCGGTACGCGAGTCTCGATTAATGTTCAAAGAAGATAAAGTATCATAACCATACTGCTCGAAAAGAGTAGGGTCATTCACATGAAAAGAAAACACGGAACTAGTATCGATATAAGAAAATCCTGCTCTTCCTGCCACTGTTGGCCGAAACTGAAATTCGTTCCCGAAAGTATGTGGAGCATACTTTACACCTAAATCAAAAGAGCCCCAGAAGTTTAAATACTGCTGCCAAACCGTAGGCGTCGCACCAAAATGAAAAGCGCCCAGATTTGCATCAAAAGTCTTTCCCTCTTTAATCCTTCCAAATAAGGAAGAAGTAGAAAACTGTGCTTCAGCAGTAAAACTAATCCTGTCTTTAGGAAGAATATGCCAAGTACTGGGAGCCACATCTACGCCAAGACTAAAATAAGGTAACTGCCTTCCCAACTGCATAAAATCTTTCATTCCCGGCATGGATCCTTCAAATTCCTGACGAGTCTTATCCACATAAGCATCAACTTCAGAACTCTTTACTAATGCCCGATAACCAAAACCAAGATGAGGAGTAACTAAAAGAACCGATTCGTCTTCATTTAATCTTTGTTCTATTTTAGAAGGAACACTAGGTTCAGGTTCAGCAGCTATAGTTGGTTTATCTAACGCCGTAGTACCCATTCCCGCTAGCAATAAAGCAAATAAGGTTTTAATAACGTTCTTTCTCATGAGTAGTAATAACGGGGGATTGTTTAAAAATAGATAGGTGTTGTGATATATCTATTGTAAAATATATGTTGTAAAAGAGGAGGGTTTATAAATTATTACTTCAAAGGGGTTAAAATGCCAAAGATGAACGCGCCGGTTGACCTAGAAACTCTTCTGCAACGTTTTGAAGATAAAAAAGAGTTATTTCGCCTGCCGGAAACCGTTTCTTTCGAGCACCCGGACATTACTGTAAAGTACATGATCTCTATGTTAGGAATTGCTGAGGAAGAAAGAAGAAAAGGGATGGTTGATTCTTTCTGTGATCGGTTCCATGCAGATAAGGAACAGATGCACCGCTTACTAGGTGATGAAAACCGTTTCGCTGATTATCTGTTATATACTGCTTTTTCTTGTCATCTCCAAGATCAATTAGAGATAGACACGGACACTTTCTTCAAAGAGGTTTCAGATCGGACTTTTTTAGATCAAAGTGATGGAATTATTAAGATTGCCAGAACCGCCGTGCCACTATCTTTTGTACTTAAGAATATGGCTAAACAATTTCCGAATTGGTCTATGGTAAATAAAATTGTTACTAGGACCGCTTACGCCACGTATGAATTTGATGAACAAGGTAAATTCCGAGTAACCAGAAACAAAGAATGGAGAAGACTCAATATTGCAGAATTAGATGATGTGATTATAACTCGTTCTACTCTTCCTACTTATCGCGGAAGATTAAGAGAGGCATTAGGAGAAGAAGGAGAATTAGCGGTGTTAAAGAGGGACTGTGATCAGACGGTGCATTCTTTTAATAGTACATTCCAAGGCTTGTTCAGACAAAAAGATTTACAGGTAATTCGAGTTCTAAGCGAAGGAGAAGGAGCAGATTATAGTGAATACTTAATACATCCTTCTGCACCATATCAGTCCTTAATCCAAAAAGGATTAACTACAATAGGCAGGGGAATGACCTTGATATTGCCTTTTGGAGGAATTTATTGGAGAGTAAAACATGGGACCTTGCAAGAAGAAGCTCATGATCGTAAACGTATTATCGCTGACCAAGGAGCAGAGTTACATGAATTGCTAGCTCAATTACAAAGAAAACAGTTAACTTTCTTAGATTTCATGAAAAGAGTAGCCGGAAACAATGCTATCGGCCCTTCACACCAGATGCGTGGAGTTATGACTAGAATTTATAATCAAACAGAACGTTTAGTTTTAGAAGAACTTTCAACTGAAATTGCAGACAGATATAGAACCTTAGATTGGAGCCGGGAAAGAAGAGCAGAGTTAACATGTTTATGTTCTGCTTTTGGACTAGATGAACAAAGTTTAACGGATAGAGAGAGAATTTATATTACTCTGAAAGAACGATTAGATGTAGGAGAGATACCCCTAGTGGTAGCATCAGAAGAACCCGATCCTTTCGCTATAAATCTAGGAGACTCACTTGCTCCTGCAGAGAATCCAAAAGTATATTTCAGACAGGCTTATGCCCTATTCTTAGAAAGAAGAACTGCCTATCGGGACCAATTCTGGGAAAAGTTTGATCCATTTAGAAGAATAGAAACCTTAGAAGCAGTAGCTCAAGGAAAAGATCTGATGAATAGACGTTTAGCAGAAAAAGTAGAATTATTTGAAAGTGTTCGATTCTCTCGAGCCTTGCAAGAAGCAACAGAAGCAGTGCATAAAAAAGGCAGTCTAGAGGTAATTGCAGAGATTGGATATGATCCAGAGATAAAGGTAGACCATGACACTATTGTATATTGGCTGGCAGACTTACTTACTAATTCCTTAGAGCATGGACAAGCCACCCAAGCGAAGGTAGTGTGTTATAGACCTTCAGAACAAAGAGAAGAAGAGTTACCTTTTTTCAAACAGTTCACTTTTGTCGATTACCCCGTTTTGTATCTGAGATTAGAAGATAATGGAAGAGGTGTTCCCTCAGAAACAGCTGAGCGGCTTAATCGCTATTTCTCTGGACAGGTCGAAGAAGAAAGTAGACTATCTTCCAGAAAAGGAGGAGGAGGTATCGGATCAAGGAAAGCCAAAGAGCTGCTCACGGTGTTAGATGGAAGGGTGCATTACGAATCCATTCCAGATAAAGGCACAAAGGTCCACATCTACTTAGGTAAACTAGAAATCTAAATAAACACTAAAGAAGAAAAAAGTTAAAGAAATTATTTTACACGGCCAAGATCCCGTTCAAGGTCTCTTCTCTTCATCGCTTCAACTAGAGGAAGTGCATCATATTTTACCCAAGGATTAGCTCGATAATTCTTGATTACGGCCATGTTCCTTCTTTCAGCATCGCTCCAGGCATCTTCTGGTTTAGTCCTCATTTTTCCGGAATAAGAAGCCATAGCTCCTTCTCTTTCAGCTCTGACCCCATTCATGTAATTTCTACATCTTTCTGGATCTTCAGGTAAACGAGATACAAATTCGACCAAATCTCCTAAATTAACTTTACTTTTGGTTCCCACCACTAAAGTCATTCGAGAATATCTCTGTTCAAGGTTGAGAACATGTTCAGCTTGCATTAACTGATCGGGCATACCGGTATATTCTACTGCAATTCCTCCACTGGTTAAAAACTGACGGAATACAGCAGTTCTGGGACTATCTAAGAATAAAGCATCAGTAGGCATTCTATCCCCTGGTTTTCCCCCTTCATCTGTACTGGGATTTCCTCCCATATTTAGATCTAAGAAGAAAGTTCCGAAAGGGATATGAGGAGAATATGTTGCGACATTAGTAAGAACCTCTAAAGCAGCTACCGGACTGTGAACTACTGCTAATCCAATTCCTTGATTAGAGATTAGTTTTCCTTGTTCTAGTAAACTTTTACTACTTGTCTTAATTTCTATATTATCATAATTAGGGATAAAACGAGCAAAAAGAGCATCACCCATATCCTTCCGCAAAGAAGAATCATCTTCTATCGCTAGGACGATACGAAGTAGATCGTGATAAGCAAGCAGATCAGGAGAGATATCCTCACCGGTCACCGGACTAATAGTCAGGGTGGTTTTACTTCCAGGAGTGGCTCCTAAGTCTAATTCTAAACCAGTTTCATTCATTTTGATTACCTCGGTTATTTCACTACTAAATAATAGCTAAGGAGAGAAGGTTGATTTAAAAACATTTATGTCTTCCAGTATACACTTCAGAGAAAAAGCTTAATAAAGCCAAAGATTATACCTTTTTAATAAAAGAGGTAATCATATGTTAAGCACCCTTACTAAACTCACTCCTTACGCCGGATTAGCTTCTTTCGAGCATTTTATCTTACACAACTATAATCGGACTAAGAAGTTCTTGAACATAGTCAATCCAGAATTATTAGAAGAGGTATCTAAAAGGAAAGCTCTGTTTGCATTCAGAGGTGCAGTTGATTCCGTTCCTGCGTATCAACATTTCTTGAAACAGAATCGGTTTGACCCTAAAAAAATAAGAACCATTAAAGATTTCAACCAGCTTTTACCTCAAACAGATAAAGCTAATTATATCAAAAAATATAGTTTTGAGCAACGCTGCAAAGAAGGACATCTTCCGTATCAAGGCAATATCGATGAGAGTGGAGGAACTTCCGGGAAGGCCACTAATTGGATCCACGATTTCCACGAAGAAGAATTGTTGTCGAAAGCGATTACTTTTGAGTATAATTATGTTTTTGAAGGAGATAAGAAGAACTTTATCGTCATCAGTGCCTGGTCTACTGGACCTTGGGCCACAGGGATAAAATTCTGTGAATTAATGGAAAGAATTGCTTTAGTTAAGAATACAGACACAGATCCGCAAGAAGTGATCGAGACCTTACAGATGTTCGGTAAAGACAAGAATTACATGATTGGGGGATATCCTCCTTTTATTAAAAACATGTTTGATGATAATAAGGAAAAGATTGATTGGAAACAATATAATATTGATTTAGTCACGGGAGGAGAAGGAGTACCCCTAGAATGGGTATACTATGTTAAGAAAATGCTTAGACCAGGAGCTAAAATAGTCTCTTCTTATGGTTGCTCAGATATTGATATAGGTATAGGGTTTGAAACGCCGCTTTCTTTCTTCTTTCGAGAATTAGCCCACGAAAATGAGAAACTATGTTCAGAATTGTTCGGCAAAGATGAGTTACCGATGATATTTCAATATAACCCTTTAGTGCACTACATTAGAGAAGTTCCAAACGAAGAAGGAAAGCCAGAGATTGAAATAACTCAGTTAGACAAGAAAGCAGCAGTAAGCAAGATAAAGTATAATCTGCATGATGAAGGAAAGAGATACAGCTATGTGGACCTGATAAAGGGTATTGAAAGATATTATCCTCACTGGGAAACCGAATTTAGAAAAAGAGGTGGCCATTTAAAGGATATTTTACACCTTCCTTTTCTGTGCATTTTCGGACGTAGTGATGGAACGTTAAGTTTTGATGGGGCTAATGTCTTCCCCAACCAGATTGAAGCAGGTATATTAAGAAATAAAATTCTAGCCAAAATAACTAACCGTTTCAAGATGGAAAAGAAGTATGATCAAAGACACACCATGCAGTTCCATATCTATATCGAGCTAAAGAAAGGACACAAGCCACAAGAAAAGTTAAAACCTAAATACCTGCAAAGCATCTTAAAAGAATTATTGAAAGTAAATCCTGATTTTAGAGAATCCTACTCGAAGAACAAGACTATCAAACCATTTATCACGGTGTATCCGTTCGATCACCCCCTATTCAAGCAAGATGATGAAAAATCTAAGAATATCTATTTTACCAAGAAAGAAAATCAAATAACAAAAAATAGTCTGAAAATTCTGAATAAGCGAGTTAAACACTGATTAAACATTAAATTGGTAAGAACATAATCATATACAGAACAAGTCATAGAAATGCTGAATCAAGAAATTGTGCATCATCTGGGAAACTTCTTCTGCCTTCTCCATAATAACCAGATGATGATTATCTCTAACTACTTTTAATTCTGAGTTGTTTAGAAGCTTCTTCATTACTAAAGAAAATCTGGGTGGAACGACCGGATCCTTATCTCCGGCAATAATTAATACGGGGATTTTAAGTTTATTAAGGGTGTTATGGATACGTTTCTTATTATGGAAAACATAATTTTCCAGATTATCTAAAGCCCTGACCGTAGTCCGAAGAGGAGTTAAATGTATCAGATGAGATATTAAGTTTAAGTCCATTTTTATCCCCGTAGCAGACAAATCAACATCCTGGAAGTGAAAGAAATGTTCTCTTTTAGTTAACTTATGTTCAGAGATAAAACGTAAGAAGTGGTTCAGATAAGGACTTAAATTAAGCAAACGATTTTTGGTGAAGGGATACAAACAAGCCGTCTCAATCATGATCATAGAAGAAGGCAGATGTTGAGGATAATTTATGCAGTAATTGAGAGCTACTCCTCCGCCCAAACTGTGCCCCACCAAGACAAAACATTTAATCTTCTCTTTATCTAGGATACGACGGACATCATGAGAAAAGTTGTCTAACTTATACCGCTGGAAGTCTAGCGGAGCATCAGAAAGACCGTGCCCACGAAGATCAATAGCCAGGGTGCCGTACCCTCGTTTCTGAAAGAATTCTAATTCCTTCTTCCATACGGTCCAATTTCCGCCCACACCGTGTAAGAACACTAAACATAAAGGCACATGGCCTTTAGTATAATTGTAATAAATCTTAGTCTTGTCGAAAGAAGTTAACCTCTTTTCCATTAGCCGAGAGAAGCAGCAGCGAGTATATAAAACTTACCTCAAGATGGTGCTATCAGTTGACAAAGTCGTTGTCCAGGCCGTATGGTGAGGAGCTAACCGCTTTTACTAGCATGAAATTATTGTCTGATTTATTCCTAAAACACTTCCAATCATTGTACTTTACAACTAAATTTGAGAAATCGGAGCGACGAACGACCAAGACAACTTTGACCCTTTTCTGGACTTAACCCTTTAAGAACTGTCTTGCAAGTGATTGACACTTCTTTAATGCTTCTAGATGCATAATTTGGTCATGCAACATCTTAGCATGAAAGGCACTATTACGATTCTTCTCCACCTGCCTCTCTAACAAAGTTACGTTCTGATCCAAGAAATTGGTTAGTACTTTCTCCTCTTCTAGATTATGTTCCTTAATCAGTTCAACCAAAGTGATAAAAGAAGGATCAGCATAAAATTTAGAAGGAATCTTCTTAAACAATTCCTCTTTTAAAGGATTAACCACGATTAAGATAAAGTAAGACTCTTAATAAAATTTGGGGATATGCTGAATATATACCTCTTCAGTATAACCCTTTCTGAGCCAATTCCGGCTTCTTTAAATCTCTTTTCATCTTAGCATACTTATCTTCAGGAGAGAACTTAGGGGGACGAGGGATTATTGTCGGAACTTCACAACTAGGACAACTTTCTTCTAAAGTATATTTCCCGCATTTGGTACATTTATGCAGGTGTTCTCCCATGTTCACTCACTCTTTTCTCTGGTCAGAGAAGCTTCAGAGACTTTATCTTTGAACTTTTCCAGAATATCTTGTATCTTGACTAAAGTTTTTTCTGCCGGCTTATAGTCCACATCTTCGATCACATACTTATATTTACCTCCGCCAAGGTAAGTGATTACAATATTGGTAGAAGCAGACTTAATCGCCAAAAGAGTAGACTTAATCTTTTCCACTCCATCAGAAGCATAACTATTTAGAGTAATCTCTCCATTGATGTAAACCTTTGGTGCTTTAAATTTCTCTAGAACAACATGAGTAAGCTCTTTTGCAAACTCTTTCTCTACTCCCATCTTTTCCAAATTAGCTGTTCCCGAAGCTACATCCCTAAAGCACAGATAAAGATGAGAATATTCTTGGAAGATCTTTTTGCTGGCCAGGCTGTATGTCTCTTGTAAAGGTTTCTTAAGTTTCTCGCACACGCTTTTGAAAAGAGTCTCTGCTTTAAGCTCCTGCTTAAGTTCTTCCAGCTTATCCATACGCTGAGTAGAATTAACTCGACGTAAAGAAAGGTCAATATTACCGTTAACAGGATCCACGCGAATGACTTTACACACAATCTGACGGCCCAGGTCCACATAATCTCTTAAGTTTCTTATCCTTCCCGGAGCAACTTCAGAAATGTAAACCACACCCACCTTTCCTGGATATTCTAATAGGTCGACAAAAACAGAGTTAGGATAAAGCTTAGTAACTTTACATAAGACTATTTCTTCCACTTCTGGGGTTCCTGAACGCAAGTATAACATATCAAGTTATGGACTAGAAGGTTATTTATAAATGTTTTTAGGCAAATAAGGCCTAGAACACCATAGTATTTTTATATTCCTTTAAGAAGTTTTTCGGAGGTGATACCCATGACTGAACACAATGTTATTGATTATTTAAGACAGGTTTACGAAGCTCTGGCGGAGAAGGACAGAGTTACCAGCGCTGCTGGTTTAGGTTTAGCTGTAAATGACTTTGTAGAAACGTTTCCTCCTCTCAATTTAAAGCTGGAAAGAACAGATAATGAAATGGGCCAAGTCGCTTTATCCATCCCTCTTTCTTTTGGAAAACATAATTTTATGGAGTTAAGGGATATTACTGCAACAATATCCGGCACAATGAGAGAGATCTACAAAAGAGAAGAATGTTTGTCCAAAGAACCTTTTGCTAAACTGGGAGCAGGAGGATGGTTTACTCCTTCACCGTGGAGTTCTCCCGAGGGATTGCGTTGGGTTTATGACTTTGTAGAAGGAGGATTAACTTTACGTCCAGAAGAAAAATTAGAAACAGGACTACTAGCCGCCATTCGGGAAAAGGGAGTTTCTTCTGAGAATTATCAACAGATTCGCCAAACTTGTCTTGATTTTAAAGATAAAGTCTTAGCCAAAATGTGGGCAGCCGGAAAGTTAGATAAGGCTTTCATTTTTGTAGGGTTTCATGAACCAGAAGAATCTGAATTCAATGACAGCTACGGATCATTCCTGACTCCTTTAACCACCATGGAAACTCTGGCTGGAAAGAATACAGGGGGAGGACCAGCAGAACTTTTCTTCCGCTACGACATCCCTCCTTGTAATCTGCATCGCAGCGTATATCAAGAAATGAAAGTAACTTATGATGCAGAAAAAGAAGTTCTTCTAGTTGAAGATGTAGGTATCTGGAAGAAGAGAGAAGACGGAGCTTTAATCTTTATGAAACCCCAACCTTCATTAGAAACAAGAATCAATGAGAATTCTCCTTTAGTGAAGATTGTTCAATCTTATCTTTCTTAATTTTTATTTTTCTTTTAAGAATATAACCTCAAAAAAGTAAGAAGAAACAAAATAAAATCAAAAAACTTACCCTAAAATTTCTAATACGCGAGCAGAAATTCTGGACTTACCACCGGTGGGATAAGCTAGTTCTTTATTGCATACTAAGCAATGCACTACTTCGCTAGCGTTACCAAAGATCACTTGCTCATTCTTGCACTTTGAACATCTTACTTTAATGAACTTGCTTTTAGTAGGTTGATTAATCATTTTAGACAAACTCCACTTTCTTTAATCTCAGGCCATGAGACTGACAAGAAGACTTCTTGCATATTGAACAGGTAAAACGGAAATCGGTTTTCTTAGTGCTTTTTGCTCCAGATCTCTTGAACTTAGTAACTGCAGGTTTAGAATAACGGCCCAAGTTACCAGAACCGCGAGCTTGACCACGTAAACGAGCTCTAACTTTAGAGCCCCGACTTAAAGAACTAGCGTTCTTTCTCTTATTTGCAGCAATCTTATGTTCAGTATGTTTCTTACAATGTTTACAATATCTTTTTACGGATTTAGGAACTTTCATAGTTAATCACATCTCGATTATTATCTTTTGTTAAATCGGTGTTTTATTTATAAAGGTTTTCGTTATGATTTTACAGAAGTGGAAGTTTACCAGTGATCTTATCTATTTTCTCTTCTTCATCTGGACCGATAGCGGCACAAGTTCGAGTCCCGGGAGCAACAACAGTTCTACCGGCATCGGTAATCAAAGAGACGGCCAAACCTTCCTCTTTGGCATCCTGAAAATATCTCAGCAACTCTTTCTCGTCTTTAACTTTTAGAACAATTTTGGCCATCCCCGATTCATGCCATTCTTTCACTAACTTTTTATCAGAATGAAAAACCGCTTCTACTGCGGCATGTGCAACCTGAGCAGCCAACTTTCCTTTAGGCAACTTTAAGTCTTGCCGAGCTAAAATGACTTGTTTTAATTCAGACATGGAAGAAAAGGAAACTGTTTGGATTTAAATTACTTTCCCTGTGCTCGGACTAAGAATTCATCTTTTAATACCCCTACAAAGGGCCAGTTTCTACAATAACCATTGTAATCCATCCCAGAACCGACTACAAACTTATCCTGGATGGTAAAACCAGTATAATCTGCACGGAATTCTCTTAGTTCGGGAATTCTTCGACAAGGCTTGTCTAATAAGGTGCACACTCTAATTGACTTTGGTTGTCGTGGTTTGAGCAGGTTTTCCAGTAAGTAATGCATAGTTCTTCCAGTATCAATAATATCTTCCACCACTAAAACATCTTTTCCGGCAATACTATGTCCCAAATCCAGAACTACTTTAACTTTTCCAGAGGATTCCATCTTGTCCCCGTAACTGCTAAGCATCATATAATCCTCAAACAAAGGAATTCTGGGATCGATACGCAAAGCTAATTTCTGAGCAAAAGGAATCGCCCCTTTCATGATGGCAATCATGTATATCTCACCCCCCGAATAGTCAATAGAAATCTTAGTTGCCAGAGCATTCACCCTTTGAGCTAGAGTATTCCGATCATAAAGAATATTGACATCATCAACAGTAGGAATTAAAAACATACTTCTGGAACAAGGATGGTTCTTTTTATGTATTTCTATCTTAGGAGAGATAATAGAATTAAAACAATAATTAAACTTATTTCAAGAATCTTGGATTCATGATCCAGCGATCTAAGTCGTCAAGAGTAATTGTGCCGCGAGTAACTTCGACTGCTCTAGAAGAAACTTGTTCTGCTGCTTCCTTAGTTACCCCCACATAAACTCTTTGGGGAGAATTTTGTGCTGCTCTTACTCCGGTAAGATGAACTGCTTCTTCATCGTAAATATGATACAAGAAACAATCACGGCCCATACTTCCAGTAGTAATGATAAGGGATAAATCTCCTTGTGCTTCTTCCTTAATAGCAGCTCCGTAGATTGGTTGGAATTGCATCTGAGGAAGAGTTGTTGATGATAATAATTCGTTATCTAATCCACTCATATGCCAATCAAAAGCATGAGGTTGCTTAGAAAGGTCCACTGCAACTTTACAAGCAACATCTTCACTTACCCCAATATAAACGCGTGTGTTATCCCGAAACTATTTCCCTACGATGAGTTTCTTTCATCTATGAAACTCACTCGTAGCAAGCTTATAGAGACAATTCGCCTTAAAAACAACGGTTGGACAACTTACCAAGCCCGCAAG
>Ga0172375_10004411_pt1 | contig 20796 bp, 18 predicted proteins | sample LakKiv1m_FD_114537 | JGI IMG/M metagenome (GOLD analysis project Ga0172375, IMG submission 114537) | Freshwater microbial communities from Kabuno Bay, South-Kivu, Congo - kab_092012_11.1m | ecosystem: Environmental > Aquatic > Freshwater > Lake | place: Democratic Republic of the Congo...
ACCTGTGCGGTGACTTACGGGTTTGTGAAAAAGGAAGACTTGATTCAAGCGGGGCCCGACTATAGTATTGACACGTTTCCTGAGCTTAAAGCGATATTGGCTTAGAAAGGCTTTGAAGTCGATCGAGAAGGAGGAAGAAATGTTCTGGTTTTGGAAAAAAAAAGATGAATTCCCGAAGGAAATCGGACGAAACGATCCCTGCCCCTGCGGAAGCGGGAAAAAATACAAGAAATGCTGCATGGAGAAGGTTGAAAAGAAAAGAGTCCCGAAATCGCCTAATCCGACACCGGGAGGGTATTGATCGTCTCCGGTTTTCGGAAGGGTGTTTTCCCGCTCAAACTTTTTGATGCAGGAACCGTTTGATTTTAGCCGGGAAAACTTTCTGCGTAAAAGAGGCTTTTTTTGCATCGATTGATTAACGTGGAGAAGTTTAAATCAGGGAGAGTTTAAAACAAGATGTCAGAGGGCGAGAATCATTCCGAAGGGCAAAAGGAATTCCGGGCGGGTTTTGTTTCGATCGTAGGGAAACCCAATGTCGGCAAGTCCACTCTGTTGAATCATCTGCTGGGCGAGAAGATTGCCCCGGTTTCGAAAAAACCGCAGACGACGCGCGAGGTGATCCGCGGGATCCGGACCGACGGGATTTCTCAGGTTGTTTTTATCGACACCCCCGGAATGCACAAGCCAAAAGATGCCCTCGGGGAAATTATGGTGCAGGAAGTCAAGAGGACTTTGGGGGAGGCCGACGTCGTTTATTTTGTCGTCGAACCTCAGGCGCAGGACGAAGCAAGCGAACGTTTTCTGGAATCGCTCAGGGGGTTTCCGAATTCAGTTTTTCTTGTGATCAACAAAGTTGACGAACTGGAAGATAAAAGCCTGATCTTGCCCGTGATCGATCATTTTCAAAAGCTGTTCGATTTCAAGGAAATCGTTCCGGTTTCCGCTCTCCGAAAAATCGCTTTGGACACTCTTCTGGAAGTGACCCGGAAATACCTGCCCGTTCATCCGTCCTATTTCCCGGCGGACATGATTTCCGACCGTCCGATCCGGGATATTTTAAAGGAGTTAATCCGCGAGAAAGTTGTGAGATTCACGGGCGAGGAAATTCCCTATGTCACGGCGGTTTATGTGGAAGATCTGAGCGAGCGAAGCGACGGACTGGTCGAAATTCATGCGGATATCTTTGTCGACAAGGAATCCCAGAAGGGAATGCTGATCGGACGGGGCGGGACAAAGGTTAAACAGATTGGGCAGGCCGCGCGGCAGGACTTGGAAAGATTCCTCGGGAAACATGTGTATCTGGATTTAAGGGTTAAAGTGCTTCCCGGGTGGAAAAATGATCCGTCCCGCCTGAAAGATTTCGGTTATTCTTCCTGATGGGTTTCCAAGGTTTTTTTGTGCTATAATTCCTCCCTTCATGGTTCAATAAAATGAAAGCAAACGATAATCAAGCTCTGGCCTTAAGTTTTGCCATATTGATCGGCACCGGTGCCTTTCTTTTATGGCTTCCTTTTTCCTATTCCGCGGGAAAGCTCTCTTTCATTGACGCCCTTTTTACGGCAACTTCAGCGGTTTGCGTGACGGGACTTACGACCGTGAATATGCATGATTTCAGCCCGTGGGGTCAAATCATCATTGCGGCCTTGATTCAATTGGGAGGAATCGGGATTCTGACCTTTTCCACGTTTTTTATCTTTTCCATCGGCGGAAAAATTTCCTTTTCCAACAGATCGTTTATTCAGGGTAACATTCGCGGATATGCGCCGAAAGACTTGTTTCATGTGTTCAAGGCGATTCTTTTTTTTGCGTTCATGATTGAGATTCTGGGGGCCGGATTTCTCTTTATCCGCTTTTCCCAGCTTTATCCGTTTCACGAATCGGTTTTTTACTCTATTTTTCACTCCGTTTCCGCTTTCTGCAATGCGGGACTTTCGTTGTTTCCCGCTAATCTGATGGATTTTCGCGGAGATGTCCTTGTTAACGTGACGGTGATGGGATTGATTATCGCCGGAGGGCTGGGGTTTTTAGTGCTGGACGATTTGGCGCAGGCCGTCCGCGCCTTTTTTTTCAGGAAAGAATACCGGATCAGCTTTCATACCCGGATTATGTTATGGGGCACATTCTTTTTGATTGTCGTTGGCGCGCTTGTTTTTTTTGGCCTTGAACGCGAAAATATTCTCAGGACATTTTCCGTGAAGGAGCGGATTCTGACCTCTTTTTTTCAATCGGTGACTTCCCGGACCTGCGGTTTCAATACCGTCGATATCGGAAAGTTAACCGAACCCACGGCGTTTTTCCTTATTCATCTCATGTTCATCGGTGCCGGCGCCAACTCAACGGCAGGTGGCATTAAAGTTTCGACTTTTGCGATTTTGCTCGCTCTTTTCTTTTGCCGTCTGAGAGGGAAACATAGCGCTTCCATTTTCCGGAGGAAGATTCCCGAGGATATCGTGGGACGCAGTCTCACGGTCTTCACGGCGGCGCTGATTCTTGTTTTTGCCAATGTCATCATCCTTCAAATCCTTGAGCATTACGGAGAAGCGCACGCTTTGGGACAAGGTTCCTTTCTTGAGATTCTATTTGAAACGGTTTCGGCGTTCGGAACCGTGGGGCTTTCCATGGGAGTTACCCCTTTTCTTTCCTCAGCCTCGAAACTGGTGCTGATCCTGACGATGTTTGCCGGCCGAATCGGGCCCTTGACGCTTGCGTTTGCGATCGGGATGAAGGAAAGCCAGCTTGACAGATACGAATATCCCGAAGAAGATGTTATGGTCGGTTAGGTTTGCGCCGGCAGGCATAAGCAGGAAGGCTAAAAGATAAAGGAAATTTCATGAAAAAAGTTGTATTGATCGGAGTCGGAAAGTTTGGGTCTATTCTCGCGAAAACGCTGGCGGAGAAAGAATGCGACGTTTTAGTTCTGGATTCCGACAAGGAAAAGATCGACGAACTCAAGGACAAGGTTTCCCAGGCGGTGGTTGCGGATGCGATGGATAAGGAAGTGCTGGTCAAACTGGGAGTCCTCGAAGCGGATTTTGTGGTGGTCAGCCTGGGAGATCGTATTGACGCCAGCGTGTTGCTGACCCTGTATCTTCATGAGCTCGAAGTGAAGAAGATTATCGTTAAGGCGCAAAATGAGGATCATGCGAAAGTCCTGAAAGTGGTGGGGGCGCATGAAGTTCTGATCCCCGAAAAGGACGAAGCCCTGCGGCTTGCCAATTCCATTCTGACGCCGAACATCCTGGAGTCTCTCCAGCTTTCGGACGAATACGGAATTATTGAAGTGGTGGCTCCGGAAGATTATTTCTTCAAGACCCTTCGGGAACTTGATATACGGAAAAAATACGGAGTCCATGTCCTCGGAATCCATAAACCCCTTGAAGGCGCTTTGAATGTAGTCCCTCCACCGGATTATGAAATTCGCCCCGACGATATTTTGATCGTTATTGGCGACAATAAGAATCTGGACAAATTCAAAAACAAGACTCGGGAATAATAAAAAGCGCGGCGGGTTGCGCTTTTTGAATAAAACGCCGGAAACCTCAATGATGGCAAAAATCGTTTCAAGATTTTCCAAAGGAATCAGTGCCGCGATTTTGTCCCTTTTTGCTTTTTGGGGGATCGGCTTCGCTATCGATGTCCTGGATGTTTTCAGATTTGAATATGAAACCCGCGTTGAGCTTCAATCCAGCCGGTCGGTGTATGATCCCGCGCTTCCTTACGGGGTGGTCAGTCCCCTGACGGATTATATTTGCCGGGTTGCCGCCCAAATTCTTCAGAAAAATAAACTTCCGGATGCCTGGCGGCAGAAATTGGACCGATTGGTTCCCGGCGGTGTTTTTTTGGAGTTTGTGTCGCCTCAGGAAACCGCGGAAATTTCGGATGAAATTCTGCAGAGGAATTATACGGGCGCCCAGTTTTTTTTCAAGACATCCGCAAATTTTGAAGAAATCCTCCGGAGGTTCAAGGACCGCGAGAATTATTTCAAAGTGGTCCCGGGGATGGTGGAATCGAAATTAACTGAATCAAAAGGCAACCGTTTTAATGTCCGGACGGTTCGAAAAACGAGCGCGTCGGTGTTTGGAATGCGGGAATCCATTTATTCCACGGCGGATATCGAAGTTTCGCTCGATGAAGGGCGGAAGGAGCTTGTCAAAGTGCAACTGCTGAAAGATCCGGAAGGGTCGTCGGGGTCGTTGCTTTTTTACGACAGCCTTTGGTATTTTGAAAACCTTCCGGGGGGCGGGACCGCCGGATTTTATCTCACCTTTTCCTGTCTTCCGTGGGATTCTCTGAAAACCCCGAAATTTTTTCCTCTCCTCTCCAACGAAGTGCGGCGGCAAGTGGTCCGTCATTTTCTCGACGGGGTCGCTGAAACCGTCCTGGCTTTTTTGGTGGCCGCCGAAAATCCCGATCTTCAGAAGAAACCTTTTTCCGATTTTACTCCCGATGACAAAAAACTTGCGGAGAAAATGATCGAGAAACGGATCAGGGAAATAAAAGCTGCCAGAAAAAGTCATCAGGGGTTTCCGTGGAAAGGGTTTTTGGGGGCCCGGAAGTAAAGCTTTCCAGCCATCATGATGATCCAAAAAACAATCCGGGTCGTTTCTTCAGGCGGAGTGGTTTATAAAAGGCGTGACGGAAGGGTCCGGGTTTGTCTCATCGAACGAAGAGGAAAAGTGTGGTGCCTCCCGAAAGGGCATGTCGAAAAAGGGGAGACACTTGTCGGGACCGCGGAACGGGAAATCAGGGAAGAAACGGGACTTTCCGCCCTTCCATTCCGTAAATTGGGAGCGATCCGCTATCAGTTTTTCGAAAACGGACTCCGACACCGCAAGAAAGTTCACTTTTTTCTCTGCCGTTATTTGGGGGGGAGGGCGCATGCGTCGGACCGGGAGGTAAAACAAGCCCGGTGGTTTCCGATCGAGCACGCAGGGAAAGCTTTGACATTCGGGAGCGAAAAAACAATTTTAGAGAAGGCAAGACAAATCCTTTCGGAAAATAACAAAAAATGACGGATCCGACAAGTTCTTTGATCCCAAAAATGGTTTTTGCGGACGAGCGGGGCGAGATTTTTAATCATCCGTTTCTTGAAATGATGGGGCAGGAGGCTCTTGCTCCTTTCCGGGTGGAAAGCCGGGACCTGGTTCCCCTGCCGGAGGGCGCAAAGCTTTTCACCATGCCGGGATATCTTCCCGTGGGGTGGAATTCCGCAGGTCATGAGAAAGCGGTTCTTGGGGAGGCGGAGTGGGACGGAAGAATTCGCAGAGTCCAGGCGGTCAGCGCGTTTATGCCTCCCGGTTTTACGAGGACTTTTTTACCTGCGGTGGAACAATCGGAAAATGTTTCCCTGTTGCCGCTCTGGGCGTATGCGGCAGTGGGATGGAAGGAAGGACGTTTCTGGGCCGCGGGGATCCGGGTGGATCGAAAAGAAAACTGGGACGCGCGGCAGTACGACGACCGCATTTTACTGCCCTTGCTGAAAAAAAAGCTTTCGCAGATGCCGGGAAACCGACTGCTCCGGCATTTGCGGCGCTGCGCGGTCCGGTATCATTGTTTGGCGGCCAAGAATCTTTTTCTCGGAAGGTGGGAATGTCCCCTGCCGGTGTCTCCGGCTTGCAACGCGGATTGTCTGGGCTGTCTCTCACTGCAGCCTGAGGATCGTTTCCAGGCATCGCATGAAAGACTCAACTTTGTCCCGACGCTGGATGAAATTGTTGAAATTGCCGTTCCTCACTTGGAACAGGCTCGCGAAGCGGTCGTCAGTTTCGGCCAGGGCTGCGAAGGCGAACCTTTGCTTCAGGCGGAATTAATTGCCGCAGCGATTCGGACTATCCGCCGGAAGACCCCAAAAGGCGTGATTCATCTGAACACCAACGGTTTTTCACCTTCACGCGTGGCACTTTTAGCTGAAGCGGGACTTGATAGCATCCGGATCAGTCTGAATTCGGCCCGCCGCGAATATTATCATCACTATTGCAACCCCAAAGGATTTGGTTTTGAAGACGTTAAAGAATCGATCAGGATAGCAAGTTCAAGCGGAGTTTTTACTTCGATCAATTATCTGACTTTTCCGGGACTGACTGATACCGAGGAGGAAATGGAAAATTTTTCCGCGTTGATCCGGGAAACGGGCCCGGAGATGATTCAGTGGAAAAACCTGAATATTGATCCGTTTCAATATGTTTCACGGTTGAAGCTTGGAGCCGGAAAAGTTCGGGGGATTTGCCGTGCCATTGCCGGGGTAAGAAATCAGTTTCCAAAAATTCATTTCGGATACTTTAACCGTTCCCGCGAAATGATTGACGCCATTCGCAAAGTTTCCAGGGCCTGATACGAAAAAACGCGAGCCTGCTTTCCCCTGTAAAAAGCCGAAAAGTAACGTCCTCTCCGGGATTTTGTGATATTATTTTCCGTAAGTTTTTAGCGAAGCGGGAGAACAGCGAATTTTTTCAGAATGACACATCATAACCGTTTTTTTAGGAGTATTTTTCCGGGACTGATGCTTTTAGCGGCGGCGGGTTGTCTTCGGGTGCATCTCCCGAAGGCGGAAATCAAGTCTGTTGGCGAAAAGGAAGTTCTTTCCTGGCAAGGCGCCGTAGACGGGGCCCTTCGGGATCATCCCGACCTTTTACAGGCCCGCGCTCTGATTGAATCCGCGGCGAGAGACCGTGATTCGGCCGCCGGGGATTATCTTCCGAGCGTTGACGGCGGAATGGACCGGAACCGTTCCAGAGGCACCGGGACGGATTCCATGAAAGACAGCCTGAGTTTTGATATCAACGCGTCCCAGAATCTCTTCGACGGCCTGAACACCACCGGGAATTTCTTGGCGGCCCGGAAAAAATTGGAGTCCGCGAAACTGGCTTATCGGGAGACGAGTTCTTCGGTCCGGCTGCGTCTCCGGACGGCATTTGTCCAGGTCCTTCAATTCAATGAACTTCTCGAAGTCAACCGCCGGATTGCCGAAAGAAGACATGGCAATGCCGAAATGATCCGCTTGCGTTATGAAGCGGGACGGGAGAACCTGGGTTCCGCGCTCCGGGCGGAAGCGATCGCGTCGCAAGCGGATTTCGATGTCCGGCAGACGGAGCGGCAGATTGACAGCAAATCGGTTCTTTTGGGTCGCGAAATCGGAGGGGACTTCTATCTCCCGATTTTAATCGAGGGAGATCTTGAAGCATTTGTCTTGAATCTGGAGGAGACAAAACCTGATTTCTCCTCGATTGCGGAACAAACCCCGCAGGTCCGGAAATTGATCAAGATCGCGGAAGCTTTCAAGGCCGCGGTGGTTTCCGCGCAATCAAGCGTCTGGCCGAAAGTGGACGGCACTTACAATTACGGATACACAGGGGCCAAGGAATCCCAGCTCCGCGACAATATGCTGTTTGGCCTGACTGTCACCGTTCCTTTTTTTAACGGCGGCAAGAATATCGCGGCGATTCGGAAAGCGAAAGCGGATTATGAAGTCGCCACTCAGGCCGCGCGCAGCGCGCGGGATGCGCGGATCGCGGAATTGGCGGAGAGTTGGGCGCTGTTTCAGGACGCTTCGGAGGCGGTTGAAGTGCAGCGGCAATTTTTAAAGGCGAACCGGGAGCGGGCCGATATCGTTCGCGCGGAATACACGTCGGGGCTTGCCAATTTCCAGGATTTTGATATTTCCGAACAGGAGATCACGGATACGGAAAAAAACTTTGTCAGAAGTTTGGCGCTTGCCTTGATTCAAAAAGCGAATTGGGAATATTTGAGAGGCGAAACTTTGGAGGATGTGAAACATGCGAATTGAGCGGGTTCCGCGGTTTTTAAAATACGCTCTTGCGATTTTGGGAATTATTTTGATTTTTAAGGCGGGCTGTTATTTTCTTAAACCCGGAGAAGGGGTTTCCTTGAAGGTATTGCGTCCGGTGACTGTTCAGCGGGGGGAGCTGATTCTGAAAATCAACGCGACGGGGACTGTGAAACCTCAAAACCGCGTGGAGATCAAACCTCCGATTGCCGGCCGGATTGAAGAGGTTTTGGTCCGCGAAGGGGAAAAAGTTAAAACGGGGCAGATCCTTGCCCAGATGAGTTCGGCGGAACGTGCCGCGCTTTTGGATGCGGCCCGCGCTCAGGGCGACAAAGTCTTGGAACGATGGGAGGGAGCCTATAAACCGGCGCCTCTTCTTGCGCCGCTGGACGGGATGGTGATCGTTCGCGCGGTTGAGCCCGGTCAGACGGTGACGACGAATGATCCGGTGGTGGTTCTTTCGGACCGGCTGATTGTCGAAGCGCAGGTGGATGAGACGGATTTGTCTCAGGTCAAGCTCGGTCAGGATGTCGAAGTCCGTTTGGATGCCTATCCGGACAAGATGATTCCCGCGAAAGTCGTCCAAATCAGTTACGAGAGCACTCTGGTGAACAACGTGAATATTTACGCGATTGATATTTATTCCGACGACGTTCCCGAAATGTTCCGAAGCGGAATGACGGCGGACGTGACGTTTATTGTCGCCAAAAAGGAAAATGTCCTTCTGCTTCCTTCCGAAGCTGTTAGTGAGTGGCCGGCCAAAGTTAAAAAACCGGAAGGGGTCCGCTTTGCGGTTTATACAAAATCTTTTTCGGGGAAACCTGTCCCGGTGCCTGTGCAAATCGGCGACTCTGACGGCCGGTTGACCGAAATTTCAAGCGGGGTTAAAGAAGGAATGGCCATTTTAATTGTCCGACGCAAAGAAGAATCCATTCAGGGGAGCCCTTTTTCTCCGTTCAGAGGGGCCCGAAAAAAGGCTTAACCCGAATGCTTGAAGCCGCCAACCTTCGGAAAACTTACCGCATCGGAGATGTTGAAATCCACGCGCTGAGAGGCGTTTCTCTTCGCATTGAACAAGGAGAGTTCGTCTCAATTATGGGCGCTTCGGGATCGGGGAAATCCACGTTAATGCATCTTCTGGGTTTTTTGGACACTCCGGATGAGGGTTCGATCCGGTTGTTTGGAAGAGACATGACCGGGCTGAAGGAGGAGGAAAGAGCCTTTGTCCGGAACCAGGTGATGGGGTTTGTCTTTCAGCAATTCAATCTTCTGACCCGTTCGACTGCGACGGAAAATGTAGCGCTGCCTCTTTTGTATTCCAGCCGTAACATGACAGACATTCAAACTCGCGCCGTTCATTTTTTAAAAGACGTCGGGCTTTCGGAAAGACTCCGGCACCGGCCGAATCAGCTTTCCGGAGGACAGCAGCAGAGGGTCGCGATCGCACGGTCTCTTGTGAATGAACCGCTGGTTATTCTCGCGGATGAGCCCACCGGGAATCTGGATTCCGCGGCAGGAGAGGAAATCCTTTTCGTTTTCAAGAAGCTGCATCAGGCCGGTATGACCATCATTCTTGTGACGCACGATGAAGAGATCGGGCGTTCGGCGGACCGGATCGTTAAAATCCATGACGGAAAAATTATTGGAGATGAGCGTATCAAAAAAGATGTCGCGCGTGCGGAAATGCGTTTTGACGGCACGATCTTTTCGGCGATGTCCCGGAAGAAGCCTTATGCGGTAAAGGAATTCCGGGAACATCTTTATCAGGCTTTCCGGATGATCCGGTCCAATAAAATGCGCTCCATGCTTTCGATGTTGGGAGTTCTGATCGGTGTGGCCTGCGTGATCACCATGCTTGCGATTGGAAGCGGTGCTCAGGCGTCGGTCACCGCTCAACTCGCCCGGCTGGGTTCCAATCTTCTCTCCATTCGCCCCGGCTCCGTCAAAGTTCACGGCGCTTTCCAGGATGCGGCGGCGGCGACGCGTCTGACGATTGAAGACATGCGTGCGATACAAGACGCCGTCCCCGGGATCAAGAGGGCCGTTTCGCAAGTGACGGGACAGGGACAAGCGGTTTACGGAAACCGGAACTGGAATACGGCGGTGGTGGGGGCCACGAAGGATTATCCGAATGTCCGGAACGCGGTGCCGGTGATGGGGCGTTTTTTCACGGAAGAAGAGGACCAGATGCGCAGGCGAGTTGCCGTCATCGGGCAGACCGTCGCGCGGGAGCTTTTTGAGGATAAGAATTTTTTGGGAGAAACCTTCAAAATCAACCGCATCAATTTTCAGGTGATCGGCCTCCTTCCGTCTCAGGGCTCTAACCCGTTCCATGATCAGGATGATATCGCGATAATTCCGCTTCAGACCGCGATGAAACGGGTTTTCGGGAAAGATTATCTGGATCAAATCGATGTTGAGATGAAGGACCTGGGGGAACTTGATGATGCCATGCGGACGATCGAAGAGATCGTTATTCGCCAGCATAAACTAAGGCCGGATCAGTACGAAACCTTCAATATCCGCAACAACGCGACTGTCCAGGAGGCGCTTTCAAGCAGCACCAAAGTATTCTCGGTTCTGTTGGGTTCTGTCGCGGCGATCTCTCTTGTAGTGGGAGGGATCGGGATTATGAACATTATGCTGGTTTCGGTGACGGAGCGCACGCGGGAAATCGGTCTGAGGAAGGCGATCGGCGCGGCGCCTCGAGATATTATGGCTCAATTTCTCGTGGAATCTGTGGCGATTACGTTTATCGGAGGAATTTCCGGTGTGATCCTTGGCGCCTCTTTGTCAGGTTTGATTTCTTTGCTTGCGGGATGGAAAACCATTATTGAATTAAAATCCATTTTTCTCGCTTTTTTCTTTTCGGTTGCCGTGGGGATCGGGTTCGGATTGTGGCCCGCAAAAAAAGCGGCCCGGATGGATCCGATTACTTCTTTGCGGTATGAATGAGTTCTTGCGGGCTTCAATTTGTTGACAGTGTTTTACGGTTCCCCTATAATAAACCCTTCGTTTTAAAGGAGATAGAGCCGAATCACTCAGAGAAAAAACTCATCCATGCGGGAGATTTTCTTTCAGAGGGGAAATTTTTGGAATATCCGGAAGGCGGCAAAAGCCTTTTGAACCTCCCGAATTTCATAAAACCACCGGAAAATACATATACGCCATGATACGCTGTTCAATAGTCGGAGCTACGGGATATACGGGAATCGAATTAGCGAGGATTTTACTGCGGCATCCCCGCGTTCGGATGACTCATCTGACCAGCCGGCAGGACGAACCGCCGGAATTGGGGAAACTCTTACCCGAACTTTCAAAAAAATCGCCGTTAAAAATCGAGAAATTCGACCTCCGGAAGGTTTTGGATGGGAGTGACGTTGTGTTCAGTTGTCTTCCTCATACGGAATCGGCGGAGTTTGTTCTGGCGCTTGCGGCGAAAAATAAGATCGTGATCGATCTTTCTGCGGATTTCCGTCTGAAAGATCCTAAACAGTACAAAGCATGGTATGGATGGAAACATCCCCGGGTGGCACTGCTGAAAAGCGCGGTGTACGGTCTTCCCGAAATTTACCGGGAAGAGATTCAGGGCGCGTCTTTGATTGCGAATCCGGGATGTTATCCGACGGCGACGATTTTGGGGCTTGCGCCGCTGGTTGCGAAAGGATTGATCGATTTGGATTCGATTACCGTGGACGCGAAATCCGGGGTGAGCGGGGCCGGGAAAAAATTGAAAGCCGAACTGCTGGCCGGCGAAGTGAATGAGAATTTCAAGGCCTATAAAGTGAATCAACATCAGCATATGCCCGAAATTCAAATGGTTTTGAGTGATATCGCCCGCGCGAAGGTTCTGTTTTCGTTTGTTCCGCATCTTCTGCCATTGGAGCGGGGAATTCTCGCGACCATTTACGCGCGTAAGAAGACAGGCGCGAAAGCGAAAAAAATCCGGGAGGCTTATCTTGAGACGTATGAAAAAGAGCCTTTTGTGCGGATACGGAAAGAAGGGGATTTTCCGAGCCTTCACGCGGTTCAGTACACGAATTTTTGCGATATCGGCATCTGGGCGGAAGATAAAAATCCCCGGGTGATTGTGATTTCAGCGATTGATAATTTAGTGAAAGGCGCAAGCGGTCAAGCAGTTCAAAACATGAATATCCGGCTCGGCTTTCCTGAACAGGCCGGATTTGAGAGGCTAGAATGAAAAAAACCATTATTCCGCAGGGATCCGTTACTTCTCCGAAAGGGTTTGTGGCTTCCGGTTTTCACGTGGGGATTAAAAAAAACAAACTCGATACGTCATTGGTTCTTTCCACTTCGCCAGCGGTGGCCAGCGCGACGTTTACTCGAAACACGGCGAAGGCCTGGCCCGTGCTGTGGTCCAAAAAGGCGGTGTTGCATCGCACGCACCGCGTGATTTTTGGCACTAGCGGGAATGCCAACTGTTTTAACGGAGATGGCGGTCGCGAAGCGGTCCGGAAATGCGTCAAATTTTTAAGCGCGAAACTTGGAATTGCCGCGGAAGAAGTGTTGGTCGCTCAGACGGGGATTATCGGAAGGGCCTTTCCGACGGCCAAGGTGTTGAAGGGAATTCCGGCGCTGATCGAGACCCTCGCTTCGGACGGCGGGCACCGGGCTGCTCAGGGAATTTTGACCACCGACCGGCAGACGAAAGAAATCGCCGTTTCTTTTCCGATCGAGGGGAAAGAGGTCCGGATCGGGGGCTGCGCGAAAGGCGCGGGCATGCTGAACCCGAACATGGCGACCATGCTCTGCTTTATCACGACGGACGCCGCGATCGGGAAATCTCTTCTGAGGCAGGCGTTGAAAGAAGCGGTGGATGACACGTTTAACCAGATTTGCATCGACAATGACATGAGCACGAATGACACGGTTTTTATTCTGGCAAACGGACAGGCCGACAATCCGAAAATTTCGAGCAAAGGAGGGAATTACAAGATTTTTGTCTCTCAGCTCAAGCGGGTGTGCCGCACGATTGCCAAAGGTTTGGTGAGGGACGGAGAAGGGGTCGAGCGGGTGGCGGAGATTAAAGTGACCGGCGCGCGAAATGCCCGGGAGGCGAAAATTATCGCCCGGCAAATCGGCCAGTCCATGCTTTTTAAAACCATGCTGGCCGGCGGCGATCCGAATTGGGGCCGCGTGGTCGCGGCGGTGGGTTCGACGCAATTTCCGTTTGAACCCAAAAAACTTGACGTCAGTTTCGAAGGGGTTAAAGTATTGAATCACGGGCGGGTTCATCAGGATCTGATTCCTGCCCTGCGGAAAAAATTACAGAAGAAACAAGTGGATGTGGAAGTTAACCTTAATCTCGGCCGGGGAGAAGCAAGATTTCTGACCTGCGATTTGACCCAGGCCTACGTGAGGATAAATGCATGGCTTACGACGTAAAGGCGGCAGATCAATTTATGGAACGTCTCGTCGAAAAGGCGAGTATTTTGATTGAAGCGCTTCCCTATATCAAAAAATTCCGGGGGAAGGAAGTTCTGATTAAATACGGCGGGGCGGCGATGGGGAATGAAGATATTCGCATGAATGTGCTTCATGACCTGGTGTTCATGAGTTACGTCGGTATCAAGCCGATTTTGATTCACGGCGGCGGCCCGAATATCACCGAACGCCTGAAAAAAGAGGGGATTACTTCAAAATTCGTGGACGGTTTACGCGTCACGGATAAAAAAACGATCAGCCTGGTGTCCGACACGCTCGCCGATCTGAATAAAAGCATCGTCCATGACATCAATCAGCTCGGGGCCCGCGCGATCGGGTTGAGCGGTTTTGACAATGAAATCCTAAACGTAAAGAAAGTGGAAGCCAAGGAGGACATCGGATATGTCGGAGAAGTCGTGGCTGTGAATCTGCTTCCGCTGAAAGAATTGACGGAATTCAACATTATTCCCGTCGTGTACCCTCTCGGGATCGATGAAAGAGGCGAGATGTACAACGTGAACGCGGACGAAGCGGCGGCGAAAATCGCGGCGGCGATGCAGGTGCAGAAGCTGATGGTTCTTTCAAATGTTCGCGGAATTTTAAGAGACCCCGAAGATCCGAAATCGTTGATTTCTTCCCTGCACGTGGATGAGGTGGAAACGCTGATCAAGAGCAAGGTGATCAGCGGCGGAATGATTCCCAAGGTTAAGGCTTGTACCGCGGCATTGCAGGGGGACGTGAAGAAGGCGCATATCATTGACGGGCGGATCAAGCATTCGCTTCTCCTTGAAATCTTCACGGATCAGGGAATCGGCACCGAAATTATTTTGTAACCCGGGTTACTTCTATGAAAAACCAGGATATTAAAAAACTCTATGAGACTTTTGTCCTTCCGACGTACCGGCAATTGCCCGTTTGCCTGGTCAAGGGAAAAGGAGGACGGGTTTGGGATCTGGAAGGGAAGGAGTATTTGGACTTTTTCCCGGGTTGGGGGGTTTCAGGCCTCGGACATTCTCATCCGGCCGTGGTGAGCGCGATCAAGGATCAGGCGAAAAAACTGATCCACGTCTCGAATAATTTTCTGAATCCGAAACAGGCGAAACTCGCGGAAGCGATTTCGGAGGCGTCCTTCCCGTGCCGGGTCTTTTTTGCCAACAGCGGAGCCGAAGCCAATGAAGGGGCCATCAAGTTCGCGAGGCGTTACGGTTCGGCGACGGGCCGCTATGAAATCATTACCATGGAAAATTCGTTCCACGGAAGAACGCTTGCCGCGATCACGGCGACGGGGCAGACCAAATACCAGGAGGGCTTTGCCCCTCTTCCGGAAGGATTCGGATACGTTCCGTTCAACGATCTTGAGGCGCTCAAAAAGAAAATCGGTCCGAAAACGATCGCGATTATGCTGGAACCGGTTCAGGGGGAAGGCGGAATCAATGTGGCCTCTCAGGAATACGTTCGCGCAATCAGGAAAATTTGCGATGAGAAGGATTTGTTATTGATCGCGGATGAGGTGCAGACCGGGATGGGGCGGACCGGGAAATTTTTCGCGTATCAGCATTACGGAATCGAGCCCGATTTAATGACTCTGGCCAAGGCGCTCGGAGGAGGGGTCCCGATCGGGGCGCTGGTCGTGAACCGAAGGGTGAAAAGCGAAGTGCTGACGCCCGGAACACATGCTTCGACATTCGGCGGGAATCCCCTGGCTTGCGCGGCGGCGCTTGCGGTGTTTAAAACAATACGGAAGGAAAAACTTCTTCAGAACACCGAAGCAATGGGCGCTTATCTTCGCGGGAAATTGGAAGAAATGAAAGCGAAGTATCCCTTTATCAAGGAAGTCCGGGGGCTGGGGCTTATGCTGGGGATGGAACTGAGCATCCCGGGCGCGAAAATCGCGGAAGAGTGTCTCAATTCGGGACTATTGATTAACTGCACTCATGAGACGGTTTTGAGAATTATGCCGGCGATGATCGTTTCGAAAACGTTTTTAAATCGCGGGCTGTTTATTCTGGACAGGGTTTTGGCGAATGTTCAAAGGTAAGAAATCATGAAAAATCTGATTACGATCAAAGACTTGGGCCTCGAGGAGATCCGGTTTTTGCTGGATTTTACGGAGCGGATCAAAAAACATCCGGCCGTATACTCCCAGAAAATGCGCGGAAAAACCCTGGGACTTATTTTCGAAAAAGCCTCCACGCGGACCTGGGCGTCTTTTCACGTCGGCATGGTTCAGATGGGCGGGAACACGCTTTATCTGGGCCCGCAGGACATCGAGATGGGGAAGCGTGAGGAGGTGCGGGACATCGCGCGGGTGCTTTCAAGCTACATGGACGTTTTCGTGCTGAGAACGTTTCTTCACCGGACGATTCTTGAATTCGCGAAATATTCCCCGAAGCCCGTGATCAACGGATTGAGCAATTTTTCTCATCCCTGCCAGGCATTGACGGATCTCTACACGATGCTGGAATATTACGGAAAGGACCGCCTGCAAACGCTCAAGATGACTTACGTCGGTGATGCCAACAATGTTTTCAACTCCCTGCTTTTCCTTTTCGCGAAAATGGGGTTGCAGTTTTCCTACGCGACACCCAAAGAATACGCGCCTTCGGCGTCGGTGTTGCGGACCGCGAAGCAGTACGCGAAGCAGTCCAAAGCTAAAATTACGGGGGGGTTCAATCCAAAGGAAGCGGTAAAAAACGCGAATGTGATTTACACGGATGTCTGGGTCAGCATGGGGGAGAAAGAGGACCCCGCCCGGAAAAAGGCGTTTTTCAAGGCGTATCAACTGAATCAGAAACTGCTTCGTTACGCAGCGCCGGATGTTCGTGTGATGCATTGCCTGCCCGCGCATCGGGGCGAAGAGATTACCAATCAGGTCATTGAGGGGAAACATTCGCTTATTTTTGAACAGGCCGCAAATCGCATGCCGGTGCAGAAGGCTATTTTACTTTATTTACTCACGGAAATCGGCCGCGAATTGAAAGAAGGCTGAGGCCGTACGGAGAATCGGAACAAGGAGAGGCTGAATGGAAAAAGTAATTTTGGCTTATTCGGGAGGATTGGACACGTCCTGTTGCGTTCGCTGGCTTAAGGAGCGCTACGGTTATGAAGTGATTTGCTTTTCCGCTTTTATCGGGGAAGTTTCCGACAAAGAGGCCCTTCGCAAGCGGGCCTATGCCGCCGGGGCTTCGAAAATTTACATCCTGGATCTCAAAAAAGAATTCGCGAAAGATTTTATCCTTCCCGCGCTCTGGGCCCACGCGCGTTACGAGGGGAAATATCCTCTGGCGACTTCGCTGGGGCGGCCGCTGATTGCGAAGCATTTGGTGGATGCGGCGCATCGGGAAAAGGCTTCCTGCGTTTCCCACGGATGCACGGGAAAAGGCAATGACCAGGTTCGGATTGAGCTCGGGGTTCGCGCGCTGGATCCGTCGCTTAAAATCGTCGCGCCGCTTCGCGAATGGGAATTCAAATCCCGCGAAGAGGAAGTGGATTATGCCCAGCAGAACGGAATTCCGATTTCCGTCACGAAAAAAAGCGTTTATTCCATCGACAAAAACATCTGGGGAGTCGCGATCGAAGCGGGCATTTTGGAGAATCCGTGGGAAGAAGTTCCCGAGGACGCGTATCTTCTGACCCGGGGGGCCGGCCGGAAAAAAGGATCGGGGGCGGTCGAGGTGACTTTTGAAAAAGGTGTTCCGGTCGGGCTCGACGGGAAGGCGTATCCGCTGGTCGCTTTGATCGATAAACTGAATGCGATTGCCGGAAGCTTCGGAGTGGGGCGGATTGACATGATTGAAAATCGCGTGATCGGGATTAAGTCCCGGGAGGTGTATGAAGCGCCCGCGGCGGAAGTGCTTCTTTCGGCCCATGAAGAGCTGGAGTCGCTGATCTTTGACCGGGATTTTCTGCATTTTAAAAAAATGCTTTCCGATAAATACGCGGATCTCGTCTATTACGGGTATTGGTTTACGCCTCTGAGGGAAGCCTTGGACCAGTTTTTCGCAAGGCATCAGAACCTCGTGACGGGGACAGTCCGTTTCCGTTTGACGGCGGGACAGGCGGTGGTGACCGGCCGGAAATCTCCGAATTCCGTTTACTCGGAAGCGCTCGCGACTTATTCGGCTAGGGATGCTTTTGATCGCACGGCCGCTCAGGGCTTCATGAAATTGTGGGGGCTTCCTTACGAAGGTTGTTTTAAGGAGAAGCGAGGAAGACAATGAAAAAACTCTGGGGGTCCCGTTTTCAGGAAGAGTTGGCGCAGGACGCGAAAGAGTATTCCTATTCGCTTGAGATTGACCGGGAACTGCTTCGCGCGGACGTTCAGGTCAGCAAAGCGCATGCGCTGATGCTGGGCCGGACAAAACTCGTTTCGAAAGGCGAAGCGCAAAAGCTGGTCCGCGGCCTGGACTGGGTTTTAAAGGAACTTCATGGGAAGGATCTCACAAAGTTTGCTTCGGACGTCGAAGATATTCATACGCTGATTCAGACGTTTCTTGAAAAAAAGATCGGGAAAACGGCCCGGAAACTTCACGCAGGCCGCTCCCGGAATGATTTGATCGCGACCTCCACGCGGGTTTGGCTTCGGGAGAAAATCGGGCTTCTTTCCGGCTGGATCGGGGTGTTTCAATCGGCGTTGACCGAGGCCGCCGAGAAATTTATGGGAGTCGCGATTCCCGGATACACGCATCTTCAGCGGGCGCAGACCGTTCTTTTATCGCATCATCTTCTTGCCTACGTGGAAATGCTCGCGAGAGATCAGGGGCGGCTGACGGACGCCCTGAAGCGGATGGACGCGTGCCCTTTGGGATCCGGAGCGCTTGCCGGCAGTACGCTTCCGCTGGACCGTTTGTTTGTGGCCCAGCGTTTGGGCTTCAGCCGGGTTTCGGAAAATTCACTGGATGCCGTCAGTGATAGGGATTTTGCCCTTGAAATGCTAGCGGCGATCGCGGTTTTATTTATTCATTTATCACGGTTTTCAGAGGATTTGATTTTGTGGAACACGGCCGAATTTGGTTTTCTGGCGCTGCCGGACAGCTATTCGACGGGCTCGAGCTTGATGCCGCAGAAAAAAAATCCCGACATGCTGGAGCTTGCGCGCGGGCGCTCGGGGCAGGCGATCGGAAATCTTGTTTCCCTGCTCGTGACGATGAAAGGGCTTCCGCTTGCCTACAACCGGGATATGCAGGAAGACAAAAAAGGCCTTTTTGAATCCGTAAAGCTCGCGCTCAAAACACTGGAAGTTCTTTCCAATCTGGTTCGCCGGATTGAAGTGAAGGAGGCCAGGTGTTTCGCGGCGGTCTCCGACAGCCTTCTGTATGCGACGGATCTTGTGGATTATCTGATTCTGAAAGGCGTTGCCTTCCGGGACGCGCATGAGATCGTGGGGAGACTGGTTCAGCATTCCCTCTCGGTCGAGCGGGCGCTCAAGGAACTTTCCTTCAAGGAGTTTCTCCGGTTTTCCCCGCTTTTCAAAAAAGATATTTATGAAATTTTCAATCCCGGAAAAAGCCTTTTAAGAAAACAGACCCGGGCTTCCACGAATCCGGATCTTGTCAAATCGAGTATCAAAGCCTGGAAGAAAAAACTGGCCGGTTCCTGAAACCGGCTTGATTTCGGATGATTTAGCGATGCACGACTTTCATTATAAAAACGGACAGCTTTATTGCGAACAGGTCCCCGTTTCGGAAATCGCGGAACAGGTCGGGACGCCTTTCTATCTCTACAGCCGCAAGACGATCACGGATCATTACGCGAAACTTGAGAAAGCTTTCCGTTCCGTGAATCCCCTGATCTGTTTTTCCATGAAATCAAATTCAAATCTCGCTTTTCTCTCCACGTTGGTCCGGCAGGGAGCGGGGCTGGACATCGTTTCGGGCGGGGAACTTTACCGCGCCTTGAACGCGGGTTGTCCTCCGGAAAAAATTGTCTACGCGGGAGTCGGGAAAACCAGACCCGAGATTTCCCAGGCCATTGACGCCGGGATCCTTCTCTTCAATGTGGAATCCATTCCGGAACTTGAGACGATCGACACGATCGCGCGGAGCAAGCGGCAAACCGCGAATGTTTCCCTGAGAATCAATCCCGGTATTGATCCCAAGACGCACCGGCACATCACAACGGGGAAAAAAGGCACAAAATTCGGCATTGATTTCCAGACGGCGTTTGAGATTTTTCTGGAGCGGAATGATTTGCCGAATCTCAATATCTCGGGGCTTCACGTTCACATCGGTTCCCAGATCACGTCGGGAGACCCTTTTGTGAAGGCGCTGAAAAAAGTTCTGGATTTCGTCAAGTCGCTTGAAAAGGAGAAGATCGAGATTCAATATCTGAATCTGGGGGGCGGGCTGGCCGCGGTTTATCATGAAGAAAACCCCCAGAGCGCGGATCAGTACGCGGCCAGACTTCTGCCGTTGCTCCGGAAGACGCGCTTTGCCGACAAGAAGCACCGCCGGGGAATGCTGATTTTCGAGCCGGGCCGCTTCATCGCGGCGAACAGCGGAATTTTTGTGACGAGCGTCCTTTATGTGAAAAAAACGCGGGAGAAAAATTTTGTGATCGTGGACGGCGGAATGAATGATCTGATCCGTCCGGCCTTGTATGACGCGTATCATGAAATCGCGTCCGTTAAAAAGCCGGATTCCGCCGCGACGATGCTTTCGGATGTCGTGGGACCGATTTGCGAGAGCGGAGACTTTTTGGGAACCGGGAGAAAGCTTCCGGTCGGATTGAATCCGGAAGACCTTCTCGCGGTGTTTGGGACCGGGGCTTATGGGTTCACGATGTCGAGCCAGTACAATTCCAGACCGCGGTCTCCGGAAGTGATGGTGAGCGGAAGATATTTTGAAGTGGTCCGGACCCGCGAGACTTACCGGGATTTGGTCCGGGGCGAAAGACCCCCTATTTTTTGAGAACGCGATGAAAACGATTCCGTTCTACAAAATGGAAGCGACGGGGAATGATTTTGTCGTGGTGGACAACCGCCGGAAAATTATTTCTCAGGCCGGGAAATTCGCCCGGCAGGCTTGTGACCGTTACGCGGGAATCGGCGCGGACGGGGTTTTGCTGGTGGAGGCTTCCCGTGTTGCCGATTTCAAAATGCGCATCTTCAACGCTGACGGTTCGGAAGCGGAAATGTGCGGAAACGGTTCACGCTGCGCCGGACTTTTCGCGAGAAAAATTTTAAAATTTCCCGCGAAACTTTCGATGGGAACTCTGGCGGGCATGATCCGCCTTGAGGTGGGAAATGCCACGGTGCGCGTCGGGCTTCCCGCTCCCAGGGATTTCCGGGACCGTTTTACGCTGGACGTGGACGGGCAAATGTATCAATGCTATTTCATCAATACCGGAGTGCCGCACGCCGTTTGTTTTGTCGAAGACTTCAAAGGTTTTTCGCCTGAACAGTTGGGCGAAAAAATCCGCTTTCATAAGGAATTCGCTCCGAAAGGCACTAATGTGAATTTCGTCAAAAAGGAGTCGGAAACTTCGATTTTTGTGCGGACGTATGAACGGGGAGTGGGCCTCACCCGCGCTTGCGGAACGGGTGTTACGGCATCCGCGATTGTCAGCGC
>Ga0172375_10004412_pt1 | contig 20796 bp, 21 predicted proteins | sample LakKiv1m_FD_114537 | JGI IMG/M metagenome (GOLD analysis project Ga0172375, IMG submission 114537) | Freshwater microbial communities from Kabuno Bay, South-Kivu, Congo - kab_092012_11.1m | ecosystem: Environmental > Aquatic > Freshwater > Lake | place: Democratic Republic of the Congo...
AGAAGATAGAGTAGTTAATAAAGAACTAATTGAACCAGAACTAACAACTGTCCTTGAGAAACCTGCTATCGAAAGATATCAGCCAATAAATGTTGTTGATGAATATGCTGATTCTAAAGCAGTTGCAAGTCCGAAAGTAATAGCTAGTACGGGTTCGGGATCATTCGGACAGGATTGGTTGATTAAAGATAAAGAGAGTGGGAAGATGTTCTTTGTTACTAAAAAAGGAGTTAAGGAGAATCAAATGGCAAGCAAACTAGGTAACATGCTAAAGGGAAAAGCAGGTGGAGAGATAGATAGTAAGATTTACTTTCCAGAGATGAGAAGAGAAAACTTTGGTCAAGGAGATGTAGTTCTATCGGAGTATGCTGAAGATGCTAGGGAGATGATCAGTGCAGAATTATCTCCCGAAGTGGGAGCTTTTGCAACTGCAGAAAATATCTGGATAAGAAATTGGGATTTTAGAGCAGGGACAAGTGGAAATGTCTTAGTAGCCAAAGATGGTAGGATGGTCCCCATAGATTTTGAGAAAGCTTTTGGTGGTGATCTCGAGGCCGGAATTATAACCACTACTGGAGGAGCAAGTATCGATGAAAAGGTGCTTAATGTTCTTGCAGAGAGAGCAAATCCTTATTATAAAGCTGCTTCTCCGCAAGATTATGAAAAAGCATTTCAGATAATTGAAAACCTTGGCGAGGATGACTATGCTAAGATCAGGCAATTTGCTCTTGACTCAGGATATTCTCCTTCGGAAGCCGAGAGAATTGTGGTTGAATTAAAACAAAGAGCTAAAACTATTCGGGAAGATGTTAATTATGTTATAGAACAAGCAAAGGTAAGACAAGTTGAGATTCCCGAATGGGCAATGGCCGGAGGATAAAACATTAATCCTTTAATCGTGCTCTTACTCTTTCTATTGATTTTGTTGCAGTCTCTTGATATCTTGGATCATAAGTTATAGATTGACTGTAATATCTTAATGAGTCTAACCTTGAACTTCTACTCTCCTCGACAATAACATCTGCTTTAGCTTCTAATAGTTCTCCTAACCTAAAATGAGCTTCAGCGTTAGAATAATCCTCCGCAAGCGTTTTTCTAAAGTAGCTTTCTGCTTGAGATAACGCCTCTTGATCGCCTTGTTTAAATTTATAATAATACGCACTACCTAAAAGGAAGTTTCTCTGTGGACAATCTTCTGTTTCTGTTAGTGAGAAAATCGCTTCATTATAATGCCCCTTTTCTATACTCTTTCTAGCAAATTGGTACCTAAAAGCTTCATTCTCTTGTAAGTCTGGCCATAATCTTAATATCTCGATTCCTTCTCTGAAATCAGAAGCAAAAGAATAATGCCTAGCTAGATCTAATTCTAAACACACTTTCTTTTCATCTTTAACCCCAAAAGAACTTGAAAAGACAAATTGATTAATCTCATCCGAGCAGTATCCTTCCTCTATGATTTCATGACCAAATACAGCGATCTTGTTCTTTTGATGACCCATTCTCACTGCTTTGAGATATCCTTCTGTCTCTTTTTTCGAAGCACCCCTGCGCCAAAGAAGTTCTAAAATAGCGACATAAAACATATCATTAACATCTTTTTCACTATGTCCTTCATAAGAAACATTAAGAACATCCTCAATAGAAGTAATGGATGGTGCAGTAGCACCATGTGATAGAATAACTCCAGTTTGAGTGATAGCAATTAAAGGTAATCCTGACATCCATTGCAAGACTTTATCTCGTTCTTCCGGTGGAAATTTACTTTCTAAAGACAAAACTTCATCAGAACAATATTTAGAGGTGTGTGGTCCTCCAACGTGACCATGTTCATGATTCCCTAAAAGACAAGAGACATTCCCACCATAATGGTCTCCCATTGCCATAAAATGTCTTAAGACGAATTCTGAATCGTCTACATATATCTCTCCCCTATTTATCTGTCGAGATTCTTGTGGGCCATGCACTAGATCTCCCAAAAACAGTAGGTAAACGTCTTCTCCACTATCACGACGTTCAGTAAATCCTTTCATTACTTTAAGATAATCACGCTTATTCCCATGCAAATCGGAGCAAACTAAGAGCTTACCTTTATTAGGGTAAACAAGTACGCGATTTTTAAGATTAATTACTGCCATTTATTACTTAAATATCCTTCTTCTATATAAATCTTAGGGTATTTTAATCACTTCTAAGGGATAACTATCCCTGGTGTCTTCTTATTCTTCCTCACAAAATTTATAAACACGTCTAAGAACTATACCTTAAAATTACTAAAAAGGTGGTTAAACATGACGATCGTCAAGATTAATATTCACAGAGTTGATGCAGAAAGAAATTTAGAATCGGCCGGAGGCCAGATTAAAATAAATAATAACGTTTCTATAAAAAATGTGGAAGATCTTTCTTTTGATGTGGACGGAAAGAAGGGATTAAAATTCACTTTCTCTTTCAACTGCAACTACGAGCCGGACTTAGGTAGGATTGAAGTGGAAGGCCAAATCTTATTCGTAGAATCTTCTGCTAAGATTAAAGAAATCAAAGAAGCTTGGGAGAAGAATAAAAGAATCCCTAATGATGTGATGGAGCAAGTAATTAATGCTGCTTTGCACAAAGGAAACATCCAAGCTATTAAGATCAGCGAAGAAGTAAGCTTGCCTAGTCCCTTACCTTTGCCTAAAGTTAAAACGGAAGTAGAAGTACCAAAGGCGAAGAAGTAATTGTTTTTTATATTATTCTTGTGACTAAAACGTCTCAGTTAGAGTGGATTACCATAATCTTTATATAGCCAACTTCTCTTCAGCTTCTTATTGTCGGGGTGAATTCTAATGAACGAGCCGAAAGAAATTAAGCTTAAAGTAATGGAATCCGTACAGGATGACGTTAATAAAGGTGTAGTTAAAGTAGATTCTAGTTTTATGCGTCAACTGGGTGTTAATCCTGGCGATGTAGTGGAAATAAGAGGGGAAAGGGTTACCGCGGGAGTGGTTGACCGAGCTTATCCAGGAGACATCGGATTAAACATTATTAGAATGGACGGTAACACCAGAAGAAACGCTAAAACTTCTATCGGCGAAATTGTTTACGTTAAGAAGGCAGAAGTTAAACCGGCTAAGAAAGTGGTTATCGCCCCGGCCAATAAAGGGATTATGGTTAATGCTCCTCCCTTGTTCTTTAAGCAAGGACTGTTGGGAAAAGCTCTAGTTAAAGGAGACTTAGTGGCTTTAAGAAAAGCGAGAAGAACTTTTAGAGTGATGGGCGCACCGGGCAGAGTTGACGACATTTTTTCCATGTTAGAGAACCAGTTTCCTGGATTCGGGTTCGGCGACTTAAAATTCTTTGTCGTAGACACTTTACCTAAAAAGGAAATAGTAGTTATCACTGAAGAAACAGAGATTGAATTTAATCCTAACGCTGAAGAGATCGTGGAAGAAGAAGAGGCGGGAAGATTAGGCATCAACTATGAAGATATTGGGGGATTGAGAGAAGAGATCCGTAAGATTCAAGAGATGGTTGAACTTCCTCTTAAACATCCGGAAATCTTCGAAAAATTAGGTATAGAAGCACCAAAAGGATTACTATTGCATGGTCCTCCCGGAACCGGAAAGACTTTGCTGGCTAAAGCGGTAGCTTCAGAAACTAACTCACATTTCATCTTAATCAACGGACCAGAAATCATCTCTAAGTTTTACGGAGAATCTGAAGCCAATTTACGTAAGAAGTTTGAAGAAGCGGAACAGAATGCTCCATCTATTATTTTCTTCGACGAAATTGATGCCATCGCTACTAAGAGAGAAGAAACTAAAGGGGATGTTGAGAAACGTGTAGTGGCACAATTGCTTGGATTGATGGACGGATTAAAGAGTAGAGGAAAAGTAATTGTAATCGCTGCTACCAATATGCCTAATCTGCTCGATCCCGCTTTGAGAAGGCCGGGTAGGTTTGATCGAGAGATCGAGATAGGAGCACCAAGTAAAGAAGGAAGACTAGAGATTCTTAAGATCCATACTAGAAACATGCCTTTGGAAGGAACCTTACAACCAGAAATTCTAAAACGAGAGGTCCTTTCCGTAATTGAACACAAGTTACATCCATTAGAGAAGGATATCAAAGATAAAGAACAAGAGATGGGGGTCTGGATCGATCTCATCAGCAAGATCAAAGCGGAAGTTTTCAATAAGCAGACAGAAATCTCCGAATCAAAAAATAAATTGGCCGAACTAGAAGAGAAGAGAAATAATTCTGAAGAAGAAACGATGGTTAAAATTGTTGAGATCATTACCAACATAGTAAAACGCATGGACATACTTCAAAAAGAGATCAAGATTAAAGAAAAGGATTTAGAAAACTTCAATCTAAAAGTTCAAGAGATTAACGCTCGGATTGAGAAGAATAAGCCTTTAATCATTGAATTAATAGAAGTCTCTCGAGAATTAAAAGAGAATTCGCAAGTATTGGCAGATTTGGTAGAAGAACTAATCAGTATAGATAATGCTACACAGTATTTAACCTTAGAAGACCCGCGTAGAAAGATATATGAGAATAAAAGAAGTCCTTTTAATATAAAATTGCAAAGTCTAGGTTTGCTTGATGTAATCCTTCAGAAAGCTAAGCAAGACCGAGAGAGTATCAACCGTGATCTGGAACAAGTAGCCAGAGTAACACACGGATTTGTAGGAGCTGATTTAAACGCTTTAGCCAAAGAAGCAGCCATGATCGTATTAAGGAGGGTGCTTCCAGATTTAAAGGGAGAGAAAGACGATCAACCTTTATCTAAAGAGATCCTCGAAAAGATCGTGGTTCGTATAGACGATCTTAAAGATGCACTTAAAGTGGTTCGTCCCAGTGCGATGCGCGAAGTATTTGTAGAAAAGCCGGATGTAAGTTGGGCTGACGTAGGTGGATTAGAAGAAGTAAAGAATAAAATAAAAGAATCGGTAGAATGGCCCTTAAAGAATCCGGAAATGTTCAAGCGTTTGGGGATCAGACCACCGCGAGGAATTTTATTATACGGGCCGCCTGGTACGGGTAAGACTATGCTGGCTAAAGCTGTAGCTAAAGAAACTGAAGCAAATTTCATATTGATCAACGGACCGAGCTTGTTAAGCAAATGGGTCGGTGAATCGGAAAAAGCAGTAAGAGAAGTGTTTAGGAAAGCCCGACAAACCGCTCCAACTATCTTATTCTTTGATGAGATTGATGCCTTATTCTCCCGAAGAGGAGCTAATGAAAGTGAAGGGGGAAGAGTAGGAGACAAATTGGTCAACCAAATGCTTACGGAGATGGATGGGTTAGAAGCCTTGAACGATGTATTAGTGCTTGGAGCAACTAATCGTCCGGATATTTTAGACCCCGCTTTATTAAGACAAGGAAGATTTGATCGGATCATTTATATCCCTGTCCCTGATGAACAAAGTAGGAAGAATATCTTTGAAGTGCATCTAAGCAAGATTGCCATTGATTCTGGTGAAAGTAAGACTAAAGTTAAATCTCCCAAATCTAGAGCGAGAAAGAAGAGTGAAGAGACACAAACCTTAATAGAAGAAACCTCTAAAGACCGAAAAGAACTGGTCTCTGAATTTGCTGCCGAATTAGCGGCAAAAACTGAAGGTTATGTGGGAGCAGATATTGAGGGAGTATGTCGAGAAGCAGCCATGATTGCTTTACGTGAAAACCTTAATGCTAAAGGGATACGTAAGGAACATCTGATTAAAGCTTTAGAAGTGATCAAACCTTCCGTAGACAAAAACATTGAACAAGCTTACAAAGATTTAGAGAATTACTTCAGTGCTGCTCGGGCTAAGCAGATCAAAGAAAAGCCTAGTAGAGATAATTATTTTGGGTAAGAAAGATGAATCCAATGGATGTGTTAAGAGAAGGAACGTATGATTATATTGCTGAATGTTGGGAATCTCATTAAATTGTTTTTGATACTTTTTATTATCAACTGATAATTGTGGTTATCATCCAATCTTCCAAAATCTTTATATAAAATAGGCTCTTTTACAAGATTAACCTTGTAGGGAGAGCTAGGCTGGCGCGCTAGTCCTGCGTTGTTACCGGGAACGGACTTCACCCGGAGCCGAAGCCTGAGGAAGGACCAATACGATTTTATTGGTCCAGATAGTCTTTGACGACGGTCTGTCCTTTGGGATGGACTGTTAGAGAACCGTGTCAGGCCAGGAATGGAGCAGCACTAATTTAACAGCACCATGTTCAAGGGGTTGCAGGCTCGAGAAGCTTTCTGGGTCAAACCAGTAGGATTGTATTGTTTCGACTAAGGGCGTGCCCCTAAACAAGTATTTTAAGATGAAGAAAGAAGTAAAGAAATACATCGATAACTTCTGGAAGTATTATGTTGATGGGGCATTTGTTTACGCCTACTTACCCAAATTATATCCGAAAGGAATGCTTACTAAGAAAGATCAAGAAGTAATTTTCAAGGAAACTGGACAGATACATTCATTATACAATAAAGGGGTTGAATTTCAATCTGATCCGAACAATAAACAAATTTTAGAGAATATTGAAAAACTAACTTATTTAGTACAAGATAAAAGATTAAAACAAAAGCTGCTAACATTAAGAACAGAAATGATTCAAATCAAACTAAAACTTTCTGATGATTCTTTCAAGAACAATCAGATGTGGGCCGTCGGACCACTAAACTATTTCAAGAAGCAATTAAAACAAAGAGTAAATAAATTAGATAAAGATATTACTATTACAGATGTAGATGAAGCACTTCTTCCTTTAAGACCATTTCTAGTGGGAAAGACTCCTTTTGCCGTGTATATTAAGAGATTAAGCAAGAGTTCTGAGGTAAAGATAAATTAGTTACAAATTCTCTTTAAAGAAATTTACTGTAACGGAAATAGCTTCCTGACTATGCTCTTCCGTTTCCTGAAATCCATGCTCACCATCTTCAATCGTTACTAGCTCGGCGTTGAGAAATACGTTAGAATATTTCAACGAATCGTCATAAGGAATATAACTATCTTTGTCTCCATGGACGAAAAGGATCGGGATATCTACATCTTCTAGAGATTTCCAAGGTTTGAGATGATGCATCTCTTCGATTAATGGTTTGCCAATAGCATATTTCAGGCTGTCAATCTTTATCACTCCTTCTTCTTCCAATTTCTTCATCGCTTCTTCTCCGAAATTTCTTAAGGGCCAAGGAAGCTCCGGTTCGAGTAAACAACGATAATCAATAACTGGATTCCATAACACTAGAGCTTTAACTAGCTCTTGATGTTCTCCTGCAAACAACGAAACTATTCCTCCACCAAAACTTGCCCCGAGTAATCCAAATTGAGAATATCCCTTACTCTGCATGAATTTAACTGCTGCATCTAAATCTTGGGTTTCTCCAGTGATAGTCATCTCCACCGAGTTTCCTTCACTCTCACCGTGAGCACGGAAATCGAAACGGAACACTACAAAACCAGATTCAGATAACCGAGATGCAAGTTCAGTAAAAATACCCTCTTCATCTTTATCCATAGTAATCCCATGACAAATAATAACACATTTATCTGTTTTAACAGAGGGAATAGTAAGTATACCACATAGTTTCAATCTATCTTCATTCTGGAAATATAACTTCTCTTCGTTCATAATCGGTAGTAAGCTCTTGGTCTATAAAAAATTATCTCTAATTAAGGAGTACAATGAACAGATTCAACACCGAAGCAAAACTTACCCATAAGATATAAGGGACTAGTAAATAAGCAGCAGTAGGATTGATCTGCCAGAAAAGAAGGATATTAGCAAGAATAGTAATCCACAACAGAAGAATATCGATGAAAGCCAGAAGTGGGGCGTGCATCCCAAAGAAGAAGATACTCCATAAAAAGTTCAAGACTAATTGTACTATAAAAATACCAATTCCCCCTTTCCATAAGGAACTTCCGGAAGTAGTCCACACTAAATACAAAGATATCCCCATTAGGATGTAAAGAATGGTCCATGCCGGTCCGAAGACCCATCCTGGTGGATTGAAAGAAGCCTTGTTAATTGTTTTGTACCAACTATCCACAGAACCCATTGTAAAAGTTGAACTAATCCACCCGATAGCTAAGGGAATCAACACACAGATGAGGAACACCAAAATCTTATTCATAAAGTTACAATTTCTTTTAGGTTTATATTTGTTACGTTAACACAAATCTTTTTAAACCATTTAGTTATTCTCTTATTATTATGACACCTGAAGAATGGTCTAAAATGGGTTTGAAGTGTGGAATTGAAATCCATCAGCAGTTAGAAGGCAAGAAACTATTCTGTAATTGTCCCACTGTTCTAAGAGAAGATGAACCCCATTTTGTAATCAAAAGAAAACTGAGAGCAGTTGCTGGTGAGGGAGGAAAAGTAGATATAGCTGCTGCTCAGGAACAATCTAAAGATCTTACCTTTGTTTATCAAGGATATAATGATACTACTTGTTTGGTGGAAGCGGACTGTGAACCTCCTCACAATATCAATAAAGAGGCTCTCTATACAACTTTACAGTTCTGTAAATTAATTAACGCTAAAGTAAATCCTATTGTGCAGGTAATGCGAAAAACCGTCGTAGACGGATCAAACACTTCTGGATTTCAACGAACAGCACTGATCGCTCGAGGAGGGACAATTTCCACCGTGAGCGGAGAAGTTCACGTAGAGAATATTTCTTTAGAGGAAGATGCGTGCAAGAACGTTTCTGAAAGTGCTGAAGAAAGAGTGTGGCGGATGGACCGTTTAGGAATTCCATTGATTGAGATTGGTACTGCTCCTGATATTAAAACTCCGGAACAGTGTCATGAAACGGCTAAACGGATTGGAACCCTTCTAAGATCTCTTCCGGGAGTTAAAAGAGGATTAGGAACTATCCGGCAGGACTTAAACATCTCTATCCAATACGGAAATCGTATCGAAATTAAAGGAGCACAAGATTTGAAGATGATTCCTACTTGGGTAGAAACAGAGGCTAAAAGGCAAGAGAAATTGTTAGAGATTCATCGTCAAGTTAGAAAGAATAAAGAGTTCCAAGTAGGAGAAGTGCTTGAATTAAATGAATTATTCTCTAATACTGAATCAATTCTTATAAAAAAGGTTATAGAAAAGAAAGGTAAGATTTACGGAGCAAGGTTGCCTGGATTTCAAGGTGTCTTAGGAACAGAAGTCGCTCCAAACCGACGTTTTGGGACAGAAATGTCTGACTATGCCAAAATATTTGGGGTAGGAGGAATGATTCATTCTGATGAGGATCTCAACAAGTATAAATTTTCTGCTAAAGAGATTGAAGGAATTAAGAAAAGGCTTAACGTTAATGAAGGAGACGGATTTATCATTATTGCTGATCAGGAAGAGAAAGCTCGAAAAGCTATTCAGGCTGCCTTGAACCGAGCCCAGATGCAATTAAGTGTCGCTGTGCCCAAAGAAGTGCGTAAAGCTAATCCGGATGGCACTACTAGTTATATGCGTCCTATGCCCGGAGCTTCTCGTATGTATCCCGAGACTGATGTACCTTTAGTCAAACCGGATATGAGTAACGTTATAATTCCTGAAACCTTAGAAGAGAAATTTGTTCGTTATCAGAAAGAGTTTGGTTTATCCAAGGATTTAGCAGAATTCATTGCTCGTTCGGAGATGATGCCTCTGTTTGAAGAGCTGGTTAAACAGTATCCTCAGATCAAACCCGCTTTCATGGCTGAAACTATTATTTCTACACCCAGCGAGATAAAGAAGAAGTACAATTTAGATGCTGATAAACTAACTGAAGATAATTTTAGGGATTTGTTTAGATATTTAGCAGAAAATAAGATCCACAAAGACATTGTTTTGGATGTCTTGATTGACATGGTCAAAGGAACTTTCGATGTGAATAATTATGCTTCTTTAGCTACAGAAGAAATCCATCGTCTGATAAAAGAAGTAGTTGATGCTAATAAAGGTGCTCCTCTCGGCGCTCTGATGGGCCAATGTATGAAGAAATTGGCTGGAAAAGCTTCCGGTAAGGTTATTTCTGATACATTGAACAAAATTCTAAAAGAAGGACATAAGTAAAAGCCTATACAATAAATACCTCGCCTACATAAGTTTTATAAGGAAATCATCAGCATCAAATTATATTCTAGAAAAATGGTTTCCAGAAATACTAAAATCCCAACGTACTTATCTATACTAGCTGCGGCTGTTCTCGGCTGGCATTCTCAAGCGGATGCTTCACCATTAGAACAAAAAGTAAATTTTCATTTTTCTCTTCCTTCTTCTCAACATCTGTCCCCTGCTTCTTCTCCTCCTCGGCTTTTAGATCAGATCGTTAATCTTGAATTCGATCCTGAATTGATGAAAGCTATATCGGATCTGAATCGAGGGTATGAATTATTCATGGAAAGAGAGAGAAGAATCGAGCAAGCATATCACACTTACGCTAATCGAGAAGGAATGGCTCGGAGTTTTACTTATACCATCCATACTAAAATTTACCAATCATTAATCCAGAAATCTTTAGATTTAGCTAAACAACGGTATAACGTAGATATTCCTTACTCTTTATTTGTTTCTTTAATTCAGGGAGAAAGCAGTTGGCACACTCATGTTACTTCTTCAGCGGGGGCGCAAGGATTGGGTCAACTGATGCCCGGAACAGCACAAACCGTGGGCTATCTCGATCGCACCAGTCCTAACCAACTACTGGCTGTGGCCATAATCTTAGGTAGTACTTATCATAAGTATGAACAGGAATTTCCTGATATAACTGAAGAGCAGCGTTGGGATTGGGTCTTAGTGGGGTACAATTATGGGATGAACGGCATTCCTTATCTTGCCCGGAGTAAAGGGGTAAAATCGTACTGGGAACTGACACGGAAAGATCTCGGTCGGGAAGCCTACGAGTTTGTAGGTAAGATTAGAGGGATAGAACGAGCTTTCTTGTATGATTATAACCGTGAGGACATTTCTTAATAACCTAATATTTTATAAATAAAGTGAAGTTTGGGATAAATAATCAAGGAGGAATTCACTATGGCTAAAAAAACAGAAAATACTAATATGGTTAAATCCGGAGATCGCGTTTCCGTACATTATACAGGTAAACTTAAAGACGGAACCGTGTTTGATTCATCTGATGGTAGAGCCCCTTTAACTTTTGCAGTAGGAGCTGGACAAGTTATCCCCGGATTTGATAAAGCAGTTACGGGTATGAAAAAGACTGAGAAGAAGACTTTTACTATTCCTTCGGCAGAAGCGTATGGTCCAGTTGTCAAAGAGTTAATCTTAGAGATTCCCAGAGCAAGATTGCCTCCTCAACCTGACCCTCAAGTAGGGATGCAATTGATCATGCGTGGTCCTCAAGGCCAGCAAGTTCCGGCTACGATCACTAAGGTGGAAGGAGATAAAGTCACTATCGACATTAATCATCCTTTAGCTGGTAAAGATTTGACTTTCGACATTGAGGTTGTGGGTATAAACGATGCTTCTTTAGAGGAAAAAGAGTCTTGCGGGTGCTGCGGTGAAGAATGTGGCAGTTGTACCGAAGAAGAGTGTTCTTGTGAAGACAAGGAGTGCGATTGCGATCATAAGCATTAATTCTTTATTTGTTTTTTGTTAATTTTTATAAATAAATGATCATTCTAGAGAATAGTATGAATACCGGGATAAGTTATATCATTGAAGTTCTTAAAAGTGGAAATGGGAAGAAACAAGAGATTTCTATTCGACAGTTAACGGAAGCTATACGTGAGGGAGTGAAAAGCGAACCGGAAAGATTCCCTGAATTAGTACATGAATTAGAAGCGCGCATCCATAGAGCTAGTGGGATGTCCATAAATCAAGCGAGATCCAGAGCTTTACTTAATATTGCGGGATATGTAGTAATGGCAGATCATGATTTTAAAACAGAGATGATGATTAGAGCAGCGATGGGAGGACCCTTAACTGTCGAACAATATTTAGACTCTCCTCGCGAATATGGGTTGGCTATGCAAGTCTTAGCTAGTTATGTTGGATTGGAAGGAATCATGTTAAGAAGATTTATCTTTGAACAACAATTAACTAGCTAGACAAACCTTTATATTCCTTATATTCTTCTCTTAACAAATGGATAAAAAGAAAGCACTTAGAATACTATTTTACTTTGCTCTACCCATTTTTCTACTCTTGCTCTCATATCAACTCACTCTCTTGTTCTACTCACAGACGGAAAACCAGAAGATCACGGTTGATTATGTCAAAGGGAATACCCCTATTCTTCCTTTAAATTATACTTCTTCAGAGCTGTCTCATCTGGAAGACGTAAAGAAAGTAATGGCTTGGACCAATATTGTTTATCTTCTCTTATTACTATTTGTAACGATTTATATTATCTTAAAAATTAAGGATCGCTCTAAAGAAGAACTAATCTCCCTTCTGAGAACAGGAGGAAAAGTAACACTAATCTCCATAGGAATAATTATTTTTCTTTCTTTGTTCTTTTTCAACACCCTATTTACTCTTTTCCACCAGGTGTTCTTTCCTCAAGGAAACTGGATGTTTCCTCCTGATTCCTTGCTTATTCAGACCTTTCCTTTAACCTTTTTCACTCATATAAGCCTATTTATTTTTGCTCAGACTGTTCTTTATGGAATGATTTTTATAGGAGTAGGTTATCTCATTAAAAGATGGTGGAAATAACTCATAAGGTTAAAGCGTGGATCATCGCCCTAATAGTTTTAGCTATAGTTATCGGAATAGTCCTGTTAGTATTTAGCTTCTTCTTGTTGATCCTGCCCATTATTATTATCTTAATCCTCATCGGCTACTTCTGGAGAAGGTTGACTCGAGTAAAACAGGGCCCCACTCGGAAAAGTCCGGAAAAACAGAAAGAAGTAATTGATGTAGAGTACAAAGTAAAATAGTCTTAAAAAAGAGGAAAGAATATGAAACCGTTAGTGTTAGTTAATCTTAAAGTTTATCCTGAATCTATAAGTAATTCTGCTTTGAAACTGGTTCGAGAGATAAGTAAAGTTAAGTCTAATAAATTTACTCTGGCTGTTTCCCCTTCTTTACTCACTACAAAGGAAGCTGCTCAGGAAAAATTAATTGTAATTGCTCAGCATGTTGATGCACAAGATTTAGGAGCGCATACGGGAAGAGTTACAATAGAAGAATTAGCTAAAGTGGGAGTGAAAGGAGTAATGCTGAATCATTCCGAATACAAAATACCTCTTTCTGAGATAAAACGAATCTTAATAAAAGCTAAAAAATTCCACCTTATGACTATTGTTTGCGCTTCTAATCTAAAAGAGATAAAAGAGGTCCTGCCTTTTCATCCAGATTATATCGCTTATGAACCTTCAGAGCTGATTGGGGGTCCGGTTTCCATTGTTGAAGCTGACCCTAAACTTATCCAACAGGCCCATCATCTTTTGAAGAATTCTAAGACTAAACTTCTGTGCGGAGCGGGAATACATTCTCGAGAAGATTTGCAACATGCTTTAAAGTTAGGAGCGCAGGGTGTCTTGCTTGCTCATGCTTTGGTTAAAGCTAAAAATCCAAAGAAGTTCTTGGAAGAGATGCTTAAGCTTTAACATTTACGATAACTCTTTGGGGGTTACCGTACATTTTTTCTTCTGCACCGGTTCCAGAGAAGACTCGCACGTTAAATATATACTGACCTAGGGGAACATTCTTTGGCACTTGAAAATTAATCTGTTCTTTTTTGTTCTGTCCTTCTTCTAAGACAAACGGCTGATCGTTATAAAGGACCCACTGAGATAGGTCGAGTTCCTTAATGATATTTCCCGTTTCATCTTTACCTTCAGCGAATTCAATAGTGATATGGAAAACATTCTTTTCTCCTACATTTAATACTCCAATACCAAAGATATGACTTTCTCCTCTAACTACATCACCTACATTTCTGGGTAGAGCTACTTGTTTTCCTTGTTCTACTAATAAGCGGTCCAGCTCAGTGTTAGTTCTTTCATCCAGTTGAGCTTTAGTTTCTTCTGCTCCTTTGATCCAGTTGTACATTAAGGTTATTCCTCCGATAAGAACTACAATAGAAATTATTACCACTACCAACATCTCTACCGATAATCCAATAGCAGCACGCTTATTGACCATGTTCATAAAAAGGAAGAGAATATTTATAAAGTTCTCTTACTATTGAACAGTTACATCAAATGTCCCGTCGCTATATTCGTTTGGTTGGACTATTCGCTTCTAGTATCTTAGCTTGTTCTGTTTATTCTTGTGCTCCTCCGGCATCTTCTTTCTCTGGATGTCAAAGCGATAACGATTGTCCGGGACAGCAGTATTGTGTAAACAATGCTTGTGTTGATCCAATTCCTTCTACCCTCACAAATCCACAGGAAGTGTTTGATCTAATGGTCCAGAAGATGGAAAGGGGAGATCTGGAAACAGTGATTGATTGTTGCTGGGATCCCGATTATAAAGAGATGTATCATTCTGAACTCGGCGGGAAAGATTTGGTTCATATGGCTGCTCAATTAAAAGGAAAGACTCTTAATGCTCCTCAACCTGGATCTTTAGATGATGGGGCCAATTTTAGACAATATAACTTAAATGTTAATGGGATAGAATATTCACCCATTTTTGTGAAGAAACAAGATGGAACTTGGCGTATTAGCAAAATGTAAGAGAAGTTTAGCTAAAGGATTAACTCTCGCTGCTTTAGTGGGAGGAGCATTCTGCTTTCATCCTTCCCGAGCACAAGCCTATGATACTAATACCATTCATCCTGCTTTGGTTCAAACCTTAAACCAATTTTATCAACCTTCTCAAGGAGTAGTATTCGTAACGGATAAAGTAAAAACAGGAAGCATCAACGAGGATTCACCAAATCAAGCTTATGCTCGAGCTTTACACCATTTCCAGCACTGGCAAACAAATGAAGGATTATTGGGGTTCTCTTCAGTGTATGAGTGGGCTACACACCCAGAAGTCCAAGCAGCTTTCCCTTTTGGAGACCACACTTGGCAAAGAGCAGTAGATGATGTGTATACTACTTCTACTCTAGGTGATAATTTTGGATACCTGTTTCATTTAATCTCCGATTTAACTGTTCCTGCTCATGTCCGAGCCGATACTCATATTCTGGTAGATAGTTATGAAGCTTGGACCAGCGAACATATGTCTCAGATTATGGGGAAAATCCATCCTCAGAACATTCCTCAGTTCGATAACTTACAGCAGTTGATGGATAATCTAGCTCACGCAACGGGCGCTATGGCTTATAGTGATGATTCTGTTGACGGAACTATTTCCGTGACTGAAGTAAGTGAAGGAAACCGCATTTACTATGTGAATATGGTAGAGGGAAAGACTTTCCACGTGCTAAGAAAAGGGTTCTTTTTTGATTATCCAGACACTACTTGCTTGAATGATACCTGGACCGTATCGGGAAGGAAAGCAGTAGAGTATGGTGCAGCGGCCATTAAACTGTTAGAAAAAGAAGCTCCTTGTGTAGCTAACTGTAGTGATAAGGAGTGTGGCGATGACGGCTGCGGTGGAATTTGTGGTCAGTGTGCTCCGGAATTGTTCTGTAACTTCGGAACATGTTTAGAAGATTGTATTGCTGATTGTACTTACAAACATTGTGGTGATGACGGCTGTGGCGGGAGTTGCGGCGTTTGTGATGAGGGATACTTCTGTAATTTTGGGAAGTGCTCCAAAGAATGTTCCCCGGACTGTGACGGCAAAGTGTGTGGATCAGATGGGTGTGGCGGAAGTTGTGGGAGTTGTAGTATAGATTATTCTTGTGTTAAAGGAGTTTGTGTGGAAGGATGCCAACCTAGCTGTTTAGGTAAACAGTGTGGTGACGATGGCTGTGGCGGAGATTGTGGTAGTTGTTCTGACGGGAAATATTGTGCAGAAGGGATATGTAAATGTAACACTTCCTGTCAACCGGGAGAAACTACTTGTGTCTCTCCAGATATCGGAGAAGGATTTTATACCTGTCTTTCAGAAGAGCAAAACGGGTGTATGTCTTGGTCAGGTTACACCCCTTGTGATGGGGACAGTACGTGTATTAACGGCCAGTGCGTGCCTCCGATTTGTAACCCTAATTGTAATGGAAAAGAGTGCGGGAATGACGGTTGTGGCGGCAGTTGCGGAACATGTGATCCGGGACAATATTGTGATTACTTACATAATTCTTGTAGTGATTCTTGCACTGACCAGTGTCCAAGTGCGGGATATATAGATACTAAGTGTGCAGGGACCGCTTTACGTGTGTGTGGTGATTTTGGAGGTAATGGCGGTTGTTTAGAATGGAAGATTGAAAGTTGTCCGGCACAACAGTATTGTGTCAATGGGGTTTGTAAGGGTGATTGTGTTCCGGATTGTAACGGGAAAGAATGCGGAGGGAATGGGTGCGGAGGAAGCTGTGGAAGTTGCGGTCCAACAGAATATTGTGATTATCAAAGCGGAACTTGTACTAACTCTTGTTCTGATCAGTGTCCCAGTTTAGGTTATATCGATCCGATGAACTGTAACGGGACCGCTTTACATGTGTGTGGTAATTTTGATTCTGATTCTTGCTTAGAGTGGGGATCTCAGAGTTGTCCTAGTGGATATAGCTGTAGTGGGGGAAGTTGTGTATCTTCTGGCACGTGTGAGACTCCTAGTTGGATTTACGTTAGCTCTAACGTTAATATAGGCTGCGGAGCATGCACAGATGGATGTGCCGTAGTTTACAATCCTGCTTGGTACGGCGTCTGCCTGCAAAGCTGTACTACAAATAGTGACTGCAATACTTATGCGGGGTTTAACTGTAAAAATACACCTTACGAAACAAGTCCGACAAACAGCAAACTCTGTCTTCTAACTGACTGTACTGACAGTAACTCTTGTAATTCTGGACTCTCCTGCGTATTAGCTAGTACAATTACAGACAACGGAGCATATGCAACAGCTAAATTTTTAAATGAAATTCAACTAAAAGTATGTTATAATTTAAACTGTTTAGGAAAATAGAATAAAAATAAAAATTAGAAAATTATCTAACTATCTCGTATTCTTTAACGATAATTATCAAGAACAGCAGTAACAACACTGCACCAGAGATTAAGTACCAGATGCCGGCCATAATATCGCTTTGGCTTAAAGACTGGTACATTCCCCAACCCATTACGATAAAACCGAGCCACAAGAATTTGTCTAACACTAACTTCATTATCTCAAACTCTTGCTCTTCAGTCATACGTTTTTTCCCTGAGATTGATTTTGCCATGTTAAATCACCTAAATTACCTTTACGAAGAAAGAACGAGTATCATAAGCGGTACTTGCATCACAATTCATCGCATCTGGTTGTTGACATCTACTATCATCGAATACTAGAACAGTGTAAAGATAATTACCTGCTCCGGAACTCTTTGCAGAAATCGTTACGGGAATGACATCCCCTGCAGTAGGAGAAAGTTCTTTAATAATGCTTGTAATATAGAAAAAGTTAATGTCTTTATTCATTTTATCTATAGTTCCAGGATTACCATTTGCATCTTGCATTTTTATTGCATCAATCCTTATCCCAAATTTATGTGTACCTGTATCCGTATTAACAATCCCTACATTTTCGACTACTTCTTTACCTCGTTCTAAACTAATTTCTTGAGTCATGGATAACTTCTTTCCAGAACTTCTCATATCTTCTAGTATTTTATCTCTAATATTTGCTTGAACTTGGGTTGATGTTTTAGTTAAATCTCCTATTTGGGACTTAACAAAAGCTAATCCTAATCCTAACACTGTAAAAGCAATTACTACAATAACAATTGATTCTATGGACAAGTTTAAAGAAGCTCTCTTCCTCATCCGAAAACTCTTTCTCATATTGACACCTCTTTTTATGATTGAACTATAATGTATAGACTACAGTAAATAATTGAGGTATAAAAAGCTTTCTAAAGCTTATACTCCAAAAAACGGTAAAATAGAAGGAAGAAGTATTAAAGCGATATAACCCAATAAAAAACTAGGTACAAAAGGAATGCCTTCTTTTATTGTAACCTGGTCGATACTCCCTTCTTTGTGTAATCTACTTAATTCTTCTAAATCTTCTTTTTCTAAAGTTTTCTTCTTAAATAAGGTCTTCCCGTTTAGTTTAACTTCTTCTGCAAGCCAATCCCCTTCTGTAAGATGTTCGATCTTGCGTTTCAGGACAAAACAGCTGTTTTCTACTGTGGTTACGAACAGGAATAAATAGAAAGCGGCTAATGGAAAAATAACTATAGGCCAGACAAAGCCTAACCCGTATTTTAATCCTACCAAAAATCCGAGCAATAAAATTAAAGAGACAATCCCTAAAACAAGGTGTATTTTCCTCTGCTCCGAAAGACCCTTTAAGAATTCGATTTTAAACTTCTTACCTTCTTTTATGGCAAGTCCAGTAATCCAAGCCAAGCCGTAAATAGCACCCAATCCTAATATGGCTAAGAAGAACCAAAACAAGTTCCAGGAAGTGTCGCTGAAAGGGTAAGTTATACCTATTACTGCGCCCATCCCCATTAACAATTTGCTGTCTCCACCACCCCACTGGTTAGAATAATATAAAACGCAGGCAAGAAGGAAAAAGACGCTGAAACCAAGCAGTCCCGAGACCAAGATGGTTCCATCATTTGCGTTAAAGGAGAAGATAGTTCTAATAGATAATGCAGAAAAAATCAAGCCATAACTTAACCAGTCTGGGACTTCTCTCCATTTTAGGTCGGAATAAGAAGCTACGATTAAAGTGATTAAGGTTATTATCATCAAGATTGTCTCTATCAGCATAAAAGTAATCTTTCTCAGAGATGTTTATTAAATTATTGTTTGTCTCCTCTACTCTCGCCGCAACATTTATAAACAAATTTACTTTAATTCTCTTTAACTTATATTCAAAAAAAGGTGGTACGTATGGCTAATGATGAGGATTATGAAATTCTTCCGCACCAGTTATTGAACGATCTGAAAGAAGAAGTGGAAGGATTGAAGAAGAAACTGACTCAACCTGATAGCAAAATAAACGAGTTAATTCTAGAAATTGAGAGTATAAAAGATTCTATCCATGACTTGAATACTGTCTTCCAACAAGCTCTGAAAGAAACTACTGAAGAAGATGTTACTAAAAACATTAAAGATCTGAACGATAAGTTAGCTGAAGTGATTGCTCAGAATGAAACTATCGCTAAAGGGATGTTAGCCATCGCTGATAAAGTGGATGATTTTATTAGTAAGCAAACCGTTGCTCCAGAACCGGAACAACCTGCTGCTTTAGCTTCTGCTCCTACTATGGTAGGGCCAATCCGGCACGATATGGGTATGCCTCAGATGGGAGAGATGGGAAGAAATGCTCCCCTGCCGGTCATGAGTGGGTATCCTCCCAGTGAGAATTTTGAATCAGGACCTGATATAAGTTTCCCCCCACCGCCGCCGAGTATGGGTGTACCTCCTAAACGAAAAGGGCTGTTTAAATAGATAGAGATAGAATATGAGTACTCTTAAAGCTCAGCAACTATTGTACAAGGTTTCTAGTTTAATGGAGTTGCAGAAAGAGACATTCTCTCACGAAGAGATTGTCAAAAAGGTTAACCAGATAAAGTATTTAGCGACACAAAAGAAAACTCCTCGGTTTATTCTTCAAAAGGAAATTCAATCTTTAGAAGGAGAACTTAAAGATATGTTGGATTTGGAACGATCTTTAAATAAAAGTAGACAACAGGAATCTACTAATGTTAAACTTCTTAAGAAAAAAATTGAGCTTCTTAAGAAAAGATTGGCCATTGCTGAGGATAAAGAGCTACCCAAGAAGGTTGAAAAGTTATCTCACCTGTTAGGCGAGATGTTGGCTAAATGTGGAACAGCGGAAGAGGTAGAAAACGTTAAGAAACTTCTTTCTGAAGTTAGTCCAAAGAAAGTGTCTAGAAGAAGGATAGCTGGCCCTAAACCCGCTTTAGTTGTTCCTTCTCCTGCACCTAAAAGATTAACTGATGAAGATCGGGTAAAGATTAAAATTATGCAAGATCGTCTTATTGCACTTAAACATGAGTTAGAGATGAATAAGATTCTCAAGAAAAAGAATAATCTTCAAGATATCGAAAAGAGTATTCTATTATTGGAAAACAAAATTAATAAGATGCTGACAGACTATGCCGAACCGGAAATCGTATCTACTCCTGCTTTAGAAGTTTCTGCTGATTTAACTTCTAAAGATATTAAACATGATATCTTGTTTAGTAATATGCCGGTTATGGCTACTGAGAATACTTTAACTATGGGAGAGAATCTTACTGTTCCTGTAACTCCTCCTTCGTTTACTATAACCAGCGATTCTCAGCTAGAAGCAGAACTGCCTTTACCGCCTCCGCCCAGAATTAAAGGTTAAGAAGGGTTTAAACGTCTTTACCCATCACTGTTTTTCTACCATTCTCTTTAGCACGGTTGGCGGCATCTAGAACCAACTGTTTGACCTTCTCATCCAACTTGTCCATAAAATCGTTGGAAATATTATCTACCCCGGTAGAACTTTCTTTCAGAATGTCCCTTACTTGGGTTCTTACAGTAATCATTTGTTTAAGTAAGTTCGGATAATATTTAAATTTTTGGGATAAAAAGGCTCTGTAGAAAATGTCTCGCTCGAGCCCGCTCTCTCAACCACTAAAGTTTTGACTAAGCGGGAAACTGTCTGTCTTACGAATTATTAAAGTCTCTCGCTGGCGCAAACACAAAATGGGACAACGATCCCATCCCCAAAACAAAGAAACTACTTTGTTTGGGCACAGATAAGATAGTTTTCTTATCTTGTGTGTGCGCAGATGCATGAAATGAAACA
>Ga0172375_10004416_pt1 | contig 20790 bp, 15 predicted proteins | sample LakKiv1m_FD_114537 | JGI IMG/M metagenome (GOLD analysis project Ga0172375, IMG submission 114537) | Freshwater microbial communities from Kabuno Bay, South-Kivu, Congo - kab_092012_11.1m | ecosystem: Environmental > Aquatic > Freshwater > Lake | place: Democratic Republic of the Congo...
GACTTCTTCAGGCATTTATCCGGTCGGCGATCTGCTTTTCGATATCGGCGGAGTTAAAATCGGCTTCGAAATCTGCGAAGACGCCTGGGTGCCCTGCCGCCCCGGATCAAAACAGGTCAGTCATGGCGTAGATGTAATTCTCAACCCCAGCGCCAGCCACTTCGCCTTCGGCAAATTCGAAATCCGCAAGCGCTTCGTACTTGAGGGCTCCCGCGCCTTCGGCGTCAGTTATCTTTTTGCAAACATGCTGGGTAACGAAGCCGGTCGTGCCATATACGACGGAGAAACAATAATCGCTTCCGATGGCAAACTGCTGGCTGTCGGCCCGCGTTTTTCTTTCCGTGATTTCCGCATGACTTCAGCGCTGGTGGATCTCGACCGCACACGTCTGAGTCAGGTCAGTCTTTCGACACTGGAACAGGATATTGAAAACGCACCGTACTACCGCGTTGCCGCTGATTTCACATGGCCGGAAGTAGAACCGAAGAAGTCGGAAGTTGCATATTACGGCTGGGAAAGCGGCCCGTATGTAAAAGAAGAAGAATTCGCCCGCGCCGAAGCTCTGGCGCTTTTCGACTACATGCGCAAAAGCCGATCACGCGGCTATGTAGTATCTCTTTCGGGCGGAGCCGATTCATCAGCCATTTCATGCCTTATCTATCTGATGACGCGCTTTGGAGCAGACGAACTGGGTCTGAACGGCTTTAAAAGCAAACTGGCGCATATGCCATCACTCAATCAGATAAGCGAAGCATCCGGACTGCTGCCAGAACTTTTAACCTGCGTCTACCAGTCTACGCGCAACAGCGGCGATGTCACATTGAACGCCGCGCGCAGTCTGGCGGAAGCCATTGGTGCAACCTTTATCAAATTCGATGTGGATGCGCTGGTTTCAGGCTATGTAGGCATGGTCGAAAATGCCATAGGGCGAAAGCTCAGCTGGGAAAGCGATGACATCGCTCTGCAGAATATTCAGGCGCGAGTACGTTCACCGTCGGTCTGGCTCCTGGCAAACATTCGCGGTGCGCTTCTTTTGGCCACCAGCAACCGCTCGGAGGCGGCGGTGGGTTATGCCACCATGGACGGCGATACTTCTGGCGGGCTGGCGCCCATCGGCGGCATAGACAAAGCTTTCCTGCGCCGCTGGCTGAAATGGCTGGAAACTTCCGGTCCGCAAGGTGCAGGAGCCATCCCGGCGCTGTCGGCGGTCACGTGCCAGGCTCCAACTGCCGAATTGCGCCCCGGCAAGGAAGAGCAGACCGACGAAAAAGACCTCATGCCATATGATGTTCTGGATGAAATCGAACGTTTGAGTATCCGCGATAAAAAATCTCCGCTCGAAATCTTCAAGGTGTTGCGTCCGCAGTTTAAAGACGCCGGTGATGCAAAACTCTATGAATGGATAGAGCGCTTTTTCCGCCTCTGGTGTCGTAACCAGTGGAAACGTGAGCGTTATGCGCCATCTTTCCATCTGGATGATGAAAACCTCGACCCGAAAACATGGTGCCGTTTCCCAATTCTTTCTGGCGGTTTCGAACGTGAGCTCGCGGAATTGCGTGAATATCTGAATGAACGCGGCGTTTCACATTGAAATTTCCGGATGATTCAACCTGTTGCTAAGCCGAGTCGACAGCGTGAATAATCCGGCTTAGCTTGCCTTTGAATATATTGTCTGGTATTTTTTCTATACCGCTGGATTTTCTGGAGGCGATAGGAAAATGTCGATCAGCACATGGTTCGTAAATCGATTTTTTTCGGCGACCGTCGCCGTTTGCTTAGTGTTCACCGCCTTTGCAGGGTTGATGTCCTGCACATCGCTGGGTGACACTACAGAAAGCAACTCCACATTAACTGCAAACGAAATCTATGTCGGAGCAATCCCCGACTGGGAAGCTCTTCAGATAGCGCTGCCCAAAGCAACTTCAGCATCGGCTAAACTCATGGCCGAAGACGGCGACGCTGATGCCGAAACCGGCGAAACCGAAGAAGAGATCGAAATCGCCGACATAGCGCCGGACGATCCGGATATTGAAACGCCGGATTCGCGTCTGGCGACTTTTTATTACATGGCATTGAGCAACGCCGAAGACTGGGCCAAGCTGGCGAAGATAATATTCAATCCGGCTGTTGCAGTCGCCGGACTGCCGCCTACTTCCGTTACCGGCAGCAAACACATCTGGGAGCTTAAAAACCCGGTAGTCAAAGACAGCGTCATAGTACCCCGTCTTTCAATTCTGAACAACGGCCCGGAGAGTTACGACATTCAGTTCGAAATCGTACCGATGTCCACCGAAAACGCCTCAGGCGATTATTATCGCGTTTTCTGGATGGGCGATATGAGCTGTGACCCGGAAATCGCCGGACGCGGCACCGGAACATTCGCTGTAAACTTCACTGCCGCCCATGCCATAGAACCGCAATATACAGCCACCGGCGTACTCAATTTATTCTTCAACAACACCAGCAATAGTGTACAGACTTTGCAGGCTGATTACCGGCAGTTCACCGCCACGCAGGAAGCTGGCAGCGAGCCTTTCAGTTGGGTTACGAACTATGAGCTTGATGAAGAAGGCACTGGCTATTATGCCTTTGTCGAAAAACTCAACTGGTCACGCCTGAGCGATAAACCGGAAATTTTCTCGGTCGTCATAAAATGGCAGGCCGACGGCATCGGACAGGCCCTGGTAACCATTACCGGTGAAGATCTCACCGCACAGGGACTCGATAATGTCGAACTGCATGAATGCTGGAGCGCCCAGGCCATACAGAGTTACTATACCCAGATCAACAACTGGTCCGAAAAAGAAGCAACAGAAAGCAGCGAAGTAAAAGGCTCGATATCGAACTGCGTTTTCGATTTCGAAGATCTGGCGACAAAGTTTTCCGGAGAAGAAGATAGCGACGGAGACACTGATGGAGATGTCGATGCGATTTGAGGCTTATCCAGGGCTGAAATACTGATACAGACGTTCGGTTTCATATACAAACAGGTTATAATCGCTTTTTAAAAAGGAGCGTGGTCATGTCGATAAACAGACTTTATTCTATCGGGTTGTCGATTCTGATTATGGCGGCATTTTTTATGGCATCTTGCGGATCAAGCGGCAACGACAACAATGGTAATGGCAGCTACACTCCAACGGAAGAAGATCTTGAGTTCATTAACGCCATCCCCGATGCGGAATCACTTTCGATGTCCATACCTGCGGAGTCAGACAACGAAGCCGAAACGAAAATACTCGCCAAAGTTGGAGAAACTTCTCAGTATTATCTGATTACCCGTAAAAGCATGCGCGATCTTAATTACGGACTCAGCTCTCTGCTTTCCATCATCAACGAAGTGCTGGAGCTTCCCCCGACCGAATCCACAGCCGATAGCCGAATCTGGCAGGCAGAAGAACCCTTAAGCGGTATGGATGCTTTTGTGCCGCGCTTTCGTATGAACCGTATCGACTCCACCAGTTTTTATTTCATCTATGAATGGCGTCCTAAAGCTGAGCTGGAAGGCTGGCAGAAGGTATGGTGGGGAGAAATTGAAGCGGATGAAAGCGCCATCCATCGCGGAAAAGGCGAAATGCACATCGATTACGACACTGCCGCGGAAATCGATCCTTCCATCGTCGAACGCGGCCTGCTGGATATGGAATTCGATACTCGTCTGGAAAAAGGACGCAGCATAATCGTTACGCTGACAGATTTCCTGCCGGAATCCGACGATGAGGCACCGGTTAACGGTACTTACGGCTTCGTCGAAACGCCTGAACTGGAAGGTGTTTTCAGTTTCGATATCGAATCCGACTGGGCTCCGGAATCTTACGAATACGAAAATCTTTCTATAGAGACGCGCTGGCAATCCGATGGTGTGGGACAGTCGCAGATAATCGTTACCGGAGACGGTATCGACATTGACAACTCAGGTCTTGAAATAATCGAAGTACGCGAGTGCTGGAACAGCTCATTCAAGCAGACTTACGGCGTTAATATTTATCATTTCGAAGCCGGTTCAGAAGCCGACCAGCAGGGACTTAATCCTCTGGCCCAGGACGAAATCGGCAGCAGTGCAGACTGTCCATACTCTTTCGAGAATCAGGCGGATTGATTTTTATCGATCCGGCTTTGACAGTGCTTATCACATACAACGACATCACAGAGGTATATCTTGCCTGAGCGCCTGATTTTTCTGACACTGGGTTTTATCTCTACCCTGGCGCAGACTATTTTAATCCGCGCGCTTATGAACAGACTGGGCGGCAGCGAACTGGCAGTCGGGCTGGCAATTTCCGGCTGGTTACTGCTTTCCGGTATCGTCTCACTGGCGTCAGGGCGACTTATTGATCGTTTCTTTCACAAACGCAGTCTGCTCACATTGCTTACAGCGGCTCTGCCGCTTGCTCCTACACTCGGACTTCTGTTGCTTATAAAAACGCCTCAATTACTTGGGATTATGAACGGCGCCATTCCTTCGCCGCTTGAATTCACGCTCTGCGCCTGGCTGGTCACCCTGCCCTCTGCAATGCTTCTGGGCGTATCGTTCAACCTGTGTGTGGCGGTCAGTCGCGACAATTTCGGCGTTTCTCTGAAAAACGTATATCTTTACCAAGCTCTTGGAGCGGCTGCAGGTGGATTCATCACGGCCTGGCTTTTACTGGAAATCGTCTCCAGCGTGGGAATGTCGTGGCTTATTCTTGCGGTCTGCGCTGGCGCTGCACAGCTGTCCGTAATTGCAGTCGAACAGAAAAAGGCCGCCGCTGCCGCAGGTGTGCTGATATTGCTGGCAACAGACGCAATGCTGCTCCTGGCGCTTAATGGCGCATGGCGTCTTCCGGCAGGAGTCGATCCAGCACAGATATCACTGGTGAGGGAAAACCGCTTCGGAGTACTTTCACTAATGGAAAGCGGCAGTGAAGCAGTTGTTTTTTCGGGTTCGCGCTCGATTTCAGATAACCGTCGCCCCGAAAGCGATGAAGAACTGGTGCTGCTGGCGCATTGCCTCAATCCAAAGGCGCACAGCGCAGCCTGGCTCGGCGGACCATTGGCCGAACCCTACAATCTGTCTCAGGAATATGCTTTCTGGAATCGTTATGTCTACGTCAACCCTGACAGCGATTTTGTCGAACTGGAAAGTCGTCGTCTGACTAATTCATCCCAAAGTACATCGCCTCTTAAAATCGAATATCAGGATTTGCGTGGCTATATACGCGAAGGCAGCGAACGCTTCGATATGCTCATTGTTAATGGTGGTGATCCTGATACTTTGGCCACCAACCGGCTTTTCACTGCCGAATTCTTCCGTCAGGCGGCGTCGCGTCTTACAGATCGTGGCGTATTGATAATATTCGCACTGGAGCCGGGTAATTATATTCCAGAAGCCGAAGGTGAATTTCTGGCTTCGGTTGCCGGCAGTTTGCGCGGTTCGTTCAAATACATGACGCTTCTGCCGTTTTCGCGCTATACATTCGCGGCATCGAACTCGCCGGAAATCAAGCAGTATGCTGGAACCATCGATGTCGAACTGCAGATGATAACGCCGATTCCGAAGTATTTTACGCACGAGGTCGTAAAAGACAGGCTTTCGAATTCGCGGATGGAGATGCTTTCAAAGGCTTTGCAGAAAGCGGTAGAAAATAAAATCGCCGTCAACAGCGATGCGCTTCCGACAGCCCTGCTGCAGAAAAGTCTGCTTGACGCTTCGCGCTTCGGCAGCGGCGTGACCATTCTATCCTCATGGAAGGAAAATGGTTCTGCATGGATTTACGCGCTGGCAGGGCTGCTGATTGTTCTGTCTTTGGCGCTTTCGTTCATCATGCGTAAGGGCATCATTTCACCGCTTGCAGCGATAGCCTTCAGCGGTACAGCCGGAATCATGATTGAAATCACACTGATGAACAGCTATCAGAGTCGTTATGGCGAACTCTATCAGATGCTTGGCGCTATGCTGGCTGCCTACATGTCCGGCCTGGGAGCCGGAGCTTATGCAGCTCATCGACTGAACGAGATAAAACCACATTGGAACGCAAAGGCACTTTTTATCTCGCTGCTTATCCTATGCACTCTGCATGCTCTGGCAGCGCTAGATCTGCATTATGGTTTCGGACAGTCCAGCAGCGGCTCGACCGGCCTGCTTTTCATCGCAATGCTGTTTGTCGTGGCGGGCTTATCCGGCGCGGTTTTCATGTTTGCTTCAACTCTTGTTCATTCTGGCGGTGAAAAAGCTTTTGCATTCAAAGCCGGGCTGCTGGCTGGAGCCGATCACCTGCTGCCTGCGCTGGCGGCGGCGACGCTATCCATACTGGTACTGCCCATAATAGGCGCAACATATACGCTCGGCTTGGCGGCGGCATTCTGCCTGAGCGCTGCGATAGCCAATTTCAGAAAATGATGTTTTTGCGAAAACGTGGAGATGTAGTAGAACCTTATAGACAGTATATATACTCTTTTTATGGCAGTTTACGCCATCTTGTAATTCAGTCAGGCGGATGAATCGGCAGTTGAAGAAGGATGTAAAATGAGCAATCCACTTATAGGTATTATCGGAGGTTCCGGCCTCTACCATATGGACGATTTTGAAGTTATCGAAACGGTTAAACTGTCCACGCCATTCGGAGAGCCTTCCGACGAGTATGTACTTGGCAAACTGGGTGGAAAAGATGTCGTTTTCCTGCCGCGTCACGGACGCGGTCATCTTATCACCGCGCCAATGGTCAACTATCGCGCCAACATCTACGGTATGAAAATGCTGGGTGTCAGCAACATCCTGTCCGTCAGCGCAGTCGGCAGTCTTAAAGAGCAGTATCATCCCGGCCACATCGTGCTGGTCGATCAGTTCATCGATAAAACTATTGCGCGTCGCCAGACATTTTTCGATGAAGGCGTGGCGGTGCACATCCTTGGAGCCCATCCCATTTCGGCAAAGATATCCGGCCTGCTGCTGGAAGCCTGTCTTAAAGTCGGAGCTATTGTGCATGCCGGCGGAACTTATGTCTGCATGGAAGGCCCGGCCTTATCGACCAGAGCCGAATCGCTGCTGCATCGCTCATGGGGTGCGGATGTAATAGGCATGACCAATATGCCCGAAGCCAAGCTGGCCCGCGAAGCTGAAATAGCGTACGCTACAATGGCGATGATTACCGATTACGACTGCTGGCACGAGGAAGAGGAAGCTTTCTCGGCGGAAAAGATAGTCGAGACTTTCAAAACCAACGTGAAAACAGCTCAGAAAGTGCTTAAATGCGCCATCGAAATGTTCGATGCGAAAAAGCATTATGACCCGGTCTGCGCTCATGCTCTTGATGGTGCGCTTATTTCACACATTTCGATGATTAAACCCGAAACTAAAAAACGCCTGGAACTGCTTCTGGGCCGCTTCTGGAAGGATTAGCCATGAACCTGCTCGTAGTAGGATCGGTTGCGCTTGATAATGTAAGAAGCCGTGCTGGTTATCGCGAAGAAGTGCTGGGCGGTTCAGCCACCTTCTTCAGCATAGCCGCCAGCCACTATGCGCCGGTGCGCATGGTTGGCATTGTCGGCAGCGATTTTCCCGACAGGGCCATAAATATCCTGAAAGAGCGCGGAGTCGATCTGCGGGGACTGGAACAGGTTCCGGGAAAAACATTTCGCTGGTCCGGCGAATACGCCGAGGATTTTTCAACCCGCACTACGCTTGATCTGCAACTGAACGTCTTCGAGCATTTCCAACCCAAGCTGCCTGTCGATTACAGTAACAGCCAGTATCTGTTTTTAGGCAACATTCACCCACGCCTGCAATTGCAGGTTCTCAAGCAGTTTGAAAAGCGCCCGCAGCTGGTGGCTATGGACACCATCGACTGCTGGATCTCGGACTGCTGGGAAGAGCTGGGCGAAGTGATGAAGCAGACAGACATACTCTTCATTAATGATGAAGAGTTGGCGATGATAAGCGGTGAAACCGAGATATATAAAGCCATACCTAAAGTTCTTGATCTCGGTCCGCGCATTGTAGTGCTGAAAAAAGGAGGACACGGCGCCATGCTGGTTAGCCGCGACACCTGTTTCTCGCTGCCGGCTTTCCCGGTAAAAGATGTAATAGACCCCACCGGCGCAGGCGACAGCTTCGGCGGCGGATTCATGGGCTGGCTGGCCAGAACCGGCGACCTCAGCATGGAAAACATGCAACGCGCCCTGGTAGCAGGAACGCTTACGGCCAGCTTCACTGTCGAGAATTTCTCGGTCGACGGCCTGCTGCTGCTTACAAAAGAGAAGCTTGTAGAGCGGCATGAGGAATTCAGAAAAGTCACTATCTGGAAGGCATTGAACGAATTGAAGTCCTGAAAAGGGCGAAAACTAGCGGGGACGGCGATGAAAAAACGCTTCAGTCTGATTTTCTATTGCCTTATGGGAGCCTTCGGCTTTCTGTTTCTGCTTAACCTTTTCGATTTTCACCAGCTCTCATTCAATACAGATGTCTGGCTGCTGTACTTCATAGTACCACTGTATCTGTTGGGGCTGCATCTGATATGGAGCAAGGTCTGGCGCTGGAATCAATCTGAAATCGAGCGCGTGGGGTCCACAGATCCACAGACACACTTATTGAATTCCTCGCAGTTTCTTTCAGTGCTTGAAGGTGAAATCGACCGAAGTCGCCGCAAGGGTTACGTGCTTTCGCTGCTGTATATGGATATCGATTATTTCTCGCGTTACAACCAGACTTACGGCATGAATAAAGGCAATGCAGTGCTCGACCAGATGGGTCACCTGCTTAAAAGCAATACCCGTAAGTACGACTACTGCTTCCGCTTCGGCAATGATGAATTCGCCTGTATACTGCCGGAAACCGATAAGGTGCAGGCCCGCATCGTGGCCGAGCGTGTCCGTGAACTTTTCTACAGCACATATGCCGGTGATCTGGCGCTGTCGGTGGGTCTTGTCAGTCTGGCGGAAGGTGACGACACCAGCCGCCTCTTCCGAAAATCTGAAGCCGCCATGATAGAAGCCCGCCGCGATGGTGGAAACCGCATCCGCGCTTATGTCGACCGCGGGATGATATAGATAAAAGGCAAGGTCAATGGTCATACTGCATATGCTGAAGATTGCCGCCTTTCTGCTGCTGGCTGTTGTAGCCGTAAAGCTGGTCAGACGTTTTCTGTTCCCCGAAGAAAAAGAGCCGCAGCAGGAGTGCGAACGCCTGCCGGAAGGCTGGAAGGACATGCCGCAGGTCACTCCGGAAGACCTGCAGCCCGGCGATGTTCTATTGCGTCTGGACGACCTGGAGTTGATATACATGCGCAAGGCCGAAAAGGACGAGTACCGCGAGGGCGTAGACGAATGGCTCTTCCATCCGCCAGGATCAGAAAAAGATTACTGGGTCGGCATGGTGCGTGAGGATTTCAACACCGTCAGACTGCTAAGAAAGGCCGGGGACCATGAGTGAGGAAAGCTCAGACAATAGAATCTACATCCGCAATGTACGCCCCGAAGAGTTTGCCGAGTGCTGGAAGCTGATACTGGACACCAATGCTGAAAACTGGGAAATGCATCAGGTGGCTGGGCCGCTGCCGAAAGACCTCGAAAGGCATCAGGAGCAACTGCGCGATAAACTCGAAATGCTTTTCAATCCCGAAACCGACCGGCTGCTGGTAGCCGCGACGCTCAATGAAGTCGCAGGCGTAACCTGGTATTCTCTGCAGGTCGATTACGTCTACGGACTGGATCACTCTATTATTTATACTCTTTATGTAAAAAAAGATTTCCGGCGGCGTGGAATCGCCTTGCGCCTGGTTAACGAAGTCAAAAAACGCGCCTTGAAGGCCGGCTACAAGTATGTGCGGATTTCCGTGCTTCACAGCAATACCGGTGCCCGGAACCTGTATCGCCGTCTTGGATTTTTCGATGAAACTCACAACATGATCTGTCGTCTGGAACCTACTGGACCTGAAAAACGCAAAGCCGAAGCCCGGCAGCGCAAAGAAGCGGCAGAAAACGGCGATCAGTAATTGACGCCATCCTCTTCAATCTCATAATCCACAGGCCTGTTCATATCCCATGCGTGGAATGAACCTGAATATATCTGGCGGTAAGCCGCCATGCAGCGCAAAACCTTGCGCACGTAATTGCGTGTCTCGTCAAACTCGAAATTCTCTATCAGTTCGTCCCATTCCAGTGGCCTGCGCTCCCAGCGCTCCAGCCAGATCGAAACGTTGTGAATACCGCCGTTGTAACTGGCAATGGCCAGCGGCAACTGCCCGCGTGTGCGCTTGACTAACTGTCCCAGATACCAGCCGCCATAACGGATAGTGACATCCGGCTCGAAGAGACGAGCGCGATAATAGTCATCATCCTGAATGTCTCTGGCGATATAGAAACCAGTAAAGGGCATTATCTGCATCAGGCCGATTGCGCCCATGGGTGAAATAACATCGTGCCTGAAGGCGCTCTCGGTACGCATGATGCTTAAAATCAGATCCTCATCACCGCCCATATCGCGGGAGGTTTTTATTACAAGGTCGGCGTAAGCCGGAGGGAAATGCCGCATGTTCTGCTCTTCCATGTTCCAGCCCGGCCAGAAATCGTATACCGCGTTCTGAATACGCACCACAAAACCCTGTGCCACATCACCGTTCTGCAAAAAGAACTTCACTACATGGCTGAAAAACTCACGGCGTTTCCTTTTATCTTTATCAAGTTTCTCAATCCATTCCATACGCTGTTTACGAATCTCGAAATCAGCTTCCGGCTCGTCCTCGTCGCGCACTTTTTTCATTTTTTTCAGTTTGCGCAGCATCTCTAAAAATGCTTCGAGTTCTCTACCTGCTTCCTCGTCACCCGAAAGTCTGCTCCATATAAGAGCCTTGTTGAGATTTGGAAAAAGATCATCACTGGCGTCTACCTGCGCCTGCATGAATTTCATGGTCTTCGCAGTCTCTGTATCGGCAGCGTTCAGCATACGCCGTTCAGAGTCAACCAGACTGTCGCGGAAATCATCCTGCGAGAAATCCGGCATTTCCACATGCTCTATTTCATATGCCAGCCATTTTTCAAAACGTGCGTTCGCCGCTGAATCGATGCGAGGATCATTAACCGCTTGCGGAGTCGTCAGTATTTCGACCGATTCACGGTTTTTCAGGTTTATGCCGATGGCTATTTTATCGCTCATTCCGGCCAGACGATAAGAAGCGGCCATGCGGTAGTAGCGGTATTCAGTCTCGCCCGCCAGATAAGCAAAGCAGCTCAATGCTTTTCCGATCTCGCCTTTCTTTTCGTAAATACGCCCCATCCAGTAGGTGTACATGAAACGATCCACACTGCTGCGGTAAATCTGCAACAGTTCCTGTACACGATACAGAGCGCCTTCATAATCGCCTGCCAGATAAGAATAAAACGCCGCAAACCAGCGCGCGTTCTGTCGCAGCATGGGTCCCCGATATTCGGAAGCAAAGGCATCCAGCATCCCTATGGATTTATCATATTCTCCATTCTGCCCGGCCAGCCAGGCGGCCAGATAGCGGGCGTTGGCGGCATACGAAAATTTCGGGTATTCATCTGCTAAAAGAGTAAATGTCTGCACCGCTTCTGCCAGACGGTTGTTGCGGCTGTAGGTTCTAGCCAACCACCATAGATAAAGCGGCATGTCGTCGGGTTTGATATCTTCCTGCTCGCACAGATATTTGAAGGTCTCAAGCGCCCCGATGTAATCTTTAGTGGAGAAGAGATTCTTGCCCAGAATGAAAAGCAGGCGGATGTGTTTTTCGCGTTTGCCTTCCGGCCCGCCTTCGGGCCAGGTGCGCAGGGTGGATTCGGAAAGCTCCAGTGATTCTTCAAAGGCATTAATGGCGCGTAACCGTTCCATATACCCGAAAGAGTCGTTATAGCTCGGATCAGGTAAAAGCCCTTCTTTTTTCATCTGGTGACGGCGCTCAACCAACTCCGGATAGCGGTTGATGTCAGGATAATTCAGCATGACTTCATTCAGGAATGCGCCTTCTTCTCTGTATTTCTTCAGAAGGCGATAAGCCCGCGATTTAAGCCACAAAAACTCGCCGCTGTTAGGATGCTCTATCCTGTCGTCGCGTTCAAGATAATCGCCGCTCGAAAAAGCGATGACGTGCTTTTCATCTTCGAGTATTTTCTTGATATCCGTCAACACCGGCCAGGCTTTACCCATGGCAATATAAGCATCCAGATTTCGCACCTGCGACCGGAAATAAAAGCGGCTGTCGCGGGCGTGTTTGTTGTTGTCGCTTATCTCCAGAATGCGACGATAGGCTGTCTGGGCTTCAGCGTATTTGCCAATCTGCATGGCAGCTTCCCCAATAGTCCAGTCGAACCAGTCATGCAGTTCCTTCCTGAAACCGCCGCGAGCCTGCTTAAGCAACGCCAGAGCTTCAGCGTATTGCTCGAGGTGGAAATGTGCCTTGCCTTTTAGCATACGGCAGCGGTCGCGCCACGGCCTGACGTTTTTACTCGTCAGCATGGCTTCAAAAAGAAGCACAGCCGCTGACCACTGGCGACGGTGCACAAACTCAAGCCCACGGTTGAACGCAGTTTCCAACTGTGCCTTATCAGGTTCGCCGGTAAATGCATATGGATTGGGATTGGCAGGCTCTTCTGCCTTCTTATCGTCAACCTGATCTGCAACAGCTTCTTCAGGCGCTGCATCCGCGCTGTCTCCATCTGTTTTTGCTGCTCCAGGCCCGTTCGCGGTTGCTGAAGTTTCTTCTGCTGCATAAGACTGAGAAGGAAAAAGAAGTGCACACAATATGATTACAAAGATTCTATGGAAAGTAGAATCTGAAATGCCGCCTGATCGCATGATGCCCCTGTCATACTGAAATTTTTACAATCGCAAACTGCAAGTATTCGAAATATATAAATATAATGAATACCGTAAGGCATGATACCAGAGGCCGACAGGCAAATCAAGCAAAGCGCGACACGTCTTTACAGGGAATATTCCAGCAGGCCAACGGTACGCACACCATCAAGCTCGACACGTGCCGACAACACATATATTTCCACTCCGCGTGCATGCGCTTTTCGCAGAGCCAACCCATACGCCGGGTCAATGTCATCGGCAGGCATGAATTTGCAGCCATCATTACGCTGCACTAAAAAGACCATAGCCGCCCTTCCGCCGGATTCAACGATGTGCTTCAACTCCTCAAGATGCTTCCGTCCACGTGTAGTGACAGCATCCGGAAAGCGTGCCAGTCCATCTTCGACCAACGTTACATTTTTAACTTCAACATAACAGTCAGGCAGTCCATCTGATTGCAGCATCAGATCGACCCGGCTGTCGGCACCCATGCGTACTTCACGGCGGATTTTCGAATAGTCGGTCAGAGTGGATATTTCTCCGTTCCCGATTGCGGCTTCCACCAGCCGATTCGGCAGTTGAGTGTCGATGCCCACCCAGATGGTGCCGATGCAAATGGCTTTCCAACTGTATCGTGTAGTGCGAGTGGTAGCGCCTGCATCCCAAAGCAGCGAAGCCGCGTTCGGTTCCAGACAGCCCAGCATCGAGCCGGTGTTGGCGCAATGCGCAGTGACGATACTGCCGTCCGGCAACTGGAAGTCAGCCAGAAAGCGTTTATAGCGTTTTATGAATTTTGCTTCGACAATCGGCTGTGGAAAAGCGATAAAAGCCATCTGAATATGGATTTTCAGCCGTTAATAATAATACGGCTCGAATCCGGTTCGGCGCGGGTTACTATTTCGTAATTAATGCTGCCTACCCATGAGGCCATGGTTTCAGCACTGATACTCTCTGTCCCCTGCCGCCCCAGCAGCACTACTTCCGAGCCTTCCACAGCGCCGGGAATATCGGTTACATCGATACAGCTCATGTTCATCATAACGCGCCCGCAGATAGCGGCACGCATTCCACCCACCAGCATGTAACCATTGTTTGATATGCCTCGGTCATAACCGTTGGCATAGCCGACAGGAATAACAGCCAGATGCATGTTGCGCGTAGCCTTGTAGGTCCGGCCATAACCAACGTATTCGCCCGGCGTCAGATTCTTTACCTGGGCGATGCGCGTCTTCCAAGTCATTACCGGCTTCAGTTCGATATTCTCACGCTGCAACTGACGAGCTGAAACCAGCGTTTCCTTACTCGACCACATGCCGTATGCAGCGATGCCCAGACGCACCATGTCGAAATGCGTATCAGGGAAAAGGATGGTCGCAGCCGAACAGGCGCTATGTTTTACCGACGGGTTCACCCCCATGGCACTCAGCCCATCGGCTGCAGCGCGGAAACGCGCCAGTTGCTCTTCAGCATAGCTGTGATCGGTGGTGTCTTCGATATCGGCGAAATGTGTATACATGCCTTCGATTTCGACCATCCCCCCCGAAAGCAGGCGCGGTATCTCTTGAAAGTCCTGCACCTGAAAGCCCTGACGGTTGGTGCCGGTTTCGATTTTAAGATGAACCTTCAGACCGCTGACGCCGGAATCGAGTATCTGCTGGACAGCGTATGGAGAACCGACAGTAATGCTTATGGACTTGCGCACAGCATCGGCCAGCAAACTCTGCGGTGTAGGACCGAAAACCAGAATCGGCGCTTCCACTTTTGCCAGCCGCAGAGCCAGAGCTTCCTGAATATTAAAAACTCCCAGCCAGTCCGCGCCGGACTCCAACGCAATGCGCGCACAGGACATCATACAGTGACCGTAGGCATTGCCCTTAACCACCACCAGCAATTTGCGATCAGGCCCGATAAGACGCCTGAAGGTCTGCACATTGTGCTTAAGCGCCGAAGCATCGGTTTCTATCCACGAAAGTCTATCGGAAGCTGCGTCCATAATCGCTGTTCTCCATACAAAAAAAGGCCGGTCTGGATACTACGCCTGACCGGGCCAATATAACGCCGCCTGTTGAAAAGCGGCAATATATTTCATATCGCAGAACTCCAAAGCCACACCAAAATCAAAATCCAGCCGGGGTTTTGCCGTCCTTGAGGAAAAAGACTTAAAAAAAACAACCCTGGGCGGCATTATTGCCAGCGTTATTTCAACGTCAGCGACACCAGCTTGGCATCGACACCTTTAATGGCATTGAGTGCGGCAATATGCTTCTCGTGGTCGGCTTTTTCGCCGGCCAGTTCCAGGAACAGCAGACCGTCTTCAGTGCAGGCATTCTGAACACCGCCATGCAGGCCCAGACGCGTTTTAATACTGCAACCCCAATCAGTCAGAACCTTCTGTACTTCGATGGCTGCGGCGTGACGATTATTGAGCAGAACCAGAGCCACATGCTTTTCCATATCGAATCCTCCTTGAGAGTAGTTTGTTTCTTACTTCGCCTTATATTGCTTTTGTAGTATATTTTATGGCTTCGTTGAAAGGCAATTCGCCGGGTGTCATATTTTTACTCAGCCTTACCGAAGATATCTCCGGCTTCCTCATAACGGAAAGCCTCACCGTAAGCATATCCGGCTTTTGCTCCCACCGAAGCAGCCCAGGTCTTTATCATAAAATCCACAGCGGGTGCATAGTTGTCTTCGTCCAGGAAAGGCAGAAACTGTTCGTGTTTGCCAGTGGCATGTATCGACATTTTAAGATCGGTCATCATGGCGCGCATCTGGCTGGTATGAGCACAGAGCGCCTTGATTTTGATATCGATGGAAGACGAAATGTCTTCGATGCGATTGACCAGTGCGTCGCTTTTGGCAAACCAGTAGCGATATGGCACAAGATAAGGCTCAAGGCCGTCCTTAAGCTGTTCGGGATGATAAAGCGGCATGTTTGCAAAAGCCACGGCTTCGGTGGCGGCAGCGGCCACATGACGATGATCCGGATGCGGCTCAAAAGGCGCCGAAAGGTCAAAACTTAGCACTATATCCGGCTTTACACGACGGATGTGCTCCATGAAGATCCGGCGCAGTTCGTTTTTGGTAAGTTCATCCAGATAGCCATCGGGATAGCCCAGGAAAATAACATCCTTCTTACCCATTATGACGGCAGCTTCACGCGCCTCGCGGTCACGACTGGCACTTACAAGCTCTGTGGTAGACATTTCGAAACTGCCGCGTCCATTATCGGTACATATTACTTCGGTAACTTCCGCTCCGGCAGCAGCCAGAGATGCGACAAAACCACCAGCGAAGAACTCACAGTCATCGGCATGAGCGGATAAAACCAGCACTCGTTTGATCTTCTGCATGCATTGCTCCTTAATTCAAATCCACAATAAAAGGCATAATAGCAACAAAATCAGGGCTGCACCCCGTATTTATTCAAATTTTTCTGCTATATCGCATTTCAGACGGCTTTAGTCAGCGTGATTTCACTGATTTCAGCCGGTACCGCCAGACGCAGCGGCGGACCCCAGTAACCGGTACCGCGATTGGTGTAAACCTGAAGATTATTATAGCGGTTCAAACCGTCCAGATAGGGTTGCTGCAGATAAACCAGATATTTCCATGGGAAAAATTGACCGCCGTGGGTATGCCCCGACAGTTGCAGATCAAAGCCGGCTTCGGCTGCTTTGAAACAGGAACGCGGCTGATGTGCCAGCAGTATCTTTGCATCATCTGTGGCAGCGCCGGCTGCAGCCAGAGCTGGATCGTGAACATGCTGAGGGAAGAATTTATCTGCATCATAATCGTTGACACCCGCCACATAGATGCGCGAACCACTTCTGCGGATAAATACACCTTCGTTCAGAAGCGTGTCGAATCCCAGATGCTCGACTTCCTTCAGCCAGGCTACAGGTTCGTAAAAATAATCATGGTTGCCAGTGACAAAGAATTTGCCCGCCGGGGCCTTCAGTTCTGCCAGTGGAGCCACATCACCCTTAAGTGAAACAACACGCCCGTCGCACAAATCGCCGGTGAGAACGATCATGTCTGGTTGCAGGCGCATGCTGTGCTCAACAACCATTTCGACAAAGTCACGTCGCAAAGTCGGACCGATATGCATGTCGCTGATCTGAATAATTCGAAAGCCTTCGAATTCAGGCGGAAGCTTTTCGAGCGCTACTTTGATTTTTTCAATTTTCGGTTCGCCTAAAGCTTCTCCGGCTCCAAGAGCCGTCAAGCCGCCCGAAAGACCGACAATTCCAAGACTGGCGCTCCGTGCAATAAAATTACGCCGCTCCATATTTATGGTGGGCTCGGCCTGTGCGCCCGGAGCTTTTGTAAATCTTCGGTAGATTTTCCTTACTTTTCGAAGCAAATAGAGAAGCAGACGAATATCGTCTTTGACCAGAAGCATCAGAAAAACCAGCGCAAAGAATCCCATAAACACAAAACCCAGCCATGAAACCAAGATCATCCACTCGGAGCCTTCAGACGCCGGAAAAATATGATGTCCGGCCATACCGAAGTATTGGATAAAAATAGCCAGCAGCAGAACCGCCCATAAGCGGCGGCTCCATTTGCGTTGCAGTGCTGCACTTGAAATCAGGCTGCGCCCGATATAAAAGGTCAATATCGCAAAGATTATCGTGATTGCAGCTACGAAAATATACTGGATAAGCATTCTTGCTCCAATGCCGTCTGAAACTGCGGAACAGACTTAAAACATCCCGGCTAATATAAGGCTGATGCCGCCGGAATCAAGCGGAATCAGCGCAGATTTTCCCTAAGGATAAGCCAGTCTTCCAGAACCAGAGCATCTGCACCCATACGCACAAATGAAACAAAAGCCTCTGCAGGTGTGCAGACTATAGGTTCGCCGCCGCGATTGAAACTGGTATTCACCAGTATAGGGATTCCGGTAAGCTTATTGAATTCTTCAATTACGGCATAATAACGGGGATGATCCGCCCTGACTATGCTCTGCGGACGGCTGCTGCCGTCGGCATGTACCGCTACAGGGATAAGCGAACGCTTTTCAGGCTTTACGCTCAAAGCCAGCAGCATGAACAGGCTGTGGATGGAATGCTCGAACCACTCCGCCTGATGTTCCTCCATTATGGAAACCCCGAAAGGTCGCCAGTTCTGCCGTGATTTCATGGTGTTCAGGCGATCCTTAAGCTTAGGCTGGCGCGGATCTGCCAGAATGCTCCGCGCGCCCAGGGCGCGCGGACCGAATTCCATGCGCCCTGAAAACCAGCAGACAATCTTTGAATCTGCCAGCAAACGAGCGGTTTCTGTTCCAATATTTTCCATGCGGCGAGCGGTAATTCTCTTCGATTTCAGCCACTCGCCGATGTCATCGCTTAAAAATTCAGGCCCCAGGAAGGCATTCGACAGCCTTTGGCGCGCTAGATCTCCTGTCAATTCATAGTGAGCCATAAAAGCCGCACCGATGGCTGTACCGGCGTCGTTGGCTCCGGGAGGAATAAAGATATTCTCCGCACCGGATTCTTCCATAATTCTGCCGTTCATGCGGCAGTTTAAGCCCACTCCTCCACATATGCACAGGTTGCGCTTCTGCTCCAATGGGATTTTTTTAAGCAGTTTCAGCACATTGCCTTCAAGCACATTTTGAATCGAAGCAGCCAGATTCTTGTGTTTCAGTTCCAGCGGATCGGAATATTCGCGACGGAAGCTTTCAAAATCATGAGCGCTTTTCCACTCAGACAGGCGCAATTTGTCAGGGTCGTCAAAACTAAGGTATGCAGCAAGGTCGTATTCCGGATTGCCAAAGGCCGCCAGTGCCATCGTCGAACCCTGGCCGAAATTGCCAAAGCCCAGAATACGGGTGAAGGTCTCGTAAACGCCACCGATGGAACGGTCGGGCTCATAGGGAATATCGGCCACTTGTTTAATGGAATCACCTTCGGCCTCAAAAAGAGCCAGAGTCTCCCGGTCACCGCGACCATCGATTGAGAGCACAAAAGCCCGCTCGAAACCCGACATGCAGAAAGTCGAGGCGGCATGTGCCAGATGATGCGGCACAAAAAACAGAGCACCTTCGCGCAATATTTGCGGCATGGCGTCCGGCTCGTTCTTCGAATACGAATGTCTCAAGCGGTATGGCAAACCATTTAAAGCGATAGCATCAACGTCCTTAAGACACAAGCCGGACAGATCCAGAACCGACTGAATAGCTTTAACGGGCAGCGGCTCATGCAGGCGTAAGAGCGGGTCAGAAGCCAGAGAAGAACCCGGTCTTTCGGGATGTGTCCAGCCATAATGTTTGACTCGCTGCAGACGCTCCTCTTCGACCGCCGCCACCAGCTTACCGTCAATAAGCAATGCAGCAGAATTCTCAGTCAGAGTCACGCATGCCAGACCAAGAACAACTGTTCTGCTGCTTTTAAAACTTGAAGTGTATTTATTTTGAACACGTCTAATTGTATCATGCAATACTTTATGTTTTGCGCATATATTATTATTGTTGTTTAGATATTCAGCTAGATTATTTAGACATATAACGGCATTTGAATTTATTACAGACTTAAAGTGTTCAGAATATTGCTCAACACAGATATAACAGCGAATGCAACGCTGTTCGTCAATTTTGAATGCACCATTACCGAAACCGATAGCTCCACAGGGACAGACTTGTTTTACTTTTTCAGGATTTGCACAGGGGCCAGGAACGCAGATAATTGGATTTCGGGGAGCCTCGGCAGGCGGCGCGGAACAGATGTTGAAGGCGGCAATTTCGGGCTGCACCCCGTAAATGACAATGCGTGAAGTGTCAACTTCTTCCTGCCCGCCTTCGAATATTCGGATCACCGAATCCAGCGCTTCGGGATCTCTGGAGGTGACATAGGCATCAAAAACTGGAAGCTCTTTTAAGTTTTCATGCGAAATATTTGCGCGAATTGCAGCAGGAATCCCATTTTCTTCCGAGCGCCAGATGAAGACTTCGCGAGGTCGCGAGGCTTTATCAACTGCTATACGTTCACCTTCCGGCAGGTTTTCGGCGGCTACAACATCGATCTTTATACCCGGAAACATGGCTGGAAATTCGCGTTTAAGACGGGATTCAAGATATGCCTTTTCAACATTCTCAGAGGAGGAAGCGCTTATGCTGTAACCGTTCAAATCCTGACGGATTCTATAATCAAAAATCTCGAAGGCCGAAAAAGCCCGGTGAAGTTCCGGCAGACTGATCATCCTGCCATCTGAAAAAGACAGCCCGGCATCCTCCAGTCCGGCGCACTTCAGGCGATAACGCCCTGCCCTGTTTTTATACACCTGAGCGTTTAAGCCGACTTTTATAAGCTTTTTGTCCTTTATACAAGCCAACCGTCCCCAGGCATCGTTTGGTTGTCGCACCCCGAAACGATCCAGAGCCAGCCACTCGACTTCTTCCAGCAGAGGTTCAAGCGTGCCATCGCCACAATCCAGCGCCAGAGGCAGCGCGTTTTCATCAAAAAGGATCTCTAAAAGTGGTGCTTTAAAGGACGCTGAAAGGTATTTCCGTGCAAAAGGCGTCAGCGGAGTATCAAAAAGCAGAAGGGCAGCAGGCTGCAGGCTTTCGGATTTGACACTTAACGATAAAGCATAAATATCACGGGAAGTTCCACACAGAACAGCGTCACTGGAGAAAGCTTCTGTCTCATGCGAGTATTCTTTCAGAGATTTCCGCAGAGCTTCAATACTCACAGATGACTGTGCTCTTCCGGTATCATCCAGCAGGCAGAACTGTACTTTTGTCTTAGCCAGAATTTTATTCAAACGCTTAGACAGCAAAGCAAATTGGGGATTCGTTTCTTTCAGCAGCCGGAAAATCGGCCTGAAACTCATAACTCTCGCTCCTGCGGAAACTGAATTGCTTTGATTGTACCTGCAACTGTGCCATGCGGCAAGATATCTGCCAATTTGAGAATTTTATTAACAAAAACGGAATCATGCTTTAGTCTGTGATGAACGGCTGTCAGCGCCTCGCTGTTTCTGAAACTTAATTAAGC
>Ga0172375_10004417_pt1 | contig 20784 bp, 21 predicted proteins | sample LakKiv1m_FD_114537 | JGI IMG/M metagenome (GOLD analysis project Ga0172375, IMG submission 114537) | Freshwater microbial communities from Kabuno Bay, South-Kivu, Congo - kab_092012_11.1m | ecosystem: Environmental > Aquatic > Freshwater > Lake | place: Democratic Republic of the Congo...
GCCTTCTGGCCGAAGGCTTGTTTCGAGCAAAGTGAGAAACTAAGGCAAAACGGCAACGCGAAACGCGAGCAAAAATCTTCGCTGGAGATTTTTGTGTGGTTTTCAAAATTAGCTAAGCCGAGCTCCTAAACGTCAATGTTTGCGAGTTTCGCGTGAGCCCCGTAAAGCAACTTCGTTGCCACGGGGTAAATTTGGATGATTACGGCTTACACATCTATATTAGCAAGCTTGGCATGGGTCTGTATAAATATCTTTCTAGGTTCAACTTCGTTGCCCATTAAGACATCAAAAGTCTTGTCGGCCATCTCGGCATCGGGCACGGTCACCTTTTTGAGCACGCGGGTGGCCGGATTCATCGTTGTCTCCCATAACTCATCAGGGTTCATTTCGCCCAAACCCTTGTAGCGTTGAATTGAGATTTTGGTTGATTTGGTTTTAGTTTCTTTTTCGTTTTCTTCTATCTCATTTTCTTCACCCTCTTCACTTGCCTCCTCCGGTGTTTCGACTTCTTTAATTTCGGCTTCGCTCCCGCCCAGTGATTTAATCACTTTTGACTTCTCTTCGTCACTATAAGCATAAACAACCTCTTTCCCTTTCTTCACTTTATAAAGCGGTGGTTGGGCGATAAAAATATGTCCATCATCAATCAATTGTTTGTAATAACGAAAGAAGAAGGTAAGCAACAAAGTGGTAATGTGCGCCCCGTCCACGTCGGCATCGGTCGCGATAATAATTTTGTTGTAACGCAATTTGGCCAAATCCATCATGTCGCCAATCCCCACTCCCATCGCGATAATCAGCGAGCGAATTTCAGCAAAAGCCATCATCTTATCAAGACGCGCCTTCTCAACATTTAAAATTTTACCCTTGAGCGGCAAGATCGCTTGGGTGCGCCGATCACGCCCCTGTTTGCTCGAACCACCGGCCGAATCGCCCTCGACAATAAAGATCTCGGACTCGTCGGAATTGCGACTTTGGCAATCCGCCAACTTACCCGGCAAGGTCATCCCCTCTAAAGCACCCTTGCGGATTACGCTATCTTTCGCAGCTTTAGCGGCCTTGCGCGCTTTAAGGGCTAAGAGAGACTTGCCAATGATCGCCTTAGCATCATCCGGGTGCTCTTCAAGATAAGCATTAAAGGCCTCGCCAAAAACTGTTTCCACGGCACCTCGGGCTTCAACGCTCCCAAGTTTGGCCTTAGTCTGACCCTCGAATTGCGGATTGCGCAATTTTACCGACACCACGGCCGTCAAACCCTCGCGCACGTCGTCGCCAGTCAAACTACCCTCACTCTCTTTTAAGATATTATTTTTCTTGCCGTAATCATTTAAAATACGCGTGAGCGCCGTGCGAAAACCGGTTAAGTGCATCCCGCCTTCGGGCGTAATGGTGTTGTTAGTAAAGCTTGTCTCTTTGGCATCAATGTCGTCTACATACTGCAAAGCCACCTCCACTTGCACTCCATTAGCTTCTTTTTCCACATAAAAAACTTCGCGATGGAGCGGTTTGTCGTGACGATTATAATAACGAATTAACGACAAGAGTCCGCCTTCAAAATAAAAAGTTTTAGACGGCACCTCAAGCTCAAGTTCACTCAAATAAAATATCTTATCAAGATCAATTTTACCTGCCTGCGCAGGCAGGCCAGCTTCGCGCGCGTCAATCGCCCGAATCCGTAAACCTTTAACCAAGTAAGCTTGTCCACGCAAGTGCGCCACAATCCGCTCCCAGTCATAATTAGTTTCGGAGAAGATGGTGGGATCAGGTTGAAAGGTAATAATCGTGCCGTGCAATTTTGAACTCCCTACCTTCTTAACATTATATTTTTTCTTACCCTGGGCATACTCTTGCGCAAACTTGCCACCATCGCGGTGAACCTCGGCTTTAAGCCAAGTTGAAAGGGCGTTGACGACCGAAGCGCCGACACCATGCAAACCGCCGGAGATTTTGTAACCCTCGCCCTCAAATTTGCCACCAGCGTGCAAAATCGTGAGCACGGTCTCGAGCGCCGAGACTTTGGTCTTTTTGTGTGTCTCGACGGGGATACCGGTGCCGTTATCGACGATACGAATGGCGTTACCGGGCAAAATCGCCACCTCGATCTCGTTACAAAAACCGTTCATCGCCTCGTCGCGCGAGTTGTCAAAAATCTCGACTAAGAGATGATGCAAGCCGTCTGGTCCAGTTGAGCCAATATACATCCCGGGGCGCTTGCGCACCGGCTCAAGCCCTTCGAGCACGACGATATCATCGGCGCCATATTTGCGTTGTTTTACCTGCTCTTTAGCCATAATTTACCCTTTTAGTATAGCATATTTAAAGTAAGTAATCCACAGCCTTGTTTGTGCCCCCCTTGACGACTTTTTTGCTGGTGCTAAGCTTAAGGAGGATGCCCGTTTCGAGCGCCTTGGCCAAGACGCCACTCAGAGAAAGTGGCTGTCAGCGCTTGTGATGGTTGTAAGTGTTGTGGTTAGTTTGCGTGGGAAAACAGCCAACAACAGGGAGGAGAACCCTAGCCTATGATTGTATCAGCCTGCTGACAGGCGGAACTCGTCAGAAAATGTCACCCTCGTGGATGACAAGAGCTTCCCTAGCTGGGAAATTTACAGCAAAAGGGATTATCCGATCAAATCAGTGGCTTGGTATCCAAAAGCTTACCGAAAAACCGACGGCGCCGTCGGTTTTTTCTATTTTCTCACTTCAAACCCCGCTTGTTTTTCGAGTGTTTCGATGACCTTATCCATTTCAGCATTGGCCTCATCATCAGAGAGAGTTTTGACATAAGATTGGAAGACGAGACGAAAGGCTAATGATTTCCTTCCCTCTTTAGTAAACTCATCAAACAAAATTGGCCCCTCAACACATAACTCGCTAACTACCTTTTTAATCAAACCACTGACTTCTTCAACACTCGTCGTCTCTGACACCCACACCGCCACATCACGAATAATGCGCGGGTAGGATGAGACTATTTTGTAGCTGGCATTTTTGTTGATTAAATCATCGAGTTTCGTTTCGCTAATTTCTTTCGTTTCTTCGACTAATTTATCAAAATCAAATTCTTGAATAGCCAAAATCTCATCGGCCGGTTGTGCGAGATCCAATCTCGATGAGCCCTGAGATTGGATCTCGCACAACCTCGCAACTTTTTCTAGCTCATCTTTTGCACTTTGGCCTTTTATCTTTTTACGATAACCAATACCAATCCCTAATTTCGTTTCTTCTTTACCACCAACAAAAACTTTGCCGATTTCAAAAATTTTTACCGCCTCATTATCAAATAGGATATAGGGTAAATTGACTTTTATCTTTTCCGTTAACCAATCAGTGAGATTAGTGCGTAAAAACTTTTTATCGTTCGCCAACGGGTTTGCCAATTCGACTTCCCCTCTATCCGTAAAACTATAACCATAAACCTCATTAAAACCCTCTGCTTTTAATATCACTCTAATCTTATTGGCCAAATTAAATCTCTTTTCTGCTCCCTCCTTCGCCAAGGCTTCGGCGGGCAAGTCACTTAGAGGCGAGGCCTCTAAGTGGCTAGGTAATTTACCGGCGATTTTTTCATAACCATAAATTCGCCCGACTTCTTCGACATAATTTTCTTTCGCGACTAAGTCTAATCTCTCAATGGGAGGAATAACTTTTACGGTATCCGAAGTCGAACTTCGGGGACTTTGGAGTTCGACTTCGATACCGAGACTTTCTAAAATTTTGATCGATTCGTCAACCGAAATCTCTACCCCCAATCGCTCACTAAATTCTTTAGTTTCAAATTCAATGGTTGGCGGGACAATTTTTGTCGGATAAACATCAATTTTCTCGCCCACTTTAGTTTCAGCGGTACCAGCCTCTTTAACAATTAAATCTGTTAGTAAATCCATCGCATAATCAGCCACTTCGGTCGAGAGCTCGTTCTCAAATCGTTTTGACGCATCAGTCGCGATACCGATTTTACGTGCCGTCTTACGAATATTTACCGGATCAAAATTAGCCGCTTCTAAAATAAGATTCTTTGTCTCGGCCGTCACTTCCGCTTTTTTACCCCCTTTAATTCCAGCAATCGCCAGCGGATATTTGTTATCAGCAATTATTAAGACCGTTTCGTCTAAATCAATTTCTTGATTATCGAGAGTGACAATCTTTTCACCCTTTCTGGCCGAACGTACCTGAATGTTACCTTCCACCCGATCAGCGTCAAAAGCATGCAGGGGCTGACCGATATCGAGCATTACTTGGTTAGAGACATCGACAACATTATTGATCGCTCGCTGGCCAAAAATCTCGATACTTTGTTTCAGCCAAGTAGACGAATCTTTGACCTGAAGATTCTCAATTACCCGCCCAATATAACGTCGACATAATTTCTCGTCTTCAATTTTTATTTTAAGATCTCTATTGGTTTTTTCTGTTTTTGTCGCTACGGCCTCTGAAATCGTACTTCGAGGAGCCCGAAGTCCGATTTCTAGGCCGAATAGCGCCGAAATTTCTTTGGCAATTCCATAATGGCACAAACAATCATGCGCTCGATCCGGCAAAACTTTAATATCGAGAACACTATCATCATTTTTCCCTTCAACTTTTTCTATCTCAAAAGAATGAAAAACTAATTTCTCCGCCAATTCTTCGGGCGAAGGCAATTTTGTTTCAAAATATCTCTGTAGCCAGTTATAAGAAATTAACATAAATTAAAATTGTTTGACAAAGCGCAGATCGCCCGAATAAAAATGCCGGATATCCTCGACTCCGTGTTTAACCATGGCCAAGCGCTCAGGACCCATACCAAAGGCAAAACCCTGCCACTCATTAGGATCCAAACCAACTGATTTGAAGACATGCGGGTGAACCAAACCGGCCCCCATGATCTCGAGCCAGCTCCCATTCCACAGCATATCTACCTCAAACCCCGGTTCGACGAAGGGGAAAAAAGAGGGACGCAAACGAATCCGCACGTCCGAACCAAAAATCTTTTGCAAAAAATGTTCGAGACTCCCTTTCATATCAGCCACACTAACTTTTTTATCTACCATTAAGCCCTCAATCTGAAAAAATTGTGCTTCATGACGAGCATCGGTTGCCTCATAGCGAAAGACTTTGCCCGGCACGATAATCCTAAGGGGAGGTTTATTCTTCTCTAAATATCTCACTTGCACGGGCGAGGTATGCGTTCGTAACAATTTTTTTAGCCCTTCGACTCCGCTCATGGTTCCTCCTTGCGGTCGGAGCCAAAATGTATCCCACATGTCGCGGGCCGGATGATCAGCCGGTACATTGAGCGCATCAAAATTATGATATTCGTCCTCAATTTCTGGACCCTCCGCAACACTAAAGCCTAAGTCGCGAAAGGCGTCAACTACCTCGTTAATTATCTGCGTCAGCGGATGAATATGCCCTTTTTGTTCAGGACTAGCCATCTAGAGATTATAGCAAAAAATCACAAACCCGCCAGACCTTAAGGTCTGGCGGGAAAACAAAAAAAATGTTAGATTTTAGGAACGCCAGCATAGCTCAGTTGGTAGAGCAACGCTTTTGTAAAGCGAAGGTCCGGGGTTCGAGCCCTCGTGCTGGCTCCAAATTCTAGTTTTCAATCTCCTCCGCGATGGCACCGTTTTGGATTTCGGCCATGACATTTTCTTTGTGATCTTTAATTTCTTTCAAGAAAAACGAGACTTTGTCAGTTTTATGAATCTCCTCCGGCTCGGGCATATTGGAGGCAATTAAATTGAACCGCCGTTCAACTTTTACAATCACGTAGCGCGCCGTTGAAGCGCAATTTTTTGCAAAGTGAACCGAGAAAAGATAAGCCTTGAAGATGAAGTTCTGGCAAAAACGGACAATCTTGAAGGCCAGATAATCAACCGCTAGACCACTCACCCGATAATGGTTCAAACTCTGGTAATCAATATTTTTTGTTCGATTAACTAAAATTTGAGACCGAAAAAGCCAAACGAGCCCCGCAAGCGAAGCCAGTGAGATGATGACTAAAATGTAATAGAACATAAATAAAAACTAACTGGCATCCATGAGATCAAAACGAGCAAAACGAGCAATCTCAATTCGTTCGCCAAATTTTTGAATGTAACTCTTGACCAAATCATCAATGGTCAAACTGGGATCCTTGATAAAAGGTTGAGTTAAGAGCTCGGCTACATCCTTAGGTTCCATCGCGGCCACTTGCATTGCCACATCATCGGCTAATTGTTTAAAGTCAGGATTCTTGGCCACAAAATCAGTCTCAGAATAAACTTGGGCCAAGGCCGCTTTGGCGCCACCGCCATGCACATAAGCACTAATCGTCCCCGCCTTAAGCGCGCGCCCCGCCTTCTTTTCGGCAATTTCGGCGCCTTTCTCTTTCAACAATTCTAACGCTTTGGTGATATCACCATTGGCCTCTTCTAACGCTTTCTTGCATTGACCAATCGAGATGCCGGTACGTTCACGAAGTTCTTTGACTTGCTCGGTAGTTATCATAATTATAATTATAACGCCTCCCCCTCCTTGACACCAGCGAGATAAGCATCGGCAATCGCCTGGGCAAAGAATTTAATCACTTTCATCTGGGCATCATTGGCAACAATCGGGTAATTTAGGCCCTCAATGTTGCAATCCGAATTAGCTAGGGCAATCACTGGCACTTTGATTTTCTGCGCTTCGGCGACAGCAATTGCTTCTTTCTTAGGATCGACAACAAAGATCGCACCGGGCAATTTAGTCAGATTAATCAGACTAGTAAAATAACGATCGAGATCAGAGACTTCTTTGGCGATAACACTGCGCTCTTTTTTAGTATACTTAGCCAATTCACCCTTGACTTCCTGGTCTTGGAGATCAACTAAGCGATCGATCCGTTTGCGAATTTCCTTAAAATTGGTAAGAGTTCCACCAATCCAACGTTCATCAACATAGGGCAGACCAGCTTCTAAGGCAACACTCCTGATCGGGCCACCGGCCTCCTTTTTCGTTCCGACAAAAATAATCGGCTTCTTGGCCACTCCGAGCGACTTGGCAAAAGTGCAAGCTCCCTCTAGACTTTCAGCTGTTTTCTCGAGATCGATAATTACCGTCTTATTCTTCAATCCAAACAAAAAAGGCTTAGTCGAGGGATGACGACTTTCGCGGGCGTAGCCAAAATGGGCGCCCAAATCAAACATTTGCTTTGCTACCGCTTCGATAGAAAGCTCTTTATTCATAACTTTCATACAGGAGAGAGTTTAACAGAAATCCCGCAGGGTGGCAAGCCACCCTGCGGGTATAATCGGGTCTTAATGCGAACGAGCCCAGCACTCGCGACACATCCCTCCGCCACCGTCGGGATTAGCCTTAGTGAAAGATTCGTTACATTTGCCACATCGCTCAGCCTTATTTCGTTCCCGCCACTGTTTATCAGACTTGGATTCGGGTTGGGCCGGTAGACGAACCTCACTGGCCTTATGTAACGAAAGAGCACGACAACAAAAACTTATGTGTCTTGACACGATAACCTCCTTTCTCCTATCTAAATTACTAACACAAAAAAGAGAGACGAACAAGGTTAAACAGAAAGTCCTTCTTTCAAATCTGCAAAAACCTGACCGAGATTGCCGGCCATGATGCGCTCAAGGCCATGCCAATTTTTGTTAATTCGGTGGTCGGTAATACGGTCTTGGAGATAATTGTAGGTGCGGATTTTCTCGGAGCGATCGGCAGTGCCAATTTGACTTTTACGTTCGGCGGCATACTTGGCCTCGTGCGCTTCGCGCTCCTGCTCTTCGAGTTTAGCGGCTAAAATCTCTAGGGCCTTATCTTTATTTCGTGATTGAGTGCGCTCGCTCTGGCAACGCACCGCGATCCCCGTCGGTTTATGCACAATCCGCACCGCCGTCTCCACTTTATTAACATTTTGCCCGCCAGCGCCACCACTGCGTGTAAATTCGATTTCGAGATCCGCCGGATTAATTTTGATACTGGTCGATTGGCGCACCGGCAAAACGGCGACTGAGATCGTCGAAGTATGCACCCGCCCCGACTTCTCGGTTGCCGGCACGCGTTGCACTCGGTGCACCCCCATTTCATATTTAAAAGCGTCATAAGCTCCGGCGCCACTGACCTCAAAGGTCGCTTCTTTATAACCACCACTAGCCGATTGCGAGTCATCCATCAGGACAAAACTCCAGCCCTGCGAGACGGCGTACTTGGCATAAGTTTGCGAAAGTTCATAGGCAAAAAGCGAGGCCTCCTCGCCACCGGCGCCAGCCCTGATTTCGATTATCACGGTCTTCGCTTCCTCCTCTTCGCCGGCTTTAGGCATCAAAATCTCTTCCATCTTTTGCCAGAGATCAGTCTTTTGTTTTTCGAGATCAGCAATTTCTATTAATGCTAACTCATCCATTTTAGGATCAGCCTTTTTAAGCACCTCTAAATCCTCGATCTTTTTGATCAGACCTTCATATAAACCAGCGAGATAAGCAGTCTTATTATTAGCCTTAAAATCGGCAAGGTCCATCTACTTTTTCTTAGCTTTCGCAGCGCGACCCTTAAATTTCTCTACCCGGCCAGCCGTATCGAGCACTTTTTCATTGCCGGTAAAAAAGGGGTGGCAGGCACTGCAAATTTCCACCGACATTTTTTCCATCGTTGAGCCAATCGTAAAGGTGTTGCCACAAGCGCAACTCACCTTAGTATCATGATATTTGGGATGAAGGTCTTTCTTCATAACGACAAAACTATATACTATTTTTAGTCATTTTGCAAGATGGCGATCTGTTGGTCATATTTGGTGGCAATCTGCATTACTTCATTGCCATAGAAGGCGTTTTTCGCTTTTGCCCAATTGCCACCAGCATAATATTTAAGCGCAGCTCGTCGTTCAGCTGTATAGGTTTGAGTATCAGCTCCCAAGTCACGCAAATATAAAGCCGAAGCGGTAAAGGCGTCGCGCGCATTCCAGGGATTGGGTGGATTATTCCCCGTCACGGCGGAAACCGCGTTAGCCATCCCAAGCCAGGTTGACGGGATAAATTGGGCCGGTCCCATTGCCCCACCATAACCGCCACGATAGGGGCAAGAGACTGGTTGGCCAACCGGGTCGATCCCTAAAGCGTGACAAATTTGTTCAAATGGTTCGATGTCCCTACCCGGCTTCATCACCGCGGTATAACTCTTGGAGGGTGGATCACCCGGTCGATTGCAAGTACCAATATTTTGTCCGAGATTGGATTCTTGAGTGATAATGGCTAATAAAAAGGCGGGACGTACACCAGTTTTGGCTGAAATAAATTTAGCATGATCGTAGGCCTCGCCAAAAGTAATACTCGTCGCTCCCCGCAAACGAAAGAGAGCACTCCGAATAGCCGCTCGCTCTTTCTCTTTAGAAGCAATAACTTTGCGATAGCTATTTTCTTGTGCCTTGCTCTGGCCTAACAGAACCTTTTTTTCATTATTCAAGCGCTCAATATTCCTCTTTTCGTTTTCAATTATTTTCTTGGCATTTGTTTCGGCATCACGTCGATCTTCGAGTTTAGTCTTCTGGCTTTCTGTTTGAGTTTTGGTAGTGCGAACTGTCTTCAATACTGATTGAGTCGATTCTTCGATAAAATTAAATCGCTGCAAATCAACAAAAAAATTAGTAAGCGAATCACGGGCCAAAATCACTTCCGCAAAGGTATTATCATCAAGCTCGCGTGTTTTGCGCAAAAGTTCAGCCAAAGAGACTTTCTCTTGATCCAGTTTTTCATCTAAAACACCGATCACTTTAACTTTCTGCCTAATATCACCGCCCAATCTCTCAATCTCTAATTGCTTAGCTTTGATGTTAAGCTGAGCAGTGTTAATTTTATAAGTTAAAATATCGATGTCGCGTTTGATACTGGCGGTCTCTTTTTGTTTCGATTGCAAGAGACTTTTTTGGCTGGCGATCTCGGCTTCGACTTGCGCCAATTGAGCGTTTAAGCGAGCCTCTTTTTCTTCAGTTGTTTCGGCACGTACCAGACTTGGATTAGTCAGCAATAGACAGAAACAAAACAATCCCAGCCAAAACCGTACTGGTCTTTTATCCATGACCTTATTATAGCAAGAAAAATTATTCAGCGACAGCCTCGCTCGCACCCTCTTCCTCTTTCTTCCCTTTCTTCTCTACTTCGATCGCGGAGAGGTCTACCGGAGCAACTTCTTCAATTACTTCTTCGCCCGCGACGGTAATTGAGGCCACCACTTCTTCGTCATCAACTGTCACCGTCACGCCAGCTGGTAATTTGAGATCTTTAACCAAAATCTGACTATCCATCGCCGTCAAACTTGAGATATCAACTGTGATATCGTGAGGCAAATTTTTAGGCAGAGCGCTAATCGGCAATCCGTGCATCACCTTAACCAAACTACCGCCCAATTCTTTAACGGCTGGTGCTACCCCCTCGAAAACAAGCGGGACATCAACCTCGATTTCTTTGTCTTGACTTACCACGTAAAAGTCGGCATGGACAGGCTCACCACTCACTGGTTCAAATTGGACTTCATGGATTAAAGTGTCGATGACTTTGCCGTCTAAATTTAAAGAAATAATCGAGGATTCGCCTGCCTCTTTTAGCACTTTTTTAAATTCAATTTGGTTGACTGCTACCGCCTTTGTCTCTTCTTTGCCACCATAAACTACCGCCGGGATCTCACCCGCGGTTCGCAAATCTGCCACTTGCTTGCCAAAACTAGCCCGTTCTTTCGCCGTCAATTTAAACATAACGGGCTAAGTATAACCGAAATTAACGATTTGTAAAGAGTTTAAGCCGTTTTTCGACCACCTCCTTCATTGCCTGCACCGCTCCCTTCAGGATCTTATAAGGCGCGACCTCTTCTGGATCAGCTTGCAACGACTCGCGCAAAGCGTTGCGATAGGCCAGACGCAACTCGGTATTGATATGGATAATCGAGATCCCCGCCCCAATCGCCCCCTTAAAATCTTCGTCGGTAATCCCCGACCCGCCGTGCAAGACTAGTGGCACCCCGGTCGCCTCTCTAATTTCTTTAATTCGCTCTGTATTTAATTTGGGGTTGGACATATTCTTGAGCATGCCGTGGAGGTTGCCAACGGCCGGCGAAAAGAGGTCAACGCCCGTCTCTTTCACAAAACGGGCGGCTTCCTCGGCCTTAGTAATAGTGTCATCGCTGACCGCCACGCCAGTCGGAATTTCGTCAAGCATTTTAGACGATTTGCCGATATAACCCAGTTCACCTTCAATTAGAATTTCAGAATTCACCGATCTGGCATACTCGACGCACTTCTTTGTTTCAGAGATATTTTCTTCGAGAGAAAGCTCGCTCCGGTCGAAAACGATTAAATCATAACCAGCGTCAATCACCTCTTTCGCTCGTTCAAACGAATAGGTGTGATCAGCCGAGAGCCAGATAGGGTAATCAAACTCTTTTTGCAAACTCGTCACCAACGCTCGCGCCTGCTTAACGCCAACAAAATCCCGCTCGCCTTCTGATACCCCAATAATCACCGGCACCTCAAGTTCTTTAGCCGCCCGAAAAATTGACCACAACCCTTCGATATTAGAGATGTTAAAATGCCCAATAGCAACCTTATCTTTATCTGCCTCCAAAATTGTCTCTTTAAGAGTTTTCATATTATAATCATAACATATGACAAAATTTGATCTAGTTAGTGTGGGCGATAATGCCACTGATGCTTTTATCAGATTAAGCGAGGCCGAGCTCAATTGCCAAATCGACAAACCAGAGTGTAAAATCTGCATGAAGTTTGCGGCCAAGATTCCTTACGAATCGGTCACCGAAATCCCAGCCGGGGGCAATAGTTCTAATGTCGCGCTCGGCACGGCCAAACTTGGGTTGAAAGTCGCTTATGTTTCTAATATCGGCGATGATAAAAATGGCGAAGAAACTCTGACCAAACTAAATCAAGCAAGCGTTGATACTAGTTTGATAAAAAAGAATGTGGGGATGGCCACTAATTATAATTATGTTTTATGGTACGCCGATGATCGTACAATTTTAGTTAAACACGAAAATTATCCAAATTATTTTCCCTTCGACTCCGCTCAGGGCAAGCCCTCAATCCCCGAGACTAGCTGGCTTTACCTTTCTTCTGTGAGTGATAGCGACGGTTCAGTGCACGAACAAATCTCGGCTTGGCTCACCGCTCACCCTGATACTAAACTCGCTTTTAGCCCCGGCACTTGGCAAATCAAAGCTGGCAGTGAAAAATTAAAAAATATTTACGCCCGCACCGAAATTCTTTTTTGCAATAAACAAGAAGCGGAAAAAATCGCCGGCGCTGAAGCTGTTCGAGATCCAATCTCGGGGAGCCTTGAGATTGGATCTCGAACAGCCAGTACTAAAGTCCGACTTCGCACATCCGAAGAATTAGCCAAGCAAATTAAGGAATTTGGCCCCCGCACCGTCATCGTCACCGATGGCGAAAATGGCGCCAGTGTCCTCGATACCAACAACAACTTCTACCAGGCGCCAAGTTTTGCCGGTTTCGGCCCAGCCGTAGAGCGCACCGGCGCCGGGGATGCCTTCGCCTCCGCCTTCCTCACCGCCACCATCTCCGGCCTCCCGGCCGACCAAGCCCTCAACTGGGGTCTAGTCAATGCTGCCTCCGTCGTCACCAAAATCGGTCCACATGAAGGGCTCCTTACTAAAGAAGAAATTGCCTCTCTCCTCAAATAGAGTTTCTTTCTTGATGATTTTAGATTAAAAACTTTTCCTAATATATTGACGACCGTCAGTTTATTAGGAATTAGTTGATAAGAGGATATTTATCCAAACCAAATTCAGATTTTAACCATTTATCATTCTCAATCGAATCAACGGTCATATAAAGGACCTCTTTGCCAATATGAAAATGTGATTTAAGTAAAATAATTACCTCTCGACATTCATAAGGATAAACCCAGACGCTGTTTTGTAACCGAACAAATCCTAGATGTTCGAGCCAAGTTCGCAATTTATTTCTCGTTTTTCTTTTATATTCCTTAATATCAAAAATTATTACCCGGTATTTTTTATCCCAGCGAATTGGCCGCTTAATGACTAAATTACCCAAGGCATAATTTTTCAATTCTTCTTTTCCTCTCTTGGTGAGACGCAAGCAATTAAAGCCTTGCTCGTTTTTCCGCTGTTCTACTAATTTTTCTTCCAATAATTTTCGAACAACAACATTTACATAATATCTTTGTTGATATTTCCGTCTTTGCTTTTGTATTTTAGTTAATGCTCCCAAGACATTGGGTAATAATATCGCCAAGGAAATAAGTCCGGCGCCAGCTATAACATTCAAAACTATCTTTCGCACATCATTTTTCTGGCTAATTTTTTTCATTTTTTTGAACTTTTCAAATTACTAATATCCTGACGACCGTCTATTTGTTGCTAATATTTTTTAGAGGCAATTATTTATTCATGAAGAAATTTAAACCGTGGGGTTATTTTGCCATCCACCTCAACTTCGCCGGCAAACATTGCCATTGGTCGAGCCCAAAGTTTGGACATTTCATTATTGTAAAGCGCTTCGTAAATTACGAGGTCTTCCAAAGTTTCGCTATGCTTAGCCACTCCAATCACCCGATATTGATGACCTTTGTAATGTTCGTAAATTCCTGGCTTAATTTCCATTTTTCTTGATGATTGATCTATAACAGTCTCGACAAAGATGATACTTCTTAACCTCATTATTCTTTCTTGGTGGACTAAATAACAAAGCGCCAAAATCTTTTAACTCTTTTTTACAAAAATCGCAAATCGGTTTAATGGCCATTTTGTTTTTTTCTTAAAATCACCTTCTTTACCGCTTCGACAATATCATCAGCCGCCAAGCCATAATGAGCCAAAAGTTCGGCCGCCGAGCCGGACTGGCCAAAACGGTCATCAACACCGACAAATTCGATCGGCACAGGATAAGATTTGGCCAACAACTCGGCCACGGCACTACCTAAACCACCAGCAATTTGATGCTCTTCGCAAGTTACTATCGCTCTCGCCTTTTTCACCTGTTCAATTATCGTCACTTCATCAAGCGGTTTAATCGTGTGGTTATTAATCACATTAACCTTAACTCCCTCGCGTTCTAATTTGCGCACAGCGAGCAGGGCGGTGTGAACAATCGGCCCAACGGCAACAATTACCGCTTCAGGATTTTCATTTTCAATCAAAACATTTGCCTTGCCAATCTCAAATTCAGTTTTGTCAGTTGTAATAATAGCGCTCTTCTCCCGCGTTAAACGCAAATAAGCCGGCCCCTCCATTTTCGCTATCGCTCGCGTTGCTTTCTCGGCTTCAAGCGCGTCGCAAGGCGCCACCACTGTCATCCTCGGCAAAACCCGCGCCAAGGCGATATCTTCAAGCGCTTGGTGTGACCCGCCGTCCGGACCGACATTGAGACCGGCATGTGAACCGACAATTTTGACATTAACATTGTTATAACAAATAGTGGTGCGAATTTGCTCCCAATTGCGCCCGGGTGAGAAAATGGCATAGGAAGCGATGAAAGGAATTTTGCCCATTGCCGCCATCCCCGCTGCCACACCGGCCAAATTTTGTTCGGCCACACCTAGTTCAAAAAATCGGTCAGGAAATTTCTCGGCAAATTCATCGACTTTTGTTGATTCCTTCAAATCCGCGCACAGCACCACCACTTTCTCATCCTTCTCCCCCGCTTCTATCAACCCTCGTCCAAACCCCTCGCGCAGTGACCCCTGCTCGACATTATTGTCATAAAGTTTTGGATTGAGCTCGATCATTTTTATTTTATTTCTTCTAACGCTTCTCTCCCCTCCTTCTCTGACGGGGGTTTGCCGTGCCATCGACATTAGTATCATAGAGTTTTAGGTTAAGATTAATCATCTTTTATTTAATATACAATCGTTATCAACAAATGTTTCCCCGCCGGCAGTAACTTGAAAATTGGCAACTCCCTCTTTTTTCCAATAAACAGAAGATGAATTATAATCTTTATTTTCATATCGTTCACCATAAATAGATTTAGAAAGTTTAAATATCCCACGGTTGATACCAGAAAAAACTGGAGAGATTACCACAACAACTTCATCTTCCTTGTAAGAAACAGACATGCTCCGGCCACTAAAAGGACAAGTGAATTCTTCTTGAACAGGCCAATTCGTCCACTCTGGTTTTGGGTAACGATGAAAAGAATTGGTATATATAAATAAACCCAAAACAGTTACCGCTATTATCATGACGATGGTAATGAATATTTTTTTCATATATTTTTAATCTCTATCTAAATCCTCAATCGCTTGTCTCCCCTCCTTCTCTGACGGGGGTTTGCCGTGCCATTCGAATTTGTTTTCGAATTCGGGCACGCCTTTGCCGGGGATGGTGTGGGCGATAATGACTGATGGGCGATTGAAGACGGCCTTGGCTTGGCCAACAGCGGCAAAAATTTCTTCAAAATTATGGCCGTCAATCTCTTGCACCTGCCAGCCAAAAGCGCGCCATTTGTCGGCCAGCGGTTCAAGGGGCATCACCTGCTCGGTATAACCATCAATCTGGATATTATTGCGATCAATAATGGCAATTAAGTTATGCGGTTTTTCTTTGCCAGCTAACATTATCGCCTCCCAAGTACTCCCCTCGTTAAGTTCGCCATCACTCATTAAGCAGTAGAAAAATTTTTGCGAGGTTGGGTTATCGATCCGCTCGGCGAGTGCCATGCCGAGAGCTTGAGCCAAGCCCTCGCCCAAGGGACCAGAACTGGTTTCGACAAGATCTAAAAATTCGCGGTGCGGATGACCTTGTAAACGCGAACCATACCGGCGCAAAGTCATCAACTCCTTTTTCTCCAGATAACCCGCTTCGGCTAGGGTGGCATAATAAACCGGGCAGATATGACCATTAGACAAAACCAGTCGGTCACGCTCCGACCAATCGGGCTTCTTCGGATTATGATTCAAAAGGCCAAAATAAAGGGCAGTGAAAATCTCAACCATCCCCAACGCCCCACCGGTATGCCCCGACCGCGCTTCCATCAGCATTTCAATAATGCTCCGGCGAATTTCTCTAGCTTTTTTTGTTAAGTGTTCGTTTTTGTCAGGGGAAAGAGTCATGATTATTAATTTAAAATGCAAAATGACAGATATAAAATTAAAAAATGATTTAAAAAAATTTTAAGATTTTGGATTGTGATTTTACATTTTGATTTTTAAAGTTTACATTTAGATGGCCTGAAATTCTTGAATTGCTTGTTCAACATTTTCCGCCTCCCAAATTCTTGACCCAACCACCACTCCGCTCACGCCTAATTCTTTTAGTTTTTTGGCAATTTCTAAATCAACCCCACCATCAACAATAATCTTTACATCCGGCCAATTAGTTTTGAGTGTTTTTATTTTCTCCAACACCCGCTCGTCAAATTTCTCCCCCGCGTAACCCACTCGCGCAATACTCATCAATTGCACGGTTTTGACACGACCGAGATACTCATAAATTTTCTCAACTGGTGTGTTTAGTTCGAGGGCCAACGCCAACCCCACATTCTGGCCAACCGAGTTGATAATTTGTTCAAGATTGCTGGTTGCTTCATAATGCACCACCAGTCGATCGACAAAGTCGCGCCAATCGGCAACTACCGTTTCTGGATGCTCGACCATCAAGTGCGTGCTAATTTTAATTTTACCGTCAATTTCTTTTAAATCTTCGGGCGCTTGCCGAACTTCGTTGGGCCAAGTACGCTCCGGCACAAAGACGCCATCCATCACATCAAGCTCCGCCCAATCAACTAAGCCCTCAACCTGTTTGATCTTAGTTTTTATTTCGGCAAAATTATTAGCAATGATTGAAGGAATTATGTTCATAACCTAGATTACTTTCCCTATTGATTCGCTATCAACCTCATAAATCCGCCTGGCATGACGCTGGTCTTGCGAAAACGGAGTCGTGAGCCACAAATCAATGGCCTCCTTGGCCTGTTCAAGATTTAAGAAACGCGCGCCAAGCGACAAGATATTGGCATCATTATGCTCGCGCGATAATTTTAAAATTTCTTTGGCTCCCCCATAATAGACCGCCGCGCGGATGCCTTTGAAACGATTGGCGCAAATGGCCTCGCCTTGACCCGAACCTCCCAAAACTATTCCCTTACTTTCTGGATCACTTTGCACCAGCTTGGCGACAATTTTGACATAGTCGGTATAGTCGTCATTTTCGTCTAACGCAAAAGCGCCTTGATCTTGCACGTTATGGCCACGTTCTTTTAGGTAGACTTTTAGTTGCTCTTTCAAGGCAAACCCAGCATGGTCAGTGCCCAAATAAATTGTCATATCTAGATTATACCACTATTGCCCCAATTTGAGCACGTGCTCGACGAGCGTGTTGGTGTAACCGGCTTCGTTATCATACCAAGCCATCACTTTGACCAAATCACCGCCCACCACCTTGGTATAAGAGAGATCGGCAATCGAGGCAAACTTACTACCCAAAATATCAGACGAAACAATCGGCTCCTTGGTCGCGCTAAAAGTCTTTTGCCATTTGGGATCGGCGGCCGCTTTCTCTAGCGCGCCATTTATCTCTTCAACCGTGGTATATTTTTTCGCCACAAAAGTAATGTCAATCATTGAGCCGGTGATTACCGGCACCCGCACGGCGATACCATCAAACTTGCCCTGCATCGCCGGGATCACCTGACCAACAGCAATCGCTGCGCCAGTCGTTGAGGGGATAAGATTAATTGCCCCCGCCCGGCCACGACGCCAATCTTTAGCATCGGCGACATCTACCAACTTTTGCGTTGCCGTGTAGCCGTGAGGTGTATTGAGCAAGGCTTTCTCGACTCCGATCGCCTCATCGAGAATTTTAATCACCGGTGCGGCGCAATTGGTGGTGCACGAGCCATTGGAGGTCATCACTTGCTCGCCCAATTTCTCATCATTGATGTTAATTAAGAAGGTGCCTCCCGGTACACCCGCCGGTGGTTCGTCTTTAACTGGCGCCGAGATTACCACCTTGCGCGCGCCCGCATCTAAGTGCGCCTTGGCCTTGGCAAAAGTCTCGAACACACCCGTTGATTCCACCACCACATCAACCATCAATTCGCTCCATGGTAATTGCGCCGGATCTTTTTCTTGTAAAAATTTAATTTTTTGGCCATCGACAATTATTTCATTTTCGCCAGTAGTAATTTCGCCAACAAAACGGCCATAGGCGCTGTCATATTTTAAGAGATAAGCGATATTGCCCAAGTCACCCAAATCATTAACCCCGACAATTTCTAAATTAGGATGTTTGATCGCCAAACGTAAAAACGCCCGACCGATTCGACCTAGTCCATTAATCCCTACTCTGATTTTTCGCATAAAAATTTACTTGCCCGCCTTAAGCGGGAAAAATTAAAATAGTAATGAGTCTCATTCTAACTCTTTTGTGTTTTTTCAACAAACAACTTCTTCAAGATTTCGGGATTGGCGGAGCCTTTGCTTAATTTCATGGCTTGGCCGATGAGGAATTGGAGAGATTTTTCTTTACCACCCTTAAATTCAGCAAACACGCCCGCATTCTCGGCAATAACTTGGTCGACAATCCCCGAAATCGCGCCCTCATCATGCACCTGGAGCAGACCCTTCTGTTCGGCAATCTCCCGCGGGCTACCACCTTCTTTAATCATCAAGGCCAAAATATCCTTTGCCCCGCGCGACGAAATCTCCTTCTCTCCCACCATCTTAATCAGTTCGACATAAGCTTTGGCCTCGGGCAAAATTAATTCATCGGGCGTTGGCGCTAAACCGAGCAAGTCGGTAGTAATATAATTAGCAGCAGTTTGTAAGTAAGCTTTGGCTGTTTCTAAACCTAAATCAAAACTTTCAGCGACTTCAATAAAAAATTTGGCTAAACCATGATTCTGGACAAACACTTCGGCATCTTCACTCTTTAAACCAAAAGTATCGGTAAAGTGCGCGCGCCGTTGCCAAGGCAATTCGGGCAAACTTTTCTTAATTTCCGCTTCGCTAAATTCGGGAATTTCACTTAAAAATAGTTTGGGTAAATCCGGTTCAGGGAAATAGCGATAATCATGCGATGACTCCTTTAGGCGTTGGCTGAAAGTAACTTGCTTGTTCTCATCCCAGCCCCTAGTTTCTTGCACTATCTTTTCTCCTTTTTCTAGCAGTTTGGTTTGTCGCGCAATTTCAAAATCAATCGCCTTTTCGACTGACTTAAAAGAGTTCAGATTTTTCACCTCAACTTTTGTGCCTAACTGGTGAGAAGTCGTATCTCGCGAAGCCAGATCCGACTTCGCACAAGAAATATTCACTTCAAGTCGCATTTGCCCCTTCTCCATACTTGCCTCCGAAGCGCCAAGATAGCGCATTAAGAGCTGGAGTTCTTTGCAAAAGGTACTCGCGGTTTTGCCATCATGAATCACGGGCTCAGTTACGAGTTCCATCAAGGGCAAACTCGAACGATTAAAGTCGACCAAACTGTGATCCGCTTCATGAAAAGATTTGGCGGTATCTTCTTCGAGATGAATTCGGGTTAATTCAACACCATTCAAACTCCCGCCCGAAATAAGGGGGTATTTGTACTGGCTAATCTGATAGCCCTTGGGGATATCAGGATAAAAATAATTTTTGCGATCAAATTCAGTAAAATCCGCTAGCCTGCCCCCCAGCGCCGCGCCCACACGCAAAATATGTCGCACCGCCTCTTTATTAATCACCGGCAAAGCGCCGGGTTGCGCGGTACAAACCGGACAAATATTAACATTCGGCCGAGTCTCGTTCGGATCATTTTGACACCGACAAAACATCTTCGTCGCTGTCTTTAACTCAATATGAACCTCCAGCCCGATAGTTGGCTTGTAGTCAGACATAGAACTAATTATACACAAATTATTTTTTCGGCCTAGACTTGACGACTTTGGCGGGCTGGCGTGAGCGAAAACGTTTAAGCAATTCGCGCGCCATTCCATAAACAAAGGCGCCAACAATAACAATCGTCGCTAACCAAACAAGAATCACTGGTAAATAAATAGCCACCGAGATAAGGGTATTAACATAAGAAACCAAACCATTAAGCAAGTTGTAAATGGCTTGTTTGATCACCGCGAGCGGTTGCCAGTGCAGGCCTAAAATTGTCACATCTTTTTCGGCCGTGAGCCCGACCGTGATCGTCGAGAGATCGACTTGGCTGTTCAGATATTTCAACTGACTTTGTAGACTCTCAATTTGACCGCGAACTTCAGTTAAGCGATTAGTAACATTCAGGATATCGTCAACCTTTTGCGCCTGTTTCAAAATTGCCAGGTACTGGGCTTCTTGGGCTTGCAAGACTCTCAGTCGAGCGGTGACATCAATGTATTGCTCGGTAACATCATCAGCATTAACACTCTCGCTCTCCACCCGCAAAGCTAATTTTTTGATCGCTAATAAAGCCGATTCAAACTTCTCCGCTGGAACACGCACCACCACTTGGCCAGATTTTACTCCCGGCGCTGATTCATAAATATTTGAATTGCCAATATAACCACCTAATCGGTCGGCAAGATCTTTGATTTGCGCCAAGGCCACTTCCGCTTCAGTGACTAAAATATCTAAATTGCCAGTCTTAGTAATTTTGCGCGGAATAGCGACGACACCGGCATCTGCTACCGCTGACGGAGCAACCATGCTCTTCATCGCCAATGATTCAGGCATTGCTCCTCCACGACCAAGCGCGAGCGTTTGGTTATCAAAACGTGGCAAATTTAAACCAAAGAACATTTGCGCTAAAACTAAGATTGCCGCGATTAAAAACAACGCGCCAATAATTGCTAAAATATAAAAAGAGATTTTTTTCATA
>Ga0172375_10004418_pt1 | contig 20783 bp, 20 predicted proteins | sample LakKiv1m_FD_114537 | JGI IMG/M metagenome (GOLD analysis project Ga0172375, IMG submission 114537) | Freshwater microbial communities from Kabuno Bay, South-Kivu, Congo - kab_092012_11.1m | ecosystem: Environmental > Aquatic > Freshwater > Lake | place: Democratic Republic of the Congo...
AAGGACATCCTCATCGGTCAGGTGGTGCACCACGGTCCGGGCGACCAGTACAGCGAGCTGAGTTGCCTGACGGCAATGACATTCGACGGGGAGGTCCTCTGGCAGATCGGTACGCCCGATCCAAACCACGACAAGCTGACCAACGACGTCGGCTTCCAGATCCACGACCTTGACCGCGACGGCCGCAATGAAGTCGTCTACTGCATGAACCAGGAGATCGTGGTGGCCGATGGCGCCACGGGCAAGACCAAGTACAAGGCCCCCACGCCCGCCAGCAAACCCCCCGCCAACCGCTACCCGCACATCCTGGGCGACTGCCTCTTCTTCTGTGACCTGCGCGGTCGCGGGCACCCCCAGGATGTGGTCATCAAGGACCGCTACTGGCACTTCTGGGTGCTGACCGACCAACTGCAGCCGCTCTGGGAGGCGAGCTGCCGCACGGGCCACTACCCGTTCGCCGCCGACGTTGACGGCGACGGCCATGACGAACTGGCGGTGGGCTACGCCCTCTTCGACCACGACGGCACGCTGCTGTGGGACCTCGAGGACCGGATCAACGACCACGCCGACGGGATCGCGATCGTCGACTTCGCTGAGAAACCCGGCTCGGCGCCACGCGTCTTCTATGCTGCCAGCGACGGCGGCGCCGTGCTGGTGGACCTGGCCGGGAACATCCTCCGTCGACACCGCATCGGGCACGTGCAGAACCCGGCCATCGCTGACTTCCGGCCCGATCTGCCCGGCCTTGAGACGGTGTCGATCAACTTCTGGGGCAACCAAGGCATTCTGCACTTCTTTGACGCCCAGGGCGGTATCTACCACGACTGCGAGCCCAACCCCTTCGGCAGCATGTGCCTCCCGGTCAACTGGACCGGCCAACCCGGCGAGCTCTTCGTGCACAACCCCAACGTGCGCTGGGGCGGCATGTTCGACGGCTGGGGCCGCTGCGTGGTGCCTTTCCCCGACGACGGTCACCCCGACATGTGCAACGCGGTACTCGACCTCACCGGCGACTGCCGGGACGAGATCGTGGTCTGGGACCCGCACCAGCTCTGGGTCTACACCCAGTCCGACAGCCCGAGGACGGGCAGGCTCTACTGCCCGCGCCGCAACCCGTTGTACAACACCTCGAACTACCAGGCTACGGTCTCGCTCCCGGACTGGTCGGAGTAGCGTCGGCACCGGGGCATGAGCCCGAGCAGAACCCGTGAGAGGAACCCCCATGCGAACCCAGATCCCGCGCCCGCTCTTCGCCAGCCTGGCGAGCCTGCTCTTGCCTGCAGCCCTGGCCGGCGAGCCCCCGGCAGCCGAACAGTGGGGCTGCTGCGAGTTGGCCTTCCCCGGGCCGGCAAGCGCCAACCCGTACCTCGACACGACCCTGGCCGCCACCTTCCGCCAGGGCGAGCGACAGGTCACCGTGCCGGGGTTCTGGAAGGAGGCCGACACCTTTGCCGTCCGCTTCTCGGCCCCCAGTCCCGGTGAGTGGCACTACCAGACCTGCAGCAACCGCCCGGAACTGGACGGCCGAACCGGGGTCCTCGCGGTCGCCCCGCCCACGGCCGGCAACCACGGCCCGGTACAGGTCCGGGATACCCGGCACTTTGCCTACGCCGACGGCACGCCTTACCACCCATTCGGCACCACCTGCTATGCCTGGATCCACCAACCGCGCGCACTCTGGGAGCAGACCCTGCGCACCCTCGCTGGGGCACCGTTCAACAAGCTGCGGTTCTGCGTTTTCCCGAAGAGCTACACCTACAATGCAAACGAGCCCGAGCTCTTCCCCTTCGTCCGGCGGGCAGACGGCTCCTTCGACTGCGACCGGCCCGACCCGGCCTTCTGGCGGCACCTGGAGGCCCGCATCCTCGACCTGCAGCATCTGGGCATCGAGGCGGACCTCATCCACAGGCATCCCTACGACCGCTGCGGCTTCGCCGACATGAACCCCGCCCCGGACGCCCGCTACCTGCGCTACGTCATCGCCCGGCTCTCTGCCCACCGGCACCTCTGGTGCACCCTGGCCAACGACTACGACCTCATGGCCCCGGGCGCTATGAGGGGCCACCGCGGCAACAAGACCCTGGCCGACTGGGACCGGTTCTTCGGGATCCTCCAGCAGGAAGACCCGCACCAGCGCCTGCGCAGCATCCACAACTGCCGCGGCTTCTATGACCACACCCGCTCCTGGGTCACCCACGCCAGCTTGCAGACCTCGGACCTGGCAAAGGGCGTTCTCTTCCGCCGCCAGTTCGGGAAGCCGGTCGTCTACGACGAGTGCTGCTACGAGGGCAACGTTCCCGAAGGCTGGGGCAACCTCACCCCGCAGCAGATGACCCAGCGCTTCTGGCTCGGTACCCTCGGCGGCTGCTACGTCGGCCACGGCGAGACCTACAAGCACCCCGAGGACATCCTCTGGTGGTCCAAGGGCGGCGCGCTCCACGGCGAAAGCCCAAGACGCATCCAGTGGCTGAGGGAGTTGCTGGCCGCGGCCCCGCCCTTCGCGGAACTGGAGCCCATGGGCGACGACAGAGGCCGCTACGTCCTGGCCAAGCCCGGCGCGTACTACCTCGCCTACTGCACGCACCCGGGAGCTGTGGCCCTCGAACTCGCCGGCGACCGGCCCTACAAGGTCGACGCCGTCGACCCCTGGGCGATGGCCATCACCCCCGTCGGCAGTGCCCAGCCCGGGCCGTTCGCCGTCCAGGCGCCCAAGGCCGACCTCGCCTACCGGCTCACGCCCTACGCCCCCGGCGAGGCGCTGCGCCCCGAGGCCGCGCTCGTGGCGACGCCCGTGTCCGGTCTGGCCCCGCTGACCGTGCGTTTCCACGGGAGCGGTGGGGCCCCGGTACGCTGGGACTTCGGCGACGGCAGCACCAGCTCGGACCCCGACCCGATGCACACCTTCGCCGTCCCCGGCATCTACCCGGTCGCCCTCACCGTCCGTGACGAGGCCGGCGCCACGGCCCAGGCGGCGCTGCAGGTGGTCGTCGACCACGACGCCCGGACTCCGCTCGTGCGCATCGGCGTCGCCGAGGGCGAGGTGCCATCGCTGCGGCTCCACGGCTCGGCCGTCCGCACGGCCGAGGGCGGCCTGCGCCTGCCGCTAGAGCCGCCCTGGGGCTGGGTGGAGGCGGGGAACGGCCCGGCCACCGATCTCGCCGGGCTGCGCTCGTTCGCCCTCCTCGGCTGGCTCCGGCCAGAGAGCCTGCAGACCGGCTCCGGCGGGAACCGCATCCTGTTCTGCCTCAACCGCGACCGCGACGGCATCGACCTGGTATACCATGCGGACGGCCGGCTCCGCCTGGCCGTCAACCAGTGGCCCGACTCGGTCGACAACGACAGCTCCCCCGCTCGCCTGGTGGTCGGGAAGTGGACCTTCTTCGCCGTGGCCTACGACGGCACGCGCACGGCCGACAACGTCGCCTGGTTCTTCTCGGCGCCGCTCGCTGCGCCCGATCCAGCCACCGTGGTCCGTCCCGACCGGATCACCGCCCACGCCGCGGGGCCGGTGGGCCTCGACGTCGGGCCGCTGGCCATCGGCAACTTCAACCCCACCCTGCAGAGCGCCGGCCTCGACCGGCAGTTCCGCGGCGAAATCCGCGGGTTGCTGGTGTTCGGCAGCCGCCTCGATGGCCGCGGTGCCTTGAGCACCGATGCCGTCCGGAAGGGAGCGGCGTTGCCGTGACCATGACTACGACCACCCCCCACGTCTCCTGCACCATGCCGCCGGCGGGTGCCGCAGTCGCCGCAGTTGTTCTGCTGCTGGCGGCCGCTCTCTCAGGAGGTGAACCTGTGGAAACCAGACCACGCCTGATCGTGCTCACCGACATCGGCGGCGATCCGGACGACCAGCAGTCCATGATCCGCCTGATGGTCCACGCCAACGAGTTCGAGATCGAGGGGCTGATCGCGTCAGCCTCCGGGGTCCCGGGCGAACTGAAGCAGGCCATCACCCGGCCGGACCTGATCCGCGAGATCGTCGAGGCCTACGGCCAGGTCCAGCCCAGCCTCGCCCGCCACGCCCCCGGCTTCCCGCCGGCGGCCGACCTCCTCGCCCGCATTCACTCCGGCAACCCGCAGCGCGGCTGGGACCACATCGGCGCCGGCCATGACAGCGAGGCGTCGCGGTGGATCATCGAGGTCGTCGACCGGCCAGACCCCCGGCCGGTGAACATCACCATCTGGGGCGGCCAGACAGACCTCGCACAGGCCCTCTGGCGTGTGCGCGCCGACCGGGGCCAGGCAGGCTACGCCGAGTTCGCCCGTCGCCTGCGCATCTACGACATCGGCGACCAGGACCGGCTCGCGCCGCGGCTCTGGCAGGAGTTCCCGGGACTGTTCTACATCCTCGGTCAAGCGGCCGCCGGCAGGGACAAGCGCGAGGCGGTCTATCGGGGCATGTACCTGGGCGGCGACCTCGACCTCACCTCGAGGGCCTGGGTCGACGCCAACGTCCGCCTCGGCCACGGACCGCTGGGGGCCCTTTTCCCGACCAAGACCTGGACCGCGCCGAACCCGCACTCGACCCTCAAGGAGGGCGACACACCCTCGTGGTTCCACTTCCTGCCCGTCGGGCTTGGCGACCCAGGGCACCCCGGGTGGGGTGGCTGGGGCGGGCGCTGCACCCAGGACGCCGCCGGCATCTGGTGTGATGCGGCGGACACGGTCGACGGGATCACGGAGGCCCGCGCCGGGGTCTGGCGCTGGCGACCGGCCTTCCAGAACGAGTTCGCCGCCCGCATGGACTGGTGCGTCCGCACCCCAGCCGACGCCAACCACCCGCCCACTGCAGTCGTCGACGGCGATGTCTCGGCCGGCGTCCTGATCCGCGAGGTCGAACCGGGTGGAACGCTCCGCCTCGATGCATCGGCCTCAACCCACCCCGATGGACACACACTGGCATTCCGCTGGTGGGTCTACCGGGAGGCCGGGACCTGCGCCGCAGAGGCCAGCATCTCCGGCGCGGACTCCGCCCGCGCAGAACTGACGATGCCCGCGGCGGCCGCCCGTGGCGCGGAACTGCACGTGGTCCTCGAAGTGACCGACAGCGGCACGCCGCCCTTGACGCGCTACCGGCGGGTGGTGGTGCGAGCTCGCTGAACTCGGGGGCCATGGCTCTGCCCGCGCGACCTCCCCCGAGCCGGAACAGGAGCGGGCGTACGCAGGTGTTCATGCCAAGGAGTGGTGTAATGTGCACGACGTGCAGGACCGACACGAAGAGGATGGTGACTATGGCAGCGCTGGTTACCGTGCTGGTTGCTGGGGCCGTGTCCGCCGCGGATGGGGTGACCTTCGGCCAGAGCACCGAGCGCGTCGACACGTTCGACTATGTCGAGGTGACAGCAGACCTGGCGGCAGGCACCGGCGGAAATCCGTTCCTCGACACAGCTCTCACGGGCCAGTTCGGCCGCCAGGACGAACCTCCAGTTGCAGTCGACGGCTTCTGCGATGCGCAGGACGGGAGCGCCTTCCGGGTGCGCTTCATGCCCAGGCACGCAGGCGCCTACACCTACTCGGTCACGCTGCGCTCCGGCGCCACGGAGACGCGGCATCAGGGCAGCTTCGAAGCCCGTGATGCCGGCAGGAAGGGGCCGGTCCGCGTTGACCCGCAGTTCCCCTGGCACTTCGTCTGGGAGGGCACTGGTGAACACTACTTCTGGAATGGCACCACCACCTACTGGCTGTTGGGCTGGGACGACGAGACCATCCGCCGCAGTCTCGACCGCCTGCACAGGCTCCAGGTGAACCGTGTACGCGCCGTGCTCAACGGCCGGGTGAAGGACGGCCGGGCCTGGGCGGAGAACGTCTACCCCACGGACCGCTTCTCGTTCCTGCTCAGCCCCTGGGTGGCGGCGCGCCCCGACAGCATCGATAACCCTGGGTTCGACGTCACCCGCTTCAACGTCGCCCACTGGCAGAAGTACGAGCGCCTGCTGCGCTATGCCCGCGAGCTGGACACGGTGGTGTCGGTCATCTTCTACGTGGACGGCGCCCGGCCTGGGGTCGATCCCTTCGGCAAGGCCCGCATGGGCGGCGAGGACGAGCAGCGCTACTACCGCTATGCCGCCGCCCGCCTGGCCGCGTTCTCGAACGTCATGTGGGACGTCACCAACGAGTACCACCTCTTCCGTGACGAGGCCTGGACGAACGCCATGGGGGCATTCCTGAAGTCCTGCGACCCCTACGACCACCTGATGTCGGTCCACGGTCACGGTGAGTTTCCCTTCCGCACCTCCGAGTGGGCCGACTTCGCTATGCACCAGAGCTGGGACGAGGGCGGCGGTTACGCCTTCATCCGCGCCTGCCGCGAGAAGCAGGCCAAGACGGGGCGCCCCATGCCGCAGATCAACGAAGAGTACGGCTACGAGGACCACTACCCGACCTGGGGCGGCAACCGCAAGGCCCCGGCCCGTTCCGCCGACAATCGCCGGCGGCTGGCCTGGGGCATGGTCATGGCCGGCGGCTACCAGACGACCGGCGAACGGGCCGACACCGGTACCGGCTGGGGCCCCGACACCGGCGGCGGCTGGATCAACGGCCGCGGCGACGACTCGATGGTCATGCTCAAAGGCTATGGTCACCTGGTCGACTTCTTCACCGCCATCCCCTGGTGGACCCTCGAACCCGATGACGGTCTCGTCGGTATTCGCGAGGAGTCGCCCGTGCGGACCGCGCTGACCCACCTGGTCTACAGCCGCACGCCGGCGGGCGACGCTGTGCTCTACGTCGACGGTCGCGAGGTCGCCCAGGCGACGGTGGCCGGCGGCCTGGCCAACTGGGACGAGGGCTTCCGCCTGGCCCTGGCCAACGAACTCACCGGCGACCGGCCGTGGCTGGGGACCTACCGTCGGGTGGCGCTGTTCGACCGGGCCTGGACGGCGGCCGAGACGGTGAGGGCTTTCTCCGCAGGCCCTGGCGCGCCCGCCGGCGACGCGCTGGCCCTGTATACCTTCCGCGAAGGTGCCGGGAGCACGGTGAAGGACGTCAGCGGCAGGGCCGACCCCATCGACCTGACCATCCAGGACGGGGCCGCCGTGGCCTGGGCCCCTGCCGCCGAGGGCGGCCTGACCGTCGCGGGCAAGACACTCATCGCCTCCGCGGCCCCCGCCGTGCGGGTCACTCGTGCCATCAAGGCGAGCGGCGCCCTCACCGTCGAGGCCTGGGTCCAGCCGGCCAACACGACCCAGGCCGGCCCGGCGCGCCTCGTCACCCTCTCGAAAGACCCCAGCAACCGCAACGTCACCCTGGGCCAGGCCGCCGGGGCCTACGAGGTCCGCTGCCGCACCTCCGGGACCTCGCCCAACGGCGAGCCGTCGCTGTGGTCTCCCGGGAGCGGCAGGTCCCGGACGCCGCTCTATGCACTGCGGGCGCCGGCTGGCGACCTGGCCGTGATCTACAGCGACCGCGGCGGCGACATCCGGCTGCAGTCCGACCGGCTCGCGGCCGGCCTGCCGACACAGTGGTACAACCCGCGCGACGGCAGTTGGCGGCCGGCTGCACCGGCTGCCCCTGACACCTTCCGAGCGCCGGACACCGAGGACTGGGTCCTCCTGGTCGGCTCCAAGGGCCAGCCGCGGTAGGGGTGGGCCCAAGTCCATGCGGCGGCCAACCGAGCCGTCCATACCCGACATCACGGAAAGCACAGGAGGAGACCATGGCGAGAGTGGACCCCTTCGCCTATCGACACCAGTACATCGACCGCGACGCCGAAGGCACCAACTACGGCCAGACGGCCCTGGCCGACCTCGACAGGGATGGCCGGGCCGAGTTCATCACCGGGCGGCAGTTCGGCACGATCTACTGGTATGACTTCGTCGCGCCAGACCGCTGGGAGAAGCATGTCCTCGGCCTGGACTCGCCGTCGGACGTGGGCGGCGCCGCACTCGACGTCGATGGTGACGGCTGGGTAGACTTCGTCGCTGGCGGCGCCTGGTACCGCAACCCCGGCCCACCGTTCGACTCGCCCTTCGAGCGCATCGTGTTCGACCCTGAGCTGAGTGGCGTCCATGATCTGCTGATCGGCGACGTGGACGGCGATGGTAGGCTCGACGTCATCACCCTCTCGGACAGAAGCAACCTGCGCTGGTACAAGATCCCGAGCGATCCTCGCCGGCCGTGGGCGCACCGGGACGTCGGGCCCGCCGTGCACGCCGGCATCGCCCTCGGCGATCTGGATGGCGACGGCGACCTGGATATCGTCCGTACGGACATCTGGTTCGAGAACGTGCGCGGCGACGGCACCGAGTGGGTGCCGCACCCCATCGGCCCCAACACGCCACCGCCCCCGGACTGGCGGCCAGACTTTGCGTTCAGCGCCACCAAGGCGGTCGTGTGCGACATGAACCGCGACGGCCGCAACGACATTGTATTCACCGACGCCGAGATCCCCGGCGGCAAGGTCTGGTGGATGGAGAACGTCGACGGTACCGGCCTGGTCTGGCGCCGGCATGAGATCCCCAACGGCGACCCGGTGCGCCGTGGCGCCTACCACTCCCTGATCGTCCGGGATTTCGACGGCGACGGCGATCTGGACGTGTTCTCGTGTGAGATGGAGGCGGTGAGAGGCGTTGGGACCCCACGCTGGTTCATCTGGGAGAACGTCGATGGCCGAGGCCAGGAGTGGCGCGAGCACGTCATCCTCGATGCCAACCTGGGAGGTCACGAGGCCGTAGCGGGGGATGTGGACGGCGATGGCCTCATCGAGATCTGCTCGAAGCTCTGGAGCCCACGCCCGGACAACGCCAACGGCGGCCGCTTGCACGTGGACGCCCTCCACCCTGAGGTGGACCGCAAGCCAAGGACCACCGACTGCGATTCCTGAGGTGGACTCCGTGTCTCTTGCCTGGGTTCCGGTCCGGTCGGTCCCGGTAGGCCTCTGCGGGGGTCGCCTCTGCGCGAGGCGCAGCCGCTACTGCGCAGGTTGGGCAGGTTGCGGGGGCGGCGGCCCCGCAGGAGGCGCCGGGTTGTCCTCGTTGCCGACCTGCCGACCGTCCTTCAGCAGAACCACGCCGCGATGCGCGGGCAGGCTGAAGGCCGTCACAGGCGGGGCCCCGGTCGGCTCCCTGAAGCTGCCATGCGCCAGGACCCGGACCGAGCCACGGGGAACTGCAAGGCCCGCCAAGCCTGCCGCGGTGCAATTGGCCGCGACCCAGCCGTCCTCGAACTCCCGGAGATGGCACGGACCGCGCTTCTCGTACGGCCCGAGCGCCCGGCCCAGGTGCAGGTACTGCGGGTCGAACTCGTCGACGTAGTGGTACTCCCCGTAGCTCCAGATACTGAAGTTGAAGAACCCGTTACGGCTGACGTCGTCGAAGCAGAGCAGGAAGCTGGTCAGCGAGAACCACAGCCCGTCCCAGCCCGCCATGCCATTGGCGTCCGGTGTCTCCATCGCGGTGAGGGCGGCGCCGGCAAAGGGGCCGGCGTGGTTCGTCATCAGCGCCTTGGTGTGGCGCAGTGCCGCGAAGGGTGCCAGCTTCCTCTCCCATTCCCAGAACGTGAAGCTCTTGCCGTCTCCGCCCCACGGACAGACGAAGCCGCCCTCCTCCATGGCGGCGTAGGGCGGGTCCGGCATACCGCCCAGGTCCGCCCACCACTCAGGATTCGTGCCCATGTACCCGCAGTTGGGGATGATACCAAGACCCTTCCGGGCGAGGAAGGGCACCGCCTCGAGAATGAACTCGCGGCAGTCGGCCCGCCACCTGTCGTGGAGCCACTGGCCGTCGGCGTAGTACGACGTGGGCTCATCGGGCACGCCCGGTTGGCCTTCGGCGGTCGCTGGTGCGGACCGGGGCGCCTCACGGCAACATGCCGCCCTCAGGGGGCCACCGGCTCGCCGCCCGGCCGGCCCTGAGCCCGGCTCCTGACTCTCTCGATGACAGCCTTGGCAAGTGCGGTCAGCGAGCTCGGGGCCGACTCCGGCAGCATCTGCTTGGGATACGGGTACCAGGTCTGGACGAACCAGCGCGTGGGCCGCCCACCCGCCGCCAGGTAAGCGTCCACCATCGCCAGGGTCTCCCGGCAGAATCGCTCGTCGGACTCGAAACCGCCGCGCTCGGAGTTCACGATGAGGTTAACCTCGAGGCCCTCGGCTCGGGACCGGTCCTCGTAGGCACGCACCCGCGCCAGCCAGTCCACGGACTTGGGGTCCCGAAGGGTCGCCGAGACGTGTTCCCCGGTCAGGTAGTCGTAAGGGTTATCGACGGTGACACCCGCCAGGGGCGTGCCAGCCGCCTGCAACGCCTCGCGGACCAGGCGGTGGGCCTCGTCGTACTCCCCGTAGTCCTGCCGCTGCGGGCCACGAGCGTGGTAGGAGACGTCGCCCTTGTAGCCCCAGTTCGGGAAGTTCGTCAGGTGCCAGAAACGCATCTCCGGGTGCGCCTGCCGGAAGGTCCGCACGGCGTCCACCACTTCGCCAGCAGCCCTCGCCACGGACTCGAAGCGCGGCCCGTCGGGGCGGTCACCCGGGTGCATCAGCCGGCGGACCGGTCCATCGAGGTCCAGGAAGTCGACCTTGCCACCCGCGGCGTACCACTTGTCGATCTTGGCCAGCTCGAGCCGCGCGGACCACTCGCCGTTGGTATCGTCCATGGGACCGAAGTCCAGGCAGCCGCCGCACTCGATGGCCACCTGGTAGCCCTGTTCGCGGACCAGCTTGGTGAGGGCGATCAGAAGCTCCGGCGCGGCCTGGTCTATCTGGTCGATGTAGAGCTTCAGGCCGGTCAGGTTCCCCTTGGCGAAGGGCCAGTCCGCATCCTCACGGACCAGGTCCTTCACGCCCGCGCCTGGGCACAGCCAGACCTCGGCGGCGGCTGGCGCCTGCGTCCCTGGCCGGGGCTCCGCTCCCACCGCCGCGACCGCCAGCGCCAGTGCCACCGTTGCCAGTCTGCCCATGGTGTCCGCTCCATTGAGATCAAGGGCAGTAGGGTAGCCTGCCGCGCCTGCCGGCGCAACCGCGGAGCCCGCGGGGAGTGGTTGGCTGTCCGCTCGGTTCGTTGGTCTCCTGATCGAGAGCGATGGCGACCGGATCCGTGAGCTCCACGGTTCGGCCCGCTGCCGTCCAGATGCGGACGTAACGCAAGATAAGCGCCAACTGGCATGGTTCACCGCAAGCTCTTGGCCAAAATGAGGCGCATGGGGCATACCCCTGGCTACCCCCGCAAGCCCCGGACGAGACCCCTTCTGCTACCTTCGCCTGGCCGTTTCTTGCCAAGTTGCCTTGTCGGATGTGGCCATATCCTGTTCGGACCACAGACCGGACAGGAACCTACCCCGAGCGGTGGTGCTCGGTATAAGTTCCTTACGGCGAAGGTTTTCCGGGGCATGGACTCGGGCTGGCGGGAAGGACTGGAGCGGGTGAAGGGAATCGAACCCTCATCACCAGCTTGGAAGGCTGGAGATTTGTAGCGGAGTCTTGCCAAACTGCCAGGATAATGCCAGGATAATGCCTTGAACTGGCCTCTGTCCCGCCGTATGGTGCCCGGTGTGGGTCTCGACACGCAACGTCGAGGAGAACCGCCTGGCCTGGGCGAAGTTCGTGAAGTGGGCCAGAGGACAGCTCGGTGAGGGGGCCCACCTCGAGGACGTGACCCCGGAGCTGGCCCTGGCCTACTCCCGCCACCTGCGTGAGGGCGAGCACGTCCCCGCGGGCCGGCACAACAAGCTGCTGACCATCGCCCGCGTGATGTACCGCCTGGCGGGCCGCTCTGACCCCTTACACCACGGTCCCCCGGTATGCCGTCCAGCATGAGAGCCGGCGGGACCTCGAGGTCGAGGAACTGCGCACCGTCTGCACCTCGGCAGTCGGCGAGCTGCGCCGCCTCTTCGCCATCATGCTCTACACCGGGCTCCGCGTCGGCGACGCCGTGACCCTTGACTGGACCAGCATCAGCCACGGCCGCATCATCCGGCGCATGGCCAAGACGAGCAGAGACGTCGCCTTCCCGATCCACTCGGTCCTCGCCGCGGTCCTCAACGAGGTCCCCGAGGGCCAGCGCAAGGGCTACGTCTGCCCGGAGCTGGCCGCGGAGTACCTCAAGGACCACACCCGCATCAGCAAACGCATCCGGGCCCACCTGGAGGCCTGCGAGCTGACCTGCGTCGAGGAGGGCAAGGACCGCCAGAAGCAGATCCCCCGCCTGGGTGCCCACGCCTTCCGCCACGCCTTCATCACCGAGTGCGCCCGGGCCGGCGTACCGGAAGGCGCCATCCGCGACTGGGTCGGGCACGCCTCGGTGGAGATCACCCGCATCTACGCCCACTGGGCCGGCCGGGAATCGGACCAGCGGATCCTCGCCGCGCTGCCGGCGAACGCCCTGGGGACGGGGGTGAAGGTGGACCGCCGGGTTGCGGTCTGTGACGAGATCCGCAAGCTCCTGCCGGACGCCACGATGGAGCAGTTGCGGGGGGCCCTGGCCATGCTGAAGCGCAAGCAGCGCACCTGACCGGTAAGCTCACCCCGCGAACCTGTTCCTGTTGTGCCATTCCAAGAAGACCGGTTCCGGCCGTTGCCGGGGGTCCTCGGGCACGACCTTCAGCCGCTGGCCGTGGAGTGCGTAGTAGTCTCTGCCGTTCTCAAACTCTTCGCGGATGCGCCGACTCACCTCTACCCTGAGGTCGGTGGTAACGGTGGGAGCTCCGGGCGGGATGGCCTTGAAGCTCTGGGCCGCACCGGGCCGCCAGAAGTTGGCCTCGGGAGGCCGGTGTACCGATAGGAAGCGGTACCACTCGTTGTCCGTGACCCCGATGAAGAAGTCCATAGGGCCTCCGTCGCACCTAGGCGTCAGTGTGCGTACTTGTGGTACTTGTCGGCCTTCCCCCGGGCAGCGTCAGCGGGGTACTTGCGGCGGTTCTTCTCCAGCTTGCCGTCCGCTGCCTTGAGGGGGTCTATCCCGAGCTTGTCTGCCAGGTTCAGCAGCAAGATCACCGCGTCGCCGATCTCATCCTGAACCTCGCAGAGTTGCTCCGGCCTCAGCTCCCGGCTCTGCTCCTCGGTCAGCCACTGGAAGTGCTCACCCAGCTCGGCGACCTCCACCATCAGCGCCATGGCCAGGTTCTTGGGGGAATGGAACTGCTGCCAGTCCCTCTCGGCGTTGAAGTCCCGTATCTTCTGCAGGAGTGGCTGCATGGGTGGGCCTTGGCTTCCTGGCCTTCCGACTCTCTCCATCTGGCCTGCTGCTGTCGTGGACCTAATCTACCCCGGAGAGCGGAGTGAACCACCACCCAGGAGTACTGTCACGGATACCTACTGAACCCGAGATGCGCTGCACGGCCTTGGGTGGGCGGCCAGTGCGGCGGTCTCCGCGGCCAGATGCGCCTCGCGCTGCGCGGGCAAAGCGGCAGTGAGCGTTGGTGAAGCTGCCAGGAGCCAGGCCCTCCAAGGGGGCCGTGCAAGCCACGGCACTCCGTCCGTGGCGCTGAACCGCCCAGAGGAGGTACTGTCCCGCTTCCGGACGCACCCGGGAAGCGCACCGCCCTCCCGCCGACAACTGTCCCCTGCGGAAGCTCTGGCCCCAGGCTGAAGGGCTTGCTCATGGGCGCCTGGATGCTGAAATCCAGTCCTCTTTTGGCACCCGGACCGCTGTTTTCCAATGGTGATGTGGTGCAGACACAGGCGGGAAACGACCAGGGCGCCTGCGGTCCAGCCGCCGGACGTACTCAGTCCTGCAACCAATGGCCCGCCGGTCGGCTCAGGAACTCCTCGATCGGGGTCCCGGTGCCGCCCGCGAGGAGCACCCGCCTGGGCCTGAACTCCCGCATGAAGGCGGACATTCCGGGCAGGGCTGTGGGCCGTCTCCCGCTCTTCACCTCGATACCGACCACGATCCGGCCGCGGCGGAGGACGAAGTCCACCTCGTGGTTCCGTTCACGCCAGTAGGTCACCTCGACGCCGGTGCCCATGGCCGTGTTGAAGAGATGTGCGCCGACCGCCGACTCCACCAGACGGCCCCAGGCCTGACCGTCCCGCCGTACCTCGTCGAAACTGTGGCCCGACTGGGCCGTCATCAGTGCCGTGTTCAGCACCAGCAGCTTGGGACTGGACCCCCGCTGCCGCACCGGGCCGCAGGAGAACTTGGACAGCCCGGCCACGAGGCCCGCGCCCTGCAGCAGACCCAGGTAATGGGCCAGGGTCACGGTGTTCCCGACGTCCTGCAGTTGGCCAAGCATCTTCGTGTAGGAGAGGACCTGCCCCGAGTACTCGCAGCCCAGGAGGAATAGCCGCCTGAGCAGGGCCGGCTTCTCGATCCTGGTCAGCAACAGGATGTCGCGCGAGAGCGTCGTCTCGATCAGCGAGTCCACGATATACCGCCGCCAGCGGTCCGGATCTTCGGCCAGCGGCGCGGCGCCTGGATAGGCCCCGTAGTACAGGAACTGGTCCAGACTCCAGCCGAACGCCTCCTGCATCTCGGCGAACGACCAGTGCGGCAACGGGATGGTCTCGAACCGGCCCGCCAGACTCTCGGAAAGCCCTGACTGCATGAGCAGGGGCGACGAGCCCAGGAGGAGGACCCTCAGCGCGCAGCCGTCCCGGGTGTCCTCGTCCCAGAGACGTTTGACTGCCTCCGACCAGCCGGGGACCTTCTGTGCCTCGTCAAGCACCAGCAGTGCCCCGGCGGCACTCGCGCGCGCCTTCAGGCGGGCCAGGTCCCACTCCTGCTCCAGCCAGGCGCCGTGACGCAGCGTGGGCTGGTCCGCGGTCGCGTAGTGCGCGGGCAGGTCGAGGGCCTCGACGGCCTGGCGTGCCAGCGTCGTCTTGCCAACCTGGCGCGGCCCGGCCAGCACCTGGATGAAACGCCGCGGCTCCTGCAGCCGTCGAACCAGCGTCTCGAATGGGATCCTGCGCTTCATGACGTTTTACTCAATGACCTGAGTAAATATACTCACAGCCCCGTGGAAGGCGAGTGGACCGCAGCCGTTACGCGGAAAACGCAGGGCCCACTTGGCATGCGTTTCCCCATCCTCGTACGGTAGTAGTGGTGAGCACTGTCAGACCCAGCGTGCGCAGGGCTGTCAGAGGGCACCCGGAGCCTCTCTGAAGGTCAGCCTCTGCATACCTGATGTGGGTAGCGCCCCACTGAGTGCACGGGCCCCATCGCCAACCCTTGCGGGTTCATCCACTCCCTCGGCACCCACCCCGGTACCAGCAACCCACGCGGGGCCGCCCAGCCTGCGCAACCGCCGAATCGGGACTAGTCCGAATCCCGGCGGACGACGCGCGATCATCGTGTACGCCCCAGCCGTGCGGATGTCCTCAACCCTTGGCAGACCGTGAACCGACATGAGCTATATTCCCCCCTGTCGAGGTGAACCATGAACGCGCGCATACAGATCGATCCACGCATCCTCACCGGCAAGCCTGTCGTCCGCGGCACTCGGCTGGCGGTCGAGTTTGTCGTCGGCCTGCTCGCCCAAGGCTGGAGCGAAGAGCGCATCCTGGCCAACTACCCGACGCTCTGTCGCGAGGACATCACAGCCTGCCTGCAGTACGCCAGCGAGATACTGCGTGCCGAGAAGGTCTACCCCCTGCGCGTCCCGGCCTGAGCTATGCGTATCCTTGCAGATGAGAACGTGCCGGGCGACATGGTCATGGGACTGCGGTCCCTGGGGCATGACGTCTCGTGGGCCTGCCATGGGTGCCCGGGAGCAGACGACGAGGCGGTCCTCATGCGGGCCGGTCTTGAGGAACGGGTGGTGCTGACCTTCGACAAGGACTTCGGTGAGTTGGCGTGTCGCTCCGGCGTGCTGGCCCGAAGTGGCATCATCCTGGTGCGTGTGGACTTGGCCGACGACCCTGCAGCCATCGGTGTTGTCGTGAGTGTAGTTGACGGTCGGACCGACTGGGCCGGACACTTCTCGGTCATCGAGTCTGACCGGTTGCGCATGCGCCTTCTCGGCTGACGTACGCCCTCACCGCATAGCACGTGCTGGAGTAGCGCGCCCGCCACTCGTCGTCGCGGGAGCGAACGTGAAGGTCGGTGGCCACCGCCTCGGTCTCCTGGCGTAGGTCCGAGGATTCCAGCCAGCCACCAGGGACGGCGTCCACTCCCAGCAACGCCCCCATGATGTTGCCGGTGATGGCCTCGGTGCTGTCGCCAGGAGCACCGCCCCAACGCGTTGGGTTTCCTCCCGGAGCGGGACGTGCCGGACCCGGTAGCTGCCTCTCCCACGTCGCGCTCGAGGCCTTACGGCATACGGCCAAGGCCGAACGGGCCCCGGCAGACTTGCTGCGGCTCGGAGACCTGGAGATGCTGTCCGCTCTCGGCGTGGTGAGAGGAGCACGCTTCACACGCGCCGCGCTGCTGTTGCCGGCCTTCCGCCTGTTCGTGGCCGAGGAAAGTCGCGCCGGCCGCGACCTCAATGTGGATGTGTTGCTGGTGCTGCATTACCTGCTCAAGCACCCCGAGATCGAGACCACCGCCGCCGCCCGGCTCTGCCAGCTCTCCGATGCACGGATGCGCGAACGCCTGGCTGCCATGGAGCGTGCCGGCTATGTCGAGCATGGCGGGACCGGCCGTGGCGCCTACTGGACTCTACGCCCCGAGATCCACCGGAAGCTGGCCCCCGACGGATACCCGGAGCGCGACCGGCGTATCGATTGGGGAGCCGCCACGACCCGAGTGCTCAGCATCCTGATGGAACGGACAAAGCGAGGTGAGGAGGGGCTAAGCAACCAGGAGATCCGTCAGGTCACCCGGTTTGACCGCTACCAGACGATCCGCCTGATGAAGGAGCTCATGGCCGGGAATCCGCGCATCGAGCCCCCAGGGCGGGGGCGGCATGCCAGGTATGGACTTCGTCCTGGAGAACACAGGTAATGCGGTGGCACATGTGATCTCTCATTTCCAATCACATTGGGAGCCGGTCAATGTGAAGGGGAATGTGACGGCACATTGGCGCTCACATTGCGCCGCCGCGATGCCACTGCGACTGACTCGGGCCAGGTGGCCGGCTGGGGTTCAGCCGCCGCGACCTGCCCAAACGTGCGGATGGCGGTTGCGAGCTCCGTTGCCGTTGGCGCCTTCCGAGGGCCTGGGGCACGCGTACGGCAGTGCGCCCGCCGGCGGCTCGCCTCGGGACCACGGATTTCAGCCATTGACTTACAGCGGGCGGCGCAAACCGAACCCCAAGGGCTCGCCCCTGGCTACCCCCTCTGGTGCGGTCTGCCAGGTCGGGCGCTAGCTAGCGCCCCACCCGGTGCATAGGCCCCATCCTCCTCTCGCGACGACAGATGTCGCCGCCACAACGCCTGACTCCCAACATGCCGCAGGGGGCTTCCAGCACTTGTCAGTGGCCACGGTGCCAGGGATGGCACCAACGGCTGCCAGGCCGGCCTGGATGGCCACGGGCGGCTCGCGGGGCTGGCCCACACGTTTGGTGGCTCAGGCCACGATCCGTCAGGGGACCAGTACGATGCCGTCACCCACTCCTGCTTGGCGGGGGCGCCTGCGACGGTATAGTAGATCGGAAGCAGATAAAACGGAGATTATCATGAACTTCCTGGCGGTGAATGAGCTGAAGAGCCCGCGCCGCTTGCGGGCCAGGTTGCTGAAGGAGAAAGAGCTGCTGCTGACCACCAGCGGCAAGCCGACGGCCGTCATTCTCAGTGTCGACCCGGGCGAGGATCCGGAGGATCTCCTGAACGCCACACGCGAGGCCAGAAGCCGGCTTGCCCTCAGCCGGATCCGGGCCGTGGCACGCCGGGCGGGTAGCGATGGCATGACCACCGAACAGGTCGGCGCTCTGATCTCGAAGGTCCGGGCCGAGCGAAAGGCCAGAGCGTGAGCGCTGATTCAGTCGCCGTTATCGACACGAATGTCCTCGTCTCAGGCTTCCTATCCTCTCTGGGCCCGCCGGGACGAATCGTGGACTGGTTGCGGACCGGCGTTGTCCAGGCGGGCCTCGACGACCGCATTCTCGCCGAGTATGGCGATGTCCTGCATCGGCCTGAACTGGGGTTGCCGCCGCGGGAAGTGGCTGTTGTCCTGAACGCCGTCACCGCCCACGCCTGCTGGGCCCGGGCACTCCCGCGGCACGCCGTCCGCGGCAGGCTTCCCGACCCGGATGACGCGCCGTTCGTGGAATGCGCTTCCGCTCTGGGCTGTGCCCTGGTGACCGGGAACGTGCGCCACTACCCCGCCGTTGTCACGAAGGGCATCGTTGTGGTTACCCCCCGTGAGTTCGTGGAGCGCCTGAGCGCCTGAGGGCATGCGGTCGTCGCGAACGAGGAACCCTCCCTCTGAGAGAACCCCTGGAACACGGGTAGCAGCGATGCCCCTCTACACTCCACACGTTGACGCCATCGCCGAGTACATCCGCAGAGGGCCATCGGCGAAGGCCCGGCACCCGGACATCGTGGCCCGGTTCGCGGTGCTGCTTGGGGAACTGCGCCGCACCAAGCCGCGGGAGCCCGAGGGCGATCCCGCGTGGTCGTTCTGGGTACGCTCCGAGCGCGGCCCCATCTCGGCATTCGGCGACTACCAGGAGTTCCTGGACGCGGGCGAAGTGGCGTCACTGGCCGAGTTCGAGTCGCGATGGCACGAGTACTACCCCAGCCCGACGAAGTGGCACGAGGTTACCGTTGTCTGCTTCCAGCGGAGGGTGTTCGTCGGCGTTGATCCGGACTGCCGCTTCGAGGTGGATCTGGAGGCGCAGTCCGTCGAGGGGGCTGATGTCCGTAACGGCGACGTCGAGTCCTTCGTGGTGTGGTTGCTGGATCAGCTCGAGTCTGAGGTACGGGCGCTCCTCGCGGACCCCATAGGGTACACGGAGCGCATAGGGCGGGAACTGCCCCTCGAACACCGGTATGGCAGGATTGAGCGCCGCGTCCTGTGGGAACAGGTTCCGGGGATCGAGCGGCTCGACGAGGCCCTGGGTTCGGCGGCGCTTGCCAGGTTTGAGGAAGCCTTGCGTGACCCGCCGGCAGCGGGACGGTGGGGACGATGCTGTGGCAGCGTGTGCAGGCCGCCTATGAACGCAGCGATCTGGAGGGACTGCGGGCCCTGTGGGACCTGACCGGGCAGTTGGCTCCCGATGTCACCCCGCCGGCCTCACTGGAATCACTCCAGGCCGAGCGTGAGATGCTGCGCCGCCAGACCGAGCGCCTGACCCGGCAGACCGCCGAGTTGCAGCAGCGCCCGCCGTTCAGCCTTCAGGCGAAGCTGGGCGACGAGGCCTGGGTGGCGGATCGCCGGGCGGAGATCGAGGCGCAGATCGCCGCGCTGCAGGAGCAGCGCCGGGCCCTGGAACTCCACCTGCGGACCCTCGCCCCGGAGATGGCCCATGGAAACTGGCCTAGTCCCAATTGACCCAGCCCTGTTGGCGCTGATCCATGGGTCGTTCCAACTCGACGGCGCGCTGAAGCCGTTCGCCCGGGAGATCATGCTCATCGAGTGCCACATCGCCGGCACCAGCCACCTCGACCTCAGGGGCATCGAGGAGGCGCTGAAGCCCGGGGACGTGCTGCCGCTGCAACGCGAACCCGACAATGCCCATGATGAGCTGGCCATCGAGATTCTGGACGGCAAAGGCCACCCCCTCGGCTACGTGCCGCGGGCCAAGAACGAAGTTCTGGCCCGTCTGATGGACGCCGGCAAGCTGCTCTTCGGCCGGATCGAGGGGGAAGCCTGGCAGGGCGAGTGGCTGAAGGTTGACATCCGGGTGTTCATGCGGGACTTCTGACGTGCCACTGCGGCAGCACTGCCTCGGTCACTCCACGCGCCCTCCGGCCAGCGAGACCAGCTCGCTCTCCGGGACGCGGATGGACCGGCCCAGCTTCACGGACCGCATCTCGCCGCGCCGCAGCATGCGGAGGATCGTGGCCCTGCTCAGGCGCAGGCGGTCGCCGACCTCAACGAGCGTGAGCATCTGCCCCGGGACGGGGCTGCTCTTGGGCTTCTCCCGGGGCGGGTCCTCAAACTCCACGAGGGCCTTCACGATCTTCCACTCCGTGATGTCGTGGACATAGGGTGAGAGGAGGATGGCGATGCCCCTGAGCACGGTTGTCGGGGCCGGCCTTACTCTCATGGTTCCCTCGGCCTGTCGGTGGTCTGGCCTGCCGCGACTGCTGCCCCTATTCTACGGCAGGACGCTATGGCACTCCATCTCCCGGCCCCCGAGCAAAGGAGCGGGCATGGCTTCCAGCACTGTCACCGTCACCCGCCGGCAACTCTACGAGGAGGCCTGGCAGACGCCCATGCTGAGGCTCGCGAGGAAGTACGGCCTGTCTGATGTGGGCCTGGCCAAGATCCTCAAGAAGCACAGGATTCCGCACCCGACCTGCGGGCACTGGATGAAGACGGGCGCAGGCAAGGAGGTGCGCAGGACACCTCTGCCCAGCCCCGAGGGCAATCCACAGATCGAGATCCAGAGCCACACCGTCCAAGCGCTCATACGGGACGACACAGTGCGGGCGGAGGCCGGGCGACTGATGCAGTTGGAGGGGCTCCCCGAAGCCGCCATCGAGGTGCGACCAACACTCAGAGGGGCGCACCCGCTGGTCAGGGAGGCACACCGGCGGCTTGTCTCCGCCGGCCCTGACGAACGGGGCCTGCTCCGCCTGCCAGACCGTCAGTCGTTCTCGATCCATGTCTCGAGGAAGCAGTTCAGGCGGGCGTTGCTGGTGATGGACGCGCTCATCCGGGCGCTCCTCCGACGCGGGCACGGCGTCACTTCCGGGCCGCAGGGGGACGCCGCCATCGGGGCGGTGGTGTTGGGACAGCACGTATGCTTCGGCATGGAGGAGCTGGTAGATACCACAGACAAAGGGCTGACAGAGGAGCAGCGCGAGT